>ENA-OZZD01000522-OZZD01000522.1-human-gut-metagenome-genome-assembly--contig:-NODE-522-length-9181-cov-3.717072_pt1 | contig 9181 bp, 9 predicted proteins | sample MGYA00244937_ERZ654146 | MGnify/ENA primary metagenome ERZ654146 (study PRJEB26926, sample SAMN06164937) | human gut metagenome | biome: ENVO:00009003; feature: ENVO:2100002; material: ENVO:00002003... | reverse complement strand
GCCTTAGTCTCGTGGGCTCGGAGATGTGTATAAGAGACAGCATATATCCTCCAAATCATATCTATAACTTCTAATTGAACAAAATCGCTGCGCGATGGCCTGCCAAGGCTGTGGCGCAGTTTTTCTTTTTTTCTAAAAAAGCAGTGACAGGATTGTCCCAAGATAGTATTGTTTATGTACCACCAAAAACAAACTTCAAATACGGGCTTAGTCCTTACCACTGCCTATGAAAAGAATACCATTTTTACGCTGTTTCTACAAGCAGTTTTATCAAGCGAATGCCCCTCCGTAAAGGTATGTGGAACTTATAAAATTTCATTTATTTTACGGAGGATATTTTATGTACGAAGATATTTATAATCAGATCAAACTTGCTGCAGAAAAGAAGAATTTAAAGCCGTCCACAGCTAATGCCTACTGTCATACGATTAGACATTTTTTAGATTATACAGGAAAACCATGGAATGAATTAACCATTGATGATGCGGATGCTTTTTTGACAGCAAAAAGATTATCTGGTGTCATGCCGGAAACTTATAATCACTATTATTCTGCTATACGTTTTGTGTATAAGAGAATCTTGAAATTATATTGGGATGAAGATGAAATTTCCCGTATGAAACGTGACCGGGCTCTTCCTGTTATTCTTTCAAAGGATGAAATCAATTCTATTCTTGATGCAACTACAAACCTGAAACACAAAGCAATGATTGCTACCATGTATTCCGGCGGTCTTCGTGTATCAGAAGTGATACATTTGCATTATGATGATATATCCAGAAGCAACAAGTCCATTCATATACGCAATACTAAAAGCCGAAGAGACAGATATACCATTCTTGCTGATCGCACACTGGATTTACTTACAGAATACTGGTTTCAATGCGGTAAACCAAGGGATATACTGTTTCCAAGTCAATGGACTCACAATTACCTTGATATTTCAAGTGTAAATCAGTTCTTAAAAGTAAGTGCAAAAAAAGCTGGCATAACGAAACATTTTTCTTCTCATACTTTCAGGCATAGTTTTGCAAGTCATCTTTTAGAAGCTGGTTGTGACATTAAATATATTCAAGCATTGTTAGGACATATAGACCCCAAATCTACAGAAGTATATCTTCATGTGAGTAACAAAACATTATTGGGGATTAAAAGTCCCTTTGACGTACAGGAGGATTAGTTATGGAAACTCCAACTGTACAGGACATATTTCACTACTTCTATCCTAAATATCTGGATAGGTATACTCCTTCCCCGGAACAAGCAAAAGTTTCGCATTGCATTATGAACTGCAAGACCGGAGCTTATGGAGCAAATGTCAGTGTTTGTGAAGACTGCGGACATCTCCATATCCACTATAATTCCTGCCGCAACAGATGCTGCCCCATGTGTCAGGCTCTTCCTACTGAAAAGTGGATGGATGCCAGACGGGAAGATGTTTTGGAGGCTCCTTACTTTCATGTAGTATTTACAGTTCCTCAAGAGCTGAACCCATTAATCTACAGTAATCAGCAGCTTTTGTATGATGCCTTGTATCATTCCGTCTCTTCCACCTTAAACGAACTCTCAGATGATGTAAAATATCTGGGTGCAAAGGTCGGATATATCTGTGTCCTGCATACCTGGGGATCTGAAATGAATTTTCATCCCCATATCCATGTCATTCTTCTTGGCGGTGGATTGACTGTTCAGAATCAGTGGCGTGATAAAGGTGAAAATTTCTTTCTTCCCGTAAAAGTATTATCCAGACTTTTCCGTGGAAAATATCTGGATGAACTGAAAGCTTTATGGGAAGATAATAAACTTCAGTTTCACGGAAGCAGTGAAAAATACCGGAATTACTATACCTTCAAAGAACTGATAAAAATCTGCTATAAAAAAGACTGGATTCCACACTGCAAGAAAACCTTTAACGGTGCACAGTCTGTTATTAATTACCTCGGTAAGTACACACACAGAATTGCTATCAGTAATCACCGCATTATCCGCATGGATGAAGAGACTGTCACATACTATGTGAAGGATTACCGTGAAGCAGGTAAATGGAAAGAATTGACGATTCCCGGAGTTGAATTTATCCGTAGATTCCTTATGCACGTACCACCAAAACGCTTTGTCCGAATCAGACACTATGGTTTACTGTGTACCCGAAGCAAAACCAAGCACCTTACACTATGCAGAAATCTCCTTGGCTGCAAACAATATCTGTCTCGATTGAAAAATATGGAAACAGCACAAATACTGGAAACACTTTACGCAATCAAGGTTTTTGTCTGTAAAAGCTGTGGCGGACATCTCGGGAAACCGCAGCAAAAGATACCTTTGCGGATTTAAAAATCGGTAATTAAATATTTTACGAAACCTCAGAAATGAGGTCTGTTTGCTGTGGAAAAATATCTTCTTTTCCAAGAAAAGCTGCCTCAGTATTTTTAACAGGATGGATTTTTCCGAAAGAGAAGAAGAATTGAAACTCCATATATCCCGACTATCCGGACGCAACTTTGTTCACTATAGAAAAATCGAAATTGGTGCAAACGACAGGGCAGTTTATTAGCAATCTGTAAGCTGCTTTATCGTTTACACCAACTTCGATTGGTTTCTAATCAATTTTTCGATTTCTTCATATCCACATTATATCAGTTCTATTTGAGCCAAGCAATGAAATTCATCATGCCGTTATTTTTATCCGTGTACCATTCCGTTACCCCCTTTCATTCCCCCTTAGCCCACTCCCAAAGGGGGAAAGGTATGTTTACGTAACCGCAAACAGTGATAAGAGAGTACGGCTATGCACCGATAATCTTATTGAACAGTTCCAGCAATACATCTTTGACACCACCTGCATTGAAAACCAATCCAACAGCTACAAGGGCAACAACCAAGAAGCCGATAAGTTTTGAAAACTCACGCTTGAACCCTAAGTAAATACCAATAACCACAATCGCCATAAGCACTAAAGACTGTGCGTTGCTTAAAAACCATGTATATAAATTTTGTCCGAAATTCATTTAATTTTCCTCGCTTTCTTTTATTTCTATCATGTGTCGGTCAGCTTCCTTTCCGACACTCATAATACACATCAGAACCACGCCGATACCCATGCCAAGTGATACCAGCAGTAAGTCCTTAATCAATTCCCACATCATAATCAATCACTCCTTTTCTTGTTCTATCAGTTCGTCCACCGAAGCCGTCTGTTGCTTCACTATCTGCTTATGCTTATCCGTCAGCTTTGCCTGCTGTTCTATGGTTTTGAGATAGTCCGTCTGATTGCCAGCGTCTATCTGTTTCAGCATTTTTAAGGTCGGGGCAACCTGCCTTTGTAGCCAGTTCAGCGTTCGTTGCAGAGTGTAAGGCTCTGGCTTTGTCGTCAGCTTCACGGGTGGTCGTCCCTCGCCAATGAACCAAGACCAACGGGCGTTGGTTTTCCAGTCGCTTTTTCGCTTGCCTACTTCCTTATCGGCAAAGCGGATATACTGATTTATAATAGAAAATGCCGTCAGCTCTGCGTCGTAGTGGGTCAGCAGTTCTCTCACGGCATAGTAGGCACGTTCATTTTTCAAACGTATCTCAAATCGGTTTTTAATGGGAACTTCCTCAATGGGTATTCCTAACTTTGAGGATTGTTCATAATTCTTTTCATAGACACAGAAGTACACCTCACTGGTAAATGAACCAATGTAAAGCGTATGTCCCATGCCGTCCTTGTTGGCTTCATTGTGCTTTACCAGCTCCCCAGAGCCATAGTTCTTGAAAGAACGGAATTTAGAAATACATTCCTCATTTTTGCATTTCTCTATCAACTCTGGAATATCCAATAAGCCCGTTCTGTCATTGATTGCAAGGTCAAGGCGTTTCATCACACCACCCTCAACCAGTGCGTCCATAAAAAAGTCATACCAGCTTCGCTCTTGTGCCAGCAGATAGCTTTCAAACTGGCGACAGCCTTTGCCTTTCAGTTCCAGCAGGACACCTTTTTCCTTGTCTTGTGAAGTATAAACGAGCACGTCCCCGATATAGTAATGTTCGGTGTACTTGTAATGTCCGAAATCTTCGTGAAGCATATAGCTGATGTTCAGCTTTAATATGTCTTTGATAACGTGCTGTATATCCAGCGTGGGAAATCGGATACGCACATAATCAAAGAGCAGGAACATAGGAGCGTCGGGATTGAATTTCTCTACCGCTTCCAGTAGCTTGTGCTTCATATCCTTGGTCAGTATTACTCTGCCAGCTTCGATACGGCTAAGATGTTCACGGCTGATACCAGCCATGATTGCAAGCCTTGTCTGCGATACGCCGTAATCACTGCGTTTTGCTTTCAAGGTGTTCAGAAAATCAGTATCATTCAGTTGTCATACCCCCAATCGTGATATTTTTGTATTTTTGTGATATTTTCAAGCGATTATCACAAACGGCTGAAAATGGTACAAACCCTTATTCCTAGCGGTCTTTCAAAGGTTTTTGAATCAGTTTCCAGCGTAATTGTGCCCCTCTGTTAGATAATGAGGGGCTAATGTCTGCTGGCGTGGCTAACGCCACACCAGCAACGGCTAGTCCGTACCGTCGCCTTTCGCTTCGCACGTCGCCGTTCCGTCCTGCCTTGCGTATGCCAGTGAGCCGATTGTCTGTAAGAAATCATGCCCTTTGGGTACAAGGGGAGTGTAGAACTCACTAATTACACTTGTTCCTACATCACAGTAGCCACGCCCTTTGATACGCTTCTGGAAAAACTGCTTTTTCACGTCACTTCCAAAGAGCATACCATACCCAAGTTCACTGATACGACCAAGCCCGACACGGAAGTTGAAGTTATCCCTTATCCCGTCGCTGAAATACTTTGCGTCTGGTCTTTGACAAGCGACAATCAAAAAGTAGCCTGCTTGTCGTCCCAACATCACGATTTTCTTTAGCTGACTAAGTAAGCTCATGCTTTCTTTTGTCGCCAGCATTTCAAAAAATGCTACATATTCATCAAAGATTAAAAAGCAGGGCGGTAGTCCCAAGTAGGCGTAGTTTTCGCCCGTCTTGTAGTTCGGGTGCTGTTTCATTTCTTCGCTTCGTGCCACCATACCGTCATAAAAGGCATTGACGCAATCAATCATTTCTTCTTTCGTATGATATACATTCGGCATAACCGTTCTCAAGTCGGCAAGGTCAGCGTTCTTTGGGTCTAAGATGTAAAGCTCGGCGTTGGTCTGCAACAGTGCTTCAATGAGTGTCAGCAGAAAATAAGTCTTACCGCCACCAGTCCCACCAGCTATCAGAGCGTGAGGGAGTGCGTCATATTCCCATACAAGATTTTTCATCAGCCTAAGACAGCCGTTTTCTGCCTTGACTTCCTCAATGGAAATACGGTTCGCTATCATATCGTAAAGTAGGGTGTACTCAATATAACCGTCATGTAAGGTCTTGTCGGTCAGCTCACAGTACAAACCGCTTTCCAGCTTATCCTCTAATCGTAAGAGCTGGTCTTGATACTTTCCTAATGTAATCTCACAGCGGATATGAAGCAGTCCCGTATTCATCTGATAATAGATTTTTGGAAACCAGACAATTTTTTCCCTTGATCTGCCTTGCAGGTCAGTGAAAAAACCACTGTCCTTGACGGTATCGGCTTCATACCACTTGTTTTCCAGTATCATTCGTGCCAGCTTTTGACGGTGCAATAACTGTTTGAAACGGTCATAGCAGAAGCGGTAATACAGAAAAGCGACCAATGCACAAACACCAGTCGCTATCAGTAGGGTTATGAAGTTGTAAGCAGAAAGCGTCAGCCCGTTATTCAATAAGCTGAAATGCTCCCAATCTGTACGCATGAGCTGTTTTATATTTAGTAGTAGGATAACCGCTATAAACAGAAGCAGAAGCGTACCCAATGAAAAGCGGTAAACAAGGCTCTTGTCGCTGGCTCTGATACGGTGTCCTTTGTTCAAAATCGTTCGCATGAAATCACTCCTTTCTGGATATGAAAAAAGCAGTCAATCTTCAAGACTAACCGCTAATTACTGTAAAATATGAAGTTGTAGACAAATTGAGATTTACATTTATGAATGTATCTTGCTTTTTATACGCAAACTTGCTTCTACGTGCATAATCCAATGTCTTGAAAATGGCATTTGTATTAGACCGCGAATATCTTTACTACACCAATAATCAATAAGCCAACTTGCATTTTCATCCTTACTTACAACATTCAATAATTTTAACTGTTTTTTCCTTTCTTCTGATATTTTCTTTTTCAATTCATCATAAGATAAACTATTGATTATCTTCTCGGTGCTATCCTTTACCTCAAAAATATATGAATAGAGTTCTTTCAAGTTAAGTTGTTTTGAAAAATCTGAAATCTGCTCTTTTACCAATTCATTTCCTGTTGTAATTATAGGCGAATTGATACGTTCTCGATAATTGCCCGTGAAAAAAACTTGCTCGCTCTCATTTATCAATGTATGGACAACTATATCTTCAATACGAAAAACATGCCAAATTGAATATGCAATCGTTTTACTATGATAACCGTCTGCGTTTATAAACGGAATTGCGTCAAAATCTTTTCTGCTTAATTCTTCATTAAATGATGTTAAGATTTCCATTAACTGATTTCGCAAGTCAAATAGTGTAGCAATGCCTGCCTTATAGGTATCTTTCTTTTTGATTTGTCCTTGCATTGTTTTATTCAGTTCTGACCATACCTTATTCATAATCAATTAGCCCTCTAACTTCAAATTTGTCGATTTCTTCATATTCACATTATATCAAACTTCAAATATTCACTACAATGAAAATTTAGTCTAGTACCTTATTTTTTCGGCTGTCCCTGCGGATTGTTGTTCTGTGGATTTCCTGCTGGCTGATTGCCTTTATTCTTCAAGATAATATCGTCAGCCTTGATATACCAGTCCACGTCAGCCCCTCTAAAGTTGGCGTTTGCTACCGTATCGGCTATCGGATTGATAAGTTCCACCTCGGCATTGTATGGATATTCCTTGACCGCTACATCAGCAGGAATAGATACTTGTATCATACGTTCCTGCACACTGCATTTGAGGTCATAGGTTCTGCGTTTGATTTCTTCGCTTGTAGAGCCGTCCTCATTTTCCATACGCACCTCATGTCTAAGGGCAGAGAACTTCAACACACCGAATGTCTTTTCTTTATCTAATACAATTCCATTTGCTAATCTCATAATTGAATACCCCCTTATTTACTTTCCACTGGCAACATATCATCAGCCAGTAAGATATAGTTTGTAAAGCCACGCCCACGGATATTGTAGCCCTCTGCGGTAATGCGTGGGTTAATCAGTTTGATTTTCTGCTCTGGCTTGAAATGCTTTTCGCCAGCTTTGGCAGGAATGGTTACGATAATATCGTCAGCCCTTTGTACGTCGGAATACAAGTTGTAGCTTCTTGATACGGGCATATAGCGTCCGTTAATACGTTGCTGTTCCACCTTGCTTTCGCCTGCAAATTCTAAATTGCCGAATGTCTTTTCCATGTTCGGCACAACATATTTTAATTCCATAGTGTTTTACCTCGTTTCTTTCTTTGTTTTTAATTGTGATAGGTTCTTATTCTGGCGGTATAGGAAATACCAGCAAGCCCCCAGATAGTAAAGGGTAAAATGTATGCTAACGCACCCTTGACTATCCGTGTTCTTGCAGGTGGTAGGCAGATAAGCCAGAATAAGCAAAAGTCTGCCGACACGGTAACGGCGGAGAGCGTGATTTTTCTTTTCTCATACAGTTACCGTCCTATGATTTTTTCATGCGACGGCGTTTGTAGAAGTATGTGCCTGCAAGACCGCCAGCAGAAGCAACTAACATCACGATAAATGCCATAAGGTTTGTGCTGTCGCCCGTTTTTGGACTGTCCGTTCTGGTTGGCGTATCAGGTGTCGTTGGTGTTTCTGGCTTCTCTGGTTCTTCGGGAACTTCTGATATTTCCTTGATTGTTACCGTCTGTCCCTTATCCTCTATGTCCTTATGCTCCGTAACCTTTTTCGGTTCGTCTGGATTGCTTAAATCATACAATTCTTCAAAGGTTACAAGCTGGTGACCGCCAAGCTCGGAAGCGTCAAAGGTAAAGGCAATCTGTACTTCCATGTTTTCACTGTCAGCGGTAAAGGTATAGTCATTCTCTACACGTTTGCCGTCAATGATAAGTTCTGCATTTTCTTCTTGTAACATCTGCCAGCCCACAAGCTGATACTTTGTGCCAATTTCCAAGCCCTCTAAAGTAACGGTATCAATAATCGTTACGTCTTTGCCTGCTTCAATTTCTTTCTTGCCGTCCTCAAAGGTAGCTGTGGTATGTATCTTGATGATACGCACGGTAATCAATACCGTTTGCCCGTCGTCCTCAATGTCCTTATGTTCTGCCATTTTGACGGGTTCTTTGGGATTACTTAAATCGTATAATTCTTCAAAGGTTACAAGGTTCTTGCCACCTAAAGCGGAAGCATTGAATGTATAGGCAATCTCAACTTTCATTTCTTCATCATCAGCAACAAAGGTATAGTCGTTCTCTACACGCTTGCCGTCAATGATAAGTTCTGCGTTTTCGTCCTTAATCATCTGCCAGCCTTTTAACTGATACTTTGTGCCTTTCACAAGCCCGTCTAATTTGACGGTATCAATGATTGTTACCTCTTTGCCTGCAATGATTGACTTTTCGCCGTCCTTGCTGGTCGCTGTGGTATGGATTGAGATTTCTTTTTCGTATTCGTCGGTCAATGTTCCTAAATCAACGGTTACTTTGTTTCTGGAAATTACAATCTCAAAGGGTGGAATAAGGGTAAAGCCCTTATTAGAAGAACATCTTAATTCTTCAATGATGTAGGTATCATATAATAACGCACCTTTGCTGTCGTCTGGTTCAGAAGTACCAAACCATACGCCGTCCTCACTGGTCTTGCCCTCGTTGGTATTGTGCTTGTGGGAAGCCCATTCAGAAGATGTGGAGAACTGCCCGTTGTCGTCCGTTACGACAATATGGCTTTCGCCCGTCGTCTTGCTTGTGATCCTAAACGGAACATCAGCAAGACGCTTGTGCGTACCTGCTCCAATCTTCACGCCCTCTAAGTCGCCACGTTTAATTTGATTGTAAATGGAATGGGCTTCGTCGGTTAAGTCCACGATTTTTCCATTCTCTGTGATTGAAAACTCAATCGCTTTTGC
>ENA-OZZD01000511-OZZD01000511.1-human-gut-metagenome-genome-assembly--contig:-NODE-511-length-9361-cov-3.811305_pt1 | contig 9361 bp, 9 predicted proteins | sample MGYA00244937_ERZ654146 | MGnify/ENA primary metagenome ERZ654146 (study PRJEB26926, sample SAMN06164937) | human gut metagenome | biome: ENVO:00009003; feature: ENVO:2100002; material: ENVO:00002003... | reverse complement strand
GAGATGAGCAGCTGCGCGCGGCGGAGCATTTCGCGGTTGCGCCGGAGCATACAGCCGGGGCTGTAGTGATCCTCCAGCACCTCAAGCTGATCGCAGGCGGCAAGCAGCGCCCAATAGCGCGCGACGGAAGCCTCGTCCCAGCCGTCCGGCTGCGACGGGCAGGGGACGAGGGCGCACAGCTGTGCGTCCTGCGCGCCGTCGGCCCTTGCGGCGAGGACGGCCTCGGCAAAATACTGATCGCAGCCGCGGGCCATGCCGCACAGGAAGGTATGAAAGCCCCGGTCATAGACCTCCCGCACCGTGCGGCGCAGAAGCGTCTTGAGTGCGGCACAGCGCAGATCGTCTTCGTTCCGGCCCCACGGCAGTCGCTCCGGCCGGTGGCCGGTAAAGGCGCAGATCACAGGCACTTCCCTCCCGGTTCGTTTTTTTCAGTATATCAGAAAAACTGCCTCTTTACAAGCGGCCCGCGGCGTGCTACTATACGGGTACAATTGAATCGATCTTCAGGGCAGGGCGAAATTCCCGACCGGCGGTAAAGTCCGCGAGCGCAAGCTGAACCGGTGTGATTCCGGTACCGACAGTACAGTCTGGATGGAAGAAGATTTTTACGCGGCAGCCAGACATAGTTTATTTGGGCCGTCCGTTTGCAGCACCTGAAGCTCGTTTCAGGTGCTTATTTTGTTTTGCAAAGGATGATCTGAATGAAAACGCTGTTCGCCTCGATCTCGGAAAACGTTCAATTTGTGCTGCTCTGCCTGGCAGTCACGGCGGCGGTCGTGCTGCTGGCGTGGGGAGGGGAGAGGCTGGTGATGAAAAAGCGCCACCGGCTGAACACCGCGCACACCATCACGACCGTCGGAATGCTGGCGGCAATTTCGGGCGTTCTGATGGTGATCGAGCTGCCGCTGTTCTTCGCCCCACCGTTTTACAAGCTCGATTTCAGCGAACTTCCGGTTCTGATCTGCGCGTTTTCGCTGGGCCCGGTTGCAGGCGTGGTCTGCGAGTTCCTGAAGGTTCTGATTCATCTGTTGCTCAAGGGCACATCAACAGCGTTCGTCGGTGATCTGGCAAATTTCCTCGTCGGCTGCTCATTTGTGCTGCCCGCGTCGATTTTGTACCAGAAGCTGCTGAGCAAAAAGGGCGCGGTCGCGTCTCTGGCGCTCGGCACGGGCGTTATGACCGTGTTTGGAAGCCTTTTTAACGCATGGTTCCTTATCCCGCGTTTTGCCGTCATGTACGGCCTGCCGCTCGACGCCATCATCGCCATGGGCACGCAGGTCAACGGCGCGATCACCGACCTGTCCACGCTCGTGCTGCTGGCCGTCGTGCCGTTCAACCTGCTCAAGGGCGTGCTGGTGTCCGTCCTGACGTTCTTCCTCTATAAGCGCGTAGAGCGGCTGTTCTTCCGCAAAAAGACGGCGGAATAAGCCTGCGTAAACCGCACCAAAGGCTCCCCTTTGCGAAAGGGGGAGCCTTTGGCGCTGCAATCGAGCAAAAAAGACTTGACAAACATCCAAAATCGGACTATACTGCGATGGTCTGATTTCGGACAGTTGGGAGGCACGGATATGAACCGGATTTTTGATCAGGCGCTGATGGCGTACAACAAAGAGACGAAAAAGCTGGACGATCTCTATCGGAGCGCGGCGAAGAACTGCGGCATGGCCGAATGCGCGTTCTGGATCCTCTACACGCTCCGCGTCGAGGAAAAAAGCTTTACACAGGCGGAGATCTGTGAGTTCCTTGTCGAGCCGAAGCAGACCGTCAATTCAGCCCTCAAAAAGCTCGTCGCGGAGGGCTATCTTGCGCTTTCAGCCGGCACGGACCAGCGCAGCAAGCTCGTCCGGCTGACGCCGAAGGGGGAGCAGCTTGCCCGCGAGCGCGTCGACCGCATCCCGGAGGCGGAGGCTGCCGCCCTGCGCGCGATGTCCCCGGACGACCGCGCGGCCTTTCTTCGCCTGACCCGGCAGTACCGCCTGCTCTTCGAGCAGCAGCTCAGAACGCTTTCATCACAAGGAGGAACGCCGCCCGACCCGGCGGCGCAGCAATAAGCAATGAAACAGCAGATCCGCTTGTCCGATCACTTTACCTATCGAAAACTGCTCCAATTTGTCTTCCCGTCCATTGTCATGATGATCTTTACGTCGATCTACGGCGTGGTGGACGGGCTGTTCGTCTCGAATTTTGCCGGAAAGACGGCCTTTGCGGCGATCAATCTGGTCATGCCGTTTATCATGGTGCTGGGCGGCATCGGCTTCATGATCGGCACGGGCGGCACTGCACTTGTCTCCAAAACGCTCGGCGAGGGCCGGCAGGAGGAAGCCAACCGCTATTTTTCCATGATGATCCTCTTTACGGCGCTGCTCGGCGTGCTGCTCTCGGTGACCGGCGTGGTGTTCATGCGGCCGGTCGCGCTGTTTCTCGGCGCAACGCCGGAGATGCTGGAGGACTGCGTGCGCTATGGCCGCATCGTCAACCTGAGCAGCGTGGTGGGTCTGCGGGGCAATGCAGGCCAGACCAACTATTCCGCCAGCAAGGCGGGCCTCATCGGCCTGACCAAGAGCCTCGCCAAGGAGCTGGCCAGCCGGAACATCACCGTCAACGCGGTGGCCCCCGGCTTCATCGCCACGGATATGACCGCCGCTCTGCCGGAGGCTGTCCGCACCGAGATGTGCAAGACCATCCCGGAGGGACGCGCCGGCCAGCCGGAGGACGTGGCAAACGCGGTGGCTTTCTTCGCCGCCGAACAAAGCAGCTATCTCACCGGGCAGGTGCTCTGTGTGGACGGCGGCATGGCAATGTAAAGGAGAACCCTTATGGAAAAACGCAGAGTTGTGATCACCGGCCTTGGCACGGTGAACCCGCTGGGCAACAATGTGGCCGACAGCTGGGCAGCAGCCCGTGCCGGTAAATGCGGCATCGGCCCCATCACCCAGTTCGACACCACCGACTTCAAGTGCAAGCTGGCCGGTGAGGTAAAGGATTTTGACCCCGAGACCGTGGTGGACAAAAAGGAAGTCCGCAAGATGGCGCGCTTCACCCTGCTGGCACTGGGTGCTGCCGCCGAAGCCATTGCAGACAGCGGCCTTGATACCGAGGCCGAGGGCAAGGACATCGGCGTCATCCTGTCCAGCGGCATCGGCGGTCTGCCCACGATCGAGGAGCAGCACGCCCGCGGCGAGGAAAAGGGGATGGAGAAGGTAAGCCCCTACTTTGTGCCCATGGCCATTGCCAACATGGCAGCGGCGCAGGTGGCCATCCGCTTCGGCCTGAAGGGCATGTGCACCTGCCCGGTCACGGCCTGCGCCGGCGGCACCAATGCCGTAGGCGACGCCTTCCACCGCATCCGGGACGGCTACGAGCCGGTGATGGTCTGCGGCGGCGCGGAAAGCTGCATCAGCCCCTTGGGCATCGGCGGCTTTACCAGCATGAAGGCACTTTCCACCGCCACCGACCCGGACGCTGCCAGCCTGCCCTTTGACGCCCGCCGCGGCGGCTTTGTCATGGGCGAGGGCAGCGGTGTGCTGGTGCTGGAAGAACTGGAGCACGCAAGAGCGCGCGGCGCACACATCTATGCCGAGGTGGTGGGCTACGGTGCCAACTGCGATGCCTATCACTTTACCGCTCCGGCTCCCGGCGGCGCAGGTGCCATCGACTGCATGAAGCTGACCTTGGTGGATGCCGACATCGCACCGGAGCAGGTGGATCACATCAACGCCCACGGCACCGGCACCCACATGAACGATGCCTGCGAGACTGCCGCCATCCACGCCGTGTTCGGCGCACACGCCAAGGAGATGACCGTGGTCAGCACCAAGAGCATGACCGGCCATCTGCTGGGCGGCGCGGGCGGCATCGAGGCCGTGTTCACTGCGCTGGCGCTGCGGGACCAGTTCGCCCCGCCCACCATCCACTACGCCCAGCCCGACCCGGAGTGCGATCTGGACTATGTGCCCAACACCGGGCGGCAGCAGGAAATGCAGTATGCGCTGAGCAACAGTCTGGGCTTTGGCGGCCACAACGCCTGCATCGCCTTGCGCAGATGGGAGGGCTGACCCATGGCAGAACCCCGTACCGTGCGTGAAAACGCCAACACCCTGAGCAGCGTGCAGATTGCAGAAATTCTGCCCCACCGCTACCCCTTTGCCCTCGTGGACCGCGTTCTGGACTACGAGCCGGGGCAGTGGGCCATCGGCCGCAAGTGCGTCACCCGCAACGAGGAATTCTTCAACGGCCACTTCCCGGCACAGCCGGTCATGCCCGGCGTACTGCTGCTGGAGGCGCTGGCACAGACCGGCGCTGTGGCGGCGCTGAGCCTGCCGGAAAATAAGGGCAAGCTGGCGCTGTTCGGCGGCATCAAGAGTGCCCGCTTCCGCAAGCAGGTCACCCCCGGGGACGTGCTCACCCTCCACTGCGAGCTGGTACAGCAGCACGGCGCTGTGGGCGTAGGCAAGGCCTCGGCATGGGTGGACGGCAAGTGTGCCGTCACCGCAGAGCTGACCTTTGTGCTGACCGAAGCAGCAGAATAAAAATGAATGAAAAAAGAGATAGGCGATCCTTTTCGGGAAAGCCTATCTCTTTTTTGTGTCTGTTCCGGTCGGTTTACTCTGCGGCAGCTGTCCCGGCGTCTGCTTCAGCAGCGGGGGCAGACTCTGCCGTGGCGGTTTCTGTTGGGGCGGTCGCTGCCTGCTCCTTCTCCATCCACTCCCGCACGCGGTCGGGGCGGTTGGTGATGTAGGCATCGGCGCTGGTGCGCAGCAGGCTGCGGACGGAATCTTCCGTGTCCACCGTCCACAAAGACACCTTGATGCCCATCTCGTGCAGTTTGTCAATGAAACCGGCGTTTTTGTAGGCGGTGTGGTACTCACAGCTGACCCACTCCGGCACAAAGTCCAGACTGCGGATGTAGCCGGGCAGATCCCGCTGCGACAACAGGTTTTTATAGATCTCGTTCAGGCTCTCGCCGGGAAAGTTTGCCCGCAGCATACTTACCTTATCGCTCATCCAGCGGGTCATCCAGCTGCAATTTTCCTCGTCGGCTGCGCTCTCCGGCAGGGCGGCATCCATGGCTTCCATGTCGTCTATGCCGTTGGTCAGTCCCAGATCCTTCCAGATGATGGGCGGCGGCAGCAGCATGCTTTCCAGCTCGCCGTATACCAGTGCACCTACCCGCAGTTCGGGCAGCAGCTGCTTTGCCTGCCGCAGCAGCGCGTGGTTGAAGGAAACAAGGATCACCTGATCCACGATCTCCGTCTGCCGCAGCACCTCCAGCACCCGGGGCACAAAGTCCGGGTCGTTGTTCATGGTGGATTTTAGTTCCAGATGCACGGTGCATCCCGGCATCTGCTTGCACAGCTCCATGGCTTCCTGTAAGGTAGCAATCTTTTCGTCCTGATAGATGGCGTCCTTCCAGCTGCCAAAATCCAGTTCCTTTAAATCGCCCATGGTCATATCATAGATCTTGCCGGAAATATCCGTGTGCAGATCGATCATATAGTCGTGGTGGATCACAAGCCCGGCGTCAATGGTCTGCTGTACGTCCATCTCTACGCCGTCTGCGCCAATCTCCATGGCTTTTTTAAAGGCTGTCAGGGTGTTTTCCGGTGCAAGATAGGAAGCACCGCGGTGTGCAATGATTTGTGGTGTCATAAATTTTCTCCGTTATCGGTTCTTCCTCACACTTTTACGCCCCGGCGCTGCCATACCGCAAACAGTGCCGGGGCGCTTGCTCAGGTCAGGTCCTCGCCGTCTGAAGCGATGACCTTTTTATACCAGTAAAAACTGTCCTTCCGGCTGCGGGCGAGGGTGCCGTTGCCGTCGTTGTCCTTGTCCACATAGATAAAGCCGTACCGCTTTTTCATCTCGCCGGTGGAGGCGCTCACAAGGTCGATGGGACCCCATGTGGTGTAGCCCATCAGCGGCAGACCATCCTCATTGACGGCCTTTTCCATCTCCTCGATGTGCGCCCGCAGGTAGTCGATGCGGTAGCTGTCGTGGATGGAGCCGTCCGGCTCTACGGTATCCACCGCACCCAGACCGTTCTCCACGATGAACATAGGCTTTTCGTACCGGTCGTAAATGGTGTTCAGAGTCACCCGCAGACCCACAGGGTCGATGGCCCAGCCCCACTCGCTGACTTTCAGGTAGGGGTTCTTCACCGATGCAGACACAGCGTTGCCTTCCGCATTCTCTGCCGCCATCAGCTCCTTATCCACCGTGATGCAGCGGCTGGAATAGTAGCTGAAGGACACAAAATCCACTGTGCCCTCCCGCAGCGTGCGGTCGTCCTCCGGTTGTGTGTGCAGCTGCACCCCGGCGCGCTCCATCCGCTTTTTAGCCCACACGGGGTAAGCACCGCGCACCTGTACATCGGTAAAGAAGTAGTTGTCCCGGTCTGCCTCCTGTGCCGCCCGCACATCCTCCGGGGCGCAGGTGCGGGGGTAGAACTGCCCCGCCGCCAGCATACAGCCCACCATGGCGTCCGGCATTTTTTCATGCGCCAGCTTTACCGCCTTTGCGCTGGCCACCAGCTCGTGATGGGCGGCCTGATACTTGACCTGCTCCACATTCTCGCCGGGGTGGAATACCAGCCCGGCGCCGGTAAAGGACAGGTGCAGCAGCATGTTGATTTCATTAAAGGTGAGCCAGTACTTCACCTTGCCTTTGAAGCGGTCGAACAGCACCTCGCAGTAGTGGACGTAGGCGTCCACCATGCGGCGGTCTTTCCAGCCGCCGTATTTTTTGATGAGGGCAATGGGAGTGTCAAAGTGGCAGATGGTGACCAGTGGCTCGATGCCGTACTTATGGCACTCGTCAAAAATGCTGTCGTAGAAGGCTAGTCCTGCCTCGTTGGGCTGGGCGTCATCGCCGTTGGGCAGGATGCGGGTCCATGCAATGGACAGCCGGAAGCACTTGAAGCCCATCTCTGCAAACAGGGCGATGTCCTCTTTATAATGGTGATACAGGTCAATGGCCTCGTGGCTGGGGTAGAAATGTGCGTCATCGCAGCCCAGCATTTCCATATAGCCCGTTGCCACCGGAAAACGGTCCGGGCCGAAGGGGGTTACATCCACCGTAGCCAGACCCTTGCCGTCTGCCTGCCATGCACCCTCGCACTGGTTGGCAGCGGTAGCGCCGCCCCACAAAAAGCCCTTGGGAAATTTGCCCATACTCTTTACCTCCTTGTTTACTTTTGCGCCCCTGCGGAGCGCAGATATACGCATACTACTATGATACCGCAACCGGCGGCGCTTGTCCATGACTGCATTTTGCAAAGGTGCGTGCATTTGGGGATAAAGTACGACTTTTATCGTCAAAACGCCGAAATTTCCTGCTGCTTTTTGCGCACTTTTCACGATAAAAACACAAAACTTGCCCGTTTTTCTTTTATTCTGTTCCTTTTAAACCGCGCGGCAGTATGGTAGAATAATAGGGTAAGAACTGCGCTGCGCTGCTGCGCTGCTGAGAACATGGAAAAAATGGAGTGTTTGATTATGACTGAGTTCAAACCCATCAAAGAAGGCAAAGTCCGCGAGATCTACGACAATGGCGACAGCCTGATCATGGTTGCCACCGACCGCATTTCTGCGTTTGACGTCATCCTGAAAAACAAGGTCACCAAAAAGGGCACCGTGCTCACCCAGATGAGCAAGTTCTGGTTCGATTACACCCGCGATCTGCTGCCCAACCACATGCTGAGCGTGGATGTGCAGGATATGCCGGAGTTCTTCCGCCAGCCCCAGTTCACCGGCAACAGCATGATGTGCCGCAAGCTGACCATGCTGCCCATCGAGTGCATCGTGCGCGGCTACATTACCGGCAGCGGCTGGGCAAGCTACCAAAAGACCGGCAAGGTGTGCGGCATCCAGCTGCCCGAGGGCCTGCAGGAGTCCGATAAGCTGCCCGAGCCCATCTACACCCCCTCCACCAAGGCTGAGATCGGCGACCACGACGAGAACATCTCCTACGAGCAGAGCATCGACGTGCTGGAGAAGAAGTTCCCCGGCCACGGTCTGGAGTACGCCACCAAGCTGCGGGACTACACCATTGCCCTGTACAAGAAGTGCGCCGAGTATGCACTGTCCCGCGGCATCATCATTGCCGATACCAAGTTCGAGTTTGGTCTGGACGAGGACGGCAACGTGGTGCTGGGCGATGAGATGCTGACCCCGGACTCCTCCCGCTTCTGGCCGCTGGAGGGCTACGAGCCGGGTCACAGCCAGCCCTCCTTCGACAAGCAGTTCGTCCGCGACTGGCTGAAGGCCAACCCCGACAGCAACTACGACCTGCCGCAGGATGTCATTGACAAGACCATTGCCAAGTATCTGGAGGCCTATGAGCTGCTGACCGGCAAAAAGCTGTAAGCGTATCCCGTATCCATAAAAATCAAGGCTGCTGCGGAAAATTTTCCGCAGCGGCCTTTTTTGCGCCCCGCCCCTTGACATTGAGTGGGGATATGAGTAATATATGTATCGTATCAAACAGTTTCACATCGAACAACTTGAACAGAGGAAAACCATTATGTGTACACAGCACCCTATTGAAGAGCCCTGCAAGCTGGACCCGCCGTGGGAAGGGCCGCAGGTCATCCCCGCCCAGCTGCGCCGGGTGGATAACCTGATCTTCCGCAGGCTGAACCAGTTTTCCCGCGCCAACGGGGTAGAGCAGACCACCCCCATGCACGGGTGGATCATTGAGTATCTCTACCGCCACCGGGACGAGCCGGTGTTCCAGCGGGACATCGAGCGGGAGTTTTCCATCACCCGCTCCACGGTGACGAACATTTTGCAGCTGATGGAGCGCAAGGGCTACATCCAGCGGCTGAGCGTACCGCAGGATGCCCGGCTCAAGCAGCTGGTTTTGACCGAGGAGGGCATCCAACGGCACGAAAAGACCCTGCTGTCCTTCCACCAGACCGACGACTATGTGGCCGGACTGCTGACCGAGGAGGAGAACGCAGAACTGCTGCGGCTGCTGAACAAGCTGCGGGAAGCACTGAAATAACGATCTTTTCCGTCAAAGCGCCGAAAAAGGACTTGTTAAATTAGCAATTATGAACATTTTTCGAAAGCTATTGACATTTAAATTGTTTTGTATAAAATTGTTTTGTACCAAACAAATAAAATTAACAGGAGGGAACTCAGATGATCAAAAAGCTTGTGTCGCATCTGGGCGAGTATAAAGCCGCCTCGATCAAGACACCGCTCTTTGCTGCGCTGGAAGCCATTATGGATGTGCTGCTGCCCACCATCATGGCCTTTATCATTGACCTGGGCATTGAAAAGGGCGATATGCACGCCATCGTCAAGTATGGTCTGCTCACCTTTCTTGCTGTCTCTTATACACATCTCCGAGCCCACGA
>ENA-OZZD01000480-OZZD01000480.1-human-gut-metagenome-genome-assembly--contig:-NODE-480-length-10013-cov-3.337919_pt1 | contig 10013 bp, 8 predicted proteins | sample MGYA00244937_ERZ654146 | MGnify/ENA primary metagenome ERZ654146 (study PRJEB26926, sample SAMN06164937) | human gut metagenome | biome: ENVO:00009003; feature: ENVO:2100002; material: ENVO:00002003... | reverse complement strand
CTGTACGGCTGCTGACATACACGCCGTTCCCCTTTGACACGGCCTGATTGGCGTTCAGGTAGAAATCCAGCGCTGCCTTATTGGCAGTATCCGCCTTGGAGCGGACGAACCAAACGGGAGTATCCACTGTCTTTGCCGCAATGGCTTCCTCCTGCACGCCACGGGTGGAGTCGCCGGGGAAGGGCAGCACATACTCGCCGCCCACTGCCTCCAGAGAAGCTGCCGGGACCTCAACGGCATCCACGGCGCAGATGGAGCTGAAATCGCTTGCCCAGCGAGCGCCGAACAGCAGAGCGGCTGCGCCGCCCTCCTTGTAGCCCACCAGTGCAGTGTGGGACTTGTCCATGGAGAATGCGCCGGACAGCTTAACGCCCTTTTTGCGCATGAGCTGATACAATGCATCCAGCGCTGTTGCGTCATCACGACCGGCAGAGCTCAGGGAAAGGTTCCAGCTGCCGCCGTTTTCAGGACCGAAAAATGCAACGGCGATCTTATTTTTGCACGCCACCGTGCGCCACATACGACCTGTGACCGAGCCGGAGAACGCCCTTGCGGTGGTGTTGTCCGGGGTCAGCACGATAACTGCCGGCGCCCAGGGATCCATGCCGTCGGGCAGGTAATAGGTAGCAGCACCAACATTCTGACCGCCCACCATTACCTGCGCATCATGAAACAGACCCACATTCACGTTCAGGTACGGGTTTTCCGGGTCATAAGCAAAGGTCTTGCCATCGCCCAGACCCATAGCTGCGGTCTTGCGATCTACGGTAGTGTGCAGATCTCCGTTGGTCTGGTCCAGCTCTGTCGCAGCCAGAGCCGAGGGTGCCATAGCGGCCACGGTAGCGCCCAGCGCGGTAGCGGCGGAAAGCTTCATAAAATCGCGGCGTTTCATAGTGTTTTCTCCTTCTTGTACGTGTCTGCGTACTTTGTTATGCCCAGCTTTGAAGGCCGGACTCGCTTGCTTTTTCTCCGATTTTTTTCTTCACAGCAGGTGCCTCCCTGCTTCAATCTTGTACAAAGAATACCATTTATATCATGATTTGTAAATAGTATTTAGTGCCTTTTGTTACAATTAATATATTAGTATATCATTTTTTGTGAAAAGAGCCGATTAGCGAAAGCACCCTATAACGCTGCTGTTTCTCATGATACACTTCCTTTTCTCTATGAAAGCGCAAAAAGCCCCTGCACGCAGGGTGCAGGGGCTTTGGAACAGCTTCTTACTTGCGGTTTGCCAGCAGGTTCTCGATCTTCTTCAGGGGGTCGATGATGCTGGAAACGGACATATCGTGGTTCAGCGCCACCACAAAGTAGGCAGCGTACTTGGAAACATCCACGTCCACATACCAGTCGCGGGTCAGCAGCTCGGGCATACGGTAGGTCAGGTTGGTGCCCACAACGTAGGTCAGGGTGCCGTTTGCCACAGCCTTGTCGAACTTCTCCAGACCGCTGGTGAACAGGGGGAAGGTGGCGTTGGCGATGATGTTGGCAGCGCCGCGCTCCTTCAGGTTGCTGGCGACCTCCAGCATGCTCTCGCCGGAAGCAATGATATCGTCCGCGATAAAGACGGTCTTGCCCTCCACGCTCTCGCCCAGATACTCATGGGCAACGATGGGGTTGCGGCCGTTCACCACGCGGGTGTAGTCGCGGCGCTTGTAGAACATACCCAGGTTGCAGCCCAGCACGCTGGAGAAGTACATATTGCGGTTCATCGCGCCCTCGTCCGGGCTGACCACGGTGAACTTCTCCTTGTCGAAGGACAGGGTGGGGTCCTTCTTCAGCAGGCTCTTGAGCACCTGATAGGTGGGCATGGCATTATCAAAGCTCATCAGGGGCACTGCGTTCTGCACGCGGGGGTCGTGTGCGTCAAAGGTGATGATGTTGCGCACGCCCATGGTCTGCAGCTCCTGCAGGGCCACAGCGCAGTCCAGGCTCTCGCGCACCACGCGGCGGTGCTGACGGCCGCCGTACAGGCTGGGCATGATAACGGAAACGCGGTGTGCCTTACCGGCCACAGCCTGGATCAGACGCTTCAGGTTTGCAAAGTGGTCGTCCGGGGACATGTGGTTCTCGTAGTTGAACAGCTTGTAGGTGACGCTGTAATTGCCCGGGTCCACCACGATAAAGATATCGTCGCCGCGGACAGACTCCTTGACCAGACCCTTGGCGTCGCCGCTCTGGAAGCGGGGGCAGTCGCAGGAAATAATGAAGGTGTCTTTTTCAATTCCGGCAGCCTTTGCCCAACGGACAAGGTGCTTGTCGATCAGGCCGGTCAGCTCCTCTGCACCGGGGCAGGCGATCAGCCGCATATCCGCCACACTGGGCTGCTCAAAGAAGGACTTAGGGGAAATTTCAATAGACATAGTCACATAACTCCTTATTGCTGTTTACCATCCGTACCATGCACACAAGTGCGCATATCTGGTTTTATTTTATCACATTTTGTCGATTGTTCCATATCAATTTGTTTCATGTATCGATTTTCTGCGCCTTGCACAGCTGTTTTTCCTTTTCCTTCAAGAGAATGTGAGTTTCTTACAAAAACGCGACCAAATCTTTACCGTTTCGCAAAGTTTATCTGATTTTTGAGGAAAAGTAATACTTTTTACCGTACCATTTTCTTTTCCCTGTGACGCAAAAAGACCGCTGCACGGTCGGGTGCAGCGGTCTCTCTTCACTTACCTTCTATCAGGGTAAAACGCTTTTTACAGGGCAGCCACGGCAGCCTTCAGGGCGTCCACGCAGTCGGTGTTCTCCCACTTCACGCCCAGATCCTCGCGGCCCATGTGGCCATAAGCGGCCAGCTGACGGTAGATGGGCTTGCGCAGGTCGAGGTCACGGATGATGGCAGCGGGGGTCAGGTCAAACACCTTCTCCACAGCCTGCTCGATCTTCTCGTCTGCCACCGTGCCGGTGCCGAAGGTATCCACCATGATGGACACAGGCTTTGCCACGCCGATGGCGTAGGCCACCTGTACCTCGCACTGCTTTGCCAGACCCGCAGCCACGATGTTCTTGGCCACCCAGCGGGTAGCGTAGGCTGCGCTGCGGTCCACCTTGCTGGGGTCCTTGCCGGAGAAGGCGCCGCCGCCGTGGCGTGCATAGCCGCCGTAGGTATCCACGATGATCTTACGGCCGGTCAGACCGGTATCGCCCTGCGGGCCGCCCACAACAAAGCGGCCGGTGGGGTTGATGTAGTACTTGGTGTTCTCGTCCAGCAGCTCAGCGGGGATGGTGGCCTTGATGACCTTTTCCATCACGTCTGCCCGCAGCTGCTCCATGCTCACGCTCTCGCTGTGCTGGCTGGAGATGACCACGGCGTCCACGCGCACGGGCTTGTTGTTCTCGTCGTACTCCACGGTCACCTGACTCTTGCCGTCCGGGCGCAGGTAGTCCATCTCGCCGCTCTTGCGCACGGCAGTCAGGCGCTTTGCCAGCTTGTGGGCAAGGCTGATGGGCATGGGCATCAGCTCGGGGGTCTCGTCACAGGCATAACCGAACATCATGCCCTGATCGCCTGCACCGCCCACCTGATCGTTGGTGCCCAGTGCAATATCGGGGCTCTGGCCGTCAATATTGGAGATGACGGCGCAGGTGTCGGCGTCAAAGCCGAACTTTGCGCGGGTGTAGCCGATATCTGCCACCACCTCGCGGACGACCTTCTGGAAGTCCACATAGCAGTTGGTGGTGATCTCGCCCATAATGTGCACAAGGCCGGTGGATGCGCAGGTCTCGCAGGCCACGCGGGCATTGGGGTCGTGGGTCAGGATCTCGTCCAGAATTGCATCCGAGATCTGGTCGCAGATCTTGTCGGGATGTCCCTCGGTGACGGACTCCGAAGTAAACAGGTGTCTAGCCATTTTTTGCCTCCTAAATGTTGCAGTTGCGTGTATTTACCATTCCATCAAGTTTGTTCTGAAAAATAAAAGCGCCCAGAGCCGAAAGCTCTGAGCGTTGCACTCTTATCTTCCGGTTTCCCGCAGGATTTGGCACCTTACGCTCTCGCGCAGGTTGTCGGGCTTCACAGGGCCTGTCCCCTCAGCCGCTCTTGATAAGTCGGTATTCAATTGGTACGCCACATATTCTATCATTGCAGCGTCAGATTGTCAAGATAAGTCGCACTTATTTTAGACATTCCTTTTAAATTGATGGAGCATTTCCCTGCTCCGGTACGGCGTGGCCGTCCCGGGCGGCGTGGAAAGCGCGCTTTTCTGCGTACATCCGCTGATCCAGCTCCACCAGAAACTTCTCCACGCTGCCGCCCTCGTACTTTGCCACACCGGTGGAGAAGGACAGCTGAAAGCTGCCCGCCGGAGCGGTGGCGTTATAGTGCTGCACCCGCCGCTCGATGGCGGCGCAGGTCTTATCCAGAAGCTCCTCCGAGCCGTGCCGGATCAGCACCATGAACTCATCGCCGCTCATGCGGATGGCTACCGAGTTTGCCACCAGCGCCCCGGACAGGATGTGCCCGATCTCCTGAATGGCGCGGTCGCCCTCGGCGTGCCCGTAGGTGTCGTTGATCTCCTTGAAGCAGTTCACGTCCATCATGATGCCGTAAACGTCCTTCTCCTGCGTGGCGTGGATGCGGTCCAGACAGTAGTTCATGTACTTGCGCCCAAACAGGCCGGACAACTCATCGGTATAGCCGCGCAGGCTGCGGGTCTGGCTGTCCACAAGCACAAAGGCGATAGCTACCGACAGCCAGCCAAAGGCCATGCCGTAGAATGCGCCCTGCAGCAGCGTGCCCACCGCACAGGTGACCACGAAGTAGTACACCGGAAAAAACTCCACCGTAATGCCATCGCGCTTGGCCTTATGCACCTGCCACACGCTCTCGGCGTAATAGCTGAACAGCAGCAGATACAGCAAAATATTCAGCGGGCCCCGATGGTAAGCGTTGTCCGCCGAAATGGAAAAGATCCACCCCGTGCCAAAAAGGTTTGCCACCAGCAGCACCAAAAGCGCCAGCAGCGGCGCGCCCAGCAGCAGGTGCCTTCTGCGCAGGCGTCCAATGCTGCGGTAGACCCGGAAGTCCACATACAAGCACCACGCATAGCCCACGCACACGGTAGCGCCGGTGCAGACGGTGTTGGTCAGGTACAGCCAGAACCGGCTTGCCGCGCCGGGCACGCCGTCCAACAGAAAGCTGATCGTCTCTGTTGCCTGTGCCAGCAGCGTCACCACCAGAATCCGGCAAAACAGCTCTGTTCCCACGCTGTTTTTACTCTCGCCGCGCACCCGCAATAAAAGCAGAAAGCTTACCAGCACCGCCCCTGTGCCATTGGCCACAAGGATCTCGGGTATATTCATTGCATTTCCTCCTCTGCCCGCCTTGCCCCATAAAGCGAGCAGCCCCTATTTTATACAATACCTATTTATATTATACACCCTGCTACACTCTGCTTGCAAGGCTTGGGCGCAAAAAAGGCCGCTGCACAGCAATTTGTGCAGCAGCCCTTGAGAGATCATCCTTTGCAGTTCAGCCAAGCCCAGAGCTTTGCCGAAATACATTTTTTGCAGAAAACTTAATAGCCCTTTGCCTGCTCGCCGTTCAGGATCTTGACAGCGCGGGAGGTGCCCAGACGGTCAGCGCCCAGTGCAAGGAAAGTCTCCATATCCTCCACGGTGGAAATGCCGCCGGCAGCCTTGACCTTGCAGCGGCCATGCACGCCCTTGACCATCAGCTCCACGTCGTGGAAGTTTGCGCCGGCGGTGGAGAAGCCGGTGCTGGTCTTGATGTAGTCGGCACCGGCCTCGCAGACGATGTCGCACATCTTTTCCTTTTCTTCCTCGGTCAGCAGGCAGGTCTCAATGATGACCTTCAGAATCTTATCGCCCACAGCCTGCTTCACGGCACGGATGTCCTCGCGGACAGCATCGTACTCCTTGTTCTTCAGGCGGCCGATGTTGATGACCATGTCCACCTCGGCTGCGCCGTTGGCGATGGCAGTCTTGGCTTCAAAGGCCTTGCTGGCGGTATCCATGGCACCCAGAGGGAAGCCCACCACGCAGCACACGGGGATGCGGCCTGCCATATACTCCACAGCCTGTTTGACGTAGCAAGTGTTGATGCAGACGGATGCGGTGTGGTTTGCAATGGCTTCGTCACACAGCTGCTGGATCTGGGGCCAAGTGGCCTCCGGCTTCAGCAGGGTATGATCGACATGGGACAGGATCTCTTCGCGGTTCATGTTCGTTCCTCCGTTGTTTTACTTGCTGGCACGGCGCACCTTTGCCATGCCCACAGCGCTCAGTGCGATCGCAGTCACCGATGCTGTTGCACCAATGATGCCCAGCACCAGACCGGAAACCAGGAATGCGAACCCTTTCAGACCACGTTTCATAATACCGTACCTCCTAAGATGATTTGATTTGAAAACCTTCTCCGGCGCCACCGGGGAGGGTCTTGCTTACTTTTTCTTAAAGATGATCAGTTTGCTGAACACATAGTTCAGCACCACGACCACCACGTTGGAGAATACCTTGACGCACAGCCCCCAGATCTCCTGCGCGGTGATGCGGGTGGTGACAAAAACGGCTGTCGGGCCGTCTGCGCCGCCAATGATGGCAACGCCCGCTACTGATGCTGCTGCCGAAGCCGCCGCGCCGGTGTAGCTGCCCGATACTGTCAGGAAACCGCCGAGCAGGCTTTCCATCAGCGCCGCGCCCTGCGCCGCCAGCAGGTTGCCGCCCACGATCATGATAACGGCATCCAGCACCATAGTGCCCAGACGGCAGGTGACAAAGGTGCCGAACTCTTTCGCCATCGCTTTGCCGGTGGTCTTGCTGCGGAACACGAACGCCCGGTTGGTGCAGTAGGCAAACAGGATGCATAAAGCGTTATCCAGCACATTGCCCCAGCTGTTGGCGGCAGTATAGCCGAACAGCCGGCTGAACAGCGCGTACAGCAGGATGTTCAGCAGGGTGGTCAGCACGCCAAAGATCAGGTAACTGAGCACTTCCCAGTGCTTTTTTAAAAATTTCATCATGGCTTTGTTAACAAAAACAGCCCCGCCGCCGTTTTCCCGGCAACGGGGCTGCAGATCGCATTGTGTCAGAAGCTATGCTTTTTGCACGATGGGCTGATTACTCAGCGTCGTCGTTCAGCAGAGCCTTCATGGACAGGCTGATGCGCTTCTTGTCGAAGTCAACATCCAGCAGCTTCACATCGACCATATCGCCGACCTTCAGTGCGTCGGAGACCTTCTCAACGCGGTCATTGCTGATCTCGCTGATGTGGACCAGACCGTCAACACCCGGCAGGATGCGGACGAATGCACCAAACTTGGTCAGAGAAACGACCGGAGCGTGGAAGGTGCTGCCGATGGGGTAGTTGTTCTTCAGCTGCTCCCAGGGGTTGTCCTCGGACTTCTTGTAGCCCAGAGAAACCTTGTGGTTCTCGGTGTCGATGTCCTTGACATACACTTCGATGGTGTCACCAACGGAGACGACCTCGGAGGGGTGCTTGATGCGGTTCCAGCTCAGCTCGCTGATGTGGCACAGGCCATCAACACCACCGATGTCAACGAATGCACCATAAGAGGTCAGGCTCTTGACAACGCCGGTGTAGGTCTTGCCCACCTCAACGTTTGCCCAGAACTCCTCGCGCTTTGCCTTGTTCTGCTCAGCGGTCACCTTGTTGATGCTGCCCACGATCTTGCGGCCAGAGCACTCGGTGACGACCAGCTGAACGTGCTGGCCGACCAGAGCAGTGTAGTCCTCGTCGCGGCGCATAGTGGCCTGAGAACGGGGAACGAACACCTTGACGCCCTTGACGTTGACGACAACGCCGCCCTTATTGAACTCGGTAACATCGCCCTCGACGACTTCACCGGATTCTGCTGCCTTGGCGATCTCTTCCATGCCCTTGCGAGATGCGAGCTTCTTGCGGGAGAGCTGGATAACGCCATCCTGGTCCATAACCTTCTCGACGATGAGGTCCAGCTCATCGCCAACCTTCACCAGGTCTTCGACCTTGGCGGAGGAATCATCGGTCAGCTCGCTCAGCTTGACAAAGCCGGTCTGCTTCGCACCGATATCCACCTGGATCTCGTTGGCAGAGATGCTGGTCACGATTCCTTTCACAATACTGCCTGCATGAACTCGCTTTTCTTCGGATGCGTTCAGCATCTCCTCAAAGCTCATGTTGTCATTGATTTCTGCGCTCATACTGTTAAGTACCTCCTCAATAATAGACGATGGCGTTGAAGCCCCGGCTGTCACGCCCGCCACTTTAACATCTGCAAACCATTCCGGCCGAAGTTCGCTCGCTGTTTCGACCGTTACGGCACGCGTGTGTTTTGCGGCGACCTGTACCAGCTTTTGGGTATTGGAAGAATGATGACCGCCAATGACAACAATGATGTCGCATTTTTGGCTGAGGTCTTCCGCTTCCTGTTGCCTCGCCCACGTCGCATTACATATTGTATCAAAAATTCGGGCGTTTGTATAGGCTTTTTTGAGAAACTCCGAACTTTCTTTCCATTTTGTCACCTGAAATGTGGTCTGTGCAACTGCAAAAAGGGGTTTTTGGGGGTCAGAAGGGCCGTTCCACGCCTCTAACTCGGCTAAATCGGCAAAAACGAACACCTCGCCCCGGGTGTGTCCCACAATGCCCTGCACCTCCGGGTGGGTCTTATCCCCCGCCACCAGCAGCACCGCACCCTCTTTTTCGGCCTCGGCGGCAATGCGCTGGATCTTCTGCACAAAGGGGCAGGTGGCGTCATGGTACGGTATGCCGCGCGCTTCCAGTTCATCGTAAACGCTGTGGGGTACGCCGTGGCTACGGATGACCACCTCGCACCCGGCAGGCACATCCTGCACGGTGTCCACTACCTGTGCACCCTTGCGCCGCATATCCTCCACCGCCTGCGGGTTGTGGATCAGCGGGCCCAGTGTTGCCACCTTATGCCCCTCGGCCAGCAGGCCGTAGGTCAGTTCCACGGCACGGTTCACGCCAAAGCAGAACCCTGCCGTTTTTGCCAAACGGATCTCCATCTCTTACGCCCCCATCTTTTCCCATGCTTCCAGCAGTGCCTGCTTGTTGGCACGGAGCTTTTTGGTGTCCCGGCGGCCCTCAATGGCAAACTGTGCTGCGGGCATCGGCTCGCCGTAGATCACCCGCACCTTGCAGAACAGGTGCATTCTTCCGTCCGGGGTATCATAGAAGATGCGGCAGGGCACAACGTCCACCCCTGCCTCAGCGGCAATGACGAACAGACCGCTCTTGGGGGGCAGGAGCTTGCCCTCCTTTTCGCGGGTGCCCTCCGGGAAGATGCAGATGGAAATCCCGTTTTTGGCTTTCTCAATGGCCTGCAGAATGGTTTTCAGTCCTGCCTTGATGTCCTGGCGATCCAGAAAGAGACAGTGAAGATCTTTCATCCAGATGTTAAGCAGGGGCCATTTTAACATTTCTTTTTTCGCAATATAACCGGTAGGTCTGGGAACACGGACATAGGTCAGCACCACATCGAAAAAGCTGCGATGATTGCCGACGTACAGCACAGCAGTGTCGGTGGGAATGTTCTCTTCCCCGATGGCAATGACTTTCGTGCCGGAAAGACGGATGACCCAGCGGAAGGCCCAGTTTACAATGGCCAGGGAACTGCGGTCCTTAAGACCGGGGTTAAATTTGCCGATGATCCATTCCACCAGCATTAACGGCGTGGACAGGATCAGGAATAATACTACAAATAATACGACGAATATAAAACGGATCATAATAATACCAATGCCTTTCAGTAACCTGCAAACTTTCAGGTGCCTTGGCACCTTGTGCAGGTACAAATTTGCGTGTGAAAAATTAATTTTTCACACGAAACTCCTTCGGATTTTTTATTTAGCAATGAAAAGTACGCCTAACGTGCCGGGACCACAATGGCTGGAGACTACACCGCCTGCTCTGGTTTCCAGAATCTCGTCAAAGATTCCCAGACTTTCCAGATAGGAACGAACCGCTTCCACAATCTCCCGGTCGCAGCCGGAGTGGGTGATGAAGACTCTGTCGGGAACGG
>ENA-OZZD01000450-OZZD01000450.1-human-gut-metagenome-genome-assembly--contig:-NODE-450-length-10541-cov-4.565802_pt1 | contig 10541 bp, 10 predicted proteins | sample MGYA00244937_ERZ654146 | MGnify/ENA primary metagenome ERZ654146 (study PRJEB26926, sample SAMN06164937) | human gut metagenome | biome: ENVO:00009003; feature: ENVO:2100002; material: ENVO:00002003... | reverse complement strand
CGGCTGTATTTCCGATACTGCTTGTTTCTTCCTTGACAAGATTCTGCTTTTTCCGTTTCTTTCGGATGTACTCTTTCGTTTTGATTTCAGGAAGCGCGAACTGTGTGGTATCCGTTTTTGGCGTGGCAAGCGGTTCTCGCGGAGAGGAAACAATCGGTTTTTCTCTTGGCAGAGTTCGTGCTGATGGCTGCACCGTCGGGGTCGTCGCAGGTGCAGTCGGTTCCGTGCTGGCAGGAGCTTTTCCAAGCGAGCGCCGTTCTGCCGGTTTTGCTTTCACAGCAGATTTTTCTTTGACCGAAGACCGCAGCTCGCGCACAGGCTGATTTACCTGCGAACAGGAAACGACCTGCGACTTTTCATGAATTTGCGAAGCTGGATGCCGGGACTGTTGCACAGATGCATCAGCGGTCGGTGTATGCTCCCGCATTTTAGGCTGCGGGGGATTTGTAGGAGGAATCGTTTTCTCCTTGATTGACGAAGCCGATTCACGCACAGAATGTTCCATTGTCGGTAGCATTGTTTCCGCAGAAACAGCCTTTGCGTTTTCATGAATCCTCGGAGTTGGATACTGAGACGGGGACGCTGGCGCTTTCGCATCCGGCGTATATACTCGCGTTTTGGGCTGTTGGGCGTTTGCAGGAGGAACCGGCTTCTCCCTGATCGGAGAAGCCGATTCGCGCACAGAACGACTTACCTGCGGCTGGCTCTGTGGCGGGTAGCTCGGTTGCGCAGAAACAGGCGGATATTCTGTCGATGCCGTAGTAGGCTGCTGGGGATGTCGTGACTGCTCGTGTTGTGGATTGGATTCTGTCCGGGCTTCCCGCTGCGGTTCGGATTTCGTTTTCGGCAGCTTGTGGACAGCTTTTTCTGCCAGATGGCGGGCTTCCTGCACGGCATGGTCGGCGGTATCCGTGATCTTGCTGCTCTCGTAGCGATCTTCCGGCTGCCCACCCTGTGCTGCGTCGCGCAGCTCCTGCCGAAGCTGCTGAAAGGAAGCATCTGTGCCGCGGCGGAACGCTGCCTGCGGTGCGGATTTGAGGGTTTTGACGGTTCGCTCTTTCAGCGGTGATTTTTCCTTGACCTCCCGCATTACGACGCCTGCTCCACTCGTTCAGACATCTTCGTCGTCATAAGCTGGTACAGCCTGCCGTTTTTCGGGAAATGATCCATGAAAGGCACGATGGTGCTGCCGCACTTGAGAAGCCCGTGTCCAAAGTCTACACCTGAAATATACGAAAGCTGATTATCCGAAATATTGAGCAGCCGCGCCAGCTCGATCCGATCCGTACTCGCCTGATTGAGCATGAGCAGGAATTCGCTGTTTGCAAGCATGGTTCTCGCTGTGTGGGACTGTAACAAGTCATCCACGTTCTGCGTCAGCCCCGTGCCGCAGGCACCATATTTGCGCATCCGCTTCCAGAGCGTGAACAGGAAATTGGCGCTGTACTCGTGCTGGAACAGCAGGTAAATTTCGTCGATGTAGAGCCATGTATTTTTGCCGAGCTTGCGGTTGCGGATGATGCGGTTGAACACGCTGTCCAGTACGACCAGCATGCCGACCGGCAAAAGCTGCTTGCCGAGGTCACGGATGTCATAGCAAAGAATGCGGGAATTGGTGTCCACGTTCGTGTACTTGGCAAACGTATTCAAGCTGCCTTCCGTGAACAGCTCCAGTGCCAGCGCAACGTCCCGCGCCTCGGGTTCTGGCTGCTCCAGGAGCGCGGCGTGGAAGTCCTGCAGCGTCGGGGCCGCGCCGAGATAGCCGTTCCGGATGAATTCCCGGTAGACCTGCGCGGTACACCTGTCAATGATGGATTTCTCCTTGGCAGACAACTTGCCTGCACCCACGAGCTGCTCGCAGAGAGACAATAAGAATTCGGATTTCAGCACGACGGGGTTGTCGCCGTCGTTGTATCCGGATTCCATGTCGAGGGCGTTGATATGATTGGGTGATGTCGCCGAGATTTCAATGACCTCGCCGCCCAAGCCTTCGACCAGCGGGCGGTATTCCGCTTCGGGGTCGATGATGATAATGTCGTCATTCGTGGACAGCGCGATCTCCGTGATCTCGCGCTTGGCCGCAAAGGATTTGCCGGAGCCGGAGACACCGAGAATGAAGCCATTGCCGTTCAAAAGCTCCTTGCGGTCGGCCAGAATAAGATTCTTGGAGATGGCGTTCTGCCCGTAGTAGATGCCGTGCCGGTGGCGGATCTCCTGCGCCTTGAACGGCATGAGCACGGCGAGGGCTTCTGTCGTGAGTGTCCGCAGTGCATCAATGCGCCGCAAACCGAGCGGCAGCGCGGTGATCAGGCCGTCCTGCTGCTGGAAGCTCAGCTTTGCGAGCTGGCACAGGTGCTTGCGCGCAATGGATTGGAGCGTTTCGGTGTCGCTGTCCAGTTCCTCTTTGCTGTCTGCCAGATGCACGAGCGTGACCACGGCGAACAGCATCCGCTGGTCGCGGGTCGTGAGATCGTCCAGCATCTCACGGGTTTCCTTGCGCTGCTGCTCCAAGGCATACGGCACAACGGCAGAAAAGTTCTGGTTGCTGTTCTGCCGCCGCTGCCAGTTGGTGACGTTCGTTTCCACGCCGAGCAGTTTATTCTCCACCTCGCGCACCGCTTCGTCCGTCGGCACGGGGATCATGTCAATGGAGAGCATCATGCGCCGGTTGAGGTCGGTCAGCTCCAGAATCATGCTGTCCTTGATGTAGCTGGCGTAATCCTTGAGAAACAGGACACGCCCGTACTGATTGCCCATCTTGAAATAATCCCGATGGAATTCCAAGCTGTCCGGGCAAATCGTATCCTTGAGATTATGCCCGCGCTTCATGGCGGATTGCAGGTCGAACGGCAATGCCGCCTCGTCCGGACGGAAAAAGCCGCGCAGCACATCCAACCGTTCCGCAGCGTCCAGTTCGTTGGAGGAAGAATTGAGCCGCGAGAGCTTGGAGGACACCTCGCCCGTCACGCGGGAGAAGAATGTGCGCGCTTCGTCCACATTCTTTTTGTGAACGGAAACCGTGATAAACCGATCCTGTTCCACGCTGGCGGAGCTGCCGGAGATTTTGCTTTCCAGCATCCCGTTGAACTCGTCCACGAATCCGTCAAGACTGTCTCCGCGCTGCGGGAGCAGGACGGTATCTTCAAACGCCTGCCGGTTGACCTGCTTGTTGCAGATCGTGAGTTTCGTGGTCGAGCCGCTGTCCAGCGCGTTCAGCAGTTCACTGTAGCCAAGGAACATGGCGGTCTTGTCCTCTTTGGACGCGATGGCATAGTTGATGTCTGAGAAGCGCAGCGTCCGAGAGTATTTCGTACCGAACTGAAAAATCCCATCCGCGAAGATTCGCTGGATGGGAATGATGTCCTGCACACTGCGCGGGATCTTATAGGCTGTTCTGTCCTGCTTGATGGTGTTGTTGAGCGTTTTAATCAAGTGTCAGCACCTCCCGCATGGAATTGGAATCCAGCAGCAATTCTGCATACAGATTCTGCGGATGATACGAAAGAGTGCGCGGACAGAGGATCTCGGAACGGATGACCGCCAGCAGGAAGCGCTCGGCTGGCATGCCGTTGTAGGTAAAAAAGCCGCACATGGCAAACGGGAACGCTGCCAGCATACACACCCAACCGACCTCCGCTGCGCCGATGAGCGGTTTCAAGCCAAAATATGCGCCGACCGCCACGCCGATGGCAAGCAGCGCGAACACCATCTGCCGCAGCGATAAGCCGAACAGAATGCTCTCTTGATACCGCTGGATCTCTTTGTTGATTTTCACTTCGATGATGAATCCCTCCAATTTTTCTGTATTTTTAGGATTGACCCTTGCATTTTTTCTTGTTCCAAGCTAACATGGCACAAACTTTCTAAAGGAGGTCGTGCCATGTTGATGATCATATTTGGGGCAGGCTGCCTGCTCCTATCTGTACTGTTTCACGCCGCATCGCTTCTGCACCTTGGCCTGCCGCTTTTGTATGCGCTGATCGTGCCGACACTGTTCTCCGGCTGGTATTACAGTCACTACGCGCTGGCGAATGGGATCTGGTATGCACTCATTGTCCTGGGACTGATTTCTTGGATTGTGTCGCTGGCGCGAAAAATCCGCAGTGTTATCCGTTAATGTGTTTGACTTGAAATTGTCCGCAATTTGGGTATAATGGAATTAGAATGGGGCGTCTGTATGAGCACATTATGCTGCATGGAAGCGGAAGTGATAACCCGTGAGGACAATTGAGTATTATATGAATCTTCCGTATCGTCTGGAGCTTGTTCCGGACACGGACGAAGGCGGTTTTGTAGCCTCGTATCCGGAGCTGCGCGGCTGCCTGACCAGCGGCGAGACGGCGGAAGCGGCGCTGAAAAACGCGCTGGACTGCAAACGCGAATGGCTGGCCGCCGCACTGGAAGATGGCTATGAGATTCCGGAGCCTGCGCCCGACGTGAAATACGCCAACCACTGACCGTTGAATCGAGGTAATTATTTGGACGATCAATCTCGTTTTTCATCTATCTGCTGGAAAGCTACGCCCAGCATAAGAACACAACAGCCGGGGCCGTGCTGAAAACGTTGGATGAGAAAGGTCTTACCGATTTCGTCTACAATGTGTATGACCTGTACCATGTTGAAGCGATTGAAAATGCGTATATGGATTTGGACAGCCTGATTGCAACGGGTAAGCCTGCATGGTGAAGGCTGTGTTTTTCTGAAAAGGCAGTCCACTTGAAATTATCAACAGTATGGGTATAATAGAAGTAGAATCAAGAAAGGAGTTTGTGCCATGCTGGATATTCAAAAAATCAAAGACGGTGTGCAACTCGCTGCGCAGGAATATCCGATCAAGAAAGCAGAACTGTTCGGTTCCTATGCCAATGGCACGAACCGCCCAGACAGCGACGTGGATCTTCTGCTGGAATTCAAATCCCCGCGCATTTCTCTGCTCACACTGAGCGCGATCAAGTACCGACTGGAGGATATTCTGAAAACGGACGTTGATGTGATTCACGGTCCGCTGCCCTCAGACAGCATGATCGTGATCGACAGAAAGGTAGCGTTGTATGAATCGTAGAGACGGAATTATTCTTCAAAAGGTTTTGTCCGAGGTGAACATTGCCGCCGGTATGATGAAGGGGTGTTCCCTGACAGAATTTCTTGATAATGAGATGCTCAAGCGCGCTGTCTGCATGACGGTAATCAACGTCGGTGAGCTAGTAAAGAATCTGACGGAGGAATGCCGCCTGTCGCATCCAGAGGTAGCATGGAAGGAAATCGCCGGATTCCGGGATATTGCTGCACACAAATATCAAACGCTGCGCATGGAAGACGTTTACGAAACGGCTGTGACAGACTTCCCGGATTTGCAGCAAAAGATTACGAGAATTTTAGCTGAATAGCTCACAACCTCCATCCAACTACGGATGGAGGCTTTCTTATCCAAGTCCCATCAATTCCCGGATGATCCGGTCAGACATTTTAATGGAGCCGACGAGTACCAGCATATTGAACACCAACTCGCCAATGTAGTTCCAGACGACCGTTGCCGGGGCAAGTCCTTCCGTTACGACGGGCGGGCTGGACGCAAATTGTGAGAAAATAATACAGGCCAGTAAAATGACACAGCCCTCCAAGCAGATGGCGGCGTAGCTCTTGATGAACGCCATGCCAATGCTGCTGGAGGGCTGTCCTGCGAAGCTCGACAGCGGGATCGGCGCAATCGCCGTCGCCATATAGAGCTTAAAAAAGCGGCCATAAACCGTGAGAATCATCACGAGTGACAGCACCCAGATAAACAGAGAGCCTAAGAGCGTCACCGCCCAGAGCGGAATGCTCTCCAGCAGGCCGACATCTTCAATCGTTGACGCGATCTCGGCGGGCAGCGTGGATGCTTCCATTGCCGAAAGACCGGACGCACCCATGATCGTCTGGATCGCGCCCTGCGCAATCGAGAACAGCGCCGTCATCAGCTCCATGCCGTAGGTGACCGCCGCCTGCGCCAGCACAAAACGGATGAAGCATTTGAACGCCACTTCCGGGCGTTTTAACTCCGTAAAGCTGCCGCAGGTTTTCATGACGCCAATCACAAAGAACAGAACCAGAAGCGCATATGCGATTGCCTTCAGCGCGTCGTTGATCCCGACGATCACACTCCAGATCCCGCCGCCCTTGAAGTTCTCCGGGCTGGTGGTCAACAGCGTCCAGATCTCAGACAGTTTGCTGTTCCACGTTTCCAGCGAGGAATTGAGGTTATCTATGATCCAGTTTCCACTTGAGATGGTATCACCTCCAGTTGTATCGGGGAGAGCTTTTTCGCTCTCCCCATATTCTTATCAGCCGGTGATCAGCGTCAGGATCTCCTTGGTGAATGTAATGACGATACCGCCAGCAACAGTCAGGATGCCATTTGCGCGCTGGGACGGATCGTGCGACTTGAGAGACAAGCCAACCTGCAAAATGCCGAAGCCGAGCAGAATCAGGCCGACCGCACGGATCAGGGAAAAGATAAAATCGCTCAGGTTATTCACGACCGCCAGCGGATCACCGTCTGCCGCGAACGCCGGGACAACAAAAACCGCCAGCATGAAAAACACGCTGGCGAAGATCGAGTAGAGCCGTTTGGCTTTGGATTCAAATGGTTTCTTCAATGAAATTCCCCCTTCAATGGATTCGAATTTTCTGTGCCGCCCACACGAAGCAGCGGACGGCCGGTGTAAACGGACGGTTTGGTTCCATGATGGATATAGGGCGCTGCGCCGCCGAGGGAACTGTGTGAGATCGCCGGATGGTGCATGAGATCGTACTTTTCGTCCATGACCGGGCTTGCGCCGCGAATGAACAGCAACGCATAGCGGTTGTCCAGCTTTCGCACCTCGTCCGGTGTCAGCAGCTCGCGCCCGGACATCTGGAAATTGGTTGAGTAAGAACCAGATTCGCCTTTCGTCTGTCCGTGCGTTTTGGTATCAATCGTGGCCTTGCCGAGCATCTCGGACACATATTTGTGCGTACTGGATTCATTGCCGCCGAGATACAAAATGGTATCACAGTTACCCGGAATCGTCTCCCAACTATCCTTGTAAAGCTCTTTGATCTGCGCCATGTTCTGAATGATAACGCTTGCCGAGATGGAACGCGAGCGCATCGTCGCAAGCTCACGCGTGAAGCCCGGCAGCGGCATGGCGGCAAACTCGTCCAGCACAAAGCGAACGTGGCGCGGCAGCGGGCCGTGATGAATTTGGTCTGCGCTGTAATATAGGGCTTGGAACGCCTGCGCGTATAGCAGGCTCACAAGGAAGTTGTAGGGTAGGAAAGAGCCGCCTTACCGCATTGCGGCGGCAGGTCTGCTCAGACCCCCCTCAGAACCGTGCTTACAACTCTCGCTGTACACGGCTCCGTCTTTGCTTGTTCAATCAGATACTCACTGGTGGTGAATCATGACATGGCAATTATGGCACACCACTAAAGTTTTGCGCCGCTTTGCAATCATAGCGACGTCCCAAGGCAGTTTCCCTTTCAGATTTTTGAGTTTGTTCACATGGTGAATCTCAAAGCAGGGACTGTCCGTCGTGCCGCACAATTCACATTCACACGCTTTTAATCGTTTCTCGATTGTATTCACCGAAAGTCTATGCTGTTGGGTTGCGGACGTAACTATGTCTGTCGGATTCTTCACTGTCTTGCAGTCGGCGTAGTTGGCAAAATAGCACCATTTCCAGCCTTTTTTTGTTTCATAGGGGATACCCCACTGGCCCTGTCCATCTTGAAATTTGCGGATGATTTTCGGTACAGAGCTTCTGTGTTTGTTGGCAAGGGTTCTCAGGCAGCTATACTCCATCAAGTAGGCCAAATAACTCAGCCTATAAAAGTTGCTTGCCAAGTTGTAGTAATTGCAGATTCCCCTAAGTTCGCTGTTATAACTGGAGACAATTTCTAAATCCGTCATGTGTAGCAGCTCCGCCCGGTGGACGGGTCGCAGGTTTCCGTTTTCCTCTTGAATCGCAATGCCTTTTGAGAAGATGAATTTATGGATTTTATCGTCCAATGGTACAACTAATTCCGCTTTATTGTTCAGCGTGCGCTTTGATTGTTTCAACTTTCCGACACGCCTTATTTTCCCATCCCGCCGTATCCGGACATCATATCCCAGGAATCGGGCATATTCGCTGCTGTGGGTAATGAGCGTCTTTTCTTCGCTGAGTTCCATCTTCAACATCCCACCGATAAACTCAGCCAGTTTTCGCTTGATTTCCACACAGTCCTCCCGCCTCCCGTTCACCGCAATCAAAAAGTCGTCCGCATAGCGGATATACTTGATTTTCTTGTCGGTATGGGATTTTGCGGGCGTCGTCAGAATTTGCTTGCGAATTTCCCTGTATTTTTCAATAAGCCGCTGGCGCTCCTCGCCCTCAGCCTTTTTGATTTGCCGTTGTACCACTTTCTTTTTACTGAGTAGCGCATTGTATTCAGGTGTGTACTTTTTCTCCTCATAGACATCGAAACCAGCCTTCAGCGCCATCACAAATTTGTCCAGCTCATGCAGATAGATATTGGCCAGAATAGGAGAGATAATCCCACCCTGGGGCGTTCCACTATATGTGATGTGATAACGCCAGTCCTCCATGTATCCGGCTTTCAGAAATTTGTGCAGCAGCTTTATCAGCCGCGCATCCTTGATTTTTCGGTTTACCAGCCCCACCAAAACAGTGTGGTCAATGTGGTCAAAGCAACCCTTGATGTCGCCCTCTATAAACCACCTTGCACCGGAGAACTCCTGTTTGGCCTGTGCTAATGCGGTATGGCAGCTCCGGTTTGGCCGAAATCCGTGTGAGCAATTTAGAAAAACCGGCTCATACACAGCTTGCAGCACCAGTCGAAGCACCTCCTGTACCAGCTTGTCCGTAAAGGTGGGAATCCCCAGCGGACGCATTTTCCCGTTGGCTTTTTGGATATAGGTGCGGCGGGCCGGCTTGGGTTGATAGGTTTCTGTTTCCAGCGATTTGATGATACGGTTGATTTTTGCCTCGCTGAATCCATCCGCCGTATCTTCATTTACTCCCTTGGTCGCCGCTCCACTGTTAGCGTACAAATTTCGGTATGCCTCATAGTAGATATCAGGACGCAGAAGGTAACGGTATAATCTGGTGAACACTTCTTCTTTATTTTTGCTTGAGTTCTGACTGATTCTTGCTAAAATCTCCATTGTTGGTTTCATTCGTGAGGTTTTCCTCCCTAATCAATTTACGATTTTAGTACGCATTGACTGCGCCCCTTCGCCATGTGGACGGCGTTACCGCTTCCGTTTTTACGGCTATCCCTGTCAATTCAGGGTCCTCGGACTACTATGGGCGCTCCGTACCCATGCAGGATATTCAGGCTCTAAACCATAGCCAAACTTTCCCCCTTTCACGGCATTCCTGTTTAGGGTATCCCCGGTTAGCACTTTGCCTTGGTAAATGTGGATTGTCGGACTCTGCTTTCGTTTCGTTAAAACAGGTTCTCCTGCTCGTCGCGCAGGTTTGCTGATAACCGTTTACCAACATTCAAGTAGTAAACGTACCTGCGCTGGGGGTTACAGGCACTTTCCCCCACCTGGACACAACAGAGACTTGAAACTTGCATTCAGTAAACCCAACTTAAGCCTCATATCCACTTGGCCTTGCGGTTCAGTCGTGCCCGATTGCCTTTGGGCAACTTACCGCTTTCCTGCCGTGCTGTGTTCCCGTGTCAGCTTTCGCCTTTCGGTCAGGCAGGCGGCCTCCCGCGTTATCATGCGGGGCAGTACCATTTTTCTGCATTGCAAGGTGCCCTATCCGGGCGCACGAACGTGTTGTCGTTGTCGGGGATAACAGCGTAGAGCGCAACCTTTTTTTCTCCCAACGTGTAAAGGTCCATGTCGTCATGCTCGGTCAAGGCTTGAATCTGCGGCAGATTAAAGGGTGCAAGACGGACAGCCGTACTCACCAAAATTGATTTTGCGGTCTTGCCCGCGGCTAATTTGAACACCTTATATTGCCGGACAGCGACGCTGTCCGGCTTTCTTCGTTCAATGGATTCAAAAAGCAGATCGAGCGGAGACACATGACCTTCATCTTCCTCGCGCACCTCGGCGTATTCCAGCACGCGCATGACCATCGAGAAGTTCTGTTCATATTCCGGGGCTTCCTGAAACAGCATGAGGATGATAGCTTGCAGGAGTGCAGTTTCGGCCTTCGTCCAGAATGGATCGGATTCATGGCTGCCCTTCGGCGTGGTGGACTGGATCAGGTTGTTGACCAGCTTCAGTACGTCTTTTTCATCCCGCAGATAGCGGAACGGATTGTAGCCATCCGACTGCTCCAGATTCACAAGGTTCAGAACGCGCACGTCGTAGCCCTGCTCTTTGAGGTAGCCGCCCGTGGCAAGAAGCACTTCAGATTTGGGGTCTGTTATGACATAATTGGTGTTTGCGGTCAGGATATTGGGCAGCACAAAGCTGCGTGTCTTGGCCGCGCCGCTGCCGCCAATGACCAGCACGTTTAGAGACTGTCTCTTATACACATCTGACGCTGCCGAC
>ENA-OZZD01000431-OZZD01000431.1-human-gut-metagenome-genome-assembly--contig:-NODE-431-length-11018-cov-6.674359_pt1 | contig 11018 bp, 10 predicted proteins | sample MGYA00244937_ERZ654146 | MGnify/ENA primary metagenome ERZ654146 (study PRJEB26926, sample SAMN06164937) | human gut metagenome | biome: ENVO:00009003; feature: ENVO:2100002; material: ENVO:00002003... | reverse complement strand
TACGAGATTCGCCTTAGTCTCGTGGGCTCGGAGATGTGTATAAGAGACAGACGATGAAGTGTTGATTGTCGATCCTCAAACCCCGATCACCCGCGAAGAATATGAAAACTATGCATAGAATTGCAAAAAGAATGTATCGACACATCTTTCTTGCTTTATTGGTCATTCTAACCATGCCAGCAGATGCCGCAACAGCAGACGTTGTGCGCAGTGATTCCCTGTCTGAAAAGAATCTGAAAACATCGGCTGTTGCCATGAAATCGGACTCAATCATAGAGGATAATACATTGGTTATCGCAAATGAGGTAAAGTCGGGTGATGCAACACCGTCGCAAACGGAGCAGATTGACAAAACAGATGATTGGTCACTGTCATGGAAAATCTTCGCTACTTTTTTTTATCCTATCATTACCTTACTTATTGGTGTCTGGATCAAAACTGCCATATCTTCCAGAGCAGATAAAAGACGAAGTGAAAAAATAGGGAAACGATGGATTGCTGAACTATCAGCGCAATCTGCCGATCTTGAAAATCAAATCGAAGCATTCAATACATTCATAACAGATTATTGCGACAATCGCAATCGCTTTGATATTCCAAACATCTCTTATGGATTTATAAACAGCCGGAACTTTGATGCACTCGGAAAGGAAGACCTGTACGACTATTTGGGTCAATTGCTAAAAAAACAGAATCAGGAAAAAGTGGATAACACCTACCGAAAAATAACAAGCATAATATCCGCTCTCGATTCAATTGACTCTCAAACCAGAAATTATATACAGAAGTTTTTGGACAGAAACAATGCCTTGGTGGAGGCATACAATACGAACTTGGATCAATATGGAAAACTGTTGCGACAGATTCCTGTCGGGTATCCAGGCATATCAGATTCAATTGTAGTGAGTCTTAGAACGAGATATTTTACGATAGCTAAAGATATGCCCAAAATTAATTTATTTGAGTGTGAAGATAGTTTCGTTATACCCAGTCTTAAGATTTTAAGATCAAATCCGTTCCCGTCGGAATTGGATGATACTTTACAGAATTGTTTGAATATTACATTGGGATTGCGAAATGAAAAGGCATACATCAAATCGAATCTTGAATCAGCCAATGTCCAATACAGAAAAGTGCTCGATAAAATAGCAGAAATAAATGAGATATGCCATCCTAAGCATGGCTGACTTATCGGCTGTGGCAGCGTATGAGGAACAAAAAATAAGGTGATGAAAAAAAGAGATTGGGTTATTATTGGCTGTATTATCGTTGGTGGTATTGTGATTGCTTGCCTTATCAACTGGTCGCTGACTTATGGGAGTTGGATTAAAACAAATCTTTCCATTGATTCGTGGCTGAGTTTCTGGGGAAGCTATTGCGGTGGCATCTTTGCCACAATAGTTGGCTATCTGGCGATTATTTACAGCAATAGAAATAGCGAAAAAGCCATTCTTCAACAAGAGAAACAACTCATCCATCAACGAATTGTCAAGAAACTGGACGAATATAATGACTGCCTCAAAAACAACTTGGAGTTGCTCAATATCGTAGATATAATGGGCATTACGGTTGGTATCGATTACCAAAATCTTTCGTTGGCAAAAAAAGATGTATGCCGAAAAAAAGCACAAATTTATGCTACGGATCTACAATACAGATATGTGTTTGAGGTGGATGTTCCTCGTGCAAAAACAGACTTAGAGGTTCAATACGATAAAGTCTGGGTAAATTTACGGAGTAAATTATCCAGTTTATTAGATGAAGAGCTAGACTTGATAGAAAGAATAAATCAGAATCATTATGATATTCAATTAAAAGAAAATCACCAACAAAGACTACATCTTATATCTGAAATATTAAAACAGGCGGACGATACAACACGTCGAGAGGAATATCTACATGATAAGCAATCTATTACTCAAGAGTTAGAACAATTGGATAAACGCATTAATTCATATTATAAAGAAGTAGACACCATGTTGCTCTCTCTCAAATCGTCTGCAGATCAATTGAATGCCGATACAAAGCTCTTGTTTGATCTCTCCATATTACTCTTAAAAGAGAAAGAAAGAGAGTTGAAAGATTAAAATCGTCGTTAGATTCAATATAATATAATTGGGGACAAGAACTTTGTATTTGAGCCGCGTTTTTGCTGAATATGTAAAATCGAGTAATCCAGAGAATCGCGCTCGTATGCAAATCGCATCTTGCCAATCGGTACGCCTCTGTTGTAAATGCAGACGTTAATATCCCGTCAAATGTTGTTTCTCCATTTACTACTCATATCTTATAAATTCTTTTATATCTTTGCTACATAACAACCTATGCCCCTGAACTTAAAATTCAGACCTACCTTATAAAAAAGGTTCCATCCGGCATCGCGTTTAAAATTCCAGAATAGCCGCTATCTTCAAACGAACTCGCCTAAGTATGGATTTATCTCTCAGCACAATAGATTGGACGGCAATAAGCGCTATAACATCCTTCTTGATGACAGTTGTCGCATTTGCCACTATATTTTCTTCAATTAGGCAGAACAAAAAGGGGCGTGAACTTCAGATTAAACTACTCCGACAGCAACAAGCCCGGCAACAACTGGATGACATGGCAGCCAATATCATGACCATATGCCGCAACATGAATCCTTTTCATATTCTTGAATATTCGTCCAAACTGGCAAACAACAATTTCACAGAAGAAGACCGGCGTGTTTTGGAGATGTTGACAGTCGATAATTATTATAATAAAACGAATCTTGCAATCCAGACTAATCGGTTGGGCAACTATAAATCGGCAAAATCCTTATTGAAACGGCTCAAGCAGATTCACCAGGATTATGGCTTATGGTCGAGTACGGTCTCTACTCTGTCCCAAATGCTTGGTAGTGCAGAGTTATCGAATCCTCTTATTGAAAAGGCTATCCAACAAATGACAATAGAGATGGCAAGCAGATGTCAGAAAATAGCACCACACTATCAACAAACCATTGCAGCAATAACCGGTCAGGAAGATATTGCAATTGAGAAAGCGAAAAAGATGCTGAACATATTCCAGACTGAGATGGCCCGTCATATTCAACAGCAGCAAATGGAATTGAACAGGGAACTGACCGAATTTGTCAAATACGAACAGGAGAAGATTGATAAACTGATTGAATAAATGGCTACCTGTATTGTATTCAGTTTAATATACTCATCGCTTTTCTGACGTCTGCTGCTGTAAGGCCTGTTTCCGGATCTACCCTGACCCATCGGGAGGCCTGCCGCAGCAGGAAGTCCTCTTCATCATCTATAATGACATAAGACGCATCCGACTCCGCATGCCGGGCCAGCCACTCGGCAATCTCAAGGCCTCGGCAACCCGGTGTGAAGCCTATAAACGGTTCATCCTGCGGAGAGATGCGATAGGCACCGTACATATAAAATGGAGTGATGTCGGCAACCACACCCGGCAATGAACGGCACTGCCAAAGATTGCGCATGGCCGCAAGCCCCTCCGTTCGCCACGAAGAGGTGATGACGAGTTGGGCACCGCTTCGCTCCAGAAGCATCCGCAGAGCATCGATCGCCTGCGGATCAAACCGGGAACCGAAGGCATCCCGACCCGTTTCGCCCTGGGCCCGCAGTTCCCGTTGGTAGCGTCCCGAATTGAGAACGCCGTCGAAATCCAGAAAAATAAATCGTTCCATATCATACTATACGAACGAGCCGGGAAAAAGAATACAGGAATTTTCGAAAACACGAATTTTTCAGTTGCTGCACTTTTTTTTTGCACAGCATCCGCTTATCTTTGTGAAAAAGATCCGGACATGAGTTCCACAACACTTCGCCGCAAAGACAAATACGCCCGCTACATGTGGCTGATCGACACCATCCGTCGGCATGACCGCTGTACGCTGCAGGAGATTGATTGCCGGTGGCAGCAGGAGGAGACGCTGAATCCCGACGGGGTGCCTCTGTCCCGTCGCACCTTTCAGCAACACAAGGAGGCGATCAATGCCATGGATTTCGGCGTGGAGATCATCTGCACAAGCAATCGTTACTATTCGGTTCGCCTCGATGATCACAATCCGCTGGGAGCCTGGATGTGGCAAACCCTCTCGTTGCGGCTGATGCTTGCAGAAAGCCGTGAGCTCAACGAGCGAATCATTACCGAAGAGATCCCATCGGCCGACCGCTGGCTCCATCCGATTCTCTCCGCCCTGCGCGAAAACCGGCGGCTGCAAATCACCTACCGTCCATTCGGGAAGGAGGCCTTTTCGCTGCTGCTGTCCCCCTACTTCGTGCAGATGAGCGACCGCCGCTGGTATGTATTCGGACTGCGGGAGAGCGAAACAATCCTGAAGGCCTATGCGCTAGACCGTATCCAAACGTGCGAACCTTCGGAGGAGACCTTCATCCTCCCCGAAACCTTCTCCGCCGAAGCATATCTCCGGCAGCACGGCATCGGGCAGTACGAAGCCATTCCCGAGACCGAGGTCGTAGTGAGGGCATACGGGTTGATGGCCGACCGCCTGCGCACGCTGCCGCTCCATCCGAGCCAGCGGGAGACGAAAACCGACGCGGGATGGACAGAATTCACCTTCACGCTGCAACCGACGAGCCGTTTCTTCGGCGAATTGCTCGCCTGCGGAGCCTATGTCAAGGTGCTGTCGCCCCGGTGGGTGCAGCAACGGCTGAAAGAGACCGTCGATAAAATATCCGAATACTATAAATAGTCCTTACCATGAAAAACCTGAACACTCTGTTTGATCTGCTGACCGACTGGCGGCAGCTCCCCGCCTATCAGCTGGAACGCCGGGCCGACATCTTCTTTGCCCTCTATCTGGAGGATCTGCTCACCTACTGCGGCTACTTCGCCGAGGGGGATCGGCTGACGGTCATCCCGGAGTTCCCGGCCAAGCAGGAGCACATGAACCTCTCGGACCGGATCGATTACCTGGTCGCTTCGGATGACAAGATGGTTTATGTCGAGCTGAAGACCGACAACCATTCCATCCGTGCGGAGCAGGCCCTCTACCTTCACAAGATCCAGCAGAAAAGTCTCTCCGAAGTCTTTTCGGACCTTATCGCCATCTACGAAACGACCACGGCCCGCGCCAAATACAGGTATCTGATCGAGAAACTCGACCGATGGATCGAATACACGGACGCACGGCTTGTCAAGGAGCGCTGCCGGCTGAAAGAGGATGCCATTGCGAAAATTCGCTCGGTCGAGGTTGTCTACCTCCTCCCCACGCCGCAACCCATTCGCAGCGAGCAGTATGAACACCGGTGCATCGGATTCAAGACATTGATCGAGATGCTCAATCTGCCGCATTACGACGGCGACCCCATTGCCCGACGGTTTGCCGAAGCCCTCACGGTATGGGCCGAACATCCGGTCTGACCGATTTTTTTGCCAAATTCGCCCCGTCTGCACATTCTTTTTGCGCAGACGGGGTTTTTCTTTGCCGCATAAAACTATTTGATGCAAGATGAAAGTGTTGATTTTCTACCATCCGGATGCGGATGGAATCACGGCAGCGGCCATCGTCCGCCATGCTTTGCGGCAGCGATATGCCGACGTCCAATTTGAATGCATCCGCCACGGCTATCTTTGCGAGGATCGGCGCCTGCAGGAACTGCGCCCCGATGGCCACACGCAAATCTATGCCGTCGACATCTCCTTCTGCCCGGAGACTACCCGACATCTGCAACGTGCATTCGGATCGGATTTCGTCTGGATCGACCACCACATCTCCGCACTCGAAGCATGGCGAGATACCGGTTGGGAGCATCCGGCCGGCATCCGCGACACGGCTCACTCGGCCGCATGGCTCACCTGGCACCACCTCTTCGACGCACCGGCGCCGCTTGCCGTGACGTGGGCCGACAAATACGACCTGTGGCAGCAGGATGCTGAATGGGAGACTCGGACCTGCCCCTGGCAGCTGGTCGTTACATGTCGGTTTTCCACTCCGGAGCGTTACGACCTGCGCGTCTTCTCCGACGAACGGCTGCTTGAAACCTATCTCCGCCGCTACGGACAGCCGATGTTCGCCTACGAACAGCACTTGCGCCGTCGTGAGGCAGGTGCCGTGCAGCCGGTTGTCCTGTCGCTTGACGGCCACAGTTACCGGCTGCTGTTTCTTAACTCGTCGCTGCGCGATTCGCAGACGTTGGCCGCATGGCATCGCCGCCATCCGGAGATCAACGTCGACGGGTATCTCGTCGGGCAACACGTTCCGCCCCTGCGCTGGAAGCTGTCGCTTTACACCGCCAACGGATCCGGTATCAATGCCGCCCGGATCGCACAGAGGTTCGGCGGGGGCGGACACGCTTCCGCAGCCGGGTTCACGCTCTCACTTTCAGATTTCGAAAAACACATTAAAACCTTTCAAAAATGAAAAACAACACCAACCCCACAACCTTTGCCTCAGAGGCATTGAGACGCTGCAAACCTTATGTTCCCAAGTGGTTGTACCGCCGGATCGGCGATCGCTTTTTCAAGCGGAAGCAATACGACCGGGCCCTTCTCTGCTATACGGGCACCATTCGTTTCAAAGACCGTCTCCGCTGTGGTCGGCTGGGCATCTGCTACGGCGAGACTGGCAACGAAGAGCGCATGGAGCACTTCCTCTCACAGGCAGCCGATCTGGGAAGCCGGGATGCAATGTCCCTTCTGGTCGAACACTTTTACACCGTGCGCAACTCCGAAAAGGCGGCATATTGGGCCCGGAGACTGCGTGCCGCCGGAATGGACGAAGCCAAGTATCTGCTGATCGGATCTCTGCAAGCGTTGGAGTGTTACGACGAGGAGTTGATCGGTTTGCTGCAGGAACTTGCGGAGCAGGGTGACCGCGAGGCCCGGTTTGCATTGGGAACCTGTTACCTGGAGGGCAAAGGGGTTCCGCGGGACTATGCAAAGGCGATGGTCTGGTATCTGCTCGCAGCCCGGCAGGGGCACCCAACGGCCCAGAATAACGTCGGATACATGTACGAGGAGAGGCTGATCTCGCCTCCCGATCCGGATACTGCGGCTGCATGGTATCTGCAGGCAGCATCAAATGGCTGCCGGCTGGGACAGGAGAACCTGGAGGCATTTTACCGAAACAAGAGCTTGGGGCACTCTGGTTTTAGAGGATTCCGAGCTCCCAAATGGCGAATCGGCAACCGACAAATGTTGCTGAAAACGACTAAAATTATTTGATTCTGCCATTCGTCTTTTTTGCCGCGATTCGATTCCTTTTCGAGGTGGAGCAAAATTGGAGGACATCTGTTTGTTTCTCAAAATAAAAGGTTATCTTTGCATCGTAGTAGGAAATCGACCCCGTGAAACCCTGCAAAATGGTGCGGTTTTTCGGTGGAGCAACCGCGGGAGACAGTCCCTTTTGCCGAAATCCAATTCAAAGATATACAGTCACTTGATCGCATAGTTCGATTCCTGGTGGTACCACAAAAACAAAAAGCAGCAGAGCCTTGATTCCGTTTAGGGGTCAAGGCTTTTTCATGTGCGTCTCCTCCTGACGGATACGACAGTTGTGAAGATTGGCCGGATGCGGAGATCCCTTTCCGGCCCGACTTTGTCCACTCCTTCGGGCTGTCGGTGTGAACGGGCGCCTGCCGGTACGAAAAAGGGCGGGCTCCGATTTGGGGCCCGCCCGACGGTTCACTATCTTTTTAATGTAGGCAATTCTCCGGTGAGTTCGTACTGCCACTCTGAGCCTGCGCTCTGCAATGCGTTGTTCATGGCGGCGACGGCCGTCTGCCAGGTGACGGTTGTGCCGTCCACCTTCGTGGCTCCGCCGTTGTCATTGTCGGGGAGGCCGCTCCAGTAGCAGGCGGTCAGGGTGCCATAGTTTTTTCCCACCGCGCCGCCTACATGGATGGTGCCGCTACCTTTACCGCTGACGTTGCCTGCGGCATAGCAGGCAGTCAGGGTACTGCTTCCTCCGTTGTATCCCACCACACCACCGGCCAAGGCGTTGCTTGTACCGTCATTTTCAACGGTCACGTCGCCCGTGGCATAGCAGGCGGTCAGGGAGGCACCACTATTCGTTTCTCCCGCTATGCCGCCGGCAAAGGTCACGCCCTTCACTGTGGCCGAGGAGCTGCACCCGGTGATGGCACCGCCCAATTGAGTGCCTACCACGGCACCTGCGATGGAGTTGCCGCTGACGCTGCCCGACACCGAGCTGTTTTCAATCTTGCCCTTAAAGCTCCATCCCGCTATGCCGCCGGCATAACCCGAACTGTTGTCGCTTGTTATCTGTACGCCCTCCAGCACCACGTTCTTCACCGTGCCGCCGGAGCCGATACGTCCGAACAGACCCGCATATTCGTTACTTCCCGTAACGGTCAGCCCCGTGATGGTATGGTCGCCGCCGTCGAAGGTGCCGGTGTATTGGTGGTTATAGTCTATGCCTATCGGCGTCCAGTCGATGCCCGAGAGGTCGATGTCGGCCGTCAGGGTGATATTGATGTCTAACTTCCATTCTTCGTTCACCAGCTTGGCTACATTTCTCAGCCCGTCGTCGGTGGTGACGGTGTAGCTGCCGTCGCCCTCTATGGTGTATCCCGGGTCTTCTGCCGCGGCGAGGGAGACGGTGTAGGTATATTCCTTGCCCGCCTGCCAGTCGGTATCGTTCTTCATCTTATAGACGAAGACCTTGCCGTTGGTGAATTTGCAGGTGATGAAGGCTGTGCCCGCCGCCACCGTCTGCGGGGCGACGAGGGCGGTGTAGGTGTCGCCGCCCTTGTCATAATACGGGGCGATTACAGTCGGGTTTCCATTCTCGGTGGAGAGGCCTGTCAGCCGCACGAAAATCTGCTCCTCAGTGTAGTCCGTCAGAACGACGGTCACCCGTGCCGTGCGGTGGGTGAAGCGGAGTGTGGGGTTGCCGTAGCTCACCGTCTGTTCCTCGGCCACGATGAGGTCGCTGCCCTCGAAGTTCTTCCGGGCACTTTGGTCGGCAGCTACCTTCACGGCAGGCGGGTTTGTCTCGCCCTCGGTGTAGGGCCACCAGGCGGTGACGAGGCGGTCGGTGTGGTTGGTCCAGTAGTGCGGGTCATCGGAGGTCAGCATGGCGCTGGTGTTGTCGGAGATGGAGGGCGTCACATTGTATGCCTTCACCGTGCCGTCCATCAGGACTGCCACGCTCTGCACGCCCTCCCAGTTCCCGTCCACGGGGGCACGGGTGCCGGCGGCGGCTGTCGCCGCGGGGTTCAGCCCCGTGGCGGTGAAGACGATGGGTGTGCCTTCCGCCCCTTCCGGCAGGAAGCCCGCTTCGTCCCGCGTGCAGGCGGCGAGGCCGAGCAGCAGGGCGATGGCTGCGGATATATAGATTGTTTTACGTTTCATGATGCGTGTTGTTTAGGGGTTGTTATGGTTTCTTTTGCAGAACGGGCAGACCGTCGGTGCCGAGTGCCCACTGGTAGTCGTTGCCGGCGAGGGCGGGGTTCATGCCGTCTACGGCTGTCTGCCATTTCACGGTCACGCCGTCCACCTTCGTGACTTCTGCCGTTCCTCCTTGATTAGTTGCTCCTTGTCCGGCATTTCCGCCATAGAAGCAGGCGGTGATGGTGCTATAGTTGGGAGCAGCGATTCCGCCATTATCAAGGCCTGACGTTAAATTTCCATCGAACCAACAGCCAATAATGCTACCGGAGTTGCCAGACGCAATGCCGCCGACATATCCTCCTGTTGCAGAAATATCTCCCGTTACGGAGCAGGCGGTAATGGTGCCGTAGTTGGACATCGCTATGCCACCGGCCACACCGTTTTGCCGCACATCGTAGTCCACATCCACCAGTTGCAGGTTCTTCACCTCGCCGTTGCCGCCGATACCGCCGAACAACGCAGCACTCTCACCGCTCGGATTGTCCGTAGTGATGGCCAGCCCCGTGATGCGGTGTCCCTGTCCGTCGAAGGTGCCTTGGTAACCGTATTCAGAAGTGACGCCATCACCTATCGGCGTCCACTTCTTGCCCGTCAGGTCGATGTCGGCAGTCAGGGTGCAGCCGATGGTGAGGTCGTTCTGTGCGGCTTCCGCCCATACGAGCAGACCGTCTGCGTTATAGACCGTGTAGGTGTTGGTGGTGTTGTCGTAGATGTAGCCCAAATCCTCGGCTGCGCCGCTCTCGCCGCCGCCGTCGCTCCATTTGCCGATTTCACAGCCTGCCAGCGTCAGGCCGGTGGCGTTCACCTTGACGGTATATTTATAGCGGTTGCCCGCCTCTAATACGACGTCGTTCTGCGGGCGGAAGTAGAAGGTGCCGTCGCCCAGCACCACCTGGATGAAGGGCTCGCCTGCCGCAACGGTCTGCGGGGCGGTCAGTGCCTCGTAGCTGTTGCCGCTTGCGTGGTAGGTGTTGATGGCGGTCGGATTTTCGTTATCGGCGGACAGGCTCACGAGGCTCACCGTGGCACCGTCCACGCTCGTGAATCCTGTGCCGGGCTTCAGTTCGATGGCCACGCGCGCCGTGCGGTGGTCAAAGGCTAGCTTCGGGTCGTTAAATTCCACCGTCCGGTCGATGGCGGAGATAAAGTCGCTGCTCTGGAACGCGGCCAGCGTGCTCTGGTCTTCGGCCACCTTCACGGCAGGCATCCGTGTGATGTCAGCCTTGTCGAGGGGCCACCATGCCGATACGGTAATCGGGTCGCGGCTGGTCCAGTAGTGCGGGTCGTCCGTGCGTGAGAGCGTGGCGCTCTTGTATCCGTCGGCATCCGTAGCCGTTACGGTGTATTCCTTTACCGCGTCGCCCATCTTGAGTGCCACGGTCTGTACGCCCTGCCAGTCGCCGTCCACGGTGGCACGGGTGGATGGGGCTGCCTGCGGCGTTGCCTCTACGGACAGTCCGGTGGCACGGATGATTACGGGATATTCACCTTCGGGCAGACGGTTGTCGTCAGCCAGTTCGTCCTGCGTGCAGGCGGTGAGGGCTATCAGCAGCGCGGTGGCTGCGGGGATAAACAATCTATGTCTCATTGTATATTTGTAATTAGTTAATTAAATTTGAATAGTTAAGACATCAGAG
>ENA-OZZD01000424-OZZD01000424.1-human-gut-metagenome-genome-assembly--contig:-NODE-424-length-11291-cov-3.878515_pt1 | contig 11291 bp, 8 predicted proteins | sample MGYA00244937_ERZ654146 | MGnify/ENA primary metagenome ERZ654146 (study PRJEB26926, sample SAMN06164937) | human gut metagenome | biome: ENVO:00009003; feature: ENVO:2100002; material: ENVO:00002003... | reverse complement strand
GCGGTGCCACGCTCTTCCGCGGCGGCGCTTACAAGCCCCGCACCTCTCCCTACTCGTTCCAGGGTCTGGAAACCGAGGGCATCCTCGACATGGTCAAGGCCCGCGAGGCCACCGGAATGCCCATCGTTTCCGAGCTGATGAGCGAGGACCGCATCCCCGAGTTTGAGGAGTATGTGGACGTGGTGCAGATCGGTGCACGCAATATGCAGAACTTCCAGCTGCTCAAGGCCGTGGGCAAAATGCACAAGCCCGTGCTGCTCAAGCGCGGCCTGTGCAACACCATTGAGGAGTGGATCATGAGCGCTGAGTACATCATGGCAGGCGGCAACGAGCAGGTCATCTTCTGCGAGCGCGGCATCCGCACCTTTGAAAAGTACACCCGCAACACGCTGGATCTCTCCGCTGTGCCCATCATCCACGAAAAGACCCATCTGCCCATCGTGGTAGACCCCAGCCACGCCACCGGCAAGGCCAATCTGGTAGAGCCGATGATGATCGCCGCCGTAGCCGCCGGTGCGGACGGTCTGGAGGTAGAGGTGCACTACGACCCCCAGCACGCATGGAGCGACGGCGCACAGTGCCTGACCCCGGACGCCTTTGCACAGGCCATGGCAAAGTGCCGTCAGGTGGCTTGGGCTATCGGCCGGGAGATGTAAACCGTTTACCCCCTCAGGCGCGGCGCGCCAGCTCCCCCAAGGGGGCGCCTGAAGCGCTGCCCGGGGAAAATCTGCAAAAGGATAACACCGCTATGCTTGTAACCATCAGACCTTCCCCCGGCGGCATCGGGGGCGTGATCGCCGCGCCGCCCAGCAAAAGCATGGCGCACCGCGCCGTGCTGTGCGCCGCGCTGGCTGTGGGGCGCTCCCACATCACCCATCTGGAATTCAGCAAGGACATCTCTGCCACCCTGTCCGCTGCCGCACAGCTGTGCGCCGCCGTGGACACCGGCGCGGACAATGCCACTGTGCAGGGGCTTGGGCATTTCCTGCCCCTGACCGCCCCGGTGGACTGCTGCGAAAGCGGCAGCACCCTGCGGTTTTTGATCCCCATTGCCAGCCTGACCGGCCAGCCTGTCACCTTTACCGGGCGCGGACGGCTGATGGAACGCCCGCAATCCGTATACGAAACGTTATATCGCGAGCAGAATCTACGGTTTGAGCAGTCCCCAGCCGGGCTGACCGTGGAGGGCGCACTGACCCCCGGGGACTACCGGCTGGCAGGCAACGTGTCCAGCCAGTTCATCAGCGGGCTGCTGTTCGCGCTGCCGCTGCTGCCCGGGGATAGCCAGCTGCACCTTATTCCCCCCGTGGAGAGCCGCAGCTACATCGACATGACCCGCGCCGTACAGGCCGCCTTTGGGGTGCACAGCCGCTGGCTGGACGAAACCACCCTGCTGCTGCCGGGCGGGCAGCAGTACCACCCCTGCGACTACAACGTGGAGGGCGATTACAGTCAGGCTGCTTTCCCGGCGGTGCTGGGTGCAGTGTGCGGCGGGGTGACCATCACCGGCCTTGCGCCGGACACCTTGCAGGGCGATGCCGCCATTCTGGACATCCTGCGCCGGTGCGGCGCGGTGTTCACCCGCAAAGGCGACAGCGTCACCTTTGCAAAAGCACCCCTGCACGGGGTGGACATCGACCTTGCGGATTGCCCCGACCTTGGCCCCGTGCTGATGGTGCTGGGACTGCTGTGCGAGGGCACCACCGTCATCCGCAACGCGGAGCGGCTGCGCCTGAAGGAAAGCGACCGCATCGCGGCTATGGAAGCCGAGCTGCGCGCCTGCGGCGGCGTGCTGGAAAGCGACGGCGGCACCATCACGGTGCACGGCTGTGCCGGGCTTCTGCACGCCCCTGCCGCGCCCCTGCACGGCCACAACGACCACCGGGTGGTCATGAGCCTTGCGGTGCTGGCTGCTGCCGCCGGGCTGCCCCTGACCGTGGACGATGCCGAAGCCATCCAGAAGAGCTGGCCCGGCTTTTTTGCAGATGCAGCGCCGCTTGGCGTGGAGGTAGAAGATGCTTGATAAAACAAAACGTTATCTCGTAGTGGGTCTGGGTCTGCTGGGCGGCAAGTACGCGCTGGAACTGACCCGCGCCGGCTTCCATGTGGACGGCATCAACCGCAGCGAGGGACATTTGCAGTACGCGCTGGAGCACGGCTATATCGCCAGCGGCAAGACCCACGATTTTGAGGACCTTGTCCGGCAGGCCGATCATATCATCTTTGGCCTGTACCCCACCGCGCTGCTGGACTGGTTTGGTACCTACGGTCATCTGCTCAAACCCGGGTGCATCTTTACGGATGTTTCCGGCGTCAAGACCGGCCTTGTGGAGCCGGTGCAGGCACTGTGCCCGGCAGGGGTGGAGTTCATTGCCAGCCACCCCATGGCCGGCCGCGAGACCTCCAGCGTGGAGCACGCCGCCGAGGTGAATTTTGCCCCGGCAAACTTCATCATCACCCCCACCGAAAAGAACACCCCGGCGGGCATCCAGTGGGCAAAGGAGCTGGCCGAGGTGCTGGGCTTCAAGCATATCTGCACCCTGACCGTGCAGGAGCACGACCGGATGATCGGCTATGTCAGCCAGCTGTGCCACGCCATTGCCGTAAGCCTGATGTGCGCCAACGACAACTCCTCGCTGTGCGAATACACCGGCGACTCCTTCCGCGACCTGACCCGCATTGCACGCATCAACGACAAAATGTGGGCAGAGCTGTTTTTGTGGAACAAGCAGAACCTGATCAGCGAGATCGACCAGTTCGATTCTGCCTTGCAGGAGATGCGCGCCGCCCTTGTGGCGGACGACCGGGACAAGCTGGAACAGATGTTCCGCCTTTCCACCCAGCGCCGCGCCGCCTTTGACAAAAAGCTGCCGGAATAAACCGTGACGGAGGTATTGCCCCATGCCCAAGCAGGAAGGACAGAAATCCAAGCTGGTAACGCTGCTGCGCATCCTTGAGCAGCGCACCGACGAGAACCACCGCCTGAACGTGCCCCAGCTGGTGCAGCTGCTGGAAAATCAGGGCATTCTGGCCGAGCGCAAGAGCATTTACAGCGACATTGACACCCTGCGCAGTCTGGGCTACGACATCCAGCTGCAGCGGGGGCGCGGCGGCGGGTACTGGATGGCCAGCCGTGCGTTCGAGCTTTCGGAGCTGAAACTGCTGGTGGATGCGGTACAGTCCAGCAGTGTCATCTCGGCGCGCACCAGCAAGCGCATCATCCACAAGCTGGAGGCCCTCTGCTCCGACTATGAGGGCACCCAGTTGCAGCGTCAGGTGTATGTGGACGGACGCCCCAAGACCGACAGCCAGACCCTTTTGTACAGCATCGACGCGCTGCACACTGCCATCAACCGGGGGTGTCTGGTGCAGTTCCGCTACAAGGGCAGCAGCGCCGTGCGCACCGTAAGCCCGTGGCAGCTGGCGTGGGAAAACGGCTGCTATTACCTGATCGCCTATCAGGACGAAAAAGCCCCCCCGGTGCGCCACTACCGGGTGGACCGAATGGCCGGGGTTCTGGTGCTGGACGAGCCGCGCCGGGGCAAGGATTTCTTCCGCACCTTCGACCTGCCCGCCTACCTGCGCAAGCACTTCAACATGTTCGGCGGCACCGAGTACCGGGTCACCCTGCGGTGCGCTGCCGACCTTGAGCCGGTCATGCGGGAGCGCTTTGGCCGCGAACCGGTGTTCTGCCCGGAGGAGGATGGCTACTTCCACTTTGACGTGCCCATCTGCGTCAGTCAGCAGTTTTTTGGCTGGGTGTGCGGCTTTGGCGGCAAGGTAGAGGTCACCGCCCCCGCCGCCGTCCGCGCCCAGCTGCACGAGATGGTGCAGGGGCTGGCGAAGCAGCATGAATAAACAGAAAGGGTTCCAGAAACGCCTGCGGGCGTTTCCGGAACCCTTTTTCCTATCAATTTTTCCTTATTCCTCAAATTCCAGATCGCTGGGCTGGATGAGGTCAAGCTCTGCGGCGGGCTCGGCGATGAGGCGGCGGCTCTGGTTGAAAATGGCCTTTTCCAGCGTGTTGCGCGCCAGACGGCCATTGCCGGCGGTGCGGCTGTCCAGCGCCTGACGGCGCTTATAGTAGCCCAGCAGCGGGAAGGTGCAGCCCTCGGCAAGGCGGTAGCCCTTGCCCTTTGCCAGCACGGCGGTGATGTCCAGCAGTTCATCCGCAGTGTAGTCCGGGAACTCGATCTTGTTGGGGAAGCGGCTGGCAAGGCCGCTGTTGGCGGTGAGGAATACCTCCATCTCCTTCGTGTAGCCCGCAAGGATGACCACCAGCTCGTCCCGGTGATCCTCCATGCCCTTTACAAGGGTGTCGATGGCCTCCAGCCCAAAGCTGTCCTGCTGGCCGCGGTACAGGCTGTACGCCTCGTCAATGAACAAAACGCCGCCCAGTGCACTCTCGATGACGCTGTTGGTCAGCGGGGCGGTGTGGCCGGTGTAGCGCCCCACAAGGTCGGCGCGGGTCACCTCCACCAGCTGCCCGCCCCCCAGCGCGCCGATGGCCTTGAGGTACTTTGCCACCAGCCGGGCAATGGTAGTCTTGCCGGTGCCGGGGTTGCCGGTAAAGATCATGTGCATGGACAGGCTTGCGGTCTTGAAGCCCGCCGCTGCGCGGCGCTGCTGCACCTGTAAATTGTCTGCCAGACCGAACACATACTCCTTGACCGGGGCAAGCCCCACCAGCGCATCCAGCTCGGCGCGGATCTGCTCCACCGCGCCGGTGTAGGCCGCCGGAAGCAGGCTGAACAGGTCTGCCGGGGCGGCACCGTTCAGCGCAAATTGCAGCCCTTCGGGTGCGACGGTCAGCGCCACCGTGCCGGACAGTTTTGCATCGGTCTGCAAGCAGTACTCGCTCAGGGCGCGGAAGATCCGCTCGCAGCAGTCTGCCAGCCCCTCTGCGCCCTTTTCTTTAGAGCACTGCGCCGCCACATAGTCCCGCACCTCTGCCCCGGCGGCGAGGGTCAGCCCCAGACGGCTGTGCACCCGCTGCGCCAGCGCGTTCAGCTGCTGCGCCGCCAGCGCAGCCAATGCTTCCGGGGTAAAGGGGGCGGTCTGACACACATCCCCTACCGCCGCCACAAAAGGCGCGCCGAATTTATCCGCCAGCGCCTCCCGCCCCTTGCGGGAGAAGAAGATCAGGTACTTGCCGCAGGGGTCGATGCGGCTGACTGCGCCGGGGGCAAGCGCTGTACCGGCTTCCACCAAAATACCCTCTTTGTTCACCAGATACCGGCTGGACAATGGCGCGCTGCCCTTGACCGCAAGGTCGGAGAGGATGCGCAAAAAGCCGGGGTGGCAGCTCTCATAGTGCTCGAACACCACGATCTCGCCCGGGGCGTGCAGGGCGGCGTATAGGTCCTGCAAAAACAGCTTTTCCGCGCCGGGGTCGGGGTAGAGCGCCAAGTCCATCACCGCCATCCGGTCGCTCTGCAAAAGCCCCCGCGCCGCCATGATGCGGGCGGTCTCGGCCAGTGCAAAGTGCCGTCCTGTGCCCGGAGCACCCCACAGCAGGATCACGTTGCGGGCGGCTGCGCCCTCGGTGCCCAGCACAAAGGGGCGGCGCATTGCCCGCACCACGCTGTCTACAAAGGCATCCTGCCCGAGGACGGTCTTTTTTACCTCGGCAGCAAGACCCTCAAAGCTGCCCAGCTGCTCCGGCTTTGTGTCTGCTGTGCCCTTGGCCAGCAGGCCGTCCGCTTCCATGTCCCGCAGCATCTGGCGGCTGTCCTCCAGCGCCGTCTGCACCCCGGCATCCTGCGCCTTCAGCCGGGCGTTCTGCTGCTTCAGCAATTCGTCCAGCTGCTTTTGCTGTTCCAGCAGCGCCGCGTTCAGATCCGGCAGACCGCTGCCCGCCGGTTTTTCGGGCTGCGGCTTTTCCGGCTGCGGCTGCGCGCCGCCGAACTTCAGTTTGCCGCCCGCGCCGAACACGCCGTTCATCAAGCTTTCCCAATCATCGGTGTATGCCATGGTGCTGCCCTCCATCGGTGTTTTTCTTCCAGTATAGTGAACTGCGCAGCATTTTGCAAGCACAAAAAAGCTCCCCCTTTCGGGGGAGCTGATATCCGCGTCTATGCGGGGATCATGCTGTTTTCTCAGCCCTTGCAGCCCTGCTCTTCCCAGTCGCCGAAATCGTTGGCATCGGCGATCTTGGTGACGTCGATCTTGCCGTTCTCATCCTTAGGGGCAACGGCGGGGCCGGCCTCCACGGGGTTGGCGTTCGGGGCTTCGGGGTCGTACACAGGGCGCTCTTCGGCGGTCTCCGGCTGGGTCTGGGGTGCGTTCTCAGCAGGGGCGGGAGCCTCCGGTGCGGCTTCCTCCGCAGCTTCTGCGGCGGCATCGGCAGCCTTTGCTTCTTCCTTGGCCTCGGCCTCTTCGTAGGCTTCGGCGGTCTTTTCGGCCTCCTCGGCGTCCTTTTCGGCGTCCTCCGGGAACTCGACCGCCTCCACATGGAGCGGGTCTTTCTGGTTCAGGATCTTGTCCAGCACCACGATGGCAGCGCCGGTGACGGCCACGGCAGCAGCCGTGCCAAGAATACGGAACAGAGTTTTCATACCAGAACCTCCTTGTAATACAGAAACGTTAAGAGAACGTTACGACCTCTTCCAGGGGCTTTTCGGCGGGCTCTACCGACACGGCGGTCAGCACCGGGCCCTTGCCCCGGTAGATGTTGTGGAACTTATAGCCCACCTTGGCGGTCACCCGCACCCAAGCGCGCTGTTCCAGCGCCTTGTAGCCATCGTAGCTGCAGGGGAAGCCCACAAACTGGATGTCCTGCACGCAGCAGGTCATGGCAAAGCGGCCGGGCACAAAGCTGTTTTTGCCGGCGCGGTTGGTCTGGCAGACCTGTGCCAGAAAGCGCACCGTCTTGCCGGTGTACTTCTGGGGCTCGTCCTGACAGTCCATGTACCAGATGCCGAAATCGTCATCCGGGATGTCGATGGGGTCGGCGTTGATATCAAAGGGCAGCGGGTCGGGGATATCATCGTAGGCTACGCTGCCGTCCTTGAACTCGTAGGCGATATCGCACTTGCGGGAGGCCTGCCGCACCAGCTTGTGCAGCTCCTGCCGGGCGTCATCGTTGTTCACGGCTTCGGCGCGGTTGAACACGATCAGCTCGCTGCGGGCGATCTTGTCCAGCATCAGACTGCGCATGGAGTTGTCGCGGGCGTAGGTCAGAGCGGTGGTGCCGTCGGCGGTGGCGATGCACTGGTACACCAGCCAGTTCTCGGGCAGGGCATCCGCTAAATCCTGCAGCAGCCACATGCCGTTGTACTCGATGACCACGCGGCCTGCGTCCGCTTCCTTGCCCAGCTTTGCAAGGTTCTGGGGGTTCAGTTCAGACTTATCCTCCAGCACCTTCACGGTCACGCCGGGGAAGGCGAACTTTTTCTCGTTGTACTCCTCTTCGCCCTCCTCGCAGATCAGCAGCAGGGTCTTGTCGCCGGAGTCGAAATTGGGGTCTTCAAAGGTCTCCTGAATAAACTTGGTCTTGCCGCTTTCCAGAAAGCCCACAAACAGGTAGACCGGGATCTCTTTTGCCATAATAAATGGTTGCTCCTTCTCTCAATAATGGGGTTTTCAGCAGCCGAACAGCTGGGCGATGGCGGTCTCGTTCAGCTTGGAGCCGATGACCACCAGCTTGCCGCCCACGTCTGCGCTGCGGCTGCGCACTTCCCACTCGCCGGGCACATAGTCGAACTCCAGCCAGCCGTCTGCGCCGCCGTCCACGATGCCCTTGCTGCGCAGGATCATGCCGTAATTGCCGGTATCCAGCTCGGTGAGGGCGTGCTCCACCTCGGCCTTGGTAAACTTGCGGGCCGTCTCCACGCCCCAGCTGGTGAACACTTCATCAGCATGGTGGTCGTGATGATGATGACCGCAGCAGCAATGACCGTCATGGTCGTGGTGATGCTCGTGCTCATCGTGATCATGCTCGTCATGGTCATGGTGATGCTCATGCTCGTGCTCGTCATCATCTTCATCATGATCGTGGTGGTGACCGCAGCAGCAATGGTCATCATGATCGTGCTCGTCGTGGTCGTGGTGATGATGCTCGTGCTCATCCTCGTCGTCATCATCGTCATCATGGTCGTGATGATGGCCGCAGCTGCACACACCGTTCTCATCGTAGTGATGATGGTGATGCTCGTGCTCCTCTTCCTCGTCCTCGTGGGCGTGCTCCTCGTTGGCCTTGGCAGCCATGGCGATCAGCTCAGCCTTGAAGTCGTCCTTGGTGGACATAGCCTTCAAAATCTGCTCACCGGTCAGGTGATCCCATGCGGTGGTCACGATGGTGGCGGTGGGGTTCTTTTCCCGCAGCATTGCCACGGCGGCGGCGATCTTTTCCTCGCTGGCGGTCTGGGTGCGGCTGAGCAGGATGCAGCTTGCATGGCTGATCTGGTCATCGTAGAACTCGCCGAAGTTCTTCATATACATCTTGACCTTGTTCACATCGGCCACGGTGACAAAGCTGTTCAGCTGCACATCCAGATGCTCCGCTACGCCCTCCACGGCGCGGGTCACATCGCTCAGCTTGCCCACGCCGGACGGCTCGATGACGATGCGGTCGGGGTGGTACTGCTCCACCACCTGCTGCAGAGCGGTGCGGAAATCGCCCACCAGAGAGCAGCAGATGCAGCCGGCGTTCAGCTCGTTGATCTGAATGCCGCTTTCCTTCAGGAAACCGCCGTCAATGCCGATCTCGCCGAACTCGTTCTCGATCAGCACCACCTGCTGGCCTGCAAAGGCCTCGGTGATCAGCTTTTTGATCAGAGTGGTTTTGCCGGCGCCAAGGAAGCCGGAGAAGATATCGATTTTAGTCATGTTCCAAATGCCTCTTTCTTTTTATCGCAATATTCGCAATTGTTAGCGCAAAGGGCCGCAGAGTGCTGACCCAAAAATACTACACCTCTATTATAACAAGGCTGTCAATGGAAAACCGGCCTTTTTCAAGAAAAAATTGTAACTTTTTTTGCAAATTGACGGCGTTTTGGGGGGAGTTTTGCCCCCGCATTGCATTCTTCCCCGCAGAATGATACAATAGCAGCAGCAAACCATCGCCGCCGGACGTTTTTCCGGCAAATGACAGAAAGAGGGCTTTTGTTATGAGTATGAACACAGTTCCCGAGCGTCTGGCCGCGCTGCGTGCCGCTATGAAGGCAAACGGCGTGGACGTCTATCTGATCCCGGTGGGCGACCCGCATTCCAGCGAGTATCTGCCCGACCACTACACCTCTCTGACCTACTTCTCCGGCTTCCACGGTGAGAACTCCAACTTTGTGGTCACCATGACCGAGAGTGCCGTCTGGGCAGACGGCCGGTACTTTGTGCAGGCAGAAAAGGAGATCGCCGGTACCGAGATCCAGCTGATGCGCATGGGCGAGCCGGGCGTGCCCACCGCCGAGGAATACTGCGGCAAGGTGCTGCCCGAGGGCGGCACGCTGGGTCTGTGCGGTCTGACCGCCAACTGTGCACTGGTCAACAACCTGAAAAAAGCGCTGGAGCCCAAGCACGGCAGCATCAAGACCCTGTTCTTGGAGGACGAGCTGTGGGTGGAGGGCCGCCCTGCCCGCCCGGCTACCCCGGCATGGATCCTGCCCAAGGAATACGCTGGCTTCTCCCCGGCAGAAAAACTGGAGCAGCTGCGCGGCAAACTGAAGGAGCAGGGCTGCACCGCCCAGCTGGTGGGCAAGCTGGATAATCTGGCTTGGCTTCTGAACCTGCGCGCCATGGATATCGAGTGCACCCCCTACGCCATGGCCTACTGCTATGTTACCCCGAATCGCGCCGTGCTGTTCATCGATCAGGCGCGGGTCACCCCGGAGGCTAAGGCAGAGCTGGAAGCCAACGGCGTAACGCTGGCCGACTACGACAGCATTCTGGACGGGATGGCCGCCGAGACTGAGCCCCAGACCGTGCTGGCGGAGAGCGCTACCGTGAACTACGCCGTGTATCAGGTGCTGGAAAATAACCCCGCCTTGACCGTGAAGGACGCCGCCGACCCCCTGCTGGCCATGAAGGGCGTGAAGAACGAGGTGGAGCTGGCACACCTGCGCGAGTCCCATCTGCGGGACGCCGTGGCTATGGTGCGGTTCCAGATCGAACTGGAGAACCGTCTGGCTTCCGGCGAACAGCTGACCGAGCTGACCGTGGACGAGATCCTGCACAAGTACCGCAGCGCAGACGATAAGTTCCTTGTGGAAAGCTTTGGCACCATTGCAGCCTACGGCGGCAACGCAGCCATGATGCACTACCACGCCACCCCGGAGGATCACGCCGTTCTGCAGCGCAAGGGCTTTTTGCTGGTGGACAGCGGCGCTACCTATCTGGACGGCACCACCGACATCACCCGTACCTATCCGCTGGGCGAGCTGACCGAGGACGAGCGGCTGTTCTATACCTGGACGCTGCAGTGCCACATCGACATCGCCAAGGCCGTCTGGCTGGATTACTGCGACTGCCATATGCTGGACACCATCGCCCGCGAGCCGCTGTGGCGTCACCTCATCAACTACCGCTGCGGCACCGGCCACAGCGTCAGCTTTGTGGGCAACGTCCATGAGGGCCCTCACGCTTTGAACGGCCGCAACACCACCCTGATGCGCCCGGGTATGATCGTCACCGATGAGCCCGGCGTGTACGAGGCCGGAGAGGTGGGCATCCGCATCGAGAACGAGATCGAGTGCTACCACAAGGCCGACAACCAGTACGGTACCTTCCTTGCCTTCCGTCCCCTCACCTTTGTGCCCATCGCTACCTCTCCCATCGTGCCCGGCGTGCTGGACAAGGAGCAGATCGCATGGCTGAACGATTACCACCGCAAGGTGTTCGAGCAGCTGGCGCCCCGCCTGACCGAGGACGAGCGCGCATGGCTGGCCGAGAAGTGCGCCGCCATCGGCTGCTAATGCTAAAAAGAATAAAAGTCAGCTGCCGCTTGCCGTCCTGACTCTTGCCGTAAAAAATGCAATTCCGGGCAGACCGCAGTCTGCCCGGAATTGCTTGATTTAAGATGATTTTTCCGCTGATGATGGCCAGAGCAACGCGGAGGCCATTCCAAATCGTCTACCCTGCAAAGGAAACCAAACCATGATCTTTCACATTGCGATCTGCAGCCCGGACGGTGCGCTGCGCAGCAGGCTGGAGCACCAGTGCATGGAGTTCTTCGCCCGGCGGGAGGACGCCTGCATCGTGGAGCAGCTGCAAAGCCCGGAGGCGCTTTTGCAGCAGGATGCCGCCGGGCTGCGGTACGAGCTGTACCTCATTGAGCTTGCGGCGGTAGCCCGGCC
>ENA-OZZD01000399-OZZD01000399.1-human-gut-metagenome-genome-assembly--contig:-NODE-399-length-11912-cov-7.621658_pt1 | contig 11912 bp, 6 predicted proteins | sample MGYA00244937_ERZ654146 | MGnify/ENA primary metagenome ERZ654146 (study PRJEB26926, sample SAMN06164937) | human gut metagenome | biome: ENVO:00009003; feature: ENVO:2100002; material: ENVO:00002003... | reverse complement strand
GCGCATCTACTCGATCGTCAAGGAGCTGCGCAACGAGAACATCGACGTGGTCAATTACACGGCCAACCCGCAGCTGATGATCCAGCGCGCGCTGAACCCCGCGAAGATCTCGTCGATCACCATCGACGAGGAGAAGAAGACCGCCTCGGTCTACCTGAAGCCCGACCAGGTGTCGCTCGCCATCGGCAAGGGCGGCCTGAACATCCGCCTCTCGAAGATGCTCACCGGCTACGACATCGACGTCTACCGCGAGATCGAGGAGGAGGACGTGGCCCTCACGGAGTTCGCCGACGAGATCGACGGCTGGATCATCGACGCCCTGAAGGCTGCCGGCTGCGACACGGCCAAGAGCGTGCTCGAGCTGCCCGTCGAGGAGATCGCCGCACGCGCCGACCTCGAGCTGGAGCAGGCTCAGAAGGTGGTCGAGATTCTCAAGGCCGAGTTCGAATAACCAAAACAGCAAGAAAGGAGAGAATACCATATGAGTAATGAAAGAAGATTAAGGCTCATTCAGGTTGCCAAGGAGTTCAACGTGGGGATCAACACCATCACGGACTTCCTGCACAAGAAGGGCATCAAGAACGACGGGTCGCCCAACGCGCTGGTCGATGCCGACACCTATGCCGTGCTGGAGAAGGAGTTCGGCTCGAACCGCAGTGCCGCAGGTGCCCGCAACTCGATCCGCGAGCGCATCTCCCAGAAACAGGCGACCATCACCCTCGAGCAGACCCGCAAGCAGGAGCGCGAGGAGGAGAAAGAGGTGGTCATCAAGAGCAACGTCATCAGCGTGAAGGACGAGATCCAGCAGCCGAAGTTCCTCGGCAAGATCGACCTCTCGCCCAAACCCAAGGCCGCCCCGGCTCCCGCCGAGCAGGCTCCCGCGACACCCGAGCCCCCGAAGGACAACATCTTCCGTCCGGCTACGGTGACCCTCACGGGCCCGCAGGTGCTCGGTACGATGGACGTCTCGGGATTCGTTCCCGGCGGCAAGCACAAGCGCAAGCGCCTCCAGAAGGAGAAGGTCGATGTCTCGAAGGCCCAGAAGGGAGGCCAGCAGGGCGGCGGCAAACAGGGCGGACAGGGCGGACAGAACGACCGCAACAACCGCCCGGGAGGCCAGCAGCAGAACCGCGGCCAGCAGCAGAACCAGCCCCGTCCGGGCGAAGGCCGCCGCAACAAGAACAAGAACACCCCCAAACCGATCGTCCGCCCCGAAGTGAGCGACGAGGAGGTTTCGAAACAGGTGAAGGACACCCTGGCCCGCCTGACGGCCAAGGGTGCCAAGACCAAGGCATCGAAATACCGCAAGGAGAAACGCGAGGCCGTCGCCGAACGCATGAGCGAGGAGTCGGCACGCGAGCAGCAGGAACGCTCGATCCTCAAGGTGACCGAGTTCGTCACCGTGAGCGAGCTGGCCACGATGATGAACGTCTCGCCGACGGAGGTCATCACCGCCTGCATGAACCTCGGACTGATGGTGTCGATCAACCAGCGGCTCGACGCCGAGGCTCTGGTGGTCGTGGCCGAGGAGTTCGGCTACAAGGTCGAGTTCGTCTCGGTGGAGATTCAGGAGGCCATCGCCGACGACCACGAAGACAAGGAGGAGGACCTCGTGCCGCGTCCGCCGATCGTCACGGTCATGGGACACGTCGATCACGGTAAGACCTCGCTGCTGGACAACATCCGCAAGACGAACGTCATCGAGGGTGAGGCCGGCGGCATCACGCAGCACATCGGTGCCTACAGCGTCGAACTCAACGGTCAGAAGATCACGTTCCTCGACACGCCGGGCCACGAAGCCTTCACGGCCATGCGTGCCCGCGGTGCGAAGATCACCGACGTGGCGATCATCATCGTCGCGGCCGATGACAACGTCATGCCGCAGACGATCGAGGCGATCAACCACGCCCAGGCCGCCGGTGTGCCGATGGTCTTCGCCATCAACAAGATCGACAAGCCCAATGCCAACCCCGACCACATCAAGGAGCAGCTCTCGCAGATGAACTACCTGGTCGAGTCGTGGGGCGGCAAATACCAGGATCAGGAGATCTCGGCCAAGAAGGGCATCAACCTCGACAAGCTGCTCGAGAAGGTGCTGCTCGAGGCCGAAATGCTCGAACTGAAGGCCAACCCGAACAAGAAGGCCGTGGGTACGGTGATCGAATCGACGCTCGACAAGGGCCGCGGCTACGTTTCGACGGTGCTCGTGCAGGCCGGAACGCTCCGCATCGGCGACGTCATCCTCTCCGGCACGTTCACGGGCCGCGTGAAGGCGATGTTCAACGAGAACGGCAAGAAGGTGACCGAGGCCGGTCCCTCGACCCCGGTGCAGGTGCTGGGTCTGAACGGCGCCCCGCAGGCCGGTGACCTGTTCAACGTGATGGACGACGACCGCTCGGCCCGCGAGATCGCCAACAAGCGCGAGCAGCTGCAGCGCATGCAGGGCATCATGACCCAGAAGCACGTGACGCTCGACGAGATCGGACGCCGCATCGCCATCGGTTCGTTCAAGGAGCTGAACATCATCGTCAAGGGCGACGTGGACGGTTCGGTCGAGGCCATGTCCGGATCGCTCATCAAGCTCTCGAAGGAGACCGTCCAGGTGAACGTGATCCATGCCGCCGTGGGACAGATCTCCGAGTCCGACGTGCTGCTGGCCGCCGCCTCGAACGCCATCATCGTGGGCTTCCAGGTGCGCCCGTCGGCCGCCGCGCGCAAGCTGGCCGAGAAGGAGGAGATCGAAATCCGCCTCTACTCGATCATCTACGACGCGATCAACGACATCAAGGACGCCATCGAGGGCATGCTCGAACCGGTGATGAAGGAGGAGATCGTCGCCTCGGTCGAGGTGATGGAGATCTTCCGCATCTCGAAGGTGGGCACCGTGGCCGGATGCGTCGTGCGCGAAGGCAAGCTCCAGCGCTCGACCCCCATCCGCGTCATCCGCGACGGTATTGTGATCTACACCGGCAAACTCGGATCGCTCAAGCGGTTCAAGGACGACGTCAAGGAGGTCACCTCCGGACAGGACTGCGGTCTGAACATCGAATCGTTCAACGACGTCCGTGTGGGCGACATCGTCGAAGGCTACGAACAGGTTGAGGTAAAACGCAAATAGTACCAATTATCCCAAACACACACCAATGAACACACAAATCAAATTTACCACCCCCGAAGAGGCCGTCAAGGTCATCAAGTCGGGCGATCACGTGCATCTGAGCTCCGTAGCTTCGGCTCCCCAGTGCCTGATCAACGCCATGTGCAAGCGCGGCGAAGCCGGTGAACTGAAGGATGTACACATCCACCACCTCCACACCGAGGGCCCGGCCCCCTATGCCGACGAGAAGTTCGAAGGCATCTTCCAGCTCGACTCGTTCTTCGTGGGCGGCAACGTCCGCAAGGTGACCCAGAGCGGATATGCCGACTACATTCCGATCTTCCTGAGCGAGACGCAGCGTCTCTACCGTTGCGGCGCCGTACCGTGCAACGTGGCCATGATCCAGGTTTCGACCCCGGACAAGCACGGCTTCGTATCGCTCGGCACGTCGGTCGATGCCACGCTGGCCGCCGTCGAGTGCGCCGACCACGTGATCGCCGTGGTGAACAAGCACGTTCCCCGTTCGTTCGGCCAGGCCATGATCCCGATGTCGAAGATCGACCTCTTCGTCGAGGACGACACCCCGCTCATGGAGGCCCACTTCACCGAGCCCAACGAGATCGAGACGGCCATCGGCAAGCACTGCGCCGCGCTGATCGAGGACGGCGCCACGCTGCAGATGGGTATCGGCGCCATTCCCAACGCCGTGCTCGCACAGCTCGGGAACCACAAGAACCTCGGTATCCACACCGAGATGTTCGCCGACGGCGTGCTGCCGCTCGTCGAGAAGGGCGTCATCAACGGCGAGGCGAAGAACATCGACAAGGGCAAGATGGTCTCGACCTTCCTGATGGGTTCGCAGAAGGTCTACGACTTCATCGACGACAACCCGGCCGTGATGATGATGGACGTGGGCTACACGAACGATCCCTACGTGATCGCCAAGAACGACCGCGTGACGGCCATCAACTCGGCCCTGCAGGTGGACCTCACCGGCCAGGTGTGCGCCGACTCGCTGGGCACGAAGTTCTACTCGGGCGTGGGCGGACAGATCGACTTCGTCTACGGAGCCTCGCTGTCGAAGGGCGGAAAGGCCATCATCGCCATGCCTTCGATCACCAACAAGGGCATCTCGAAGATCGCCCCGGTGCTCACGGCCGGTGCCGGTGTCGTTACGACGCGTAACCACATCCACTGGTTCGTCACCGAGAACGGCGCCGTGGATCTCTACGGCAAGACGCTCCAGGAGCGTGCCCGCCTGCTGATCTCGGTGGCCCACCCGTCGGCCCAGGAGGAGCTGGACCGTGCCGCTTTCGAGCGCTTCGGCTCGCACCACCACTACATCAAGAAGTACATGGGCAAGTAGCCTTCACGGAAGGGTTGCCTTCCGCACCGATACGGGGTTCCGGTCCAACGGCCGGAGCCCCGTTTTTTTATCGTCCCGAAGCGGGAATTCGGCGGATATTCACTTGTTTTCGCAGGGAAGATTTTCTAAATTTGTAACAGATGCGGGATCGGAAATACCCGCCGGTCCGGGCAAACATCGTAACCAACCTAAACTACACCACCTATGAAACGTCCGACATTCGGGAACCTCCTCGGTTCGCTGTGCGGCACGGCCCTCGCCGCCGCACTCATCACCTCCTGCGCCCCCCGGCAGAACACGCTCACCGAAGAGGAGATCGCCGACGGCTGGGAGTTGCTCTTCGACGGGAAGAGCCTCGACCAATGGAAAGACTTCAACGGGGATTCGCTCACACAGCCGTGGCACGTCGTAGACGGCTGCATCCAGGCCAACGGCGACGGCAGCGACCTTTCGGGCTATATCGTCACCCGAAAACAGTACGAAAACTTCATCCTCGACTGGGAGTGGAAACTCTCGCGCGGCGGCAACAGCGGCATGCTCTACCACGTGGTCGAGGACCCCTGCTTCGAGGTACCCTACGTCACCGGCCCCGAATACCAGCTCATCGACGAAGAGGGCTGGGAGGAGCAGAACGCTCCGACGAAGCTCGAGGAGTGGCAGCGCCTGGGCGTCGATTACGCCATGCACCTCCCGGACCGCGCGGCCATGCGGCTCAATCCGCAGGGCGAGTGGAACTCGTCGCGCATCGTCTTCGACAACGGCCACGTCGAACATTGGCTCAACGGCGTGAAGATCCTCGAATTCGAAGCCTGGACCGACGACTGGTTCGCCCGCAAGGCGAGCGGCAAATGGGAGACCGCTCCCGAATACGGACTGGCCCGCCGCGGCGTGATCTGCCTGCAGGACCACGGCTACCCGGCCTCGTTCCGCAACCTGAAGATCAAGGAGCTGCCCCGCAAGGCCGGCAGCGAGGTTACGCTCTTCAACGGCCGTGACCTCACGGGCTGGGAGGCCTACGGCACAGAGAAGTGGTATGTCGATCCGCAGGGGCTCCTCGTTTGCGAAAGCGGTCCCGACAAGCAGTACGGATACCTTGCCACACGCGCATACTACGATGATTTCGACCTCACGGTGGAGTTCCGCCAGCTGGCCAACGGCAACTCGGGCATCTTCTTCCGCTCGTTCATCGAGCCGCCCGTGAAGGTGCACGGATGGCAGTGCGAGGTTGCCCCCAGGGGCAACGATACGGGCGGCATCTACGAATCCTACGGCCGCGGCTGGCTCGTACAGATCCCCGACGAGAAGGAGTCGCTGCTCAAAGAGCGCGACTGGAACACGCTGCGCCTGCGCGTCGAGGGCGACCACGTGCAGACGTGGCTCAACGGCGAGGCGATGGCCGACCTGCACGATGCGAAGATCGGCGCCGCACAGGGCCGCATCGCCCTGCAGATCCACGACGGAGGCGGCATCAAGGTGCAGTGGCGCAACCTCCGCCTCAAGACGCTCTGATCACCCAAGTCCAACCGCAAACAGATCGAAAGCCATGGGAATCAACCGCAGAAACTTCCTGAAAACGGCGGGTGCCGCCACGCTCTTCACCATCGTCCCGCGGTGGGTGCTGGGCGGACCCGGACGCATCGCCCCGAGCGACCAGCTCACCAAGGGCATCATCGGCGTCGGCGGCATCGGCCGCAGCAGCTACCACTTCACCAGCACACCCGAATGCCGGCTGGTGGCCATCTGCGACGTGGACAGCGACCACCTCCGGAGCGCCGCGGAGCTGGGCCGGCGCAAGTTCGGCCAGACGCTGAAAACCTACCACTTCTACCGCGACCTGATCACCGACCCGAATGTCGATATCGTACACATCGCCACCCCGCCCCACTGGCACGGCATCATGGCCGTCGAGGCCGCCAAGGCCGGCAAGGACATCTGGTGCGAGAAACCCATGACACGCACCATCGGCGAGGGCAAGCGCATCGTCGAGGCCGTCAGGCGCTACGGGCGCATCTTCCGCCTCAATACGTGGTTCCGCTTTGCGGACACCTTCTACGGGCTCGGTACGACGGTCGAACCGCTCAAGAAACTCGTGCAGAGCGGCATGCTCGGATGGCCGCTGAAGGTGACCATCTCGGGGGCCACGGGCTTCACGTGGAAATTCTACTGGGTGGGCCGCGAACACCTCGAACCGCAACCCGTACCTGCGGCCCTCGACTACGACCTGTGGCTCGGCCCGGCCCCTGCGAAACCCTACAACGCCCACCGTACGCACCAGACCTTCCGCGGATACTGGGACTACGACGGCGGCGGGCTCACCGACATGGGCCAGCACTACATGGACCCGGTGCAGTACCTGCTGGGCAAGGACGACACGTCGCCCGTGAAGATCGAGGTCGATGCCCCGCAGCAGCACCCCGACGCGGTGGGCATCTGGCGCAGGATCGTCTACACCTACGAAGACGGCTGCCAGATCGTGCTCGAGGGCGAGGGGTTCGAGAGCTCGGGCAAGGTCCCCTACATCGAGGGCCCGTTGGGCAAGGTCTACAAGGGATTCGAGTGTACGATCCCCGACGTGATGAACAAGCTGGCCGAGATGCCCGACCCCGAGCCGCAGCGCACCGACTTCCTCGCCTGCGTCCGAAAGCGCGAGCACTTCGCGCTGGACGAGGTGAAGGGACACCGCAGCTCGACGCTGGTCAATCTGGGCGCCTGCGCCCTGAGGCTCAACCGCACGCTGCACTTCGATCCCGACGCGCAGCTCTTCATCGGCGACGACGCTGCCAACCGACTGATCGACCAGCCGATGCGGTCGCCGTGGAAAATCTGACAACCCCCAAAGCGCATGAAACGATGAAAAAAAGAGCCATACTACTTTTCTGGTTCCTGTGTCTGCTGCCGTTTGCCGCGGGGGCGCAGGATGGCCGGCAACGCACCGTCGAGACGGTCGTGGCCGACGTGCTGGCACAGTTGCCCGCCGGGCAGACAGCCGACTACCGAACCCTGATGGACGAACTGGCCGCAACGGGCACGGAAGGCATCCGGATACTCGCCGGGATGCTCGTCCCCGCCGGGCAGGGCAGCGACGCCGCCGTGGAGTACGCCCTGAGCGGCGTGGTCCATCACGTGACGGAACAAGAAAGCGGAGAGGCCCGCGATGCCGTGCGGCAAGGACTCGCACAGAGCATCGACGCCTGCCCGGACCCTGCGGACCGCGCCTTCCTCATCTCGCTGCTTGCATGCTGCTCCACGGCAGAGGATGCAGCCGTTTTTGCGAAATACGCCGACGACGGGCAGCTTGCCGATGCCGCCGTCCGCGGCCTGATCGCGACGCCCGGATCGGAGCCGGCAATTCTTGAGCTGATGCAGCAATCCGACGGTCCGTCGGCGCTGCTGGCCCATGCCGCCGCAAAACGGCCGAGCGAAGGGGCCGAGGAGATCCTCCTTGCGTGGCTGGCCGACTACCCCACCGACGATACGACCCGGGAGGCCATCTATGCCGCCCTGGCGGCATGCGGCGGCCGGACATCGCTCCGGGTGCTCGGGGATGCGGCGGCAGCCGCCGACTTCGACTTCGCCCCGGGCGATGCGACGGGAGCCTTCCTCGACCTGCTGAACAACCTCGCCGAACGCGGCGACACGAAGGTCGTGCAGCGGGCCGCACGTGCGCTGGCCAAAGAGTCGGTACGCACGAACATCCGCACGGCCGCGCTCGAACTCCTGCTCCGCACCTCCCCCGAACAGCGTACCGAACTGCTGCTCGCGGCGCTCGGGGACAACGACCGGGCCTACCGCTGCGCGGCACTCACCCTTGCAGCGGACTATACCGACGAGGCGCTGTGCGCAGCCATCGTCGGCGAATGGCCGAAACTGACGGCCGAGGCGCGCACGGATGTGGTGAACTGGTTGGGCGACCGCCACGCCGTCTCGCAGACCGCGACGGTACTGGCCGCCATCGACGCCTCGGATCCCGGGCTCGCCGCAGCCGCCGTGCGTGCGGCCGGCCGTCTCGGAGGCCAGGAAGCGCTCGAAGCGCTGATCGGCCGGCTGAACGGCCCGCTGGCCGAAGAGGCCGTAGCCGCACTGGCCTCGTTCAACGGCCAGGTGGACGACGGGCTCGTCGCGGCGCTCGATGCCGATCCCGTAACGCAGGCCAACGCCCTGCAGCTCGTCGCCCGACGGCGGATCACCCGGGCAGCCGACCGGGTCTTCGCCCTGCTCGACGCCGGACAGGAACCCGTACGACAGGCCGCGCTGGCGGCCCTCGCCGGGGTGACGACGGCGGCGGACTTCCCGAGACTCTGCGACCGGCTCGACAACGCCACGGAGAGCGAAACACCGCAAATCCAGGCCGGACTGCTGAACGCCCTGGCACAAATGGCCCCCGAGGAACAATACGCCCGAACGGCAGAGCGGATGGCCGCATCGGCTGAAAAGGCGCGCTACTACCCGCTGCTGGCACATACGGGCACACAGGAGGCGATCGACGCCCTGCTCGGCGGCGACGACCGCAAGGCGGCTTTCGCGGCACTGCTGACGGTAGAGAGTCCTGTCGTGCCGGAGGTGCTGTTCTCGCTGGCCACCGAGTACCCCGAATGGAAAGACGAGGCGATCACACGCTACACGGAACTCGTGACCGCGAACCGCACGCCCGAGGAGCAGGTGGCCTGCTGCACGAAAGCACTCGGAACGGATCCCGCCCCGGAGGTGAAGAACCGGCTGCTTGCAGCACTGGCCGGCACCGCCTCGCTGCCGGCCGTCGAGGTGGCCGCCCGATACCTCGACGATCCCGCGACAGCCGCGGCGGCGGCCGATGCCGTGCGGAGAATCGCGGCAAAGAGCCCCGGCACGGGCGGAGAAACGGTGGTCGCAGCTCTCGAGCGGGCCCGCACGGTCTACGCCGGGCTGGCCTCTGAAGACGCAGACGCCGGCTATGCGGTGGACGAGATCAACGGGCTGCTGGCCCGCTACGCCGCCGTGCCGCGCTTCGAGCTGACGGAAGAGGAGGCGGCCGAGGGTTTCGAAGTGCTCTTCGACGGCCTCTCGCTCGAAAAGTGGACCGGCAACAAGACCAACTACGTTCCGCAGGAGGGGACGATCTACGTCACGGCGCAATACGGCGGCAGTGGAAACCTCTACACCGTCAGGGAGTACGGCGACTTCATCCTGCGCTTCGAGTTCTCGTTCGTCCGCCCGGGTGTGAACAACGGAATCGGAATCCGCACCCCGATGGGTGTCGATGCCGCCTACCACGGCATGGAGATCCAGGTGCTCGACCACGATGACCCGATCTACAAAAACCTGCACATCTACCAGCAACACGGCTCTGTCTATGGGGTCATCCCGGCGCAAAAGCACGTCGTCTTCGGCGAACAGGGGACGTGGAACACCGAGGAGATCCGCGCCGTAGGCGACCGCATCACCGTAACGGTCAATGGCGAGGTGATCCTCGACGGCAACATCCGCGAAGCCTGCAAGGGCCATAACGTGGCCCCCGACGGCTCGGAGCGGAACCCCTACACCGTGGACGGGCGGAACCACCCGGGGCTCTTCAACAAACGCGGTCACATCGGGCTGCTCGGCCACGGCCCCGGCATCCGGTTCCGCAACATCCGCATCAAGGAACTTTGAACCACGGCGGAGGGCGGAGACCGATTCAGGAGAACATCCGCCCTCCGCACCGTACCGGGATGCCGCATCAGCGCCCCGCATCCCGCGAATTGAACCGCACGGAAAAGAGATGAACAGATCCAACCCAGGCAATGGTCCCGTCAGGATCGTCGCCATCGGAGCGGGCAACCGCACGAACAAATACCTCGAATACGCCGTCCGACACCCCGAACGGCTGCAACTTGCAGGCGTCGTGGAGCTCAACCCGCTGCGTCGGGAGGCTGTGGCTGCAAAATTCGGACTCGCGCCGTCGCAATGCTTCGACGACTACCGTCTCTTCTTCGGGCAGCCCCGGTCGGCCGATGCCGTGCTGATCGCGACTCCCGAGGACACGCACTTCGAGCCCTGCATGCTGGCCATCGAGGCGGGCTACGACGTACTGCTCGAGAAGCCCATCGCCCAAAGGCTCGACGAATGCCGGCAGATTGCCGAAGCGGCCCGCAGGCGGGGCGTGATCGTCGGGATCTGCCACGTCATGCGCTATCACCCCTATTTCGTCCGGATCAAGGAGATCGTCGATTCGGGTGAACTGGGACAACTCATCTCGATAAACCATACGGCCGCGGTGGGCATAGATCGCATGACCCACTGCTTCGTGCGGGGACTCTGGCGCCGCGAAGAGTGTGCCAACCCGATGCTGATCTCGAAGTGCTGCCACGACATCGACTTTCTGCTGTGGCTTGCATCGTCGAGATGCCGGAAAATCTCGTCATTCGGATCGCTCAGGTGGTATCGCCGGGAGAATGCCCCGCAGGGTTCGGCCGAACGTTGCATAGCGTGCCCCGTCGAACCGACATGCCCCTACTCGGCCGTAGACCTCTACCGTACCCGGCGCGACTGGATCTCGAACTTCGACATACCCGAGGGAGCAACGCTCGACGAGGTAATCGAACGGCAGTTACACGACGGCCCTTATGGGCGCTGCGTCTTCCGCTGCGACAACAATGTGGTGGACAACCAGGTCGTCACCATGGAGATGGCAAGCGGTGCCACGGTATCGCTTGCCATGGAGACCTTCACGCTTGATGACCGGCGCGAAACGCACATACGAATGACGCACGGCGAAATCGAGGGCGACGAACGCACACTGCGGATCCGAAAGTTCCGCGGAGGGGAGGAGCAGATCATCGACTTCAGGAAGCTGGCCGGAACGCCGTTCCACGCCGGTTCGGACCTGAATCTGATCGGGGACTTTGTCGAAGCGATCAGCCGGCGGGGCGGGCATCGGTTCCGCACCACAATCGAGGAGTCGGTCGAGAGCCACCGGATCTGTTTCGAAGCCGAGCACAGCCGCCATACGGGGGAAACCCTCCTGCTTGAATAAGCGACACGACAAGAGCCAACAAACATCCTCACCGGTCGGCCCGGCGCCGCCGTACAAACCCTTGAAAACGACACACCCGGGGATCAATCCCCGGGTGTATCTCTTTTTGTCTTACCGTTCCGACAACCGTTCGAAGCAGATTCCGGCCCCATGCAGCAAGCCGAGGTCGAAGCTCAGAACGATTTCCCGTCCGGCGGGGCAGAGATATCGGGCAGGCCCCGTTTCTCTTGCAAGGCGATCGAGGCATACAAGGATTCAGGGATTCCCTGTCCTCCGGCTGCACAGGCAGCCGATGAGCGGCGGAATACCGTGAGCTGCTGCCGGCCTTGCTTCGGCCTCCGAATCCTGGCTCCGAAGGAGATCGCCGGGACGGTCCCCTTCGCGAAAGAGATGCTCCTTCGCCCGTCGAGGAGATCCGGATCTTGCGGGAGACAAAAAAAAGGTCAGACCGTACGATC
>ENA-OZZD01000380-OZZD01000380.1-human-gut-metagenome-genome-assembly--contig:-NODE-380-length-12736-cov-5.431039_pt1 | contig 12736 bp, 9 predicted proteins | sample MGYA00244937_ERZ654146 | MGnify/ENA primary metagenome ERZ654146 (study PRJEB26926, sample SAMN06164937) | human gut metagenome | biome: ENVO:00009003; feature: ENVO:2100002; material: ENVO:00002003... | reverse complement strand
CATACGAGATTCGCCTTAGTCTCGTGGGCTCGGAGATGTGTATAAGAGACAGGATGTTTATTTTCTCGCTGATCGTTCTGAAGGGCAACATCAGAGAGTATTGCTTGCAAAAGTAATAGCACAAGTGTTCCCGGATTTCGACAAACTGACATATCCGGATTGGGAATCTATGTTTCGTGCGGTCAATTATCGAACAGACAAGCGTTTTACTTTATGTTTGGATGAGTTTCCGTATCTTGTAGAGCAATCTTCTGAACTGCCGTCTGTGCTACAAAAACTGGTTGATGAAAAGCAGTTGAAGTATAATCTTGTGCTTTGCGGTTCGTCACAAAATATGATGTATGGATTGTTTCTTGATTCTACTGCACCTCTCTATGGTCGTGCTGATGAGATCATGAAACTTGCACCGATACGTTTGCCATATATTCAAGAGGCTTTGAGCCTTGATGCGATGAATGCCATTGAAGAATATGCTGTTTGGGGAGGTGTGCCGCGTTATTGGGAACTAAGGGAAAACCAAAATTCACTTAATGATGCTTTGTGGCACAATATCCTTTCTGTAAATGGAACTCTTTACGAAGAACCGATAAAATTGTTTCAGGACGATGTAAAGGATATTGTTAAGACTTCGACGATAATGTCTTATATCGGTACTGGTGCAAATCGGCTTTCTGAGATTGCCGCAAGATGCAATGAGCCTGCAACCAACCTGTCGCGTCCATTGAAGAAACTTATTGATCTCGGATTTTTGGAGAAAGATGTTCCGTTTGGGATTGATGAAAAGAATGCGAAAAAGAGTCTTTACAAGATAGCCGATCCGTTTATGGCATTTTATTATCAGTTTGTCGTACCTAATCGTTCGTTCATCGAGCTTGGTCGTCGTTTGCCAATAGAACAGGCTTTGACTGCTCATTTATCGGAGTATGTGAGTATGCAATGGGAAAAATTATGTCGGGATGCCGTAACAGGAAATCTTGTCAATGGAGTGGTTTATGGCAAGGTAAAACGCTGGTGGGGTTCTGTTCTCAATGAGGACAAGAAGCCGGAACAAGTCGAGTTCGATGTTATGGCCGAATCGCTTGACAAAAAGTATCTGCTGGTTGGCGAATGCAAGTGGACAATAAGGGAGAATGGTAAACAGCTAACTGCTGCACTTCTCCGCAAAGCTAATCTGCTGCCGTTTGCCAAGAACTACACCATCGTTCCGGTGCTGTTCCTTAAGAACGCTCCGAAAGGTGATTCCGAGAATGTGGTGTTGCCGGAAGATGTTGTTGAGTTAATGAAATAAAGGAATCTCAAATTCACTATTTGACAGAGTTATTAGATGGCAAAAAAAACAATAAATAAAGAGCTTACAGGCGCACAGGACTTATATAATTTCTTGTTTGAGGCCTGTAATATAATACGCGGTCCTGTAAGCCAGGATAATTTTAAAGATTATATCACGCCTTTGCTTTATTACAAGCGGATATCTGATGTTTATGATGAAGAAACAGAAGAAGCTTTAATATCAAGTGGTGGTGATAAGGAGTATGCATCTCTGCCAGAGCAACATCGTTTTGTTATTCCTGATGGTTGTCATTGGCAAGAAGTCCGAGAACGTACAGAAAATCTTGGAGCAGCCATAGTTGGTGCTATGAGACAGATAGAGATAGCAAACCCAGATACATTGTATGGGGTGCTATCTATGTTTTCATCTCAGAAATGGACTAATAAGGCAATTCTCAATGACAGTAAGATTCGTGACCTGATAGAACATCTATCAAAACGAAAACTTGGTAATAAGGATTATCCTGCAGATTTAATGGGTGATGCCTACGAGATACTATTAAAGAAGTTTGCTGATGACAGTAAGGCCCAGGCCGGAGAGTTTTATACTCCTCGTTCTGTTGTGAGATTATTAGTGCATATTCTTGATCCGCAACCGGGGGAAACTGTATATGATCCTGCTTGTGGTAGTGGAGGAATGCTTATCGAAGCTATACGATATATGCACGATGATTCTCTTTGCTGTGGAAGTATATTCGGACAAGAGAAGAATGTTGTGAATGCGGCCATTGCTAAAATGAATCTATTCCTGCATGGTGCATCTGATTTTAATGTAATGCAAGGCGACACATTGAGAGACCCAAAAATTCTTCAAGGTGGTAATATCGCCAAATTCGATTGTGTTATAGCAAACCCTCCATTTTCTCTTGAAAATTGGGGAGCAACGGAATGGAGTTCAGATAAATATAAGCGCAATATCTATGGCACACCGAGTGATAGTTGTGGTGACTATGCGTGGATTCAGCATATGATATGTTCTATGTCCTCTGGCAAGGGGCGTATGGCTGTTGTAATGCCACAAGGCATTCTGTTTCGTGGAAATCAAGAAGCAGAAATACGGAAGCAATTAGTGGAAAGTGATTTGATAGAAGCCGTTGTTACATTAGGAGATAAATTGTTTTATGGAACTGGACTATCTCCGTGTTTCTTGATAATACGAAGGATGAAACCGGCTCATCATTCCGGACGGATTTTGATGATAGATGGTTCCAAAATTCTAACTCAAAAGAGAGCGCAGAATATTTTAGAAGAGAATGATATAGATAGGTTATATTCACTTTATCAAAATTACTCCGATGAAGAGGACTATTCTCGAATCGTTACATTGCAGGAGATAAGAGATAAAGAGTATAATCTTTCGCCCAATCGCTATGTGGTTTACCACAAGGAGGAAATTCGTCCTTATGTGGAAGTGTTGGCTGAGTTCAAACAAGCATACGAAGATGTGAAGCGATTGGAGAAAGAATTTTCATTACTCATTAACGCATAATCAATATGGCAGAAAAAGTAAAACAATATCGTCATCCGGACGACCCTATTACGCTCGATGAACTTAAAGGTTTTCTTTGGGCAGCTGCCACTCATTTGCGTGGCCAGATTGATGCGGCTGGATATAAAGAGTATATTTTCCCTTTGCTTTTTTTCAAACGCATTTCCGATGTTTATGATGAACAGTTTGAAGGTTTTGTATGTGAAGGAGGAGTTGAGTATGCAGGTATGCAAGTAGAAGATCTCCCCATCCGTATTCCTGATGGTGCGCACTGGAGAGATGTTCGTGAGGTGACGGAAAATGTTGGTAATAAATTAGTCGAAGCATTTATTGCCATTGAGCAAGCCAATCCTGCTAAGGAAATGGATGGTAGAAAAATCGGAGGATTAGAAGGTATTTTCGGACCTAAGGATGGCTGGACCAATAAGGCGAAGATGCCTGATAATATCATTACTTCGTTGATTGAGGATTTTTCTAAATATACGTTGAGCCTAAAGGCTTGTCCTGCCGATGAGATGGGGCAGGCATACGAATACCTTGTTGGAAAGTTTGCCGATGATGCCGGAAATACTGCTCAGGAGTTCTATACGAATAGAACAGTCGTTCAACTTATGGCTGAGATACTGCAGCCACAACCGAATGAAAGCATTTATGACCCAACTTGTGGTTCCGGGGGTATGTTGGTTAAATGTTTAGACTATCTTCGCAACAAAGGTGCAGAGTGGCAGAGTGTACAGGTGTTCGGACAAGAGGTGAATGGCTTGACTTCTTCTATTGCACGAATGAATCTTTATTTGAATGGAGTTGAAGATTTTTCGATTGCATGTGCAGATACGTTGGAGCATCCTGCATTCTTGGATGGCAGCCATCTTCGTAAGTTCGACATTGTTCTGGCAAATCCTCCTTATTCAATCAAAGAATGGAATCGTGAAAAATTCATGAATGATAAGTGGGGACGTAATTTCTTGGGAACGCCTCCGCAAGGAAGAGCTGATTATGCATTTTTTCAACATATTATTGCTTCGATGGATAGAAATACTGGTAGGTGTGCTATATTGTTTCCCCATGGTGTACTATTTCGTGATGAAGAATATGAGTTGCGCAAAAAATTAGTTGAAATAGATATTGTAGATTGCGTAATTGGACTTGGTCCTAATCTATTTTTTAATGCTTCTATGGAGGCTTGTATTATTATCTGCAAAAATAGAAAAGAAGATAGTCATAAAGGTAAAGTTATTTTTATTGACGCAAAAGGAGAGGTATCAAGAAAGAATGCTGAAAGTTATTTAGAAAATACTCACATCCAGAAAATTATTTCTGCTTATGAAAATTTTGAGGATATAGAATATTTTGCAAAAGTTGCTGATATATATGATATAGACAATAATAAGAGTTTGCTTAGTATACAAAGTTATGTCAAGCAAAAAGGAACAAATGAAATATACATTTTGGATGAATCACTCCCAAAATGGATTGAGGCTTCAAGATCAATGCATATCGAAGTTGCTAATCTTTTAAGTATGCTAAAATATGAGTAGGGTAAAGTTTGGAGATGTCGTTAAAGATGTGAAGATAAATATAGATCGTCTAAATAATCCGTATGAATACTATGTTGCAGGCGATCATATGGATTCGGAGGATTTAACCATACATAGGAAAGGATGTTTTACAACAGATGATGTTGGACCTGCTTTTATTCGTGTATTTAAACCAGGTCAGATTTTGTATGGTTCAAGAAGAACATATCTAAAGAAAATAGCAGTTGCTGATTTTGAAGGAGTATGTGCTAATACTACTTTTGTTTTTGAAACGAAAGATCCTCATGCATTTGAGCAACGTTTGTTGCCGTTCATTATGCTATCAAAGGATTTTACGACTTGGTCGATAGCTAAATCAAAAGGTTCTACAAATCCTTATGTGTTATTTTCTGATTTGGCTGATTTTGAGTTTGAATTACCTCCATTAGAGGAACAAAAAGTTCTTGTTGATAAATTATGGGCAGCCTATCGATTGAAGGAGGCTTATAAGAAACTACTTGTTGCCACTGATGAAATGGTGAAATCGCAATTTATCGAGATGTTTGGGAATCCTCTTTCTTTAAATCAGAAGAATGAGTTGAAAAGATTAGGAGAATGTTGTATTCTAAATCCAAGACGTCCTAACATTGCTCTTTGCGACACCGATAAAGTCTCTTTTATTCCTATGCCGGCGGTAAGTGAGGATGGATATTTGGTAGATATGACTGATGAAGAATATGGAAAAGTAAAAAAAGGCTTTACATATTTTGAGAATAATGATGTCTTGTTTGCCAAGATTACACCTTGTATGGAGAATGGCAAAGGAGCTATTGTACATGGACTTACAAATGGTATAGGAATGGGATCTACAGAATTTCATGTATTGCGGCCAATTAACGGAATATCTAGTCCCTATTGGCTGTTAGCATTAACACGAATGCCTATATTTCGTGAGCGTGCTGCAAAAAATATGTCTGGAACAGGCGGGCAGAAAAGAGTTAGTGCTTCATATCTGGACCATTTTATGGTTGGATTACCTGCGATAGAGGAACAAAGGCGTTTTGAAGCAATATATAAACAAGCCGACAAATCAAAATTTGAATTGAAGCAGTGCATTGAAAATATCGATAAAGTCATAAAGAGTTTAATAAACGGATAGAATAAGAGAGATACGTTGATAGCTGCGGCTTAATTGGATAACTAATTTTATTAATAATATGATAGAAAATCTGATTAATGACATAGAGCAGGCTATGCTGGGAGTTTTAAACAACGAGCAAATGAGTCAATTACGAAAGGTGCTAGATTATGCCTTTCGTGATATCAACGTGTCGTCTAAAAACAATGAAGAGTGCAGCGGTAATAGTGAATTGATAGATAGTTTTTTATCGGCTAAAAGAGTTGAAGGATGTTCGGATAAGTCGATGCACTACTATCGAAGTACATTAAGCAATGCTATCAGGAAAATAGAAAAAAATATTCGCCATATCACTACTGATGACTTGCGTAATTACTTAAATGATTATCAGCAGACAAGCGGTGCTACAAAGGTTACGGTAGACAATATACGTCGCATCTTATCGAGCTTCTTTGCATGGCTTGAGGATGAGGATTATATTGTCAAGAGCCCAGTACGTCGGATTCATAAAGTAAAAGTCGGGAAAACAGTCAAAGAAACATACTCCGATGAAGCCTTGGAACAAATGCGAGATCATTGCGAAGGTATTCGCGATTTAGCCTTGATAGATTTGTTAGCTTCTACTGGTATGCGTGTCGGTGAGTTGGTCAAACTTAATAGGAACGATATAGATTTTGAAAATAGGGAATGTATCGTTACCGGTAAAGGAGATAAGCAACGTCGAGTTTATTTCGATGCTCGTACAAAGATACATTTACAACGTTATTTGGCAGAACGGATAGATGACAATCCTGCCTTGTTTGTTTCGTTATTAGCACCTTACGATCGCTTACAGATAAGTGGTGTGGAAATACGTTTACGTCGTTTGGGGCGTGAATTGAATATTCCTAAGGTGCATCCTCATAAATTTCGCCGTACGTTGGCAACAATGGCGATAGATAAAGGTATGCCTATAGAGCAGGTCCAGCATCTCTTAGGGCATCAAAGTCTTGATACAACATTGCAATATGCTATGGTGAATCAGACAAATGTAAAAATGTCTCACCGTAAATTTATTGGTTAGTATGTCGCAATTTATCGAGATGTATTATAATACTCATAATAAGCAAACCCTTGAATCGGTTTGTCCAATCATGAGTAAGGGGATAACGCCAAAATATGTTGAATCTTCTTCTGTCTTAGTGATTAATCAAGCATGTATCCATTGGGATGGTCAACGTTTGGGGAATATAAAATACCACAACGAGGAAATCCCAGTTAGGAAGAGAATACTTGAATCAGGAGATGTTCTCTTGAATGCAACTGGAAATGGTACTCTTGGACGATGTTGTGTATTTATTTGTCCTTCAGATAATAATACCTACATAAATGACGGACATGTGATTGCCTTGTCAACAGATAGAGCAGTGATTCTTCCAGAAGTGCTTAATACGTACCTTTCTTTAAATGATACGCAAGCAGAAATATACAGGCAATATGTAACTGGTTCTACAAATCAAGTTGATATCGTATTCTCAGATATCAAGAAAATGAAAGTTCCTGTTCCTAGTATGGATGAACAAATCTTGTTTGTTGAGGTCCTCAAACAAGCCGATAAATCAAAATTTGGCGATTTCAAATCGCAATTTATCGAGATGTTTGGAACCGTTGAGAATAATACCCATAACTTTCCAATTATGACTATTGGTGAGTTTGCAAATTGTTTTGCTGGAGCAACTCCAAGCACATCTCATCCTGAATATTGGGAGAATGGAAGAATAAGATGGATGAGTTCTGGCGAGGTACACAAAGGTCATGTAGAAGATACAGATTTTCGCATTACTGAGCTTGGATATAAGAGCGCAAGTACAAGGATGGTTCCAATACATTCTATTGTAATTGCTATCGCTGGTCAAGGTAAAACTCGTGGTACTGTGGCTATTACAGAAGTTGATCTGTGTACAAATCAGTCTTTGTGTGCTATTGTACCCGACGAGCGTGTAAACTACTTATATCTTTACCATAATCTTCAGGGGAGATATCTCGAACTTAGAGGTCTGTCTGGAGATGTTAATGGTAGAGGAGGTCTTAACTTGAAGATAATCCAAAAGATTCCTGTTATACTGCCTCCAATAGAGAAGCAACAACAGTTTGCATCCATTGCCCAACAAGCCGATAAATCAAAATCTGTCATTCAAAAAGCTTTAGTATATTTGAATGACATACAAAGTGACGAATTAGGGAAAATCGCTTAATTATTAAATTGATAACAATGAAAATCATAGATATGTTTAACGAAGACAATACAGTGGAGCAAATGCTCATAGAAGCTGCAACCCAAAGTGGTTGGCAGTATGTAAAGTCACAGGATATACCTCGTAGTTCTGATTCTGTCCTTGTTGAATCATGGCTATTGGAAGCTCTTATTAGGTTGAATCCGATAACACATCAACAAGCGGAGCAAGTTATTTATAAACTCCGTGCTGCTATTACTTGTGGAGGTAATTATGATGAATTGGTGACTGCCAATGATCGTTTTCGTACATTGCTATTTAATGAAAACACAGAGCCTTTTGGAAAGGATGGTGAATATATACCTATCAGATTCTTTAGCGAAGATGCGGTCGAAGATTATTGTGTCGTAACCAATCAATGGGAATTTCCACGTAGCTCTGTTGGTGGAGGTAAACGTTTGGACTTGGTTTATCTGATAAATGGAATTCCGATTTGTGTTGGTGAAGCAAAATCTCCTGTTCGCCCTCAGATAACATGGGCTGACGGAGCCATCGATATGCTGCATTATGAAAAAAGCATTCCAGAAATGTTTGTTCCGAATATATTGACCTTTGCTACTGAAGGCAAAGAACTTCAATATGCCGGTATCTGTGCACCTGTTGACAAATGGGGGCCTTGGTTTAAAGATGAAGGTCGTCAGCATGGCACAATAGAGTCGGTTAAAAGTAATGTAATGGGGTTAGTTCAACCAAACCGACTACTTGACATATATCGTTACTATAGTGTTTTTACAGGAACATCATCAGGCAAAAAAATAAAAATAGTTTGCCGTTATCAACAATATCTAGGAGGTGAAGCTATTGTTCAGCGTGTCTTAAATACATATCGAGAGAAACAAGGTCCGAAGAAAGGTCTTATTTGGCATTTCCAAGGTTCGGGAAAATCATGGTTGATGGTATTTGCTGCCCAAAAATTACGTTTGCAGAACGAATTACATGCTCCCACAGTTGTTATCGTTGATGACCGTATTGATTTGGAAGATCAGATAACGGGCGATTTTACTCGTGCTGATATTCCTAATATAGAATCTGCAAAGACAAAAGATGAGTTAGTTGCATTTTTCAAGCAGGATCAGCGCAAGATTCTGATAACGACAATTTTCAAGTTCGGAGATGTTGATAGTGTACTGAATGAAAGAGATAATATCATTTTATTGGTAGATGAAGCACACCGAACTCAGGAAAAGGATTTAGGACAAAAAATGCGCAATGCACTACCTAATGCATTTTTCTTTGGTCTTACCGGAACGCCTATCAACAAACGAGATAAGAATACTTTTCAATCGTTTGGTGCTGATGAGGATTTAGAGAAAGGTGGATATATTTCAAAATACACTTTCCAAAATTCTGTTGAAGATGGAGCTACGCTTGAATTGAATTTCCAAACAGTGCCGGTAGAGATGCATCTTAACGAAACTCAATTACAAGAAGAATTTGATGAACTGACCGATCAAATATCCGAGGACGAAAAGAACGAATTAGTAAAACGAACTTCTGTTGAAGCATTTTTTACAGCAGAGAAGCGAATTAACGATGTCGCACGTTATATTGTAAATCACTTCAAAGAGTATGTAGAGCCCAGTGGCATGAAAGCCCAAGTTGTGGTATATAATCGAGACTGCTGTGTGAAATATAAGAAAACGATTGATGCTCTTTTGGGTACGGAAGATGCAACCACTATCGTTATGCATACGGCTGGTGATAAAGCTGATGAGTATAAGACATACCGTCGTGATAGAGAACAAGAAAGAAAACTTCTTGATCAATTCCGTGATCCATTGTCACCGATTAAAATGGTGATTGTCACTTCAAAGCTGTTAACAGGTTTTGATGCTCCGATTTTGCAATGTATGTATCTTGATAAACCAATGAAGGATCATACGTTGTTACAAGCTATTTGCCGTACGAATAGAAAGTACAATGTTGATAAGAAATGTGGTCTGATTGTAGATTTTGTTGGTGTATTTGATAATGTAGCCAAGAGCCTTGCTTTTGATGAAGAGACGGTAAAAACAGTTGTAAAAAATATTGATGAGATAAAAGTGTTGATACCTCAATTTTTGCAAGAGTGTATTGACTTTTTCCCTGGTGTAGACCGGACAATCGGTGGTTGGGAAGGTTTGCAGGCTGCTCAGCAATGTTTACTTGATGAGTCTACAAAAACGAATTTTGCAAAACATTTTTCACGATTGGCTAAAGCTTGGGAAACAGTAAGCCCGGATGCAATGCTGGCTGTTTTTCAGGCGGATTATACTTGGCTGGCTCAGGTATATCAAAGTGTACGTCCTGTTAGTACCGGAGGTTCACTCATATGGACTTTATTGGGTGCTAAAACCATTGAAATCATTCATCGTAACATTGATACAATTGATATTGGGACTCCACTTGAGGATCTTGTGGTAGATGGAGATGTAATTGATATGGTGTTGGAGCAAGCCAAAGACAATCCTAAAAAGATATTGGAAGTGGAAAAAATGCTTCGTTTGAGGTTAGGAGAGCATCATGGAGACCCTAATTACAAGGCATTTGCTGAGAAGTTGGATGAACTGCGCCGTCATATGGAGGAAAATCTTATAACTAGTATTGATTTCCTCCGAGGATTGCTCACCCTTGCTAAAGAAGTGCTTGAGGAAGAAAAAAACTCAAATCAACCTCTTGACAAGAGGGAACAAGCTAAAGCTGCTCTTACGGAGTTGTTTGAATCAATTAGAACTGAGGATACACCTATCATTGTAGAACGGGTTGTTGCTGATATTGATGAAAATGTGGTAGCTATTGTACGTAAGTTTAAAGATGCTTTTAAAAGCATTACAGCTCAGCGAGAGATAAAAAAGAAACTACGTTCTATTCTGTGGGTTAACTACCAGATTAAAGATCAAGAAGTTTTTGATAAGGCTTATCAGTATATTGAAATGTATTATTAATTGGTTGATAAAATAAATTTGTTATGGCTGTTGAATCACACGATAAGAAACTTGATGACCTTCTAAAAATGGTTGAAGAAGGTAAGGCTCAATTACCCGACTTTCAACGTAGTTGGGTTTGGGATGACACGAAGATATGTAAACTAATAGAAAGTATCACATCTGGCTTCCCAATGGGTGCAGCGATGTTTTTGGCTAATGGTGGTGAGCATATCCGTTTTAAGTATCGCACATTTGAAGGTGTGGATTCTATATCAGAAGTTACACCTGAGTGGCTTGTGCTCGATGGACAACAGCGACTCACAACTTTATATCAGGTCTTGAAAAGTAAGAAAGCAACTAATACTCGATTAGAGACCAATCGAGATACAATTATCAAACGCTATTATTATCTAGATATTCGTAAATGTCTAGACTCTACTGCGGACAGATTGGAAGCAATCATATCTGTATCAGAGAAGAAACAGCTTACAACAAATATTGGTCGTGATGTAACGCTGGACTTATCCACAAGAGAGAAAGAATTTGAGAACCTGATGTTTCCCTTGAATATTACGTTTTCTCATAATGATACGGAAGATTGGCATTATGATATGGAAGACTATTACAAAGGTGATAGAGAGTATAGAAATTTATTCCGTGATTTCTCACAGCAGATTCTTCGCCCAATTTTAGAGTATAACATACCTATAATTCAGCTTGATAAAGAAACCCCGAAAGAAGCTGTCTGCCAGATTTTTGAGAATGTAAACACTGGTGGTGTACCTCTTACGGTTTTCGAACTCGTCACAGCTACATTTGCTGCTGAAGGACATGAATTGAGAAAAGATTGGGAGACCATTCGTCATATTTTTGCTCAAAAAGTAAATGGCGAGCTATTGAAAGAAATCACTGGTGCTAATTTTTTGGCAGCAATGACTCTTTTGGTATCATATTATAAAAGAGTGGTTTCAGGTGATGATGAGCGTGTGGCTGTAACATGTAAGAAAAAAGACATTCTTAGGCTTGAATTGAAAGATTATTTGAAGTATCATGACGCTTTGATTAAAGGTTTCTGTGATGCAGCTGATTTCTTAGTACATCAGGGGATTTTCCGTTCCAGAGATCTTCCATATTCGTCACAACTTATTCCACTTGCTGCAATCTTTGCATACGACAACGAAAATAAAAAAATGTTGCATCTTGGAAGCAAACAGGAATTATTGTCTCGTTGGTATTGGTGTGGCGTAATGGGTGAACTATATGGGGGTGCCAATGAAGCTAGATTTGCAACTGATATAATGGGCGTATTCCGTTGGATGGAAGGTGGTGAAATGCCAGAGACTGTATATCGTTCCAATATACAACCAACTCGTTTATTGACCATGCAGACTAGGAATAGTGCAGCGTACAAAGGTGTTATGGCACTTATCTTACAAGATTCACCACTTGATTTTATGACAGGTCATCGTATGGATATAGCATCTTACATTGATGAAGATGCTGATATTCATCATATATTCCCTCAAACTTATTGCGAGAAAAATAACCTTCCACGTATAAAATGGAATTCAGTCATTAATAAGACTCCAATTTATGCATCTTCCAATCGTTCAATAGGAGGACATGCACCAAGTACCTATATTGGAACTATGGCAAATAAGGGATTAAAACAAGTTGAGATACAGGAAGCTATAGAGTCACATAAGGTAAGTTATGCTCATCTTGCATTAGATGATTTCAATGCTTATTTCATAGATCGAGCAAAACAATTGCTTGACAGAATAGAGCAAGCGACAGGCAAATCTGTCTCAGGAAGAGATAGCGAAGAAACAATCCGTGAATTTGGTGTTGCTTTAATATAGATAGCAATCTGTAACAAACTAGAAAAATATGATTAATAAATAGCTGAAAATAAATGAACTGGAGATTTTGGAAGAAAATATGTGCAAATAATTCGATGGAGGATGATAAACAAGTATCATTAACTCCTGCTCTGCTTAATCGTGATAGTGAAAGTGATAAGAAGCAGTATAGGAGCTGTCTCTTATACACATCTCCGAGCCCACGAGACTAAGGCGAATCTC
>ENA-OZZD01000375-OZZD01000375.1-human-gut-metagenome-genome-assembly--contig:-NODE-375-length-12854-cov-4.968357_pt1 | contig 12854 bp, 11 predicted proteins | sample MGYA00244937_ERZ654146 | MGnify/ENA primary metagenome ERZ654146 (study PRJEB26926, sample SAMN06164937) | human gut metagenome | biome: ENVO:00009003; feature: ENVO:2100002; material: ENVO:00002003... | reverse complement strand
CGCCTTAGTCTCGTGGGCTCGGAGATGTGTATAACAGACAGGTACTATGGTGGCAGACGCAAAGGCAAGGTGAACTGCCTTGCGGATGAATGCGTCTGTGCCGAGGAAATCCGTCAGGCAAAGGAACGCTGTCGCAGAGAAAGGAGCTTCTAATGTTTTATCAACTTTATAATATCCATCTCCTGAACGGAGAAGTCATTCAGTCAGCGGAGGATTATGACCTCCCTGCCGAAAAGGGATTGGTTGGTATGTTCGAGCGAATGAAAGAAACGGATATTCTGACCGTCAACGATTTGCTTTTGGGTTCAGCGTATATTCCCAAGCGCAGCATCGTTTATATCGCAACCGGCGATGTGGTGGAGGGACACAAGTATGGAAGTAAAAATTAACAGAGAAATCCGCAACTATACGGAGGCAATGTTCTTTGGGCTGTCTATGCGACAGTTCATTTTTTCTGCCTGCGCCTGCGTGGTGGCAGTGGGACTCTATTTCCTGCTCAAGCCATATGTAGGCACGGAAACCGTATCGTGGATGTGCATTTTGGGAGCCGCACCCTTTGCGGCTCTCGGCTTTATCAAATACAACGGAATGACGGCGGAGAAGTTCGTATGGGCTTGGTTCAAATCCGAGTTTCTGATGCCAAAGAAGCTGACCTTCCGTTCTACCAACACCTACTACGAGATGATGAAGCCGGGAATGGAACACAAGCAGAAGGAGGTATCAAAAGCCAATGATTAAAACGCTTCGCAACCTACTCAAACAGGATAAAGAACGATTTGTTGTGCCGAGGGGCGTCCAGGATGTGATCCCCATCAAGGCGATTTACGATGACGGTATTTTTCAGGTGGGCAGAGATAAGTTCTCCAAGACCTATAAGTTCAGCGACATCAACTATGCTGTCGCCAGTCGTGAGGATAAGGAAGCTATGTTTCTTGAATATTCGGAGCTGCTCAACAGTCTTGACAGCGGCGCAACCACCAAGATCACCATTAACAACCGCCGTTTGAACCGTGCAAACTTTGAGAAAACCATTCTTCTCCCCCTGAAGGGCGATGCTCTTGACGAGTACCGTGAGGAGTACAATCGGATGCTCCTTGATAAAGCAACCGGCGCAAACGCTATCATTCAGGAGAAGTACATCACCATTTCGGTATGCAAGAAGAATGTTGAGGAAGCGAGAAACTACTTTGCCCGTGTGGGTGCTGACCTGATCGCCCACTTCGGGCGACTCGGCAGTAAGTGCGTAGAGTTGGAGCCGGATGAACGGCTCCGCATTTTCCACGACTTTTACCGTGCCGGTGAAGAAACAGAATTTCGCTTCGACATCAAGGAAACCCGCAGAAAGGGTCACGACTTCAAGGATTTCATCTGCCCTGATTCGATGGAGTTCACGGGCGACTATTTCAAGATCGGAGAGCGTTACGGCAGAGTGCTGTTCCTGCGGGAGTACGCTTCCTATATCAAGGACAGTATGGTTGCCGAAATGACCGACCTCAACCGCAATCTGATGATGTCCATTGATGTTATCCCCGTACCCACGGATGAAGCCGTGCGAGAAGCCGAAAGCCGTCTGCTCGGCGTTGAAACCAATGCGACCAACTGGCAGCGTAGGCAGAATGCCAACAACAACTTTTCTGCCCAGCTCCCCTACGACATTGAACAGCAGCGCAAGGAGATGAAGGAGTTCCTCGATGACCTGACGACCCGTGACCAGCGAATGATGTTTGCCGTTCTGACGATGGTTCACACGGCGGACACCAAGGAGCAACTCGATAATGACACCGAAGCTCTGCTTACCACGGCAAGAAAGCACTTGTGTCAGTTCGGTGTCCTCAAGTTTCAGCAGCTTGACGGGCTGAACACGGCGATGCCTTTCGGTGTCCGCAAGATCGAATCGTTCCGCACACTGACCACGGAGAGCCTTGCGGTCTTTATTCCGTTCCGGGTACAGGATATTTGTCATACCAACGGCGTTTACTATGGTCAGAATGTTATTTCCAAGAATATGATCATCGCAGACCGCCGACAGCTTTTGAATGGCAACGAGTTCATTCTTGGTGTTTCGGGCGGTGGTAAGTCCTTTACTGCAAAGGGCGAGATCATCAATCAGGTGCTTGCCGGCAACGCAGACATCATCATCATTGACCCGGAGCGAGAATATTCGCCCCTTGTTCGAGCACTTGGCGGCGAGATTATCAACATCTCTGCCACTTCTCCCACCCATATCAATGCGATGGATATGAACCGAGAATACGGTGACGGAGCAAACCCTGTTATTCTGAAATCCGAGTTTATTATGTCCCTGTGCGAGCAGCTCATCGGCGGCAACAACCTCGGCGCAGTGCAGAAGTCTATCATTGACCGCTGCACGGCAAGTGTCTACCGAACCTATCAGCAGAACAACTATACCGGCGAAGTGCCGACCTTGCAGGATTTCAGAGCAGAGCTATTGAAGCAATCTGAACCCGAAGCGCAGGAGATTGCTCTTGCCATCGAGCTGTTTACCAACGGTTCTCTGAACACCTTCGCCAAGAAAACCAATGTGGACACGGATAACCGCCTGATCTGCTATGACATCCTTGACCTCGGCAAGCAGCTTATGCCCATCGGTATGCTGGTCGTCCTCGACTCTATCCTGAACCGTATTACACAGAACCGAGCCAAGGGCAAGAACACTTTCATCTTCATTGATGAAATCTACCTTCTGTTCCAGCACGAGTACAGTGCAAACTTCCTGTTCACCCTTTGGAAGCGTGTGCGAAAGTACGGGGCTTATGCCACGGGCATCACGCAGAATGTGGACGATCTGCTCCAGTCCCACACGGCAAGAACAATGCTGGCAAACTCCGAGTTTATCGTGATGCTCAATCAGGCGTCCACGGACAGACTGGAGCTTGCGAAACTGCTGAACATCTCGGACACCCAGCTTTCCTATATCACCAATGTAGATGCCGGTCACGGACTGATCAAGGTCGGTTCCAGCCTTGTACCGTTTGCCAATAAATTCCCCAAGAACACGAAACTCTATAAGCTGATGACCACCAAACCGGGCGAGGGTGCTTAACCCTCGCCTTTGGCGTCAAGAAAGGAAATTCAATGAAAAAGAAAATCTGTGTGATTCTAATTGCGGTGCTTGTAGCCGGTCTCGGTACAAGCACCTATTTCATTATCGACCACTACAAAGAAGCAAATAAGCAAGCTGAGCTTTATGACGAGCTGGCTGACCTTGTGGATACTGCGGCGCAGACGGATGCCGCAACGGAACCGGCGGAGCAGATTCCATATTCTGAGGAAAAGATGATCCTGCCGGAGCTTGCAGAGCTTTATCAGCAGAACGGCGATTTGGTGGGCTGGATCAGCATTGCAGATACCAACATCAATTATCCCGTAATGCAGTCGGTGAATGAGCCGAACTTCTACTTGAAGCACGGCTTTGATAAGGAATACTCCGACTATGGCTGTCCCTATGTGCAGGAGGATTGCGATGTGCAGGAGCCGTCCGACAATCTTGTCATCTATGGACACCATATGTCCAACGGTTCGATGTTTGCCCACCTTGAAAAGTTCAAGAGCAAAGACTTTTGGAGCGAGCATCGGATGATTACCTTCAACACACTGACGGATAAGCAGGAGTATGAGATCGTTGCCGTATTCCGCACGGTGGTCTACACCGATAGTCCCGAAGCATTCAAGTTTTATCGCTTTATAGACGCAGAGAGCACCAATGAGTTTGACGACTTCATTGCCAAGTGTAAGGAGCTGTCTTTCTATGATACCGGCGTGACCGCCGAATACGGCGATAAGCTCATTACGCTGTCTACCTGTGAGTACAGCCGCAACAACAGCCGTCTTGTGGTCGTGGCGAAGCGCATAACGGAGGACGGTGGTTCGGATGCTGCCAAGACTCACGCCGAAGCAACGGCAGAGGGCGAACGCCCTAATTAAGCGCCTTTGTGCCAATTATGACAACGGTAACTGCCTTGCATTGGACGACGGAGAACCCTGCGCCTGTGTGCAGAGCATCTCATACTCACTTCTCTGCAAGTATTTCCGCAAAGCTGTTTTGCCGGCAGAGCCTTTGCTGGAAGCGGCTATTCTCGGCACACGCTTTGAAAAGTGCGTGTCCTGCGGTGCGCCGATTATCAAGAAGGACAACCGAAAGAAATACTGCGAGAAGTGCGCTCAAAGAGCTTACAAAGCTCAGCAGGCAGAGTACGCAAGAAGAAAACGGGCAGAGTCGAAAAATAGGCACTGAAAAAGCCAGCAATATCAAGGCTTTTCAGCTCCCGCACTTTGAGGGGTAAGGTGTTTATACCTTTACCCCTCGTTTTTAATTTAGGGGCGTTTTGGTTCGCTCCGGAAAGGAGGGTTCAATGGCTGATATTAAAACGAGAGATGTTGTGAAAGGCACGATCAAGAAGATTGACAAGGCGGCAATCGCCGCAGATCGTATGCGCTCTGCCTATGTGCAGACGAAGGAAAAGGCGGAACACACAACGCATCCCGATGAGCATAATGCCGAGGAGTATGCCTCTGACCGTGTGGAAGGCGGCGTTGACCGTATCACGCACGAAGTGGCGCACCAGTTTGATAAGCAGGGTCGCAAGGGGCTGGAAGAAACCAAACGGAATGTGTCCAAAGCAAAGGACGGTATACAGAAGTTTCGTGAAAAGCGTGCTACTGAGTCGATGAAAAGGCAAACTGTCCGCACCTCCGGGAATAAGACCATCAAGGCGGTCGAGCAAACGGAAAAGACGATCAAACAGTCTGCCGGTTCTGCCGGCAAGAAAACCATCAAGACTGCTGGGAAAGGTACAGCCAAAGCCGCACAGAGGTCGGTCAAGACCACGAAAACGGCAATCAAGACCACACAGCAGGCGGCAAAAACGGCGCAGAAAACCGCACAGGCTACGGTGAAAGCATCGCAAAAAGCTGCACAAGCCGCCAAAGCCGCAGCCAAGGCAACGGTTGCCGGTGTAAAAGCTGCCGTAAAAGCAACGATTGCCGCAGTCAAAGCGATCATAGCGGCGACAAAAGCACTGGTCGCTGCTATCGCCGCAGGCGGCTGGGTTGCCGTTGCGGTCGTTGTCGTAATTTGCCTGATTGCTCTGATTTGCGGCTCGGTATTCGGGATATTCTTTTCCGGCGAGGATTCCGGAACGGGAATGTCGATGCAGACTGCCGTGCAGGAAATCAACGCTGATTACGATGCCAAGATGGAAGCGGAGAAAAACTCGGTAGCCTATGATAATATGGAGATCAGCGGCGGGCGAGCTGTGTGGAAGGATGTGCTTGCGGTCTATGCAGTCAAGACGAATACCGACAAGGACAATCCGCAGGAGGTCGCCACGATGGACGAGAGCAAGAAGCAGATCCTCTCGGACATCTTTTGGGAGATGAACTCCATATCCTCCCGCAGTGAAAGCCACTCGGAAACGGAAATTACCGAAACGGACGACGGAAACGGCAACATCGTTCAGACGGAAACGACAGTCACAAAAACAACGCTTTATATTACCGTTTCTCATTTGACAGTGGATGAAATGGCTGACCTATATGGCTTTGACGCAGAACAGCGGGAATATCTTGCCGAGCTGCTCAAGGACGAGAACAACTCTATTTGGGCGGCGGTACTTTACGGCATCCGATACAGCGACGATCAGATCGTTACCGTGGCGCTTTCGCAGGTCGGTAATGTAGGCGGCGAACCGTACTGGTCTTGGTACGGCTTCGGAAGCCGTGTGGAATGGTGTGCTTGCTTTGTAAGTTGGTGCGCCGATCAGTGCGGCTATATTGACACCGGGGTTGTACCCAAATATGCAGGCTGCGTGAACGGCGTCCAGTGGTTCAAAGATCGTGGACAGTGGATAGACGGCTCTGCCGAGCCTGTCCCCGGAATGATTATTTTCTTTGATTGGAATAACAAGGGTTCGTCGGGTCCGCAGGACGGACAATCTGACCACACCGGCATTGTCCAAAAGGTCGAGAACGGTATCGTTTATACCGTTGAGGGAAATTCAGGCGATAGTTGCCGAGTAAACCAGTACAGCGTAGGTCACTACGAAATCCTCGGATACGGAGTTCCGAACTACTAACAAAAATGCCACCGACTCACTTTTGATGTGGGTCGGTGGCTCTTTTTTTGTTTACGGATTGCATTTCTTGCAGGGGTCATAACCTTGCGAAATCAGATCATCTCTGCTTCCGGTATAAGTTCGCTTATTCTTTTCACTCATTTGCTTGACCGATGAACAAGAAGGATAATGGAACTTTTTTGTGCTGGTGTTAAGTATATAGGTGCTTTCAACATTTTGGACTGGGGAATTAGGCTGCTCGTTTTGCTTCGGCGGTTCCGTTTGTTGCGTACCTGCGAATGAACTATCCCCTGTAGCGTAGTCTATCGAAATGTCAGGTTGGACATTGTAGCAATACACATTAAAGCAAATGCCATCCCCTTTATCCTCAACAGAGTATGCCTCCAGTAAGACGCCACTTGCAAGGAGATTATTCCCCTCAAAAATTGGTGTCGAGCGATAAAGAATGTGATTTCCGGTTTCTTTCACATAGTCTGCAACCATATTCTCGAATGGCAACATCCCCTGAATGTTTAGATAGCGAGTACCTGTTATAAGATTTTTCGTGTTGGCATTTTCACCGGAAAGCTGATAGCCGATTAAGTGACAACGATTATACAGATACTTCCCATCCACATTATCGTATTTTACAGTATGCCAACCTGTTGGTTTAACACTTCCGATAGAGCATCGTTCTTCGGTCGGCATTAAATCTTTTCCGATGGAAGCAACACAAACGCCGCATCGCCCCAATGAGTCAAGATCGCTGTAATACTCATATGAGCTGGTTGTATAGTCGCTCTCGATAAAATACGGAATGTTGTTATTGATTACAGCATATGGCGAACCGGAATAAGCAGGTACATCGCTAATGGAAAAGGAAGAATTACTTTCTTTAGCAGGGGCGGTTGCATTGCTTGTCGCCGGCACAGATGCTTCTGATGAGGATGAGTTGTCTGAGTTTGTGTCGGATGGTGTTGTCGTTCCAGTAGCGGAATCCGAAACGGTATATCCCGGCGATACCGCTGGCGACTCAATCGTACCTCTTTCGGAGATACATCCGGCTATGATAATACAAGTGACGAGGACTAACGCAGCTGCGATAGAGCCAATGGCAATTTTCTTTTGCCGTGCTTTCTTTTTCTGCTCTGCTTCTTCCGCAGTTTTTAGAGAAGATAATTGCTTTTCGTATTCTTCTAAGCGCTCAGAATTGCGGACAGAGAGTTTCTTCTTTTGGCGCAGCTTCTCAATCTCTTTCTCAAAGTCCGCTATGCTTTTCGGCTTTTTAGAAAAGAGGCTCATCTGACATACACCTCTTTCGTGATCTTTTCGTGAGAGGTGCCACCAAAGTCAAGCGTAGTTTCGAGCTTGTAATCGTTTGCGTAGTCAATGTCAAAATAGAGATCTGCTGGGTAATCTCGGTTCCATTTATAAATGACCAACTTTGAGATTTTTTCTTTGAACTCAGCAACCGATGTATTTTCAACAAAGCAATAATCTTCGGCACCAGCGTCAACCAAAAAGCTATCGCTGACGGAAACGCTGCATTCTGCTTGAGAAAATAACGGTTCAGAGTATGGTGCAATCAATAAAGAAGTCCCTTTGGTAGTTTTCAAAATATCGTTGACAACATTAGCATCTCGACTTTGCCGACGATGGTTAAACATCATCCCATTCGCATTGCCTAAGCACACAATCACGGTCATAGACACCCCTCCATCTTCATCTCACAAACGCTAACAGACTCAAAGAAACGCTAAAAGTACAATTATTATAGCATATAATCAAGAAAAATACAACCAACAGAGTTAGATTGTGCCTACACGACTGTGTATAGTGTGCAGATTGTCGATTATAATACTAATAGTATGATAGTAACGCTAAAGGGGGGTGGTTCCCGTGGACATCGAAACGATTGGTCTGAATATCAGAAAATGCAGAAACGAAAAAAAGATGCGCCAGGAAGATTTGGCACAGAAAGCGAATGTGAGTTCAAATTATATCAGCGCTGTTGAGAGAGGCGTAAAGATACCGTCAGTCGAAACGCTGATTGATATAATGAACGCACTCGGTGTTTCTGCTGATATGATATTTTGCGATGTCATTGATGCGGGTGTAACTGAGAAGAACAATCAGCTTGACGCAAAAGTTTCTCAACTTTCCACCAAGGATAGAAAGACCGTCTATGATGTACTTGACCTCTTGGTTAGAGATCTGTCCAAATAACTTCAAAGTTCGGCTCAGTGCCGAACTTTTTTCTATACTGTAATAATTAAGAAAAGCAGCCGGAAACGGCTGCTTTTTCTTTACGCTGATGAAGGGTGATAAGGTTGTCGAGCTGGTCTAAATAAGCACCGATCTTCCGTTGTTCCTCGACTGAAGGTACAGGTATTTCAATTTTCAGAAAATCAGACTCGTGTATTCGCCATTGTCCATAGATAACACCTTGACGCCATTTGACCATAGCATTTATAAAGTCTTTTCTGACTAATCTTCTTCCCAAAAAATCCGAGTCAGCAATTCCAGTAGGCTCAAAAATGCTATATACCGGTGAAATACAGGCTTTTCCGTACTTATTCAGACCTATTGAGCCGGTTTCGAGGTTGTTAGAGCTATATATGAAATCGCCTTTCTCTGTTTTCTTATACAGCTTGTTTACCGTGTCCGTAACTAAGGCACTTCGGTCATAACGCTCACCTTTAGGGGCAACACCTTCATTTGCTATGAATGCCATAAGAGGATAATCGTCGCTCATTGGTGCTTGCTGGTTACGCTCTATGAGCAAATCGCCAACCTTACGCTGTTCCCAAGAAGAAGTAATTCGCTTTTTGTTTACGGTCGAGATAAGCCTACCCGCCCTTCCAGTAAAAGAAATGCACTTACGCTGATGAAGGGTGATAAGGCTATCGAGTGCCGTAAAGTATGTACCAATAGCAGCCTGCTCACTAATGTTTGACGGGATGGAGAACACCGTTTTGGACACCAATTTCCAATCTGCCCTCGGCATTTTCGTCCCGGTCGATTGATTAGCTACTTCATCGAATTGCCGGCTCTGAATCAATCGATATAGAAAGCTGCTATCAGCATTTTGAGGCTGCAATACCCAAAAATCGCCCACAGCAAGCCCATCAACTGTGGGCAAAAGCCAGTTTTGCAAGTATGGGCGGAGTTTTCCGTAAAGGACATCACCTTGATGAAATACGATGCCTGATTTGCTACTTTGCTTGGCGTAGATGTCTTTGTTGAGCCGACCTGTCCCTGACACTATATCCTCATATTCAACTCTTGGAAGGGTATCATCGGAGCATATTACCGATGATCGCACAGCGATTTCTTCAAACTTACGCTGTTCCCAAGAAAAATCAAAAGAGCCAAGGAAACACCTTGGCTCTCTTGTTAAGACCGCATATTTTTTCATTTTTCGGCTTGCTTTAGCGGTGATGGCACTCATTACGGCATATCAACCTCAAATCCACCGGTAAGAATGAACTGCCGCAAAAGCTGATCCGTTTTCATATTGACCTTGGGCGGAATCAACTTGGTTTGTTCATATGCTTCAAAGAACGCTTTTGCTTTGGACTTATCGACGCTCTTTTTCAGCTCGTCAAACCTGCCAAACTCATTGATAGTCGCTTCATTCAAGTTAAGCCCCATCATATTCCTGAGTTTATCCTCATCAAGACCGAAGATAGTCGCAAAACGATGAATTTGGTCATCTTTTGCTCTAAACTGATACTCCGTGATGTAGTCACGAAGCGTTTTTCCGTCCTCGGCAATGACATCGCCTCGCTCAATGTCGTGCAGAAAGATATTTGCGTATTTCTGCTCCTCTTGCGTTAGGGCAGCAAAAGTCTTGTGAAGTTCTGCCTTTGCTTGCTCAATAGATTCCTCGGAAGAACCTTCCTGTCGAATCAATTTGAGGTACTTATCGAAGCGACTGTTCATATAATCGGCATCGATAACCCCTGTGTCAATTTCAGTCAGGTATCCAACAAGATCGTATGGTATATCTATGTCTTGTGATCCGGGATCATCGGGAGAAGCAGCGGAAAGCTCTTTATAACGCTGTGCCAAAATCAAAAATGCGTTCTCATCGAACTCCATTGTAATTTCAATCGAATTTCCGCTTTCCTCGTCCTTGAATGAGTATGTGTGTTTGTCCCACCTAAATCCTTGGATTTTAGCAGCTTCAAGGTATCCGTTGAAATCTCTAAACAGCGAGGCAAACTTAGCTCTTACCGTTCCGTCCGCAGGCAGCTTTTCAAAGTCAGGGATACCAGCATTCTTGAACAAATAGGCAATATCATCAAACACAGCGTTGAGCTTTCCGAGGTTGTAAGACAGTTTTTCAACGAACAGACCTATCGGTCTATCGCCGGAATAGAGCTTAACAGCTTTGCTCACATTCTGCTCCATCGTATGCGGCTTGCGATAATATCTGATGATGCCAAAAGGCTTATCGGGTCCGAAAAGTCTGTTGGTTCTGGAAAATGCCTGAATGATGTTCTCATACTCCAGTATCTTGTCCATATACAGCGTGTTGACCCACTTAGAGTCAAAGCCGGTAAGCATCTGATCCACTACAATCAGAAGGTCGAGCTGCTTCTCAGGCTCTCTTTCAATCCGCTTATATTGTTCTTTGTGGGCAAGGCGTAGAGAAAGGTCTTTTTTGAAGCGAGCGTGTGTAGCAATCGAAAAATCCTGACCAAACATCATGTTATAGTCAGTAAGGATTTCGATCAAGCCTTGCTCTTTATAGAAAGCAATCGGCTGCCCTCTGTATTCTTTGTAGTCACCATCTTCATTGCTGATATTGGGGTCAAAAAGGCAACTGATCCTGAGTTTCGGCATTGCAGCCTTCAGCAGTCGATAGTAGTCAATTGCTTCGGGGATGCTGCTCGTTGCAAAAATTGCGTGGAATTTTCCGTTGTGGCTCAAAGTAAGCCAGTTTTCTTGAATATCTTCAACCACCTTGCCTTGATGCTCTGGGGAAAGGTATTGAGTCTTGGGAAGATAATCTTCAATGCCCTTGACCCACTTTCCGTCATCGCCCAAGAAGCCCGCCATCTTGACGGCGGAGGAGTCCATATACTCATAGAATATTTTTGCCTTTTTGGGATCGCTGATTGCTTCTTCTTCGGTTGCTGCTCTTGCTTTTTCCAAGGCAACCACCTTGCGGACATCCTTGTCACGGAATGTCAGGACTTTATAAGGGTCAAATCCAAGCACATTCTTATCCCTGATACCATCAGCAATGCTATATCTGTGGAGTTCATTGCCAAAAACATCTGTTTGGGCATTGTTTTTCTTTGCATTTTCCTCAAACACCGGTGTGCCGGTAAAGCCAAAGAAGATGGCGTTGGGAAATGTTTCCTTGATGATGGATAGCATATCTCCAAAAGTTGAACGATGAGCTTCGTCAACAATAAAAACAAGCCGTTTGCCGTTGATTATTTCAATGTCGCTTGCATTAAGTCCTCCGTCCTCATCTCGGATGTTGCTCATCTTCTGAATAGAGGTGACAATTAGGGTGTCTGCCGTTGCGTTGCTTTTCAGCTTAGTCAAAAGGACATATGTGTTCTCTGTTGCCTGCACGGTTTCGTTCTCGTCCGCAAATGCCCGATACTCCTTGAGCGACTGAGTTCCTAACTCAATACGGTCGGTAAGGAAAATAACCTTATCAGCATCATTGGAGTTTGCAATCAACTGAGCTGACTTAAAGCTCGTCATCGTCTTGCCTGAGCCGGTGGTATGCCAAATATAGCCGCCACGCTGCTTACCGCTATCCCACTTCGTTTTAGACACAACATCGGAAATTGCGCTGGCTGCGTAATACTGGTAGCTTCGCATTACCTTCAGAACACCGTCAGCATTGTCGGCAACAGTATAAAACCCAATGAGCTGGTGCGCCATAGGGATGGACAGCAGCGAGGAGGCGATAGCTTTCCAATCGTTGATAGGCTCATTATTGAAGTCAGCCCAATGGAAATAGTAATCCGTATTGAACTTTCCGTCAGGTCCGGGATTCGCAAAATAACGAGTTTCTTCAGGGTTCATTGCAACAAACACCTGAACGAGCGAGAACAATCCGGTAAAAACGCCCTCATATGAGTATTTCTCAATCTGATTATATGCTTGACTGACGGGGACACCGCTGCGTTTCAGCTCGATATGTATGACAGGCATACCATTGATGAGCAGCATCAAATCGCCACGACGATCATTCAGCATTTTTGACTTGCTCGGAAAAACTGGTTGCTGTACGATCTGATATCGGCTCTGTCCAGCGGCGATTTCTCTGCGATCATATATTTTCAAGCTGATTTCAGTGCCAAAATGGAGCTTATCATCAGGATTGTCACGCTTGATGGACACAGTTTTCCCGTTGATAAAGCCATTGAGTTTTAACGGTGTTCTAAGTTCCGTGATCTGCTCGATGATCTGCTGCATTTCGCCATCCGTAAGAGGATAGTTATTCAAGCGGTCAATTCCACGATTGTTATCATACAGGATTCTTGCCCAATTTCGGATGAGATCTTGCTCGGTCGGGTTCTTGATAACTTCTTTTTCCCATCCTTTATCCGCCAAGACTTTAATCAGGGCTTCCTCAAAGTCCGCTTCTTTTTGGAATGTCATTCGATTTCCTCCTTCCTGCGAAATTGATGTCACACGAACATCTTTTCAAGCATAGATTTCTTGATATTTTGGAGCTTTTCCAACTCACGCTGATGAAGGGTGATAAGGTGGTCGAGCTGCTGAAAGAAACCTCCAATAGTCTGT
>ENA-OZZD01000361-OZZD01000361.1-human-gut-metagenome-genome-assembly--contig:-NODE-361-length-13458-cov-5.162799_pt1 | contig 13458 bp, 19 predicted proteins | sample MGYA00244937_ERZ654146 | MGnify/ENA primary metagenome ERZ654146 (study PRJEB26926, sample SAMN06164937) | human gut metagenome | biome: ENVO:00009003; feature: ENVO:2100002; material: ENVO:00002003... | reverse complement strand
CTCGGAGATGTGTATAAGAGACAGAATCAATAGTCTATTGATTATATATTAGGATTTTTCGAGCGGGAGCAAAAAGCCCGGAAAGCCTTGCTATTACTGGGTTTTTCGGGTGTAGAAAAAAATATTTTCCCTGAGTAAAATGTTCCTTTTCCTGAGTGGAATGTTCCTATCCCTGAGTAAAATGTTCCTTTTCCTGAGTGGAATGTTCCTTTACTTGCTGTTGCTGGGGGCTTCTCTTTATAGGCAAATACAAGATATAGAGCGGGAGCGGCGGGGCTTTCTGCTATGTTGTCTTCCTGAGTAAAATGTTCCTTTTCCAGATCGGAGCGGGAGACAATGCCCCCGCCCCCGTCCGTTATTCTCTGGGTAGATCGTCCACAATGATAACGCTTCCCAGCGTCTTAGCCCTGTAGCCCGTGGGAGCGTGGGCGGCTTCCACTTCCCTTATAGCGGCTACGGCTTCTTCTTCCGTCTCCGCTTCCAGTATAAGCCGCTGGGTATGCCCGTTTGGGGCTTCTACTCCGTCCCACAAGTCCACGATAGCCCGCCATTTGTCCCCGCTCGGCTCTACGAAACAGACGGAGACTTGCATAGCGTCCAGCCGCTCCGCTTCCCGTACTCTAAGTAAAAGCCTGTCTACTCTCCTCATTCCGTCCCGCTCCTCTCCTCTGTCTTGGCTTTCTCCTCGGCTTCCAGCTTCTTAGCCGTGTTTATGGCTACGGCTTTCTCTGTTATGCGGGCTTGCCGCTTCTGGGCGGCTTCTATCTGTTTTGCGGTGTCCTTGCTGATAGCTATAAAGGTCTCCGCAAAACTCCCCTTTAGCTCCACTCTCAAATAGCCGTTATCAAGGAAACTCGCTATAGGTGCATACTCATCATATACGGGGAGCAAGCTAAAATCCTTATTCCCATAAAGCCCGCTATGCCCGTCTTCGATTTGCTCTATAGCTTCCTCTATAGGCTGTTTAATCGTCCTGTCTGGGTTGTTGTTGCCTACTTCGCTGGGGAGCTGTAAGCGGTGCTGGATAGCCCTAAAGCTTATAGTGAAGTAGCCCCGCTCCTCTATGTCTTTCGTGTGCTGGCGGGCAAGATAGAAGATATAGTAGAGTAGATCGCTTGCCCGATTAGGGAGCCGGAAGTAGTAGCGGGGGAGTATCGTAAAGTATTGGGCTATGAAGCTCCAGCTTATCCGCTCATTGAAGAAGATCGTGCATTGTCCCCGCTCTATCCTCGCCCCCGTGAAAAGCACTTCCAGAGCGTCTATAGAGCTTCCCTTTTTCTTGGTCTGCTGTATATGCCCCTTGATTTTAAGGCTTGTGAGCGTGTCCATTCCAGCGTTAAAGCCTTTTCTTGCGCTCTGGGGAGTGGAGTAAAAGCCCGTGTCTATAAGCTCTTGGAGCGGGAAGCTAACGTAGTTCTTCGTAAGCTGTCCCTCATGTATGGCTTGCTCATTCGCCTTTATAAGAGCAAGGACAAAGAGCTTTTTAGCGGGTTTGTTGCTCCCCGTAAGCTTGTCAATGTCCGCAAGCTCAATAGTAACGCTGGCTTTCTGGGTCTTTAGCTGTACCTGTCTCCGCTGTCCGTCTTCGTATACTTCCAGCGTGGTAGCGTGGTTTACTTGCCGCTTTCGGGCGGGCAAGTCCGCTATAGCCGCTCCCGCTCCCAGCGTCTCTAAAATAAGGTTGCTGGCGGTGCTGTCTGGGACGTTGTAAAAGTCCCTTTGCTCTACAGGCTTGAGCGGGGCTACTGGCTGGATTGTTAGGGCTTGCTGATTTTTCTTTGCCATTAGTAAGCCCCCTCTCCGTCCTCGCTCTCGGCGGCTCCCTCTGGTAAGACGCAAAGCAAGCTATTAAAGCGGTCTGCGTTCTCTGGTTTGAAAGCGGCGAAATCCTTTAGAAGCTCCTCGGCTTGCTCCACGTTCTCCGCTGGGATAGCTATAGCTTCGTAGTCTATCGGCTGGAAAAGCTCTTTAAGCACTTGGAGCTTCTTAGCTTGTAGCTCTTTGTCTCCGTAGTCCGTATCAAGTATTTTCTTATACAGGATAGGGACAAGCTCATTAAAAGCCCGTATTTTGTCCTCTATGCCGTCCGTGTCCATTTGGAAGACGGTCATTTCTGGCACTTCGTAGAAGCGGGCTATAAGCTCCAGCGTCAAGTTATAGCCTTTAAGGTGGTAGTAGCTCTCTATAAGCGTCTGGCGGGCGGTCTCCACTATTTCTATATTGTCTGCGTAGTCCTCGGCTTCCGTAAAGAAAGCTTCCAGCGTGAAGTTAGAAAGCGTGTGCTGTATATCTGGCTCCACATAATAGCCCCGTTCATCAATGCGGGGGCTACGGTCTATAAGATCGCTTGCCCGCAAGATGGCTATGCCGTTAAACAAGGCTCTTTTGTTGCCCTCAAATACGCTTGTATCGGCTTCCGCTTCTGCCCGCTCCCCGTAAAAATCACATTCGTAAAGGTCTCTCCAGCTCCAGCCCGTAGTAAGCCATTCCTTTATAGGAAGCTGGGAAAGATAAGCTTCCCCGTTAAAGCGTCTCTTGTCAATGTCCTTTAGTATGGCGGTGACAAGCTCCCGAAACTCCGCTACAAAGTCTTCCATAGAAGCGGTATAGTTGCTCTCGCTGTAAGCGTCCCCGCTCCCGTCCAGATCGGCGGGGTAAAACTCCGTAAGAAGCTCTTGCTCTATAATGTCCCATTTGGTTAGGTCTGTGGGCGGGTCTTCGTAGTAATGCCATTTGACGGGAGTAGCAAGCCCCCGCTCATAGTCCGCTTTGTGCTGGGCTTCGTCTGCGTCTTTCTCTGCCCCGCCCTCAAATATCACTTTAGCCCGCTCTATAAGCCGCTGGGCGGCTATGCGCTGGGTAAACTCCGTCCCGCTCCCGTCCGTGGCTCTCATATCCCTAAGAGCTTTCTTCATGGCGGGGGTGGTGATAGCGTCTTGCCATTCCTCGGCGGTCATGGTGTCGCTACGTCTCCCGCTCCCGTCCTCTATGGTATAGTAGCCCTCTCCCTGTGTCTCATTCCAGCGGGAGAGAATAAGCTTACTCTTTACAGGCTGGCTAACGTACTTCTTCCTTATCGCCTTGAGCGGGTTAGGCTTGCTCGGCTCTTTCTGGAGCTGGCGGGAGTAGTACGTTATAGCCCGCTCCACAAGGTTAAAGACACAGCTATAAAGCTCCTCTCCGTCTTCGTCCTTGAAGCGTTCTTCTATGCTCCTCGCTTTGGTGTCTTCGTATTGCTTTTGCGTCATAATAGCGGGGAGCTGTTCAATATAGCGGTAAACGTCCTCGGCTAATGTTGCGTCCGTGATATAGCCTACAAGCGTTCTATATTGGAGCTGGGCTTGCTGTAGCTGGGTCTGGGCTATGTTGTAGCGGATAGAAAGCCATTCGTGAATAGAGATATAGCCGTTATAGACTTGCCCTTGCTGGCGGTCTGTAATGGTGTTTATCATCTTACGGAGCTGGGCTTGCTCTACTAAAGGCTGTGGCTCTTTGCCCTCTAAAGCCTGTCGGAACATAACAGCCATATTAGTAAGCTCTAATATGCCCAGCTCCCGCCCCGTCCAGCCTTTTTTATTGAGTAGCCGCTTTATATCTGTCATTGCTTACGCTCTCCCCCCTATAATCGCTTCCAGCTCGTCAAGCTTGGCTTTGACTTCTACGGTGTCATAAGCCTTTAAGAGCTGGGCAAGTATGCCGCTCTCTTTCTGGGCTTGCTCTGTGGTAATGTCTCCCGCCCGTACTCTGTTCAGTAGATCGGCTAAAGCGGTTACTATGCCCTTTGCGTCTACGCTGTCCAGCTCCAGAGCGGGCTTAGTCCCGATATACTCCCCTTTAAGGGCTTCCGTATACTTTAGCTTGAAGTCTAAGAGCTTGGCGGGGTCTACGGCGGTAAAGTCCGCTTGCTCCAGAGCGGCGTTAATCTTCTCCAGAGTGTCCCCCAGCCGCCTTATACGGGCTTCCTTTGTCATGCTGTAGCTTTCGCAAAGCTCCGCAAGCTCGGCTCTCTTGAGTTCGTCTATCTGGCTGGCAAGTCCCCGCTCCCACTTCGTACAGGTGCTTTTAGAGATATGGAGCTGTTCACATATATAGCTATAGCTCTTTCCCTCGGCTCTTAGCCGTATATATTCTTTTTTTAGTTCGGCTGGCTTCATGCTCTAAGCCCCCTCTCTTTCTTATAGGATTAGCTATTAGCTATTGTGTAATTGTGTATGCTGATAGCCGTATGTTACTATACATTTCCCCGCTATTTGGGTGTATCTGGCTTCATAGTTTCATTGTCCGCTAATAGTAATTTCAAGACAATAAACATGTTTTAGCCCGGTTTCTGGGGTAGCACTTATGCCGCCTGTAAGGTGGTGAGTAAGTGCGCCCTTTGGGAAGTCCGTTAGCTCTCCCCGTTAATAAACTTTCTTAGCGTCTCCTCTGATACTTTCCACTTGCCGCCGATTTTAACGCCCTTTAGCCGCCCGTCCTTTATATAGCTCTGTAGCGTCCTGTGGGTTACTCCTAAGATCGGCTCCAGCTCCGTAAGGGTGTATAGCCGGATAGTATCGAGCTTGGCGGCGTTTTCTTCCGCTCTGGCTTCCGTCCTCTGTCTATTGTCAAGGCTTGCCCCCATAGCTTTTACTCCTCTCTTGTGGCGGTGTCTAAAATCTGGTGTACATACTCATTTACAGAAAGCCCAGCGGCGGCGGCTCCCGCTTTTACTCTGTCGTAAAGGCTGGGCTGTAAGACAAGCTGTAAGCGGCGGCTCTTAGTCTCCACATAGAGCGGGTTAAGCTTATAGCCCTCTGGCGGCTTCTCGGCTGGCTTTGCTTGTGAAGCGGGAAGCTCCCGCTCCTCTTGCCGGGTCTCCTCTGGCTCCGCTGTGCTGATAAACTGTAAAGCGGGGTTGTCTATAAAGCTTTTCTTCTTTGCCATTGTCTTTACTCCTCTCCTAAAAGCTCCGCTATGAAGCGGCTGTAGTCTTCTGTTACTTTAGCTTTGGGAGCATAGCTATAAAGGCTCTGCTGGCTTATCTGGGCTTCCTTTACGGCTACGGCTTCCCGGATAGTAGCCCGGAATAACTTAGTTCCCAGCTTCCCGGCTATCTGCTGGGCAAGCTCCGCTACTTCTCTACTCAATACAGAGCGGGGGCTATAGCGGGTTAAAAGTATGCCCTCTATGGTTAGATCGGGGTTTGTATACTTCTTTACGGGCTTCATAGTCTCCGCAAGCTGTTCTATGCCCTGTAAGCTGTAAATATCGGCTTGAGCGGGTATTATAACGCTGTCGCAAGCGGTAAGAGCGTTAATAGTAAGTATGCCCAGAGCGGGCGGGGTGTCGATTATGATATAGTCATACTCTCCCCTTATCGGCTCCAGAGCTTCCTTTAGCCTGTACTCTTTCCCCGTGTCTGTTATAAAAGCGTCCGCTCCGGCAAGGGCTTTACTGGCTGGAATAATGCCCCCGCTCCCCGTCTTCTGTATAGCGTCCCCGGCTCTGATCTCCCCCGTAAGCACTCCTAAAGCTGTAGCTCCGTCCGCTTTGGCTCCCGCCGTGTATGTCATATTGCTTTGAGCGTCTAAGTCTATGGAAAGTACAGAGTAGCCTTTAAGGGAAAGCCCAGCGGCTACGGCAAGGGCTGTAGTGGTCTTGCCCGCTCCCCCTTTTTGGTTTGTGATCGTGTATACCTTGCTCATAGTGTCCCCCTTATGGCTTCGTCCGCTTCGTCTGCTATCCGCTGTAGCTCCCGCTGGGTCTCCTCGGCTTGGTGGTTAATCTCCTCGGCGGCTTCGTCTGCAAGCTGGTAAATATCCTTGTCCATATTCCCCGCCCCTCTCATAGATCGCCCCGGCTGTTTAGGGCTTCTTTTAATGCTCTGGCTTCTTCATCGGTAAGAGTAAGCCCCTTTAGAAGCTTCTCCTCTCCGTCCGTCCGTCTCCAGCTCCGCAAGTCATACTTTGCGGGGCTTCCGTTGTAGCTTACCCTGTTAAGCTCTTTTGTGGTGTCCCCGCTCTGGCTTAATACGGCTACTTTCTCTACGATTTCATAATTAAAGGCTGTGCTGGGCATATTCTGCGCTCCTCTCTATAAATGCGCTTGTAGCGGGTAGGGTCTCCCCCGCCCGCTCAAGGCTGTTATATGGTCTTCTCTGCCTGCAAGATAAAGCTTGCATACAGTCCCCCTTATCTGTAGTTGTGTATGTGTTATTGTGTATACTCTTATCCAAAGATTGCTTTAGCTATGCGCTCCTCGCTGTTATTCTTTGCCCGCTCCAGAGCGTGGGAATAAATAAGGGTTGTGTTTATGTTGGTATGCCCTAAGAGCTGGCGGGTCTCCTCTACTGTGCCGCCGTTCAAAAGGTTAAGCGTGGCGGCGGTATGTCTCATGCTATGCCCGGTCAAGCGGTCACTCTCAAGCCCTACAGCTATAAGCCGCTCTTTGGCTACTCGGCTTACGCTTCTGGTAGTCATGCGCTCCCCGCTGTTACGGTTTGCTATAGAGCTAAAAAGCGGGGCTTTGGGGTCTGCGCCCCCTCTGGCTTTAAGGTAGGCTCTTACAGCTTCTTCTACAGGCTCGGCAAGCTTTACATAGTCCGCTTTTTCTTCGTGCCCTTTGCCCTGATAGAAAAGGGCTACAGCGTCTCCAGCGGTTCTAATATCGCCTATATCGGCTCTTACTATGGAGATTTCTCTAAGTCCCGTAGTTACCATTACAGAAAGCATAGCGTAGTCTCTCAAGCCTTTAAGGGTGGAGCGGTCAATAGCCCCCAGCAAGCGGGCTACTTGCTTCGTGGTCAAGTAGTCCTTTTTATGCTCCGTATCCAGCTTCGCCCCTTTTACTCTGTCTGCTACATTGGGATAAAGCCCCTCTTGCGCTGTCCACTGGAAAAAGAGCTTTACAGCGGCTAAGTAGCCTTGTACCGTAGTAGGCTTATGCTCCAGCTTCAAATAGTCCCGATATGCTACAATGTCTTCCCGCTGGGGCTGGGTTATGCCGTTCTCCATAAGGTAGACAAAAAAGCGTCTAATAGCCTTGCTATACGTCTCTATAGTCTTGGGGCTTGCGTCAATATAGGAAGTCCAGCGGCTAAAAAGATCGGCGTTAATAGTCCGCTGTTCTACTATGGCGGTATTCTCTATCACTGTTAAGCCGTTCATGTTTCCCGCTCCTCTCTGTCTGCGCTATTGTGTATACTGTATTGTGTATACCTTTTTGTGTATCATTATTACAGTATCAATTATAGCCGATTGTCCGCTATATGTCAAGGGGTTATTTCGTATTTTTTCATAGTTGCCGATAAAGAGAAAGCCCCAGCGTATAAGCTGGAGCGTTCCCCGTGTTCTGTATGATCTCTTTACTTCTGGAGCGGGACTATAGCAAGTGTTTTCCCCAGCGGGGCTAATACTTTTAAGATTGTGTCTATTTGTGGGCTTGTGCTTCCCTTTTCCATGCGGGCTATAATCGGCTGTTTTACCCCGCTCAATTCTTCAAGCTTCTTTTGGCTTATGCCCTTTTCCTGTCTGGCCTTAATAAGCTCTCCGATAAGGGCTACTCTTAAATCGCTCTCGGCGATTTCCTCCGGGGTGAAAAGCTCGGCTCTCACTTCGTCCCAGCTACTCCCGATTGCGCTATTTTTATTCATCGTCAAATCCCCTTTCTATAAGGTCTGCAAGTTCCCGTTTTGCCTGTGCTATCTCTCTGGCTGGGGTCTTCTGGGTCTTCTTCATAAAGGAATGGAGCAATACATAGCTCCCATTATGCCACGCCACAAACAATATACGATCTCTAAGAGGTCTAAGCTCCCATATTTCGCCGTCAAGGTGCTTTATATAAGGTTCTCCGGCTTGCGTCCCGTACTGGCTCAATATTTCGATATAGTCATTGATCTTATGTGCCTTTATGCGGCTGTCCTTGTCCTTTTTCTGGGATAGCTCCCGCAAGTACTCTAATACTGGCTCTTTGCCGTTTCTATCCCTGTAAAAGTGTATCTTATGCAAGTAGCTTTCCCCCTTTCTGCTTCTATTATACTCAAAAGTTATTGCCTTGTCAAGTACTTTTAAGTTATTAAAAAGAAGCCCCGGCTGTGATAGCTGGAGCTTCCCTTGTGGCGGTTATTTTATTCGCGGCTTCTTTCCGCGCCGCTCCTCTGGCTTTGCGCGTTCTTCTCTTATGCCCTGTATTCTCCCGGTGTCATATACGAAAGCCAATACCCGCATAGTGTCCCATAAGCGGTCCGCGTCTACTCCGTGGCGTTGTCGGTAAATATCGAAAAGGGCTTTTACCGTGTACATTTCTGCAATCGTTCCATATTCAAAAAGAGCTATTGCTTCTTCCGGCGTGATAAGCTCTTGCGGACTATACTTGCCTATCATTTCAAGCCCCCCTCTCGCCCGCTACAATGCGCTGTAACGGCCTGTAGAGAATAAGGGTTACTCTCTGTACCCCCCCCACTAAATAGGCTTAAAAGGTCATCAGGCGGCGGCTCCCGGTGTATCATACGACAAGCGGCGACTGCCGCTAACATAAATGCTATGTGGTTCTCTGTGGTTATGGCTTCGTATTCTTCCGGTGTTTCCATGTGGGCGGCTATAAAGCCGTCAAAAAAGGCTTCGTTGCACCATTTTAAGGCCGTGTCAAAAAGTACTCCGCCCTTTGCTTCCTTTTCGTTCTTTGGTCTAAGAGGGTATCTATCCATTTTTCCGCTCCTCCTCTGCTTCTTGGTTTTCCTCTCTGATCGGCTCGGCCTGGGCGGCGTTCTCCCACAGCTCCCGCAAGTCTACGTCTACTTGCCGCCTGGCTTTAATGCGCTCAATAGAGCAACACACATAGCCGCCCCGCTCGTATCTGTCCCGGATATAGTCCGTAAGGTTAAGTCCCAGCTTGTCAAAGCTCCCTTTTGTGTCCCCGTCCACCGTGTATACTTCCTCGTATACGGTGCGGAGCTTCGGCTCTCTAAGGTCTACATACTTCACCGTGTACCCCGTAAGCGTCAATTTTCTAAAGCATTTCATTTTATAGGCTCCTTTCTCCTGGGAGCGGGAGAGGGGAGCTTGTCCCCGTCTCCGTCCCTGGCTTCCGTTTTTTTGCCGTTTTCTTCCGCCTTTAAGCGATAGAGAAGCGGCGGCTCTGGGTGGTCTTCGTAAACTGTCCGTACAGCTCCGGCATGGCCTTTTTGAAGCTTGCGCTGTCAAAGCGGGAGCTGGTAACGTGTGTCCAGCGGATTTTGAAGATGTCAACGGTCATTTCCTCGGTGTTCCGGGCGGTCATTTCGGCTTTGATCTCATCTTCAATGGCGGTGATCTCGGCGGCGATCTCGTCAGCCATAGCTTTAAGCTCTTTCAGCTCCCGAACTTTTGCGGTCATTTCGTTTGCGCTCATTGTGTTAGCCCCTTTCTTTTATCGGCGGGCTATGCTATAATAGCTGTAGCCCTTTGTGGTTGCTCTCCCGTGTTGCTTGTCCGGCTGGCGGGGGAGCTTTTCTTTTTGCTTGGGGAAGCTCGGCGGCGGTGGGCTTTAAGCATCTATGCACTCCCGGCAATCTCAATCTCCCTTATCCCGTTCCGCTCTTATGTGGCGTTCTTGGTTCAGCTTTCGCTTACTTCGTCCGCTTTCGCTCTGGGCTTTCCCCTTTGACTGTTTTTATTATACTGCCGTCAGTAGATAAAGCCAATATGTCAAGCTCAACAAATCTACTGCCGTCATATTGTTTATTTTGTCTATTGCCGTCAGTAGCTGCTTGTGCTATAATAGCCATAGTGGAAAAGGACCTTTTATAAAGCCCGCTTCCAGCCTATAAAGAATATAAAAAAGGGGGGGGTGTAGCCGTGGCAATTAAGAGCGATGCCCAGCGCAAAGCGGTTGCAAAGTACAATGCCGCTAATTATGAGCGGATAGAATTAAGGGTAGAAAAGGGGCAAAAAGCCGTTATTAAAGCCCGTGCCGACAAGCGCGGGGAAGCTGTGAACGCCTTTGTAAATCGAGCAATCAAAGAGACAATGGAAAGAGACGGCGAATAAAAACAGCGGGGAGCTATTACAGCTCTCCGCTTTTCTTTGTGTCTGCTTTGGCTATCATGTCTTCCAGCCGCTCTATTGCCGCCCTGTGGGCTTTTATTGCCGCTCTGATACGCTCCCGGCTGTCTAGGGGTTGTTCCCTTTGCTCCGCTTCTAAAAGCCGCTGTAGCCGCTCCTGGGTGTCCTGTAGCTCATGCTGGAGCGGGGGCTTATAGTTTAGCCCTGCCCCGTAGATCGCCCGCGTATCGGCTTCTATCTGCGTGTAAAAAAGCTTGTTAGAGGTCATAAGGCTTATTGCCTTTGCCGCCTTTAAGAACAAGCTATAAACGTCCTCCCCGGCCTTTATGCCCTTTAGTATTTCGGTCTGGAGCTGGGAGCTGGCCTTTATATTCTCCTGGTACGCCCTGTAAACTTCAAGGCTCCGTTGGTGATCTTCCCGCTCCCGTTGCGTGTCCCGCAATAGGGTTTTAGCCTGTTCCCTCTCTAAGCCCTCTGTAAGCCGTTCTGCTGGCTTTTGTGGCTCCGTAATGGTTTTATATTCCCCAGTCCCTAAAAACGGCTCTACGGGGCTTGTAGCGGCCTGTTTTTCTTCCCCTATAGGTGAGAATAGCCCCGCAAAGTCTAATACAATGTCTTCCGCTACTGCTATCCGTGTTTCCGCTCCCATTCTGTCCCCCTCTCTCAATTAAAGGGTAATTCTTCCTGTTCTCCGTCTTCCAGCTCCGTAAAGGCTGGGCTGGGGGATATCGTGTCTTTGCTACGGTCAAGCTCTACAGTATCGCCTATAACGATAAAGCCGCCATACTCGGCTATAAGGTTCTGTACTTGCTTTTTGCTCTTGTCCAGAGCGTCCGCAAGGTCTGTTAGATCGGCTGTAAAATCGTCCCTTTGCACTCTGTAGAAAGCTATAGCAAGCTTCTCCCGCTCGGCTTCCCGCTTGCTCTTTTTGGGCTTCGTGCTGGAGCTATAGCCGCCCTCGCTCTTACTCCAGCCCCCGCTTCTCTCTCCAGCGGCTCCCGCTCCGCTGGTCTTGTCCGTGAAGTAGTTAAACATGGGGTAGAAGTCTAAGTAAGCGTCTCCCTTGCTTCCGTTGCGGTGCTTTAAGATTTTTACTTGTATTCTCTGGGGCTTTCCGGCTTTCCCGTCCTCTACGGCTTGTCTCATAAGCTCCCGTATGCGCTTCTCTCTGGCTTTATCGGCTTCCCCCTCTTGATAATCCATACCGTCATACTGTAGCCCTATTAAGCAATCGCTGGAATACTCAATAGCTCCGCTTTCTTTGAAGCTTGCCATATTAACGGGGGCTGTATAGTTATCTCTGTTAAAGCTGGATATGCCTATAATGGGAATACTGTAATCCCGGCTCAAGCGTTTAAGCTCTAATACGGCTTTATCTGTGTTTTGCTTGTCCGTGGCTCTTAGATCGGCGGGGGCTATGATCTGGAGATAGTCTATCAATACTACGGGGGCTTTCCCGGTAAGCTTGATATGCTTCTGTACTTTTTCCCTTATCTCCTCTACGCCTACATTGCCTATGCCCTCGGTAATATAGATATTCTTTGCATACTCCGCATAGCTGGCTATAGATCGCTGTATAAGCTCCCGCTCCGTCTGGCTATAATCGGCGTATCTTGTCCCGGTTAAAATGCCCCTTGTGGTCTTGGCGTGGGCGGTGCTTCCGTTCTCCTCTAAGTCTTTGATAAGGGTTATACGGCTTACGCTCTTAGCTATAAGCTCATTCCTTGCCATTTCCAGCGAAAATATAAGCACGTCATGCCCAGCTTGCGCTATATTATCCGCTACGTTTAAGCAAAAAGTAGTCTTGCCCAGAGAAGATATAGCCCCGATTATGTACAGCCCAGCATACAAGCCCCCGTCTAAAAGGTTATCGAGCGGGCTAAAGCCTGTAGGAATAAAAGCCGCCCGCTTGCTCTCCTCTATGCCTTTTAGGAAGTTCTGGAGCGTATAGGCTACGGCTTCCCTTTTAAGGGCTTCCCGCTCGGCTTCCAAAGTCTCCGCTTCTATGTTTTCTGCTCCCTCTATAACTGCTCTAAATGCGTCTCTATCGGCGTTTAGAGCTTCGTTTGCGTCTTTATATGGCTGGGCTATATCAAGCCTGTAAAACGTAATTTTAAGCCGTTCTAAGCCCTCTGCAAGCTCTCTATTAGCCTTGCTCCCGGCTTCGTCATTGTCCATAGCAATAATAAGCGGCTGGGCGGGTCTCTGGCTCTCCAGCATAGTTAATAAAGCTCGCCTGTTTGCGGTGCTTCCCAGTGCTACAGCTTCCCCGCCTACGTCAATAATAGAAAGTGCGTCAAGCTCCCCCTCTACGATAAAGACGGGCTTACTTGCCGTATACAGGGCTTTGCTATTAAATATTCTTACTTTCCCTACTTTGCTCTTTGCATATTGGGCTTGCTCCGGCGTGAGATTGTCCCTTGTATCTCTTGCTAAATAGCTGTGCTTGCTGGTAGGAATGATAAGCCGGGGAGACGGTGGAGCTTGCGGGGCTTTGGGGTGCGTCCAGCTCTCCACATATCCCAGCTTGAAGCGGTTAAGCGTCTCCAGCGTTAGCCCCCTGTGGTAGCTGGTCTTTGCTATGTCCCTGTTTGCCTGTAAAAAGAAGCTTGTATAGTCCGGCTCCGCTTCCCCCTGTTGCGTTGTGTATGCGGTATTGTGTATGTCTGATTGTGTATATTGTTTACTTTTGGCTTTTTTTTGGTACTCCTCGGCTACGGGTGCAAAGTCCTCTTGCGGGGTGGTTCTACGGTAGCCCTCTATGGTAATATTGTACTCTGCGGCGGCGGCTTCGAGCTTGCTATTATAGTCCGTTGCTCCCGTTTCTAAGCCTATAATGTCTATAATATCGGCGTTAGTGAAGCATCCCGCCCAGCAAGTAAAATGTACTCCGTCTTTGGTTGTTATGCCCGTTCCTTTTCGCCCGCTCCCGCTTCCGCATATAGGGCATATAAAGCCCTTGCCGCTCTTGTCTGGGGTAAGGTGATCTTTCCCCCGCTCGATTATGTATTGTCTGGCTTCTTCTCTATTCATGTCCGGCTATCCTCTCTGGGGTATATCCCCCGTTTGATTTCGCTATTTTCTTCGTGGCGTTCCCCCGCCGTTGTCCGCTTGTCCGGCTGTAGAGATTTGCTATCCCCCTGCGCTCCATATTGGAGCATACAGCCCCCGTCAAATAATGCCGGGTTAAAGCTATAGCTACAGCCCCTACAGCTTGTACTATCCGGGTATATGCAAGCCGCTACTCTATCTTTCATAAAAGCCCGTCCGCTCCTCTCATGCCTTTAAGGAAGTAATCCCCAGCTCTCTCCGCTGGAGCTTCTTCTTTTACAGGTTCTATTATAGCATTGCCCGCCCCGTAAGGGCTGGCGGGCTATGCGGCTTGATAATCAATCAATAGTCTATTGATTATCTGTCTCTTATACACATCTCCGAGCCC
>ENA-OZZD01000351-OZZD01000351.1-human-gut-metagenome-genome-assembly--contig:-NODE-351-length-13673-cov-6.448744_pt1 | contig 13673 bp, 11 predicted proteins | sample MGYA00244937_ERZ654146 | MGnify/ENA primary metagenome ERZ654146 (study PRJEB26926, sample SAMN06164937) | human gut metagenome | biome: ENVO:00009003; feature: ENVO:2100002; material: ENVO:00002003... | reverse complement strand
CTTAGTCTCGTGGGCTCGGAGATGTGTATAAGAGACAGATATAGGCTCGTGTAAAATATTGAGAATTGCTATTGACAGCTATTTGTGGAATACCCTTACCTCTAATTTTATTGTCTACTTTTTCTCGTGATTTAATTTTGCCGTCAAGAAGGTCGGGTACTAAATCAGTATTATTTTCCAAACCTATAACTTTCTTGATTTTTTTAAATAACTGCACAGGGATACTGTCAAATATGCCAACGCCTAAATCTATAAATGTGTACATCGTGTGTCCATTAGGGGCGTTATAGGTATATAACCACCATTTGAATTGATTTGCATTTGAATTATTACTTGCGTGATTGTTGGTATTTGACATTGCTTCTATTAGCATTTCATATAGATCTGGGAAAGGTTTATTACTTCCAAACACATGTTTTGTTCCTAGTATACATGCGTTTTTTGCTATATCTGATTGTACTTGATAATTGCTTTCTTGATGAAACAAATTAGTATCACTTTTATGCGCAGACTTTAAAACTTTTGTTGCTTTTACATGATTATAAAAGCCAGACTCAATAAATAATCTAAGAAGTTCTGGATCTGCAGGCGCATTTCCCCTAATGCGTCCTCTTTTTCCTAAAAAGGATTCATCATTAGCACATGCGGCAAGTAATGCTATTGCGTCTGAAGATAAAGCTGTTATATGCGACAAATCACATTGAACCTTTTCCTTATTGTGCAATAACGATTTGCATTTTATGAAATATTCTAGAATTTCATTTGTATTATCTATGAATGAAAAGTTTTTAGGAACCTCTAGTTCTACATAAGCTTTACGTTCCCATTCCCGTTGTGCCACAAGCCCTCTTCGCCTATTTTCAAGACGATGCCTACGGCGCAACTTGTAACTTTTGCTTTGACGCTTCATTGTGCGCCTCATTCGTTTGAGTTGATAACGTCGCCTTTTAATCTCTTTTTGGGTTTTATAATTCACAGAATCACAATTTAACGACAACATTATAATTTATTAAACCGCTCTATAAGTGCATTGTTTTATCATATCCACTTTGGCGCATTTATTATTTCTACAAAAGTACAAAAACAATCCGAACTATTGAATATAATTCGCTATATTTGCACAATAAAATCGCATCTAAGAATGAAACTAAATAGGATAAAGGCGGTCTTGTCGGACAAAGGTATTTCCCAAACGTGGTTGGCTAAAAAACTGGATAAGAGCTTCAGTATGGTCAATGCCTATGCTTGCAACAGAATCCAGCCTAACTTGGAGACACTGCAGCAAATTGCAGAGATTCTTCAGGTAGACTTAAAAGATCTGATAACAGACAAGGATGAACGGGAATGATGTCCTGTGGACATGTGTTATCTTTTTTAGCGTATAACTTCTGATAATGCAGAAATATAGGAACAGCTATGACACCAGAAGAAAAAGCTAGGCAAAAGATAGATCAGTGGTTCGCCGAGGCGGGTTGGAAAGTAATCAATAGGGAAGATTATGAACCAACCTGTACAGCTGTTGCCATAAGGGAAGGATTGCTGAAGGGTAATCTTGAAGCGGATTATTTCCTTTTCATTAATGGTAAGGCTGTTGGTGTTCTTGAGGCCAAAAGGGAAGATGTGGATGCGCTTTCCGATAAGGTATGTGAGCAGGCGGCATTATATGCCAAAAGCGTTCCTCATATATATCAGACATATCAGAACCCATTGCCTTTTATTTTTACTTCCAATGGGAAGGATCTGTATTTCTGTGATTTCCGCGAGCAGGAGCAAAGTTTCAAACAGATAATGGCTATCCCAACTCCCTATGAGTTGGTCAAACAATTAGGGATAGGTGATTATTTTGCAGGACTTCCGACTTTGCAAAAAAAAGGATTGCGAGATTGCCAGTATGAAGCCGTAACCGAGTTGGAAAAAAGTTTTCGTACTGGGCAAAACCGTGCCTTGATGGTTTTGGCAACTGGTGCAGGCAAAACATATACAGCTTGTCTTGCTGCATACCGTTTGCTATCCTATACTCCTATGAGAAGGATACTGTTTCTGGTGGACAGGAATAATCTCGGTAAGCAAGCGGAAGGAGAGTTCGGGACTTTTCGCTTGACAGAGAACGGAGATGCTTTCAATACTATATTTACGGTGAACAGGCTTCGTTCCTCATCCATACCATCAGACAGTAATGTGATCATTTCGACTATTCAGCGTCTCTTTTCCTTTTTAAAAGGAGAAGCTATCGAAGACAATGATGAAGACGAAAGCGGAGAAACAGCCGAAGAAATCGTTTTGCCGCCTAATCCAAACCTGCCTCATGATTATTTTGATTTGATTATCATAGACGAATGTCATCGGTCCATTTATGGGAACTGGCGGAAAGTATTGGAGTATTTTGATACGGCAAGACTCGTTGGATTGACAGCCACACCTGTACCAGAGACTATGGCGTTCTTCAACAATAACCGTATAGTCAACTATACTCTGGAAAAAAGTATTGTTGACGGCGTAAATGTTGACTGCCGTGTATATAGAATCAAAACACAGGTAACGGAGAATGGCGGTGCCATATTGGAGGGTGAAAAGGTAAAAGAAGAAACACGCTATACAGGAGATATAAAAACCATCTTCAACAAGGAGGCTAAAACTTATACCAGTAAGGAACTGAACCGGAGTGTCATCAATCCGGCACAGATCAAACTTGTCTTATCTACTTATCGCGATGTAGTCTATACCGAGCTGTTCAATGATCCTCAAAGGGAAGCCAACTTTGACTATCTGCCGAAGACATTGATATTCGCCCTCAATGAAACTCATGCTACTAATATCGTACAGATAGCGAAAGAGGTATTCGGGCGTACCGACAATCGATTTGTACAAAAAATCACATATTCTGCAGGTGACAGCAACGAACTGATACGCCAGTTCCGCAACGACAAGGATTTCCGTATTGCAGTTACCTGCACATTGGTTGCAACCGGAACGGATATAAAACCGTTGGAGGTTGTGATGTTTATGCGCGATGTGGAATCGTTGCCCCTATATATACAGATGAAAGGTCGCGGCGTGCGCACCATTGGAGACGAGCAACTGCGCAATGTCACCCCGAATGCATTCAGTAAAGATTGCTTCTACTTGGTTGATGCCGTAGGTGTAACTGAACACGAAAAGATAATACCGACGACAGCAGATGAGCCGACAACAAAAACAATTACTCTTAAAGAGTTATTGGAGCGGATCAGTCATGGCTATCTCCCCGATGAATATTTGCAACGTCTTGCAGCAACGCTTTCTCGAATATATAACAAGGCAGACAATTCGCAGAGAAATGAGTTCGCCCGCTTGGCTCATGATGACATGAAGGGACTTGCTTCCAGAATTTATGATGCACTTGACAATAGCACACTCCCACCGTTTGTCAGCATAAACGAGCCAAATAACGAGCGGAAAGGATTGGTTTCCCCACTTGCCAATCATGCAGATGCAAGACGATACTTGCTTATTCTTGCCGCAGGATTTGTCAATACGCTGATGCCGGGAGAAGATACACTTATCTCTAAAGGGTTTTCTATTGAGGAAGCACAAAACACGACCGAGGCCTTCGAAGAGTTTTGCAGAGAACACACTGACGAAATTGAAGCATTGCGAATCATTTACAATAATGAAGGAGAGCCGATTACTTATTCAATGTTAAAAGATTTGGAGAACAAGCTCAAAATGGCAAACAATCATTTCACATCCAAGCAACTTTGGAACTCGTATGCCATCCTGAATCCAAACAGTGTGCGACGCTCTACCACCAAAGAAGAAAGCGATGCACTTACAAATATCATTCAGCTTGTGCGCTATGCTTTCCGGCAAATCGAACGGTTGGATAGTGTAGTCACTACCTCCAAACAGTACTTCAATCTATGGCTAGGACAAAACCAGCGAGAAATAACAGATAAACAGCGCGAAGTGATAAGTCGCATAGTGGACTACATCGCCTCCAACGGTGCTTGTACTGTGAGGGATATTCGTGAAGACGATGCAACCCATGCGGCACAAATGATACGGGCGTTTGGTAATATGCAGAAAGCAGACGATGCACTCCGTTCTCTTTATACATTTGTAGTTTTAAGAAAAGCAGCATAATAAATAATGGCAACAAATAACACAACAGAGCAATCACTCACCAAAAAGGTATGGAATCTGGCTACCACTCTTGCTGGGCAAGGGATTGGGTTTACCGATTATATAACTCAACTCACCTATCTCCTGTTTTTGAAGATGGATGCCGAGAATGTAGAAATGTTTGGAGAAGAATCCGCTATCCCAGATGGTTATCAGTGGGCAGATCTGATTTCTCTTGACGGCTTAGATTTAGTCAGACAGTATGAAGAAACGCTTAAACTGCTTAGCGAACAGGACAATCTGATTGGTACTATCTATACAAAGGCGCAAAACAAGATTGACAAGCCCGTTTATCTGAAAAAGGTCATTTCCATGATTGATGAGGAACAATGGCTCATCATGGACGGTGATGTGAAAGGTGCTATCTACGAAAGCATCCTCGAAAAGAACGGACAAGACAAGAAAAGCGGTGCGGGGCAATACTTTACTCCCCGTCCACTTATCAAAGCAATGGTGGATTGTATCGCTCCTCAAATAGGAGAAACGGTTTGCGACCCGGCATGCGGAACAGGCGGTTTTCTGTTGACGGCTTACGATTACATGAAAGGCCAGTCAGCAAGTAAGGAAAAACGGGATTTCCTGCGTAACAATGCCTTACATGGTGTGGATAACACTCCATTGGTGGTAACACTTGCCTCAATGAATCTATATCTGCATGGCGTAGGCACAGACCGAAGTCCGATTGTCTGTGAAGATTCGCTGGAGAAAGAGCCGTCAACGCTTGTAGATGTGATACTTGCAAATCCTCCATTCGGAACACGCCCGGCTGGCTCTGTCGATATCAACCGTCCGGATTTCTATGTAGAGACAAAGAATAATCAGCTGAACTTCCTGCAGCACATGATGCTGATGCTTAAGACCGGAGGCCGTGCAGCTGTAGTATTGCCGGACAATGTTCTTTTTGAAGGAGGTGCCGGTGAAACAATACGAAAGAAGTTGCTGACGGATTTTAATCTGCACACCATTCTCCGCTTGCCTACAGGTATATTTTATGCCCAAGGCGTGAAAGCCAATGTCTTGTTCTTTACGAAAGGACAGCCGACAAAAGAGATTTGGTTCTATGATTATCGTACAGATGTCAAGCATACTCTTGCCACCAACAAACTCGAACGCCATCATCTGGATGATTTTGTCTCTTGCTATAATAACCGGGTGGAAACCTTCGATGCAGAAAATAATCCGCAAGGACGATGGCGGAAATATCCGGTAGAGGAAATTCTTGCCCGTGACAAAACAAGCCTTGACATCACATGGATAAAACAAGGTGGGGACGCTGATGATCGGTTGCTTTCCGAACTAATGGCCGATATAAAAGAGAAAAGCCAAAGAATAAGTACCGCTGTAGCCGAACTTGAAAAGTTACTGGCAAATATAAATGAGGATTGAGTGCATGGAAAACAATAAGATAACCATATCAGTCGAACAACAGTTCGGAGAAGTCATAGACATCATTCTCCAACATAAGAGTCGTGCTTCCAAAGCTGTTAATGAAGAGTTGCTTCAAACAGCATGGCATGTGGGAGGTTATGTCTCGGCCAAACTGAAAGGCGAAGAATGGGGAAGCAAGGTCGTAACACAGTTGTCTGAATATATTCGTTCACAACGACCGGACATCAAAGGATTTGGGCGAAGCAGCATTTATAACATGGTGCTATTTTATGACGAATATTCTTCTGCGGCATTTGCTACTACAGTTGAGAAATACCTGAACTCTGAATTTGTCCAGCCAAGAATTGGACAAATAGAAACATCACATTCAGAGCCATCTTCAGAACACGCAATAATAGTGCATCCAAAAACTGCACAAATCGTCCAGCCAGAAATTGGACAAATGCCGAAGATTCTGGAATTAACAACATTGACCAATCATATAGAGATATTATGCCGTTGTAAAAGTAACGAAGAACGGATGTTCTATATACTCTATGCCCATAAAGAGCATCTGGTAAAACGGGAACTTCAGCGTTGTATCTCAAATCAGACATATACGGCTTTATTAGGTAATAAGGACAATATGTCAAAAGGATTGCTTAAAACATATCCTGAAGCTCCGGTTATGTTTAAAGATACTCTATTTGTTGATTTTCTTGATTTGCCGAAGAAGCATAGCGAATCTCGTTTGAGAAATGGTTTGCTGGAGCACATGAAGCAGTTTATCCTTGAATTGGGCAAAGATTTTATATTCATGGATCAGGAATACCGTCTCAATATCGGAGCGTCCACCTTCAAGGCTGATTTGCTGTTCTTTCATCGTGGATTGCAAGCATTGGTCGCCGTGGAACTGAAAAAGACGAAGTTCCATCCTCGCGATCTCGGTCAGCTGGAATTTTATTTGGAGGCGCTTGACCGGGATGTGAAACGCTCCAACGAGAATCCGTCCATAGGCATAATTCTCTGTCCTGAAGCAGACCGGGTAGTGGTGGAATATGCCATGAGCCGTAGCATGAGCCCGACAATGATAGCTGAATACAAGCGTATCCTTATTCCACAGGAACGTATGCAAGAGAAACTGAATGAATTTTGCAACCTGTTTCTGAATAAAGACTGATTGCTATGGATACTAAGAAATTACGTCAAAAGATATTAGACCTTGCCATTCATGGTAAACTCGTACCGCAAGACCCGAATGATGAACCTGCATCTGTCCTGCTTGAGCACATCAAGGCAGAGAAAGAACGGTTGATAAAAGAGGGGAAGATAAAAGGAAGTAAAAAGTCTGCAAAGGCTTCTGATACGCCCCATTATGAGCAGGTGAAGCTTGAGGTACCAAATTCTTGGTATATGGTTTCTGTTTCAGATTTGTTTTTATTGAATCCGAAATCAGAATTAGAGGATAATATGAAAGTCGGATTTATTCCAATGGCACTTGTCGAGGATGGATTTTCAGGGAATCATTTCTATGAAGAACGTACATGGAAAGATGTCAAAAGGGGGTATTGTCACTTTCAAAATGGAGATATTGGCATAGCGAAAATATCGCCATGCTTTGAAAATCGTAAATCAACGATATTCAAAAATCTTCCTAATACTTATGGCGCAGGAACAACAGAATTAGTTATTCTCAGACCAATTAAAGTTTACACAAAATTCTATCTTTATCTTTTCAAATCAGATTGGTATGTCAAAGAAGGCACTAAATATTTCAAAGGTGTAGTTGGACAACAAAGAGTTCACAAAGAGATATTTACAGACTTACATATTCCTCTTCCTCCTTTTGCTGAGCAGCAACGCATCGTTGAAGAAATCGAGTATTGGTTTGCCTTAATAGACCAGATAGAACAAGACAAATCTGACTTACAAACAGCAATTAGACAAACCAAAAGCAAAATTCTTGACCTTGCCATTCACGGCAAGCTCGTTCCGCAAAACCCGAATGACGAGCCAGCATCGGAACTGCTAAAACGCATCAACCCGAAAGCCGAAATCACTTGTGATAACGGGCATTATCCCGTTGGTTGGATTGATGTAATTCTAGGAGATATATTCTATCATAATACAGGAAAGGCTCTTAACTCATCAAACAAAGAAGGTGTATTGAGAAACTATCTTACAACATCCAATGTGTATTGGAATCAGTTTGACTTGTCTCTTGTTAAACAAATGCCTTTTAGGGATAATGAGTTAGAAAAATGTACTGTTCAAAAGGGTGACTTACTTGTATGTGAAGGCGGAGATGTTGGCCGTTCTGCAATATGGAATTTTGATTACAATATCTGCATTCAGAATCACATTCATAGATTGCGTCCTAAAGGAGACTTGAATGTCTCATTTTATTATTATGTTTTACGGTTCTTGAAAGAACATAATCGAATAGGAGGTAAAGGCATTGGATTGCTAGGGTTGTCGTCCAATGAATTGCATAAAATAGGAATGCCATTACCGCCACGAAAAGAACAAGATAGAATAGTGTTAAAGATTGAAGAGCTGTTTCCCGTTCTTGATAACATTCAAAATGCCTTAGAAGCGTGATAAGATGCGCTTCTAAGGCTACGTTATTACCAATTTACTACCTTATCGACAATTTTCTGCTGTTCGCTGGCGGTGCGGCGCAGGTAGATGCGAGTGGTTTCTATGCTTTCATGTCCCATAAGGTCGGCCAATAAAGCAAGGTCGTTGAAACGGTCAAGGAAGTTCTTGGCGAAACGGTGACGAAAAGAATGAGGATAAACAACATCACGGTTCAATCCATATTTATCGGCAAAATGCTTTAACTGTTGGGCAATACCGCGTGTCGTTATGCGCTGCCCAAAACGGTTGAGAAAGAGATAGCCGCTCGTGATACCCTTTCTTTTCAGCCATAATGAAGCTTCACTCCGCAAGTTTTTGGGAATGTATAAACGGCGCACTTTGCCACCTTTGCTGTAAAGGTCGAGATAACCCACTTTCACGTGTTCAACCTTTATGTGCAACAACTCGCTTACCCGTGCACCTGTCGCCGCCATGAACCATACTACGAAATACCAATCCTCGTAACCGTCAGCCTTCAACTGAGCTTTCAGAAACTTGTAATCGGCATCGCTGATGACATTCTCTAAGAAGTTCTTTTGTTGCACTTTGACAAACTTCACTTTCAGCCTGTCGTGCTTGGTAAACTCCAGATACTTGTTGATGCCTTGCAAACGGAGATTGACGGTCTGCGGTTTGAAGTTTTCCACCAGATGGCCCTTATAGGCCAACAGGTTTTTCTTGTTCACTTCTCCATAGTGACTGAGAAAGTAGTTCACCGTCCACACATACGATGCTACGGTGTTCTTTGCCAAATTCGTTTTGGCAAGATAGTCTTTGAATCTTGTTATCATATACATTTATTTTTGATGAATACGATAACAATATAAAGCGCAACCTAACGGGCATTATCCGCAGTTGCCTGATAGTTGGACAATAGTTCCCATGCAAATGCTATGTTCTTTGACGGATGGAGAGAAACTTGACGGTAAGGGAATGCCAAATCTTGATGTAAAATATCTAAGAGGAGAACGTGACTTTAAGACACTGACAAATGGACGATATGTAGCAGCCAATAGCCTATTGATTTTGGTTGATGGAGAAAACTCTGGTGAAGTGTTCAGAACGCCGATTGAAGGTTATCAAGGCAGCACATTCAAGCAACTACATATCAATGAAAATATGCTTGCAGAGTACATCTTACACGTTATAAACCTGCATCGTAAAGCATTGCGTGAAAACAAAGTAGGTTCGGCAATACCTCATCTGGATAAGAAGCTATTTAAGGCAATAGAAGTACCCGTACCACCTTATGATGAACAAGTAAGAATTGTAACTGTGATAAATTCAATGCATAGTAAATTGGATGCAATAATGGAGAATTTATAAACTCTCCATTATTGCATCAAGTTTTTCAAACATTGCGTTTGCTGCATTGATTATACGCTTTTGTTCTTCTTTTGGTGGTATTGGTATGCAAAGTTTAGAGTATTCTGAAATCCAATAACGCTTATGAGTGTCACCAATGAGCCGTGTTATGTTCATAAACATAGCAACATATTCAATTTCTATATCATCTGCTACTTTTAAGATTTTCATAGCAGATGATTTCACCTTGAATGGAAAATCAACGAGTTTAGAATCTGTGGTGAAGTCATCAAAAATGATACAGGGCGTATTCTGATAAATGCCTTCTGTTTCGTTGGTATATCCTATTACAAAAGACTTCCCTGCCGTTAAAACAGGGGTTAAATATCTGTCGTCATAATCAGTTGAATTGACTATATAGGCTTGTGGTTGTTTGTATTCAACTATGTCCTCTAATCGGCATTTGCACCACCCGTCAGGCAACTGCGGATAATGCCCGTTATCACAAGGAGTGAAGTTGGGATTTATACGTTTCAACAGTTCAATAGCAGGCTCGTCATTCGGGTCTTGTGGCACGAGCTTGCCGTGAATGGCGAGGTCAAGGATTTTGCTTTTGGCTTGCTTGATGATTGTTTGCAAGTCAGATTTATCTTGTTCAATTTCATCAACCGAAGCAAACCAACGCTCTATTTCCTTAACAATACGCTGTTGTTCAGTAAGAGGGGGAATTGGATAAAGCCAAGAAAGAATATGGCTATTATTAATAGACGGAGAATTATCCCCTTTCATATATTGATTTAATCCATCTACAACATAATCAGATAACATTAAATAATAGCAATACTGAGATAGCAACAACTTTGAAGGAGAGCAGACATAGAAACCGGTTGATGCTATCCATCCATTTTCTGGGACGATAGCAATATTTCTAAGGTAAGGTCTTACCATAGAAAATAGGACATCACCAGCTTTCGTATAACGAGTAGCTCTTGAAGGAGCATCGGCTGTCCGAATTATTTTAGGATTGTTGATTATATTTACTTTGTTGTCAATTGCATCAATGTCTACATATATAAATGTATCACCTTGTGGAATGCAACTTCTTAATGGTGAAAAAATCTCATTTCCAGTTGTCCACACCCATGAACTTGGAATCTCAAACGGCACATTCTCATAATGGGGCGTATGTATAGTAAGTGATGCTTAATTATATGCTAAAGTTTTTCCGTAATATATTTTGAATTAGTTTTTATCTTCTATTCCCTTTTTTCTGTTCTCCCCACGGGAGGTCAGACGATGAGCCACCAGAACCAGTACCAACATGAACCTCTGCCGGTCCACCGGCAACAAGAGTGAAAGTTGCTTCCAATAACTCAGCCTGCTTTTCGTTTACCTGTTCCTGCGGCTCGAAGACAGCGTTGACAAATTCTTCATCCGTGATCTGGCCGTTGAAATGTCTTTGGGCCACATCATAGTCTATTTGGAATTTGGTGTCTTCAAAAAGTTCCTCTCCGATCCGTGTCCAGATGTGAAGCGACGGATTCCGATAGTTTGAGACATTGATACGTACAAGCTCGGCACCGGACGAGAGGCTGTAACGTTGGGGATTGGCCTTGCGGTCAAGCAAACTTATCTGCTTCCTCTGTCTATCTATGATTGCATCCTTCTCCTTGAACTGCCGTTCTGCCGCTTCCGCCTGATGAATGGCTTTGTCTATTTCTTTTTGATAGCCGTTTCGCAGTTTTCCGATTTCTGATTTATGTTGTTCCTGCAACCGTACCTTTTCTGCCTGAAGTTCCTCAATCTGTTTATTGAGTTCGGCAATCAGCCTGTCCTTGTCTGCCAGTTCCTTCTTTGTCTTGGCAAGGTCTCCCTTGCCGAACCACGCGAGGATAGTGTTCCTTCCTTCTTGCGCCTTCTCCACATCGGCCTGTAACTTGGCTATATCCTCTTCATACTGGATTAACTGCTGCCTGTAATATTCCGAGTTTGTCTGATGCTTGGCGGTAGAGCCGACAATTCCACGCTGCAACCCGAACGGTTTCATGGCCTTGGCATAGCTGTTCTGATATTCATGCAATTTAGTACGACGCATCACATCGTCCGCCGACAGACGTGGTCCGGACTTCGTTTCATATTTCTTTTCGCCCTCCCGCTTCCTGCGGATACGCTCACCGGTTACTATGGGCACGACTGTAGCGTGCAGGTGCGGGGTCTTCTCGTCCATGTGCAGCACGCAGGACACAAGGTTGTCATCACCAAAGGTCTCCTTTAGCCATTTGAGATTGGCATCGATCCAACTGTCCAGTTTGCCGTCATTGGCAATTCTCATCATCTGCTCATGCGTTCCGGTCAGCATTACACGTATTGCTTTTGTCTGGTTCTTGCTGACTTTGCGACGCAGCCCGGCGGTCTCGATGCGGTGCTGTATCGCCTCGGTGCGATTGGACACGCCATCGGGAAATCTGACCAACTCACGGTTGAAATGTGTCCGGTCCGCATCGGCATTAACCGGCACATAAATCTTTCCCTTGGCATCCTTTCTTTCTATATGGCATGACATTCCACTGTCATTGCCGCTGCCACGCTGCAGGTGGCAGACTGCGTATTGTGTATTACTCATATCTATTCGTTATTTTATTGTTATTCTTGTTGTAAAATCCCGTCAGACAGCCGGAGGCACACTCGGGAGCCTGAGGAGTTCCCCGGCTTATGGGCTTTTTGACTGCCGGACGCGAAGCGGAGGCGGTGAAAATGCCCTAATAAGCTACGGGATTTTACAACCCCATTTTCACGGGACAGCGAGCTGTCCATTGATTCTCCTTCATTCCGTTTTTTCTGCATCCACCAGTTCGAGTCCGAAGGTGTCGATGAAGGTCTGCAACGCAGGATTGCGTTGTATCATCCTCGCGAGAATCATCTGTGGCGTGTCCTCCATCAGCAGGAAGTCGGCGATGTCCAGTCCCAAACTACGCTGTTCATCGGTCGCCATCTTTTCCAGCAGGTCGGAACAAGTGACACGCCTGCAGATAGTCTCCAGCATCGGCAGCCGTTGCCGCCATTCGTCGGTTGCCTTAAGATCGGGGAAAAGAATCACTTCGCGTTCTTTCAACACCTGCATGGCCTCACTGTTGAAACAGCCGTGCATTCCCCCGGTGGCAAGCCATACAAAATCAGGGATGAACAGGGCGGCAACCAGTGCCGTCTTCTCGCTTTCGACAATGGCTACAGGCTTGGCTGACATGGCAGCGGAAGTGTCCGAAAGCAGATGCTCACCGAACAGGCACTGCTTCATCCTGAAGTCTGGTAGTTTCCTTACTGAATGTACCCAGCTGACTTGGTTGAAAGGCTCCTTAACCCGGTGTCCCGTTTCAGCGTCATAGCCCATGATCTTGCCCGCACGCACATTGCCGTCCCGGTCTGTCTGCCAGAATACGGCCGCTCCGCCCCACATCCTTGATGTGCCTACCCGATAAAGGCGGAACAGCCTGTCCGTATCCTCCTTTCCCGCTACTTTGGTGAAGTAACGGTACAAAGGGTTGATGTCGTACCCGCGCATGGATTGCTCCACCAAATCATAGGGAAGATAAGAAATCTCCGGTTCTTGTTCTGTTGGCGGTTGTTTTGCTACATACTTTACTGTCGCAAATTCACAGCCGTTCATTTTATGGCCAGCCGATGTTTCCCTTGGATTGTCCCGGAAATATTCTTTCGGGGAATAGTGATAGCCACAACTGTTGATGTGTTCGCATTTACCCACGTATCCCGGGAAAGAAATCTCTCCCGCCTCGTCGATATAACGGGTAAAGCAGGACTTCCTTCCGCACCCCGGACAGACGGTCTTGCTGCCCGGTTTGTATTTTTGAAGATGGAATCTATATTCGTTCATAATGTTGTCGATTACGTGTTTCTGCAAATGAAAACCGTCATTTGCAGTTTGCAGTTCTTGCAGTCCTGCAGGAATTTTCCCTTTTCAGTCCTAGAAACTGCAAAACTGCAAAGACTGCAGGCTGCAACAAGGGGTCATCCGTTGCAGTTTCGGGTTGGCGGTTCATTATCGTTTTCATTAGATTTTCCAGATTTATCATATCTGATTTTCTCATAATGCCCGGCCTTGGCCTTACGCAGTAGCCTGCTCCGGCACAGCTCCTTGAGGTAGTTCATCACCGTGCGCTCGCTGACATTCTGCAATTCCTTCC
>ENA-OZZD01000350-OZZD01000350.1-human-gut-metagenome-genome-assembly--contig:-NODE-350-length-13703-cov-7.334701_pt1 | contig 13703 bp, 9 predicted proteins | sample MGYA00244937_ERZ654146 | MGnify/ENA primary metagenome ERZ654146 (study PRJEB26926, sample SAMN06164937) | human gut metagenome | biome: ENVO:00009003; feature: ENVO:2100002; material: ENVO:00002003... | reverse complement strand
TCTCGTGGGCTCGGAGATGTGTATAAGAGACAGCAGTGTCGGGTTTGCCGTGTAGTTCACCACGTCGATGTTCTCGTTGCGCAGCTCCTTGACGATCGAGTAGATGCGCGAACCCTTCATGCCGACGCAGGCGCCCACCGGGTCGATGCGTTCGTCGTAGGACTCGACGGCCACCTTGGCGCGCTCGCCGGGGATGCGGACGATCTTCTTGATGGTGATCAGTCCGTCGAAGATCTCGGGAACCTCCTGCTCGAACAGGCGCTCGAGGAACTGGTTGGCCGTGCGCGAAAGGATGATGCGCGGCTGGTTGTTGTTCATCTCGACCGACTTGACGATGGCCTTGATCGTGTCGCCCTTGCGGTAGAAGTCGTTGGGAATCTGCTCGGCTTTCGGAAGGATGAGCTCGTTCTCCTCGTCATCGAGGATCAGCACCTCCTTCTTCCATACCTGGTAGACCTCGCCGGTGACGATCTCGCCGACCTTCTCCGAGTACTTCTCGTAGAGGTTGGCCTTCTCCAGGTCGAGGATCCGCGAGGCGAGGTTCTGGCGCAGCGAAAGCACCGTGCGGCGGCCGAACGACGAGAGCTTGATCTCGTCGGCGTATTCGTCGCCGATTTCATAGGTCGGGTCGATGGCCTTGACCTCCGACACGGCGATCTGGGTGTTGGGGTTCTCTACGGCCCCGTCCTCGACGACCGTGCGGTTGCGCCAGATCTCGAGGTCGCCCTTCTCGGGGTTGATGATCACGTCGAAGTTCTCGTCCGTTTCGTACTGTTTCTGGAGCGCGTGGCGGAAGACGTCCTCCAACACGCCGATCATCGTCGATTTGTCGATGTTCTTCAGCTCTTTGAACTCGGCAAAGTTGCTGATCAAATTCAGGTTGTCCATGAGTGCGTTATCTTGTTTTTAATCAATTGCTACTTGAAGTCGAGATACTCCTTCGTGTATTTGATCTCGCCGAAGGCGTAGCGCTTCGACACCTTGACCAGCTGCTTGCGCTTCTTGCCCTCGACGGCCTGTTTCTCTTCGTAGGAGAGGTCGATGCCCTCCTCGTCGGCGCCGTCGAGTTTGGCCAGCAGCTTCACGCCGTTGTTCAGCAGCACCTCGACCGACGATCCGATCAGCCGGCGGTACTGCCGCAGGCAGCGCAGTTCGGAGCCGATGCCCGCCGACATGACCGTCAGCGAGAAGTCCTCCTCCTCGCGGTCGAGGTCGGCCTCCACGGCGCGGCTCAATGCCGCGCAGGCGTCGATCGACACCGACGTGTCGCCATCGACCGTCAATTCGATTTCGTTGCCGGCCGAGCAGCGGCACTCCACAACGAACAGATCCGTGCCGGCCAGGTGCCGTTTCGCGGATTCCGTAATTTTCTGTATCTCGATCATATCGTTGGTTTTCAGTGGTGTATAACTATGAAATAAGGGGACATTCCGTCCCCTTATCGTGCATCCTGCAGTCTTTCGACACGCAAATATAGTAAAAATTTCCGATATTCAATCGTTTGATCCGATTTTTTATCTTTCATCTTCCTGCGGCGCCCCTGTCCGTACTCCGGACATGCGGCCGCCGCCGGGAGCCTTACGCCTCGGCGTTGCGCGATTCGTAGGGCTTGATGATGCCGCGCTTCGAAGAGCGGATGAAGGCCAGCAGCGAGTCGCGCTCGGGGCTTTGCGGCACCTGACGCTCCACCTCGTCGCATCCGGCCATGTAGTTCAGGCCGCTCTGGAAGAGGATCCGGCAGGCATCGTGGATCTCGCCGATGCGCTCGGGCGTGAAGCCGCGGCGCGAAAGTCCGATCTTGTTGATGCCCGCGTAGCGGAGCGTGTCGTTGCGGACGATGACAAAAGGCGGAAGGTCCTGTCCGAGCAGGGCGCCGCCCTGGATCATCGAGTGTTCGCCGATGTGCGTCCACTGGTGGATGGCCGCATGCCCGCCGATCACCACCCAGTCGCCTACATGCACCTCGCCGGCCAGCGAGACGCGGTTGGCGATCACGCAGTGCGAGCCCACCACGCAGTCGTGGGCCACATGGACGTAGGCCATCAGCAGGTTGTGCGAGCCGACGCGCGTGGTGCCCGTCGAGGCCGTGCCGCGGCTGATGGTGACGTATTCGCGGATGTCGTTGCAGTCGCCGATCTCGCAGGTCGTGGCCTCGCCGACGAACTTCAGGTCCTGCGGCAGGCAGGAGATCGAGGCGGCGGTGTGGATTTTGCAGCCGCGGCCGATGCGTGCGCCGTCGTGGATCACGGCACCGGGGCCGATCCAGCAGTCGTCGCCGATCACGACATCGCCTGCGATGTAGGCGAACGGTTCTACCGTCACGTTGGCGCCGATACGGGCGTCGGGATGGACGTATGCCAGCTTGCTGATCATTGTTGTTTCGGGGTTTTGTTCTTGACGATCTGGGCCATCAGTTCGGCTTCGCAGGCCAGCGACTCGCCGACGAAGGCCTTGGCCTCGACGAGCGCCACGCCGCGGCGGATGGGCTCCAGCAGGTGGATTTCGAATTGGAGCGTATCGCCCGGAACGACCTTGCGCTTGAACTTCGCATTGTCGATCTTCATGAAGTAGGTCGAGTAGTTCTCCGGGTCGGGCACCGTGTTGAGCACCATGATGCCGCTGCACTGGGCCATCGCCTCGATGATCAGCACGCCCGGCATGACCGGCTCCTCGGGGAAGTGGCCCACGAAGAAGGGTTCGTTCATCGTGACGTTCTTGATGCCGGCCACCGACGTGGCGTCGCAGTGGAAGATGCGGTCCACGAGCAGGAAGGGCGGGCGGTGGGGCAGCATGCGCCGGATGGCGTTGATGTCGTAGAGCGCCGGCTTGCGGCAATCGTAGGTGTAGCGGGGTTTCTCGCCGGCCTTGCGGATCGTGCGCTTGAGCTGCTTCATGAACTCCGTGTTGGCGAAGTGGCCCGGGCGGGTGGCCCATACGCGGCCCTTGATCCGCACGCCGAGCAGGGCGAAGTCGCCCAGCAGGTCGAGCAGCTTGTGGCGGGCCAGCTCGTTGTTGCAGCGCAGCTCGAGGTTGTTCAGGTAACCGGCCTTGATCTCGATGTCGGGCTTGTTGAAGAGCTTCTTGAGGTGGTCGAGCTGCTCCTCGGGAACGGGGTTCTCGACCACGACGATGGCGTTGTCCAGGTCACCGCCCTTGATGAGATTCATCTTCATGAGCGGCTCGAGCTCGTGCAGGAAGACGAACGTGCGGCACGGGGAGATCTTCGAGGCGTAGTCGTCGCCCGGCTCGAGCGTCGCGTACTGGTTGCCGATCACCTTCGAGTTGTAGTCCACATGGACCGAGACGGAGAATTCGTCGTCGGGGTAGAGGATGATCGCCGTGCCCTTTTCGGGAATCGTGTAGACCATCTTCTCGGTCACGTGATAGTAGTTGCGCTCGGCATCCTGATCCACGAGCCCCGTTTCGGTGATGGCGCGGGCGTATTCGCGGGCCGAACCGTCGAGGATCGGGGTCTCCGGGGCGTCGATGTCGATCAGGGCGTTGTCCACGCCGAGGGTCCAGAGGGCCGACATGACGTGCTCGATGGTGCTGACACGGTGGCCGCCGGCTTCGATCGTCGTGCCGCGCGAGGTGTCCACCACGTAGTCGCAAAGTGCCGGGATCTCCGGCTGTCCTTCGATATCGGTGCGGCGGAATACGATGCCCCGGCCGGCTTCTGCGGGATGGATCGTCATCGTCACCTGCACGCCCGTATGCAGTCCCTTTCCCGAGAACGAGATCGGGGCCTTCAGCGTTTGTTGTTTCGTTGACATAAGTGGTTCTTTGTAATAATTATCGGCAAAGATAATGCATGTCGGTCGCAAAAACAAATTTCCGGTTCATTTCGCTTGTCGGGGTTAATTTTCGGGCAAGGTGGCGAAAACCGATAAAAATCGCTATTTTTGCCCTGCGAAATCCGAACAGAACATGAGTCCGAAACCAGAAACGAATCCGTTGGACCCCGTTGGGGCGTCAGCCGCGCCGCAGCGGGAGGGCGGAGCCGTCGCCGGACCGGCCGCAGGCGAGGAGCTGGAGCTCATCGACCTGGGCGGCGGGTCGGAGTGCGTCGGCCGGCCGGTGCAGGGCGGTATGCGGGCTGCGGACTCCTCCGCCGTCCGGCGTACCGGGGAGGATGCGGGGCCGGAGGTCATCGAACTCGATGACGACGCCCCGGTGTCGGTCGCACCGCCGCGGCTTTTCCCGGCCGGAGAACCGTCCGGTGACCGACGTCCGGCCCAAAAGCCGCAGCGCGGAGAGAGGCGCGGGGACGGAGTGAAACGGATTTCGGAAGGGACTGCGGAAGAAACGGGTGCCGGGGCGAAACCGGCTGCCGGGGAGGAGTTCCCTCCGAAGGGGGTTCGGACCGGGAATCAGGCCGGAGCGGCAGGTCCGGAAGCGGGCCGCCGCAGGGCGGCTCCCGGCGGCGGTACTCCGGTGCAGCGGAGCGGCGCAAGGCCGCGCAAACCGCGCCTGCAGCTGCCCTTCGACAACCGGCGCGAAGATGCCGGCTCGTGGGCCTACGACCACCGGATCGGGTTGTGCGTCACGCTGATCGCCTATCTGGTGCTGATGATCGTCTTCGTCTCGTCGAAGATCGTCATCGGGGAGCGTCCCCACCAGCAGGGCATGTATATCGAACTGCAGTCGCTGGCCGAACTCGAGGCCGAGCGGGCCCGGCTCGAGCAGGAGGTGCGCGAGCGGCAGGCCGCCGAGGAGTTCGACTGGCGGAGCGTCCGCAATACGGTCTCGAACGAAAACGAACTCAACGAGCAGCTCAAGGACGACCGCGGCACCAATACCGCGGCGCTGAACGATGCGGCAGCCGCGGCCGAGGAGCGGATGCGGGCCAACCGCGAGGCCTACGAGCAGGGCCTGGCCGAGGAGGCGGCGATCCGTCGCGGCCGCACGGCCGACGAGGCGTCGGGCGAACACCGCGACCGCAAGGTCAAGGGTCGGGTGACGGTGTCGTTCTCGCTGACCGATCCGGTGCGGCAGTCGGTCGATCTGAGCATACCGGCCTACCGCTGCGAAGGCGGCGGCGAGGTGGTGGTGGCCATCACGGTCAGCCGGGGCGGCGAGGTGATCGGCGCCCGGATCGTCTCGGGCGGCGACGACTGCATGCGCGAAGCCGCCCTGCATGCCGCACGTGTTTCGACCTTCAACATCGACCCGAAGGCGCCGGCCCGCCATCAGGGAACCATCACCTATACCTTTATCCCCCAGTAGCCGGATTCCGATGCCGCATTTGCCCCGTGCGCCCCGGTGGTGCGTTCGGCCCCTTTTGCATGCGTTTCCCGCCTGTTTTGTCGGCAGGTGCCGAGAATGCGGGAAATTTGTCGTACCTTTGTTCCCGATGCGCCGGAGCGGATACGCGGCAGACGACCGTGCCGCCGGCACTGTATCCCCGATTCGAAACGCATTTGACTCATGATCAGTCTCACTGGTGAAAATATCGTATTGATCGGCGCCTTGCTGCTCTTTGTGGCGGTGGTCGCCGGCAAGCTGGCCTACCGCTTCGGTGCCCCGGCCCTGCTGCTCTTCCTCGGGGTCGGCATGCTCTTCGGCCTGGACTTCATCTCCTACCGCTCGACCGACATCACGCAGTTCATCGGCATGATTTCGCTCTGCGTGATCCTCTTCACGGGCGGCATGGACACGAAGGTCTCCGAAATCCGTCCCATCGTCGGGCCGGGTGTCGTGCTGGCGACGGTGGGCGTGCTGCTCACGGCCCTCATCCTGGCCGGATTCGTGTGGCTCATCGCCCCGTGGATCGGCCTCGAGATGCCCTTCGCGCTGGCCCTGCTGCTGGCCTCGACGATGTCTTCGACCGATTCGGCGTCGGTCTTCTCGATCCTGCGAAGCAAGAAACAGGGGTTGAGGCAGCACCTCCGTCCGTTGCTCGAGCTCGAGAGCGGCTCGAACGACCCGATGGCCTACATGCTCACCGTTCTGCTTGTCGGTGTGCTCTCGGGACCGGCATCGGGGCATGTGGACCTCGGTGTGGGCATGCTCTATCTGGTCGTGCAGCTGGTCGTCGGCGCCCTGTCGGGCTACCTGATCGGGCGGCTGGCCGTATGGACGATCAACCGCATCAACCTGGTCAATCACTCGCTCTACGTCGTGCTGCTGCTGGCCTTCGTCTTCTTCTCGTTTGCCTTTACGGACCTCATCCGCGGCAACGGCTATCTGGCCGTCTACCTCGCCGGACTGGTGGTCGGCAACCACAAGCTGGTGCAGAAGCGGCCCCTTACGGTCTTCTTCGACGGGTTCACGTGGGTGATGCAGATCGTGATGTTCCTGACGCTGGGCCTCTTCGTGAACAGCAAGGAGCTGCTGGAGCCCGATGTGCTGATCCTGGGACTCTCCGTGGGGGCGTTCCTGATCCTCGTGGCCCGGCCGCTGGCCGTCTTCGCAAGCCTGGCGCCGTTCCGCAATTTCTCGACGCGGGCACGGCTCTATGTCTCGTGGGTCGGGCTGCGCGGGGCCGTGCCGATTCTCTTTGCCATCTATCCGCTCATGGGCAACGTCGAGTATGCCGATCTGCTCTTCAATGTGGTCTTCCTCTCGACGATCCTCTCGCTCGTCGTGCAGGGTACGACCGTCAGCGGCATGGCCAACCTGCTGGGACTTGCCTACGAGGAGCGGGAGCCGGCCTTCGGCGTGGACATGAACGAGCAGGTGAAGTCGGCGCTCACGGAGGTCGAGGTGAACGAGAGCATGCTCGAGAGCGGGCGGACGCTGCGCGAGATCGTGCTGCCGGAGAATACGCTGGTGATGATGATCTGCCGCGACGGCGACTACTTCGTGCCGCAGGGCAAGACCGAACTGCACCTGGGCGACAAGCTGCTGGTCATCTCGGACCGCTCGGAGGAGCTGGCGACGACCTATCGCGAGATGGGTATCGACGATGTGATGAAGCTCGGGAACTGACCCCGGTCCGTATGGATATGCGCAGCCCCGTCCGATACGTCGGACGGGGCTGCGTCTGTATGCCGGGATCAGAGCTCCGCCAGCCGGCGGCGGGCCGCGTCGAATTCTGAAACCAGGTTCCGGACGACCTCGCCGGCCGGAGGCAGGTCGCGCAGCAGCGAGGCGACCTGTCCGATCTCCAGCTCGCCCTCCGTGAGTTCGCCGTCGAAGATGCCGCGTTTCGAACGCCCGCGGCCCAGCAGTTCGGAGAGCTCCCCGGCCGTGGCGCCGCGCGCTTCGGCCTCCTCGACGGCGCGGCAGAATTCGTTGCGGACCAGCCGGGTGGGGCTGAGTTTCTTGAGCGCGAGGATCGTGTCGCCCTCACAGAGGGAGGTGCAGCGGCGCTTGAAGGCCTCGCTGGCCGAGCTCTCCTCGGTGAGTGCGAAGCGCGTGCCGATCTGCACGCCCTCGGCGCCGAGGGCAAAGGCGGCCAGCATGCCGCGGCCCGTGGCGATGCCGCCCGCGGCCAGCAGCGGCAGCGAGACCGCTGCCCGGACGTGGGGCACGAGCACCATCGTCGAGGTCTCCTCGCGGCCGTTGTGCCCTCCGGCCTCGAAGCCTTCGGCCACGACGGCATCGACCCCGGCCTCCTCGCTCTTGCGGGCGAAGGCGGAACTCGAGACCACGTGGGCCACCTTGCAGCCGGCCTCGTGCAGTCGTGCGGTCCACCGTTTCGGGCTGCCTGCCGAGGTGAAGACCACCGGGACGCGTTCCTCGATGATAACTTCCATGATCTGATCCGTGTATCGGTACATCTGCGGGACGTTCACGCCGAAGGGCTTTGCCGTTGCCGCGCGGCAGCGGCGGATGTGTTCGCGCAGCAGCTCGGGAGTCATCGACCCCGAGCCGATGAGCCCCAGTCCGCCCGCTTCGCTGACGGCGGCCGCCAGCCTCCAGCCGCTGCACCAGACCATGCCGCCCGAGACGATCGGGTAGCGGATGCCGAACAGGGCGCAGATTCTGTTTCCGTTCTCCATGACGATCTCTTTTCTGTTTTTCATTGGGGGTTTCCCGGTCAAAAATAGTGAAAAAACGAAAGACGGCATGCAGCAAGGGTCTCATGTCGCGCGAAATGATTATATTTATGCTCGTTTGTTGCACCTTACTCCCAAACTCGAATCCGTATGCTTCGAAAATCGTTTCTTGCCGTTCTCCTTTTCGTGTCGGCCGGTCTGCTGCCGGCGTCGGCGCAGCGTTGGACGATGGATCCTGCCGGACACGGCATCGTGTGGCGGGTGGACGGGGCCGTACCCCATGCCGACCACATCGAGATGAGCGGTCAGCGCATGGCCTGCGTCCTGCGTTGGGGCGTCGGCGCGGACAGCGCCTTTCGGCTCGAGCGCTCGCTCGTCTTCCCGCTGCTGCGTACCGTGCCGAACAACACGCACGCCAGCCTGATGTTCCGTCTGACGACGGACATTCCCGCGCTGCTGGCCATCGACGGGCTTGCCCTGCAGGCCGAGCGGGTCGATACGGTGGCGATCGACGGCGGACTCGAGGTCCGCAGCCGCTGGTACACGGGCGGGCACAACATCGGGGCGGCCCGGACCGGGGCGGCCGGGCCGGCAATCGCCATGACGCGCCGCATCTTCCCCTCGCGGGAGCTGCCCGTGCTGTGCGAGCGCTATGTCGTGCGCAACATCGCCCGGCGCAGGCTGACGGTATACGTTCCGGAGTTCTCGCAGCGATTCGAGACCGATCCCGACAAGGGGGTGGAGGGGAGCTACTGCGTGCGGGCCGACCTGGCGGGGAGCGGCCGTTACAGCCTTGCGCCGGGAGATTCGCTCTGCTTCGATGCGGTTTTCCAGGCCGGACGTGCGGGTGACGGGCCGCTGATGCCGGATGTTGCGGCCGAATACGCCGCACGTATGGACTTCGTGCGCCGCGACATCGATGCCGCGCTGGTGCTCGAGACTCCCGATCCGGTTATCGACCGCCTGTTCCGTTTTGCCAAGCTCCGGGCCGCCGAAAGCATCATCCTCACCCGCGGCGGCTACATGCATGCGCCCGGCGGCGAATCCTACTATGCCGCCATCTGGGCCAACGACCAGGCCGAATACGTCAATCCCTTCTTTCCGTTCCTCGGATACGACATCGGGAACGCCTCGGCGTTCAACGCGTTCCGGCATTTTGCCCGCTTCATGAATCCCGGATACGAGCCGCTGCCCAGCTCGATCATCGCCGAAGGCGACGATGTCTGGAACGGGGCAGGCGACCGCGGCGATGCGGCGATGATCGCCTATGGGGCGGCCCGCTATGCCCTGGCGCGCGGCGATCGGACCGAGGCCGAGGCGTTGTGGCCGCTGGTGACGTGGTGTCTGGAGTATTGCCGTCGGCAGCTGACCCCCGAGGGGATCGTGGCCTCCGACTCCGACGAGCTCGAAGGACGCTTCCCTGCGGGGAGGGCCAACCTCTGCACCTCCTCGCTCTACTACGACGCCCTGCTGTCGGCTGCTGCACTGGGACGCGAACTCGGTGCGCCGCGCTCCGAGACGGCGCGCTATGGCCGGCAGGCCCGGGAGCTGGCCGAGGCCGTGGAACGCTGCTTCGGCGCCGAGGTGGGCGGGTACCATACCTATCGCTACTACGACGGGAACACGCTCCTGCGCTCGTGGATCTGCATGCCGCTGATCGTCGGGCTGGGCGGCCGGGCCCGCACGGAGGGAACGGTCGAGGCGCTGCTCGGCCCCGAACTGCTCACCGACGACGGACTGCTGACCGAGCAGGGCAGTGCTACCTTCTGGGACCGCTCGACGCTCTATGCCCTGCGCGGCATCTACCGGGCCGGACAGGCCGACCGGGCCACCGAGTTCCTCCACAACTACTCCGAGCGCCGCCTGCTGGGCGAGCACGTCCCCTATCCGATCGAGGCGTGGCCCGAAGGGTCGCAGCGCCACCTATCGGCCGAGAGCGGACTCTACTGCCGGATCATCACCGAGGGCCTTTTCGGCATTCGGCCCGTCGGGTTCCGGTCGTTCGACCTGACCCCTTCGCTGCCTGAGTCCTGGAATCGGGTGGAACTGCGCCGCATCCGTGCTTTCGGCTCGGAGTTCGACCTGCGGATCGAGCGAACCGACGGCGGGCGCCTCCGCATCACCCTTTCGGAGCAGGGCCGCAAACCGGTCGTGTTCGGAGTTCGTGAGGGCGAAACACAACGAGTTACCTTAAAAAACAATCCCGTATGAACCGATTCATCCGAATCTTCGGCGCGGCGGCCGTGACCCTGTCTCTCTGGAGTGCCCCGACAGCGGATGCCGCAGCCGGGAAGACCGTTTACCTGAAGGATTTCCTTGCGCCGGGCGATGCCGAGCGCGACGCCGTACCTGCCGTGCGGGCTGCCCTGGAGCACTGTCTCGAGGTCGGCGCTTCGAGACTCGTCCTGCCCGGCGGGACGCTCCGCATGCTGCCCGACCGGGCTGCGGAGCGCTACCAGTACATCAGCAACAACAGCGAGGGCATGAAGCGCATCGCCTTCGACCTTCGGGGTCTGCGCGACTTCGAGATCGACGGTGCCGGGACCGAACTCCTCTTTTCGGGCTTCGTCTCGCCGTTCAGCATCGAGGAGTGCGAGCGGATCGAGATCCATGACCTGAAGATCGACTACACGCGCACGTTCCACTCCGAGGGGATTGTCCGGGCTGCGGGCGACGGGTGGCTTGAGGTCTCCTTCCCCGGGGAGTACCGTTGCGAGGAGGTCAATGGATGCCTGCATTTCTATGACGAGCGGGGAACGGATTACCCTTACTCGAATCTGCTCGAATTCGATGCCGTGCGGCGCGAACCGGCCTTCCGGGCCCACGATTACTGGATTGCAGGCGGAACGATCCCGGCCCGCCGGTGCGGGAACGGAAACTGGCGAATTTTCCACGACGGGCTGAAGGCTGCGGTCGGCAACGTGATGGTCTTCGGCGCCACGGCCCGTCTGAACCCCGGCTTCACGATCGCCGATTCGCGCGGCGTGACGCTCCGCGACGTGGCGCTGTACCACTGCGGCGGCATGGGGGTCATCGCGCAGCGCAGCCGCGACATCGCGCTCGAGCGGATGGTCGTCACGCCGGCTCCCGGCAAGGGCCGTATGGTCAGCATCACGGCCGATGCCACGCACTATGTCAATTGCGGCGGCTACATCCGCATGATCGACTGCGTGTTCGAGAACCAGAAGGACGACGCGACGAACATCCACGGCCTCTACATGGCCGTCGAGCGGGTCGAGGCTCCCGACCGTGCCCTGCTGCGCTGGTGCAACTTGGGGCAGTACGGCGTCGATTTCCTCCGCGAGGGGATGGAGGTCGAACTGGTGGACAACCGCACGGTGGCCGCCTATGCCCGCCGGACGGTGAAGTCGGTGCGCCGGCTCAACAGCGTCTATACCGAGGTGACCTTTACCGAGCCGTTGCCCGACGGGACCGCTCCGAAACACGTCGTGGCGGCCGACGAAGGGTATCCCGACGTCGAGATCCGCGGCTGCCGGATGCGCGGCAACCGGGCGCGCGGCCTGCTGCTCGGCTCGCGCGGGCGGATCGTCGTCGAGGACAACTACTTCCACATCGCCGGTGCGGCGATCCTCTTCGAAGGGGATGCCAACTACTGGTTCGAACAGTCGGGCGTGCGCGATGTGGTGATCCGCGGCAACCTCTTCGAGAACGGCAACTACGGCAGCCCGTCGTGGGGCGCGGCCTGCATCGCCGTCGGCAGCGGCATCCCGGACCGGACCGGTGCACGCTACCACCGCAACATCCTCGTTGAGGGCAACACGTTCCGCGTCTCCGACCCGCACATCGTCCACATCTACTCGGTCGATGGATTCCGCTTCACGCGCGACAACGTCATCGAGCATACGGACGAATACCCCTGTGCGCAGGAGGGAGCGGAGGCTTTTGTCGTCGATCAGTGCGACCGGGTGGAGATCGAGTCTCCCGAATACGGGAAAGGAAACAGACAACATGAAAAATAGGAAAAGATCATGAAAAGGCTTTGTCTGGCAGCCGTGATGCTGCTGGCGGCGGCGCCGGTCGCCGCGCGGGTGAAGCTGCCCGCCGTATTGGGCAGCAACATGGTGTTGCAGCGCAACACGGAGGTCAATTTCTGGGGTGGGGCAACCCCGAACAGCCGCGTGCGGGTCATGCCCTCGTGGAACGGACGGAGCTACGAGACCCGGGCCGACGATGCGGGCCGCTGGGCCCTGAAGGTGCCGACGGGCGAGGCCGGAGGCCCCTATACGGTGACGGTGAGCGACGGCGATCCGGTCGTGCTTGAGAACGTCCTTCTGGGCGAGGTGTGGATCTGCTCCGGTCAGTCAAACATGGAGATGCCCGTCGGCGGCTTTCTCCACCAGCCCGTCGAGGGGAGTGCCGAGGCCGTGGCCGCAGCCGGGGATTGCCCCGGCATCCGGATGTTCACCGTGCCGAAGGTCTCCTCGGAGAGCCCCCGGGAGGATTGCGAGGCCGCATGGCAGTGCTCCACGCCGGCATCGGTCCGCTCCTTCAGTGCCGTGGGGTATTTCTTCGGACGGATGCTCTGCCGGGTGCTCGACGTACCCGTCGGCCTGATCACCCCGAACTGGGGCGGTTCGGCCATCGAGGCATGGATGACCGTTGAGGCGATCGACTCCACGCCGGGAATCGACCATGCCCTCGCCAAGTCGGGAACTTACGATAACAGCATTCCGCAGCGGCTCTACAACGGCATGATTCTTCCCGTCTGCCGCTTCACGGCCAAGGGGTTCATCTGGTACCAGGGCGAGTCGAACCGCCGCAACTGGTTCGACTATGAGGCGCTGCAGGTCTCGCTGGTCGATCTCTGGCGTGCGACGTGGGGCGACGGGCGGATGCCGTTCTACATCACGCAGCTCGCCCCGTATGCCTATGAGGGGGCTTCGCTGCGTTCGCTGCCGCTTGTCGTCGAGGCGCAGTACCGTGCCGCCGCACGGCTCGAACATGCAGGCGTGGCGGCGACGACCGATCTGGGAACGCCTGCATGCATCCACCCCGCGCGCAAACGCGAGGTGGGGGAGCGCCTGGCCTGGCTGGCGCTGGCGAACGACTACGGCATCGAGGGGCTGCCGGCTCCGGCTCCGACCTTCCGGGAGATGGAGCGTCGCGGCGACAAACTGCTGCTCCGTTTCGATAACCTGTCGCCTTCGGACGACTGGAGCGGCGCGGACAGCTTCGTGGGCTACGGCCCCGAAGGGGAGCTGCGGCTCGGAGGTTTCGAGGTGGCCGGGACCGACAGGGTGTTCCATCCCGCCGAGGGACGGGTGCTGTGGGGCGACGGACGCATCGAGGTCTCCTCTCCCGAGGTGGCCGAACCGGTCGCCGTGCGCTATGCTTTCCGCAACTGGTGCCCCGAGGCCAATGTCTTCACGACCTCCGGGCAGCCGCTCGCGCCTTTCCGGTCGGACGACTGGCCGCTCGACGACATCGGCGAGATCCGGTGATCGTGTATGGATTCACTATATATTTAGGTATGCCGTTCACGGGTCGGGTTTTTTACCGGCCCGTGATGTTTTTGTAGCCGTTTTGAAACTTCCGACTCCTATTTTTGCGGCAGTATGGCGGATTCGGCGTCCGGAATCGGTCCGTTCGAAATCCTTCATTGCCGGATATTGGGTGCCGAAACAGCCCGATAGACCTTTTTTTGATCTTTAGATGTTGAATTTTGTGGCCTGTTTATTTTTTATTCGCGAATTATAGCTGTCTCTTATACACATCTCCGAGCCCACGAGACTACGGCGA
>ENA-OZZD01000293-OZZD01000293.1-human-gut-metagenome-genome-assembly--contig:-NODE-293-length-16658-cov-6.174246_pt1 | contig 16658 bp, 15 predicted proteins | sample MGYA00244937_ERZ654146 | MGnify/ENA primary metagenome ERZ654146 (study PRJEB26926, sample SAMN06164937) | human gut metagenome | biome: ENVO:00009003; feature: ENVO:2100002; material: ENVO:00002003... | reverse complement strand
AGATTCGCCTTAGTCTCGTGGGCTCGGAGATGTGTATAAGAGACAGGAATAAAGAGCTCAAACGTGTAGAAAACAAGCTATTCTTATCCCAACTGTTGGACAAGCAAAAGCTCCTGAATTATTTTGAAGGCAAGGTCAGATTTGAAATGAACCTGAATAGCAAAGAGCAAATTAGAAAGGCTTTACACATTACAGACTTATCAGTCGATTCTGTATTGAGTGCAAATGTCAATCCTATTTGGGAGTTCCTTGATCAGATTCTTGTTGATGCAGATTCAATAGACATTACTGCAAAGTGTGATGATTTGAAAGAACTGCTGAGAGGGGCACTTCTTCAAGTCTGCGATTATGATATTAAGAAGGTAGAAGCACAGTTGCGTCTGCATAGTTCTCCCAATACTCATATTTCCCAAACCTTGAAGCCTTTTAGGGAACTGCTTAAAAAGATCAATAATACACCAACTCTTCCGCTCAAACAAACACTTCAATCCCTCTTGTTGGAGATCATGATCTTCTTTGCTGCTGTGGCAATCTAATTTTGTATTAAAATAATCTTTTCAGATGTTTGCAAAGGCACTCTGTTTTGTTGCAATCTAATCTAAAAGATTATTTTGATATGGTCATGAATTGATAGTATATAGCTATCAATTCTTGGTATATAGAATCTTATTCTTTGCCTGCTTTTTTGGGGATAGTGATCAGCACCCCTTTCCGGATAATGCAGAGTTTATTTTGGTATGGCTTTTCTGCTGAAAGCCCATAGTTACGCAAGCTGCCATAGCCAATACCAATCTCCTCTTTCTTGAATTTTTCGTAGATGGCAGCCAAGCTACCAAAATAATGATGGCTGTTATCGCACAGCAATTCAACGTGGACAACTGTCCGCTCTGCTTTCTCCTTTTCCATATTATGCTATTTTAGGCAAAACTATAAAAATATGACAGATATTCAAAATAAAACATATCTATATTTGCATATATAAAATATATGTCATATATTTGTGTTGTGAATGAAAGAGACAATGATGGCTACTGAAAGAAAATATCATATTAGTCGCAGTGGTTCCGGATGGGGTATATGGGACAGTACAGGTAGAAAGGTAAAGAGCTGTTACAGTCATTTCAATGCAGTTGAATGCCTTTATGAATTAATGGGTTGGACATTCAATCCTTCCAAGTATCAGAGACAATATTGATATAAGTGTAATAATAAATCTTATAAGTATGGCTCAGGTTATTTTACTCAATGACAACACGGTAGTACGCGCAAAGGTTATCGCAGCTCGCACCCATGCTCGTGAAGTTGATGGTATTTCCAAAGCCTTGTTAGTGGAGCAGTTGAAAAAGAAGCTGAGAAGCGGGCAGATTGTCAAATTCGCATATCTCAAAAGTAACGGTTGCTTATGGAACAACTCATCCGGATTTCATAAGGGATAAGGTCTGCGGCTGGGGAGAGTCAAGAGAGTGTTATGCAACAACAGCCTATTTTGATCTTGAAAAAGCTGCTTGGAGAAGTTTCCGGTGGGAAAATTTGATAGCGGTCTACTAGCCGCTATCTTTCTTTTTTGCAATACCTCGCACAGAGTGCTGTTCAAGTGAAAATAATTTTCTATCTTTGTGACGCTGAGAAATCAGCGGACATATTTGATGAAAGTGTTTTCGCACTTATCCTAAGTAGGAAATGTGGTAGTTTCAAGACTGAAGGATAGACGAACAGCACTCATTCCTTGTGTAGTTATTGAGGTAGGCATATTCTATGTGTATACCCCATACTATTCAGGTGTGGGGTATTGTATCGTTTATTTCAGTCAAGGTCTTACCACAACCTCCTACTTGATAGACGAATCAGCTCCACACTTGAACCGAATAACATTCTATATCTTTCTGATTATCAAATTATACATTCAATACTCGTTGTAATTTGATACCGCAAAGTTCCCGCGATTTATAAGTTTTTCTAAGAAAACAGCACATGCTATCAACCCATTTTTCTGTTCAAAAAGTGTGTTCTTTTGCATGAAAGCAATTTTGTTCGTCGAAAGTGCCCTAATATCGCAAAATTTAGCGTAATTTTGTAGCAAAATTCAGAGTGGTATGAAGTTGAACAGGATAAAAGATATTCTTGAGCAAAAAGGTATATCACAAACTTGGCTTGCAAAACAAGTTGGCAAGAGTTTCAGTACAATCAATAGTTACGCTTGCAACAGGTACCAGCCGGATTTGGAAACACTTTTAGCGATTTCAAAGATACTTCAAGTAGATTTGAAAGATTTGATAACTGACGAGAAAGAACGCCAATGATATAGATAACCGAATATTGAACTTCGAGTTTTGATGAGTTGAACTTCCGATAATAAAATATTATATGAACATGGGCATCAGTCATGAATTATCAGAGGAAGATGTAAAGTTCCGCTATATCAACGAAGCCATCACAAGCAAGGGATGGACAAAAGATAGTATTTTCATGGAACAACAAGTGAAATTTACCGATGGTAAAATCAGCTTGCATGGCAATATTGTGCATCGTGAAAAACCAAAGTTCGCTGACTATGTGCTTTATGTGAATAAAGCTACGCCAATCGCTATTATTGAAGCAAAGGATGCCAAGCATACTGTTTCCTATGGTTTACAACAAGCGATGGAATACGCAAAAATGCTCGATGTCAAATTTGCGTTCAGTTCTAATGGAGAGGGTTTTGCCGAGCATGATTTTCTAACCGGACAGGAACGATGTTTCGGTATGGATGAATTTCCGACCCGCGAAGAATTGATTGAACGGTATAAAAAAGAGATAAACGAAGGAAACGGGCTTAATGAACAGGAGGAAGCTGTCATTAACCAGCCATTGTGTAGCGGACAAAATATTTTCCCTCCAAGATATTATCAACTTAATGCTATAAATCGTACTATCAACGCCATTGCAAAAGGGCAAAACCGTATTTTACTTGTGATGGCTACCGGTACAGGTAAGACATACACTGCGTTTCAAATAGTCTGGAGACTGCTTAAGAGTGGATTAAAGAAAAAAGTTCTTTATCTGGCCGACCGCAATATATTGGTAGATCAATCCATTGAACAAGATTTCAAGCCTTTGGAAAAAGTAATCCATAAAATAGATTATTCCAAGGACAAGGACAAATTGAAGGAATTGCTTTCTCATCAAGTGTATTTTGCACTTTACCAGCAACTTATCGGACAAAATGATGCAAAAAACTATCGAGAGCTTTTCCCTAATCCGGATTATTTTGATCTCGTAATCATTGACGAGTGTCATAGAGGAAGTGCAAAAGATGACAGCAACTGGCGCACCATACTGGATTATTTTTCCTCTGCATCACACATCGGAATGACTGCAACGCCAAAAGAAACACGTTATCAATCAAGCATTGGATATTTTGGTGAGCCTGTTTATACATATAGTTTGAAAAACGGGATAGAAGATGGCTTCCTTGCTCCGTTTAAAGTCATAAATATTTCAACAAACATCGGGGATGAGTGGAGACCAATCAAAGGCCAAAAGGATATTTACGGCAATGAAATCGAAGACAGGATATACAACAACAGTGACTACGACTATAACATCGTGATTGAAGATCGCCATCGGGAAGTAGCACAAGAAATAACCAACTATCTCAAAAGCACAGATCGTATGGCAAAAACCATTGTATTTTGTGCTGACGAGGCGCATGCGGAGAGAATGCGAATCGCACTGGTCAATGCCAATGCAGATATGTGCAAAAAGAATCCCGACTATGTAGTCCGCATTACTGGCAGCGATGAATATGGCAAAGGGAAACTGGATTATTTTATTTCTGTTGCATCAAAATATCCGGTAATAGCTACGACCAGTAAATTACTATCAACTGGTGTTGACTGTAAAATGGTCAAACTCATAGTCCTCGACCAACAGATCGGCTCAATGACAGAGTTCAAGCAGATTATAGGACGAGGCACCCGCATTCGTGAAAAAGAAGGGAAAACACATTTTGTAGTAATGGACTTTCGCAATGTGACACGCCTTTTTGCTGATCCGGATTGGGATGGCCCGATAGAGATTGATCCAGATTATCCTCCGAAGCCATGTTCTGTTTGCGGCAAAAATCCTTGTGTCTGTCCAAAACCTACTCCACCTTCGGTATGTCCCGTCTGTGGCAAAAATCCTTGTGAGTGCCCGACACCGGTGCCACGACCAAAACCAATTGTGGATAAAAATGGTTGTGAAGTAAAAGTAATCAATAAAGTGGTTTCCGTTTATGATACGAACGGGAAACTACTTCGTACAGAAAGCATCACAGATTATACTAAGAAGAATATTATTGACACATATGCGACAATAGAAACCTTTACCTCTAAGTGGAATGCCCTAAAAAGGAAAAGCGAGATAGCGGAAATGCTTAAAGAAGCCGGTATTGACCTTGCGGTTCTGAAGCATGACCGGAATATGGATGATGTGGATGACTTTGACTTTATCTGTCATATTGCATACGGAAAGAAGACCTTGACAAGACGAGAACGAGCAGAGCAAGTAAAGAAACGAGATGTCTTTAGTAAATATGGAGAGCAAGCCAGACTCGTGCTTGAAGCTCTGCTTGACAAATATATGGACGAGGGTATTTCTGAACTGGAGAATCTTTCGGTTTTGAAAAACGATCCATTCAGAAGATTTGGCTCCCCTGCAAACATTGCCAGACTGTTTGGCGGCAAGCAAGGTTACCTTAATGCAGTAAACAATCTGACTCAACTGATATATAATGTAGCATAAAAAGAAAAGTAAAATATGAGTTTGTCGAATTTCGTAAAACGGATACGCAATATAATGCGCAATGATGCCGGTATCAATGGTGATGCACAGCGCATAGAGCAGATGGCATGGATGCTCTTTCTTAAAGTTTATGACGAGAAAGAGAATGACTGGGAAATGGAGGATGATTATAAATCCATTATTCCTGAAGAATGCCGTTGGCGTAATTGGGCTCACGATGATGGAAGCGGGCATGCCCTGACGGGAGATGACCTGCTATCATTTGTCAACAATGTGGTATTTGATAAACTCAAGAAGATAGAGATTACTCCCGACACACCTATCCGGCAAGCAATCGTAAGAACTGTTTTTGAAGATGCCAACCAATATATGAAAGATGGGGTACAACTCCGACAGGTTCTGAATGTAATTGACGATCTCAATCTTGCCGACTATGAAGAAAGTCATGCTTTCGGTGAAATTTACGAAAACATACTCAAGGAAATGCAGTCCGCCGGATCTTCCGGCGAGTTTTATACGCCGAGAGCTTTAACTGAATTTATGGCGGAAATAATTAAGCCGCAGATTGGGGAGAAGATGGCGGATTTTGCTTGTGGAACCGGTGGCTTTATTACCAGTTGGCTTGGAGAACTTGACAAGCGAGTGGTTACTGCTGAAGACAGGGAGAAGTTTAATCAATCCGTATTTGGTATAGAAAAGAAACAATTCCCTTATATGCTGTGTGTGACTAATCTCTTACTCCACGGCATAGATAAGCCATTGGTATTTCATGACAACTCACTGACTAAAGATGTTCTCAACTATACGGAAGAGGATAAATTTGACGTCGTACTCATGAATCCTCCATATGGTGGGAACGAAAAAGCCGATGTCAAGTCTCATTTTCCTTCTGACATGCGAAGCAGTGAAACTGCCGACTTGTTCATGGTGCTTATCATGTATCGCTTGAAGAGAAACGGCAGGGCAGCCGTTATTGTTCCCGATGGTTTTCTGTTTGGCGCGGACAATACCAAGATAGCCATAAAGACAAAATTGTTGCGTGATTTTAATCTACATACAATCATTAGATTGCCAGGAAGCATTTTTTCGCCTTATACCAGCATAGCAACGAATATTCTGTTCTTCAATAATGAAAAGGCAGAAGATTCACCTGTCGGTTACTCTACCAAAGAGACATGGTTCTATCGTTTGGATATGCCGGAGGGATACAAGCATTTCTCCAAAACAAAACCGATGCGTTTGGAGCATTGTAATCCTATCAAAGAATGGTGGGATAACCGTAAGGAAATCATTATTGAGGAAGGAAACGAGAAAGCCCGCTGCTATTCAGTCGAAGACCTGATTGGTTCTGACTGCAATTTCGACTTATGCAAATTTCCGAAAGAAGATGAAGAAATTTTGCCTCCAGCCGAACTGCTGGCTGACTATTACAAAAAACGGGCAGCTCTTGACCATGAAATAGACAAGACTTTGGCTGAAATACAAAAGATTTTGGGAATTAAAATTAATATTGAAAATCATGAGGACTAAAATACTTATTATACTTATTATGTTCTCTATCGGACATTTGAGTTATGCACAAACGGTGAGTTATACTTATAAACCATTCGCTGCTGAAGGGTGCAGTGTGACATATAGTGTGGCTCGACAAGACACGACATATTACATTATTGCGATTGTAGAATCAGACCGTTTGAATTTCATGAAAGAATCAACAATGCTTGTGAAAAATTTCGACAATGAAATTCTTGAGTTGAAAGGAAATCTTATCAATACTGACTCCGAATCGACTGGTATTATTTCAGGAAATATTGTTATTCCTGTTTCCTCAATCAATTCAACTGCGCAATTTAGAATATGTCCGGAGCAATTTGATTTTTTCCAAAAAGGTGTGTCAAAAATAAGACTGTCGACCATACCCATAGAACATGAGAGGACATTTACAAAAGATAAGATAGGAAAAAAACTTTATCGTTTTTTCATGGAGCAAAAGAATAAGTATTCGGATTTTTAATCATTATTTGAGTGTCCATACTCAAATGGAATAATACAGTTCAGTAGTCAAGACTGTTTCAAAAAATCATAATTCAAATAAGATGAATGCAGAAACAACGATAATGCAATATAACGATCCGGCATACAGTGAACTTGTCAACCATATTACGGATTTGTGGACGGAAGCCAAGGCCGATGCCATAACAGCCGTAAATGCACACCTTCTTGATGCGAACTGGAAGACAGGACAATATATTGTTGAATTTGAGCAAAAAGGGATGGCTCGGGCCGAATACGGCAAGCAACTTCTCGTAAATCTATCAAAGGACTTGACAATAAGATGCGGTCGTGGGTTCAGCCGGTCCAATTTAACCTATATGCGTAAACTCTATCTCGCTTTCCCAAAAAGTGAGACACTGTCTCACAAATTGACATGGAGCCATTATTTCGAGTTGTTGAAATGTGATGACCCTTTGGAGATGAAGTTCTACTTCACGGAATCCATACGCCAAGGCTGGAAAGTGCGGGAGCTGAAACGGCAAATAAAAAGTGCATTGTTTCAGCGGCTTGCATTGAGTACGGATAAGAAAGGAGTATTGGCTTTGGCAAACGAGGGGCATCAGGTGCTTACTCCACAGGATATTATTAGGGATCCTTTTGTCTTGGAATTTGCCGGACTTCCGCAGAAAAAACAGTACAAGGAAGGTGAATTGGAAGCAGCTCTGAAGGCCAATATGGAAAAGTTCTTACTGGAACTCGGACGGGGGTTTGCCTTCGTGGGGCGCCAGTTTGTGATGCACATTGGAAGCAGACGACTCAAGGTGGACTTGGTGTTCTATCATTGCATATTGAAATGTTATGTTCTGATAGACTTAAAACGGGGTGAGATCAAGCATGGAGACATAGGTCAGATGAATCTTTACCTGAACTATTTCAAGACAGAGATATGTCAGAATGATGATAATCCTCCTATCGGGATTGTGTTGGGCGCAAAGAAAGATGAGCTACTGTTGGAGTATGCACTCGAAGGTATTACGAATCAACTTTTTGCTGCCAGATACCAATTATACCTCCCAAAGCGAGAAGAATTGCAGGCTCAACTTGACAAGATTCTTGACGAATATCCCGAATGATAAATATGTGAGACAGCGTTTCACATTTCAATACAGCAAATAAATGAACGGAAAACAACTTAAAAACAGCATACTTCAATGGGCGATACAGGGAAAACTTGTACCGCAAGATCCGAATGACGAACCTGCATCAGTACTTCTTGAACGGATTAGGGAGGAAAAGGCTCGGTTGGTCAAAGAGAAGAAAATCAAAAAAGACAAGAACGAATCCATTATCTATCGCGGTGAGGACAATTCCTATTATGAGAAGTTTCTCGCCACAGGTGAGGTGAAATGCATTGACGAGGAGATTCCGTTTGAGATTCCAAGTAGTTGGGAATGGTGCAGATTAGGAAGCATTGCTGAAATAATAGGAGGATATGCTTTCCCAAGTCATACACTCAAGGGTAACCAAGGGACTCGTGTTATTCGAATTTCTGATATTACTGAAAATGGCTTTACAAATTCGCGGTTAGTTAGATATAATGGCTCCCCGGTTTCTGATATTTATCGGATTCAAAAATTTGATATTCTAATGGCGATGACAGGCGGCACAGTAGGCAAGAGTCTCTTTGTGGAGTCTATGAGTGAAGATATGCTTTTGAATCAACGAGTTGCCATTATTAGGAATAGACATATATGTGCAGATTATCTAAATCTTGTAATAAAAGCTCCACATATAGCCTCTGTAATAAGTGACCGCAAAAACTCAACAAATGATAATATCTCAATGGTTGATATTTATGACTTCTTTATTCCCGTTCCGCCTATTGAAAATCAAAAAAGGATAGTAACAAAATACAATGAGCTATTGCCGCTTGTGAATAAGTACGGCCACGCCGATCACCTTGCAGAATGTCTTAATAATGGAATTAAAGACAAATTGCGTAAATCCATACTCCAAGAAGCTATCCAAGGTCGGCTTGTGCCACAGATTGCAGAGGAAGGCACAGTGCAGGAGTTGCTTGAACAAATCAAGCAGGAGAAGGCATGGCTGGTAAAAGGCGGCAAGCTAAAGAAGTCCGCCCTACAGGATTCCGTAATCTTTCGTGGTGACGATAACAAGTACTGGGAGAAGTTAGGGAAAGAAATACATTGTATTGACGATGAAATTCCATTTGAGATACCTGCCTCATGGCAATGGGTACGTATCAAAGATATATTCCAAATAAACCCGAAAAATGTTGCTGAAGATAATTGTATCTCCGCCTTTATTCCAATGGAAAAAATATGTGCAACATATGGATCTGAGTTTTCTTATGACGAGGTACAATGGAAAACAATTAAAACTGGTTATACCCATTTTGCAGATGGCGATGTCGTATTTGCTAAGATAACACCCTGCTTTCAGAATAGAAAGTCTGCAATATTCATAGGGCTGCCAAATGGGATAGGAGCGGGGACTACAGAACTTAAAGTTATGCGGCCTTATGGAGAGACTATCAATCGTTGGTATTTACTCTATTTTCTTAAAAGCCCATATTTCATTGACGAGGCGCAATTCAAAGGCACTGCGAACCAACAACGAATTATAACGGGCTATTTAGAAAATAAGCTCTTCCCCTTACCTCCAAAATTTGAACAAGACAGAATTGTACAACAAATTAAGCAATTAGCAAGTATTATGAGCAGATAGGAACAGAAATTATTGATATAACTGATGAAATTCCATTTGAGATTCCGAAAAACTGGATATGGACAAGACTGAAGAACTTTTGTTCCGTATGCACTGGTGCGACTTTCAAAAAGGAAGAAGTGGAATCTGAACATTGTGGCATTCGTGTCCTTCGTGGCGGCAATATCAAGCCATTTCAACTATGTACGAAACCAGATGACATATTTATTCCTCAATCCAAAGTAAAAGAGGATATATTATTAAAGCATAACGATATAGTTACTCCGGCCGTAACGAGTTTGGAAAATATAGGCAAGATGGCTATAGTTGAATTGGATATGCCTCACACAACTGTAGGAGGATTCGTCTTTGTCATTCGACCTTTAGGTGGTGGCGAGTCACTTTCCAAATATCTCCTTGCATTTATGAGTTCGCCCTCTGCCATTGATTTTATGAAGTCCATAACAAACAAGTCTGGACAAGCATTCTACAACATTGGTAAAGAAAGATTGGTGACGGCATTAGTACCTATACCGCCACTTGCAGAACAGGAGCGTATTGTCTCCAAAATAGAGAAACTATTTGAACAATTGCGATAATTCGTCTATCCGTACCGATATTCGTTGTTGCTCTCTATATGGAGGAATGCCTATAATGAGGGAATAAAATATCTCCTTGTTAAGATGTGGAATTGCTGCGCCTCGCTTTGATTTGCGTAGTAATTCCTTGTAGAATAGGATAAAGTTCAATACATAAGGCAAGTGCATAGCAGAACTAACCCAGAGCTGTTTGAATGTACTGCCCATATAGCCATCGCAAGGCACTGTGAAAACTTCGCCGGAGTTCTCCCCATCCACAAGGATGATATTATCTCCTTTGTGGACAAATTTGCCTCTTTGCTGATATTCTCCGGCACTCTTGCCTCGTAAAAATTTTGCATCAAGACACAACTGCTGTCCCTCTTTCTTTTCGCCATCAATGAGAGAACAAATTGAGGATAATCTTGCAGGCGACCAACTATAGGGAAAGTCATAATCACACTCTATCTGAACGGCTTGCCCATTTATCTGCTCATAATACTTGTTATCGTCACCTTTGAAGATGGCAGAATCGTTTAAAGCAGACTTTTTCAGTTTACCTTCTTTCACAAGGAGTTCTTTCTCTTTGCGAATCTCGGTAAGCAACTCTTCAGCGGTGCCTTCTTCTGGCTGCTGTGATACAAGTTTGCCTTGTATCGCTTCTTGGAGAATACTTTTACGAATAGAATCGGAAAGTTCTTCGTTTAGCTTATTGAGTTTTTCCTGTGTTTTTCCATATCCGTCTATATATGGCATTAATACCTTTGTCTTTTTAGCAATGCGGAACTGCTCCGAAATAGGAGGAAGTGGAACTAACAAAGACGTCATAGTTTCTGTGCTTACACGAGGCATTTTTACACCGAATGTAACAGAATTGATGTAGTCATCTACATATGGTGATTTCAAAAAGCTAACAATGTAATCTCTGCATATATCCCCATAGCAAGTGAAAGGTATTATTTCTGGAGTACAAATTCCTCCTTCTGGTGCAACAAGTATTTTTAATAAATATGGTCGGAGTTTGCTGTATAGGATGTCACCACGGTTAAAGATAGTCTTATCACCGATAGGTTTTCGTTCACCTACAGTCCTAATATTCAATAATCGACCTCCTTTTTCAATATCTTCCAAATCCAATCCCCATAGCTTAGAATCGGCTTTTGAGGCATTGATTTTTCTTTTTGTTTGAGCATAAGTTGAAATTTCTCCCAATCTGCACCATTCCCACCCTTGTGGAATTTCAAACGGAATCTCCTCGTCAATGCACTTCACCTCCCCTGTGGCGAGAAACTTCTCATAATAGGAACTCAAAACACTAACCACTCTCTACATTATTAGTGATAACAATTTGTTTAACTAATAATGTAGAGAATATGAACAACGAAGATTTTGAATTGTATTTGCGTCAAGGGAATATGGCGGAAAATACTATTAATGCTTATCTTTATGCCATCAAGGAGTATTATTCCAGGCATAGGGAATTGAACAAGCGAAATTTGCTCATCTACAAAACGTATCTCATCGAAACCTTCAAGCCAAAGACTGTAAATCTGCGCATACAGGCTATGAATAAATACCTTGAGTGCATAAAGAAGCCACGCTTGCGATTAAAATCGGTCAAGGTGCAACAGCGTTCATATTTGGAAAATGTGATCAGTAATGCTGACTATATCTTCCTAAAAAACAAACTGAAAAGAGAAGATAATCTAACATGGTATTTTGTAGTGCGTTTCCTCGCTGCAACTGGCGCAAGAGTCAGTGAGTTGATACAAATAAAGGTAGAGCATGTGCAGATTGGGTATTACGATATTTACACCAAAGGAGGTAAAATACGCCGAATTTATATTCCAAAGACATTACGCAAAGAAACAGCCGAATGGCTAATCAGGACCAACCGCACAAGTGGTTACCTTTTCCTCAATCGTTTCGGAGAGCGTATCACTACAAGAGGTATTGCCCAACAGTTGAAGAACTATGCCACAAAATACGGTATGAATGAGAAAGTCGTTTATCCTCACTCTTTCCGTCATCGGTTTGCCAAGAATTTTTTGGAGAAGTTCAATGATATATCTCTGCTTGCCGACCTCATGGGACATGAAAGCATAGAAACCACCCGGATCTATCTACGTCGTAGTAGTGCAGAACAACAGGAGATTGTAGATGAAATTATAACATGGTAATTAACTAAGCAAGATATTGCCCCATAGGATATTAATTTACGGGGCAATATCTGTTTATTGTTCGATGGCGTTTTTTACAGAAACATAATCCCAATACAAGTTGTTCCCAAACCATTTTTCCATCGGAACATGAATACCTTTCCATCTGATTACTTCTGGGCATTTGTCCCTATTGACGAATGTTGATTTATATAGGACTATTATCTTTAAGCCATCTCGAATTGCTTTCTCACATTCGAAATCAATATAACTTCGAGTATCTACTGTATGTCCTCTGCCACAAGTTCCCCAATAGCTGTTATAACTGCCACAATATTGACATCCTCCAGCTTTTAATTCTTTTGTATGGTCACCAACGATAAGGATAAATGTTTTGGATGCATCCAATCTCTCAGCCAATGACCTTTTAATCGAGCAATTTAGACTTGTGTCCTTTGCTTGCTTTAACTCATGAGCATCTGAAAACGAAAGTCCGTATTTGGAACTCTCATTCCATCGGTGTAATGCTTCAACAGCATCTTTGTCATGATCCCAATCTCCGGCGATGTAAGTTCTTGTCCTGTAATACATGATTAAAATATTTTTTTAATATCATACAAATTAATTTTATCAATAGTTTCTCGTGTCAATACAATTGTTATCGGTTGATATATTGGAGCATTCGATGTTTTAAGCGTACAAAGAATGCAACGAAGCAAATTAAATTCATTCTTATCTGTAATGCGTGTTATTCCTCCCCCAAGTAACGGTATAGCAATAGGTTTATTAGCATATACTCTGCTTATTTCATTCCACATCGCCCTAAGACAAATTTCGTAATCGTTATGAGATAGTTTAGCCTGATTATTCTCAAAATGAGAAAATGCCAATAACAAATAATCTTGATATACAATGATTCGTCCAAGTGGATAACAAATTTTACCTGCTTTTGTTTTTCTTTTCATTCCAGGTATGTCTTCTGCTTCGTTAATTTGTCGCTTCAAATCATCAATATCTTGTAATCTTTCTATGAATTTTCCATTCAACGAGTTCCGAGCAATAACGACATCATCTACAGTGGTATCAAAAAATTCATTAAAAGGGATTAATTTCCAATCTGTTGACTCAAATATATCCCCTTCTTCAATTTTAACATTGATTCCTTTTATTTTTAAAGTGATTGAATGGTCTGCTCTGAATGCCTTTACTACAGATATTATAAGCCAAAATAATAAAAATACACCCACAATAACCAAGCCTTTCTCCCACCACTTCTGTATATTGCAAATATCTGTAATGCTAAAATTAGCGATAGCACAAATAGTTTCTATAGCAGCAATGAAACTAACTGCGTATAAAAAACTGTCTTTCCAAAGTGACTTACTATATAATTTTGATAATTTCATTGTCATATTTTTATATCCAATACAAAAGTAGATATTTTTCTGCTGATCTATCTATTGAATTGATAGTTTTATCGTTTCAATCCTCTGGATTTCTTATCATTCCACGGAAGTGCCGAAGACGAACCACCTCCACCCGTGCCGACATGAGCCTGTGCTGGGCCACCTGAAGTAAGCATGAATGCCGCCCCAAGCAACTGTGTCTGTATATCGTTTACCTGTTCCTGCGGCTCGAAGACAGCGTTGACAAATTCTTCGTCCGTGATTTGCCCGTTGAAATGTCTTTGAGCCACATCATAGTTTATCTGGAATTTTGTGTCCTCAAAAAGTTCCTCTCCGACCCGTGTCCAGATATGGAGCGACGGATTCCGGTAGTTGGACACGTTGATTCGGACAAGCTCGGCACCGGATGAGAGGATATAACGCTGAGGGTTTGCCTTACGGTCGAGCAGGCCTATCTGCTTCCGCTGCTTGTCTATAACGGTATCTTTCTCTTCTGCCTGTCGCTCGGCGGCTTCCGCCCTGCGGATGGCTGCGTCTATCTCTTTCTGGTAGCCGTTCCGCAGCTTTTCGATTCTTGATTTGTGCTGCTCCTGCAACTGTGCCTTTTCTGCCTGAAGAGCCTTAATCTGTTTATTGAGTTCGGCAATCTTCTCATCCTTGTCCGATAGTTCCTTTTTCGCTTTGGCAAGGTCTCCCTTGCCGAACCACGAGAGGATGGTGTTCCTGCCCTCCTGCGCCTTCTCCACATCTGCCTGCAACTTGGCTATGTCCTCCTCATAACGGATGACCTGCTGCCTGTAATAATCCGAATTTGCCTGATGTTTGGCGGTGGAGCCGACAATGCCCCGCTGCAGCCCGAACGGTTTCATGGCCGCAGCATAGCTGTTCTGGTATTCGTGCAGCCGCGTACGTCGCATCACATCATCCGCCGACAGCCGGGGACCGGATTTCGTTTCATACTTCTTCTCACCCTCACGTTTCCTGCGGACTCGCTCCCCGGTCACAATGGGAACGATGGTGGCGTGCAGGTGGGGAGTCTTCTCGTCCATGTGCAGCACGCACGATACAAGGTTCTCATTCCCGAATGTATCCCTTAGCCATTTGAGGTTGGCATCAATCCAACAGTCCAGTCTGCCGCCATTGGCAATCTTCATCATCTGTTCATGTGTCCCGGTCAGGATGATACGGATGGCTTTTGTCTGGTTTTTGCCGACCTTTCGGCGCAGTCCGGCGGTATTGATGCGGTGCTGTATCGCCTCGGTGCGGCTGGACACGCCATCGGGAAACTTGACCAGTTCCCGGTTGAGATGTGTCCGGCCAGCATCGGCATTGTCCGGGACATATTTCTTCCCCTTGGCATCCTTTCTTTCTATATGGCATGACATACCAGAGTCATTACCGCTGCCACGCTGCAGGTGGCAGACCGCGTATTGTGTATTACTCATATCCGTTCGTTTTATGATTATAATTTCTGTTGTAAAATCCCGTCCTATTACCGGAGGCATATATTTGAAGTCGGAGGGACATCCCTCGGCCTATGGGCTTTTTGACTGCCGGAAGCGGAGCGGAGGCGGTGAAAATGCCCTAATAGGCTACGGGATTTTACAACCCCTTTTTCATGGGACAGCAAGCTGTCCGATACCTTTCCGTCATTCCACCCTCCCTGCATCCACCAGTTCGAGGCCGAAGGTGTCGATGAAGGTCTGCAGTACGGGGTTGCGTTCTATCATCCTCGCAAGAATCATCTGCGGCGTGTCCTCCATCAGCAGGAAGTCGGCAATGTCCAGTCCCTGACTGCGCTGTTCATTGGTCGCGATCCTTTCCAGCAGGTCGGAACATGTGGCACGCCTGCATATGGATTTCAGCAGCGGCAGCCATCGCCGCCATTCTTCCGTTGCCTTAAGGTCGGGGAAAAGAATCACCTCCCGTCCGTCCAATGCCTGCACCGCTTCGCCGTTGAAGCACCCGTGTATCCCTCCGGTGGCAAGCCAGATGAAGTCGGGGATGAAATGGGCGGCGACCAGTGCCGTCTTCTCGCTCTCGACAATGGCTACAGGTTTGGCAGACATTACGGCGGAGTTGTCCGACAGCAGATGTTCTCCGAACAGGCACTGCTTCATCCTGAAATCCTGCACCTTCCTCACGGAATGCACCCAGCTGACTTGGTTAAAAGGCTCCTTAATACGGTGTCCGGTTACGGCATCGTAGCCCATGATCTTGCCCGCACGCACGTTGCTGTTCCGGTCTATCTGCCAGAATACGGTCGCACCGCCCCACCTCCTTGAGGTACCGACCCTGTATAGGCTGAATAGCTTGTCCACATTCTCCTTGCCCATCACTTTGGTAAAGTATCGGTACAAGGGGTTGATGTCGTACCTGCGCATGGACTGCTCCACCCAATCAGAGGGAAGAAAAGAAATCTGTGGCTTCCGTTCGGGCTGTGGCTTTGCCAACGCTTTTGCAACTATCGGTGTGCCGCCAAACCTTTCCTGCCCATTCAATCTTTCTTTGACAGCCGGATTGTCCCGGAAGTATTCTTTCGGTGTGTTGTGGTAACCGCAACTGTTGATATGGTCGCACATGCCTACGCTGTCAGGGAAGGAAATCTCTCCCGCCTCGTCGATATAACGGGTGAAGCAGGCTTTCCTGCCGCACTCCGGACAGACGGTCTTGCTGCCCGGACGGTATTTCTGAAGATGGAATCTGTATTCGGTCATGATGCTCTCTTTTGTGGATTCCTGCAAGTGGAAACCGTCATTTGCAGTTTGCAGTTCCTGCAGTCTTGCAGGAAATACCTGTTTTTAGAACCCTGAAACTGCAAAACTGCAAAGACTGCAGGCTGCAACGAGGGGGTCATCCGTTGCAGTCTGGGGGTGACGGTTCATTGTCTGTCATATTAAATTTACCAGATTTATCATATATGATTTTCTCGTAATGCCCGGCCTTGGACTTCCGCAGCAGCCTGCTCCTGCAAAGCTCCTTGAGGTAGTTCATCACCGTGCGCTCGCTGACATTCTGCAATTCCTTCC
>ENA-OZZD01000275-OZZD01000275.1-human-gut-metagenome-genome-assembly--contig:-NODE-275-length-18180-cov-5.317186_pt1 | contig 18180 bp, 9 predicted proteins | sample MGYA00244937_ERZ654146 | MGnify/ENA primary metagenome ERZ654146 (study PRJEB26926, sample SAMN06164937) | human gut metagenome | biome: ENVO:00009003; feature: ENVO:2100002; material: ENVO:00002003... | reverse complement strand
GATTCGCCTTAGTCTCGTGGGCTCGGAGATGTGTATAAGAGACAGATCCAATAAATAACATGTACAATTGTAATAACACATAAACCATGAGTATAAAAGACAGGTTCAAAATGGTTATGGACCGGGAGAAACTGACAGCAGGAGCTTTTGCCGAGAGTATCGGCGTGGCCCAAGCCACCATTTCTCACATCTTGGGTCCGCGTAACAAATATCCAAGTACGGAAGTCATTCTCCGATTGCATCAACGATACAACGACATAAACTTGGAGTGGCTGCTTACCGGAAAAGGTAATATGAGTAATAATCCAGATTCACCCGAAAACGATGGATTCGACTATCCTTTATTCGCCGAGAATCCGGAAAATCTGTCCAACGGGCCGGAAGAATCTAAAAATCGCAAGGAAATTGCATTAGAGACAGCCCTAAAATCGCCTAAAGAGATTGTAAAACAAGAGATTATCTACAAAGAAAGACCTCCCAGAAAAATCACAGAAATAAGAATTTTCTTTGATGACAATACCTACGAGACTTTCAAACCGGAAAATTAAGGAATGAGAATGGAAATAGACTAACGCCCCGGCATAAAAAAGAAACGGGTTCATTTTATTCTGCACTCGGTTTACACTATCTTTGCACCCGAAAGAAAAACATCCCTCTTTATAGATATGAAAAAGTATATTTTAGATCTGACAGTGACAGAGAACCTCCGCTTGCATGCCAACTACGTGTTGTTGAAGCTGACTTCTCCATCCCCACTTCCGGAAATGCTTCCGGGACAATTTGCAGAGATTCGCGTGGACGGCTCACCTACCACTTTTTTGCGCCGCCCCATCTCCATCAATTATGTAGATAGACAACGGAACGAGGTCTGGTTCTTAATCCAACTTGTAGGCGACGGAACCAAGCGATTAGGAGAAGCAAAAGCAGGCGATATAATCAATGTAGTGCTTCCGTTGGGAAACTGCTTCACAATGCCTGAAAAAGCCTCAGACAAGCTCTTATTGGTAGGTGGAGGTGTAGGTACAGCTCCTATGTTATATTTAGGCGAACAGCTCGCCAAGAAAGGTTGCAAGCCAACATTCCTGCTGGGTGCCAGAAGTGACAAAGATTTGCTTCAATTGGAACAATTTGCCGCCTATGGCGAGGTGTATACCACCACCGAAGATGGCAGCCACGGAGAGAAGGGATACGTAACACAACACTCCATATTAAATAAGGTGTGCTTTGAGCAGATATATACTTGCGGCCCCAAACCGATGATGATGGCAGTAGCAAAGTATGCCAAAAGTAAAGGCATCAGTTGCGAAGTATCTTTGGAAAATATGATGGCGTGTGGCATAGGCGCTTGTCTATGCTGTGTAGAAAATACCACGGAAGGTCATTTGTGCGTATGTAAAGAAGGTCCGGTTTTTAATATAAACAAACTATTATGGCAGATTTAAGTGTAAATATTGGTGAATTACAAATGAATAATCCGGTGATGACTGCATCCGGAACATTCGGATATGGTGAAGAATTCGCCGATTTCATCGAACTATCGCGAATAGGCGGTATTATTGTAAAGGGAACCACTCTTCACAAACGTGAAGGCAATCCATATCCGCGCATGGCAGAGACTCCTTCGGGTATGTTAAACGCTGTGGGACTGCAAAATAAGGGTGTTCATTACTTTGTTGAACACATCTATCCCCGCATCAAGGACATTCAGACCAACATGATTGTGAATGTTTCGGGTTCTGCCATCGAAGACTATGCCGAAACAGCCGCAATCATTAATGAACTTGACAAAATTCCTGCCATAGAATTGAACATCTCTTGCCCCAACGTGAAGCAAGGAGGAATGGCATTCGGTGTTACCGCCAAGGGCGCCGAAGAAGTGGTGAAAGCCGTGCGCTCAGTTTACAAAAAGACACTTATCGTAAAGCTCTCCCCGAACGTTACCGACATCACTGAAATAGCCCGCGCAGCCGAAAATGGCGGTGCAGACAGTGTTTCCCTCATCAATACCCTGCTGGGAATGGCTATAGACGCGGAACGCAGGCGTCCGATACTCTCCACTGTAACCGGTGGCATGTCCGGTGCGGCCGTGAAACCCATTGCCTTACGTATGGTATGGCAAGTAGCCAAAGCGGTAAAAATCCCCGTCATAGGCTTGGGAGGTATCATGAACTGGAAAGATGCTGTGGAATTCATGCTTGCAGGTGCCTCTGCCATCCAGATTGGTACGGCAAACTTCATTGATCCGGCGGTTACAGTGAAAGTGGTAGAAGGAATAAATGACTATCTTGACAGACACGGTTATCAGTCTATAAAGGATATTATCGGTGCACTCGAGGTATAAAGAATAACAAGAGATTGCCATTCGCAATATATATTCATAAAAAAGGACATTCATTGACGAATGTCCTTTTTCTTTTTATTTACATCAGTAAACTTACTCTCCCAACAAATCCGGACGCAATCTACGGGTCCTTTCCAACGACTGTTGCAGCTCCCATTCCTTAATCTTGGCCTCATGTCCGGAGAGTAAAATATCCGGAACCTTCCATCCATTGTAATCAGCGGGACGTGTATAGACCGGTGCGGCCAGCAGATTGTCCTGAAAAGAATCTGAAAGTGCAGACTGCTCATCGGAAATCACTCCCGGAATGATACGGACGATGGCATCTGCCATGACAGCCGCCGCCAGTTCTCCGCCAGTCAACACATAGTCGCCGATACTGATTTCCTTGGTGATGAGATGCTCGCGAATCCGGTAATCTATCCCTTTGAAATGCCCGCAGAGAATGATGAGATTCTGGGCAAGGGAAAGAGTATTTGCCATCGGCTGATTGAACTGCTCACCATCGGGGGTCGTAAAGATAACCTCGTCGTAATCCCGCTCGGCCTTCAAGGCGTTGATACACCGCTCTATCGGCTCTATCTTCATGACCATTCCGGCAAAGCCGCCAAACGGATAATCGTCTACACGACGGTACTTATCTTCCGTATAATCACGAAGATTATGGATATGTATCTCTGCAAGCCCTTTATTTTGAGCACGTTTCATAATGGAGCAGTTAAAGAATCCCTCAATCATCTCCGGCAAAACTGTGATAATGTCAATGCGCATATAACTTTATTTTAGCTATTTCAAGCTGCAAAAGTACAAATATTCGGGGAGAAACCCGTATTTTTGCGTTCAAACAATCCGAAAACCCTATGACTGTAAAAGAAAAAATAGACCAGCTCCGTGCGGAATTACACCAGCACAACTACAATTATTATGTGCTGAATGCTCCTGAAATATCCGACAAGGAGTTTGACGACCTGATGCGCGAGCTACAAGACTTAGAGAAAGAACATCCTGAATACCAAGATGATAATTCGCCCACGATGCGTGTAGGGAGTGATTTGAATAAGAACTTCACACAAGTGGCACACAAATATCCCATGCTTTCATTGGGAAACACCTATTCTGAAAACGAAGTGACCGACTTTTACGAACGGGTAAAGAAAGCGTTGAATGAGGATTTTGAAATCTGCTGCGAGCTGAAGTATGACGGTACTTCCATCTCGCTGACTTACGAGGATGGCAAACTGGTGCGTGCCGTCACCCGTGGCGACGGCGAAAAGGGCGATGACGTGACGGACAATGTAAAGACAATCCGAACGATTCCACTGGTCCTCCATGGGGATTATCCTAAATCATTCGAAATCAGAGGGGAAATCCTGATGCCCTGGGTGGTTTTCGAAGAACTGAACCGGGAAAAAGAAGCACGTGAGGAACCGCTTTTCGCCAATCCGCGCAACGCTGCTTCCGGTACCTTGAAGTTGCAGAATTCCACCATCGTAGCATCCAGAAAGCTGGATGCTTATCTCTACTATCTATTGGGAGAGGAATTGCCCTGCGACGGCCATTACGAGAATCTGCAAGCCGCCGCCAGCTGGGGATTTAAAACATCAGAGCACACCAGAAAAGCTCACAGCCTGGAGGAAGTCTTCGAATACATCAATTATTGGGACACGGAGCGTAAGAACCTTCCGGTAGCTACTGATGGTATTGTACTAAAAGTCAACAGCTTGAGACAACAAAAGAATTTGGGATTCACAGCCAAGTCCCCCCGGTGGGCCATCGCATACAAATTCCAGGCAGAACGTGCACTGACACGCTTGAATAGGGTTACCTACCAAGTAGGACGTACCGGCGCAGTCACTCCGGTTGCCAATCTGGACCCCGTACAACTGTCCGGCACCATTGTGAAACGTGCCTCCCTGCACAATGCAGATATTATCGAGGGGCTGGACCTGCATATAGGCGACATGGTGTATGTGGAAAAAGGCGGTGAAATCATCCCCAAAATAACCGGTGTCGATAAGGATGCCCGCAGTATGCTTATCGGTGAAAAAGTGAAGTTCATCACCCATTGTCCCGAATGCGGCAGCAAACTGATACGTTTTGAAGGAGAAGCAGCCCACTATTGCCCCAATGAAACCGCTTGTCCTCCGCAGATTAAAGGGAAAATAGAGCATTTCATCAGCCGCAAAGCCATGAATATAGACGGACTGGGACCTGAAACAGTAGATATGTTCTACCGATTGGGACTGATAAAGGATACTGCAGATTTATACCAGCTCAAAACCGATGACATCAAGAACCTGGAACGGATGGGCGAAAAATCGGCAGAAAACATAGTCAACGGTATTGCGGCAAGTAAAGAAGTGCCATTCGAAAGAGTACTCTTTGCACTGGGCATACGCTTCGTGGGAGAAACGGTTGCCAAGAAGATAGCCAAGTCCTTTACGGACATCGAAGAACTGGAAAACGCAGACCTCGAAAAGCTGAAAAACATCGATGAAATCGGTGAAAAAATAGCGCAGAGCATTATAACCTACTTCTCCAATCCTGCCAACAGAGAGCTGGTGGAACGGCTGAAATCGAACGGTCTGCAACTCCACCGGACGGAAGAAGACCTCAGCGGATACACCGACAAACTGGCGGGCCAGTCCATTGTCATCAGCGGCGTATTCACCCACCACTCACGGGACGAATACAAAGAGATGATTGAAAAGAACGGTGGGAAAAACGTCGGCAGTATCTCCTCCAAAACCAGCTTTATCCTGGCCGGAGAAAATATGGGACCTGCCAAACTGGAGAAAGCGCAGAAACTGGGGGTAAAGATTATGAGCGAAGATGAGTTTTTGGCATTGCTATCCTAACAAATTTCCACAAAAAGCTTTTTTATGGCTTATATTTGTAGGGTAAATCGAAAAAATTCGTACTTTTGCGAGTCATTTAATTAGAGATTACTTTATAATACTCATGATACAGACAAGATTGAAAGGAATGGGGGTAGCGCTGATTACTCCATTTAAAGAGGATGAAAGCGTTGATTACGATGCGTTGATGCGTTTGGTAGACTATCAACTTCAAAACAATACCGACTTTTTATGTGTGCTCGGCACCACGGCAGAAACTCCGACTCTGACTGAAGAAGAGAAAAAGAAAATCAAGAAAATGGTCATCGAGCGAGTGAACGGAAGAATTCCTATCCTGCTGGGCGTAGGTGGAAACAACACCCGGGCCATAGTGGAAACACTGAAAAATGACGATTTCACCGGAGTAGATGCCATTCTCTCCGTTGTTCCATATTATAACAAGCCCTCACAAGAAGGTATATATCAGCATTATAAGGCCATTTCTGAAGCAACGGATTTGCCGATTGTGCTTTATAATGTCCCCGGTCGTACCGGCGTGAACATGAAGGCAGAAACAACCCTGCGCATTGCACGTGATTTCAAGAATGTGATAGCCGTCAAAGAAGCTTCGGGCGACATCACGCAGATGGATGACATCATCAAAAACAAACCGGCCAATTTCGACGTTATTTCGGGCGATGACGGCATCACCTTCCCTCTGATTACCCTGGGGGCCGTCGGCATTATCTCGGTCATCGGAAACGCGTTCCCACGTGAGTTCAGCCGTATGGTACGTCTGGCACTGCAAGGGGACTATGCCAATGCATTGACCATTCACCACAAATTTGCCGAATTATTCAAGCTTCTGTTTGTAGACGGCAACCCTGCCGGAGTAAAAGCCATGCTGAATGTAATGGGAATGATTGAGAACAAGCTCCGCCTGCCATTGGTGCCGACCAGAATCACTACTTTCGAAGCCATGCGCAAGATTCTGGATGAATTGAACATCAAATGCTAAGGTCTTATACCGCCCCTATAGGATATTAATTTCCAGTATACAACATATTAATATCAGATATGCAAGGAGTTAATTTTGTGGAAACACGGAATTAACTCCTTCTTTTTTTCCTATGTGACTATATTTATCAGTACAATAATCCCAAAACAGTCTACTGATTACGTTATAAAGCAAAAAGACATCTGGTTAAATCGAGAAAAAGACATCTCTAGCTCAATCAAGACAAGACTATTATTTCAGCTAATCTATTAGTTCACAACACTGAACACTTTGTTTCAGCAGAGAAAAACACTTTGTTTTTATATGATGGAACAAAGTGTTCTGTCAAGGGAAACAAAGTGTTCTCCATAATGAAACAAAGTGTTTAGTTAAGGGAAACAGTTTGTTTCATTATAGAGAACACGCGCCAGTGCCATACAAGGGGAGAACATCAACTATATGCCATTGCTGTAAAAACAAAGAACCTCCGCAAGAAAACTTGCGGAGGTTCTTTGTGATCGCGACAGGATTCAAACCTGTAACCGGCTGATCCGTAGTCAGCTACTCTATTCAGTTGAGCTACGCGACCCTTAAAAAAATTATGAAAACTTGTGACCGCGACAGGATTCAAACCTGTAACCGGCTGATCCGTAGTCAGCTACTCTATTCAGTTGAGCTACGCGGCCTCTTTGTTTAACGGGTGCAAAGATACGTACTTTTTCCGAATTAGCAAACGATATACAAACTTTTTTTGAAGAAATTTATTCGACAAAGCGATAATTAAACAACTGCCAGCCGATGGTCATCCCCACATTCCACTCCCTTCTCGGTGAGCTATAATGATTTACATAAGCAGAGATGGCTCCGAAGGGCAAATGACAAATAACAGAAACTTCTCCCATATACTCAAAGCGGGAGAATGCTTTTCCATAATATGCTTTATTCAATGCATTCTTTTTTATCGGAAAAATCGGTGTAAAGCCATAAAATTCTGTCCGGAACTGGAACATGTCGTTCAAAACATATATGGGTTTGATACCGGCAGCCACATACTGGTTGGCACGAAAAGCTTCATTGTACATCAGTTTACTATGCGGAGTCGGTGCAAATTCTCCTGCCTGCATCATGGTTGCCGTATAATTCTCAGAGAAATTCTTCGATGAATACAGTGCTTCTGCCATCCATCCCAGGGTGAATTTCGGCCCCATCGTGTGATATGCCTCTTTCATATAAGAGATTTGTAACCATGATTGCCGCTCTTGCGGAGAAGGACTGTACCCTTCTTGCGGATTCCCCGGTTCAAATCTTTCCCTCCCGGTAAATACCTGGGCTATCAGTTTCTCCAGATAACCTTTTGTCGCGTATTGCCGCGTATTTAGGGTGCTCCCATAGAAACCGATGGAACCTCCCAAAAGTTTGTAGGTACTTCTGTCCGAACGGTCCTTATCGAAATCTATTACACTGGATTGAAAGTAGTTATCTTCCAGTTGGCCATATCCCAGACTGAACTCCGCACGCTTATTGGCCAAAAACGGCAAGGCAACCATCAACTTCACAAAACGTTCGTCCTTTGAATTGAATGAAGGTTTGTCATTCCTGGAAAACAGCTTGTCCTTCTTGTAGTAATCGAAGGTACTGATTGAAGCAATAAAACGAAAGGACGTAGGTATGTTGGTAGGCAAATCAATCTTACCCATCAACTGGGCATTATTATAAATCTTACCCAACTGACCGTCAAAAGTGATTTCCTTGGAATAATAATTCAAGTTCTGATATCCTATTCCCAAATAGATTTGATTTGAGCTCGTGGTAGAGACACTGCCCCCCAGACGCACGGAAAAATTATCCTCCATCTTCACCTTCAAATGCAGCTCATACAAATCGGATTCCGAATCATACACAGCATGAGGAACTATTTCCGAAATCATATTATCTGCCAGCAAACGAAAATACCCGCGCTTCAAGTCTTCATAAGTAAAGACTTCATGCTCTTCATCATGGAACTCTTTTTTGATGTAGGCTTGCTGTTGGGCATTCGCCCCTTCAATAATAATATCCCGAAAACGGAATTGAGGCAGGTTACTCCGGAAGACAAGGCGCCTCAAACGCACATTATCAGCATTCACCCTACGGTGAACACGGCTTTTGATGGAATCCATCATATTAAGAGTACGGTTGTAGCCTATATCGTGCAATTCCTGCAGACGGTCAAAATCCAGCAGGTTGACATCATCGTACTTGAAGGTCATGACTATGCCCAATGAGTCCGGAATGGAATAATCGGTCTTCTGCATAATCATATTCTCCAATTGGCTCATCAGGTCATTCTCCTTCGGCTTACCGGGATTTGCCGCCACCACACTGCCAATGATGACATCCGGATGAAAATCCTCCCGCATCACATCCGTAGGGAAATTATTGTAAATGCCGCCATCATAAGCAAGCGTACTGTCTATTTCTATCGGTTTGAAGACAAATGGAAAGCTCATGGAAGCACGTACCGCATCTCCCAAATCCCCTTTACTCAATACCAATGGCTTTTTATTGTACACATCGGATGCTATACAGCGAAAAGGAACAAACAGTTTGTTGAAATTACCGCCACATGCAGCCGTAGCACGTGCAAACAATTCCACAAATACCAGGTTCATCTGTATGGGGTTGACCATGCTTGTGGGAAGTATCTGGGGCTTTATATGCAGCGAGTCCCTAAAAGCAAAACGGATATTAAAAAATTCCGGTGAAGGACGATTCTTCTTAAAATAATACTCGTATTTAGGCTCCACTTTGCCCGAATACCAACGCTTAAAGTCGGGAGAGCGCAACAGCGCCTCCATATCGTCCGGGGAATACCCCATAGCATACAGAGAACCGATGATAGCTCCCATAGAGGTTCCGGTTATATAATCAATGGGGATATTATTCTCTTCCAAAGCCCGGATAATGCCTATATGAGTCATGCCTTTTGCTCCACCGCCACTCAGTACAAGCCCCACTTTCTGAGCTTGTAAAATAAAGCCACATAGAAGAAACGAAAAAAACAATAAAACTCTTTTCATAACTATGCTATTCCGAGTAAGATAAATGTTCATTGCCCCAAATATAAACAATAGTTTCTAAAAATGCCGTATTCAACGAAGAAAATCACACCCTAATTGGTGAAAATGAATAAAAAAAGGGTATTGCGACTCCGAAGAATCACAATACCCTTGCATATATTAAATGCAAATTTAAAGGGGCTTATTTTATCAGGTCAATGCTTCTCTTGACAAAGTTGTTCAAAGCTTCACCTTTCAACATACCATTCTGCAGCAGTGCCAAATCTATCAGTTGACGGACAACCTTATTCTTGGCAGCATAATCGGCGAAGATGCCTTCTTTCTGTGTTTTCAGTTCGTCCCACTTCTTATCCAGCTCATTCACTTTATCCTTTTCGGCAGTCGGTATATCCTCATCTTTCTTGCCTTCCTGCTTCTTTTTCAGGTCAGTACGCTGCTTGTTCACTTCATCCATCTCTGCCTGAACCGGAGCAACGGCAGCAGCACATTCCTTATCTTCATCTGCCAGAACTTCTTTTACCAGCTTATGGTCTGAATTCAATACCAGGTTAAACATATCCGGCATTTCGCCATAGAAGCTCATTCCAGCCTGGATATTCGCCATTTCCTTCATACGGCGCATGTACTCGCTCTGAGTTATCATGATAGGAGTGGCATTTTCGCCCAAAGCCTGCGCCGTGATGTTGAACTCCGTCTTATCCATCTTGGGCAACTGGCTCTTGAAGATGGAAGAAAGAACTTCCTGCTTGCCGGCTTCCAACGCTTCGTTCTTCTTGTCTTCCTTGACAATCAGATTATCAATAATATCGCTGTCTACACGAGTGAAGCGAACCTTTTCGAACTTCTGTTCCAACATGCTCACCACCGCAATGTCCAGCTGTCCATCCATCAACAGCACATTGTATCCTTTATTCGTAGCGGCCTCTATGTAGCTGTATTGTTCATCTTTATTGTTGGCATACAGATAAATCAGATTTCCATCCTTATCCGTCTGGTTATCTTTAATCAACGTCTTATACTCTTCGAAAGTATAATATTTGCTGTCTGTATCGGTGAAAAGGGCAAAATCCTTGGCTCTATCATAGAAATCTTCCTGCGTAAGCATTCCGTAGTTGATGAAGATTTTCAAGTCATTCCACTTTTCCTCAAACTGTTTACGGTCATTCTTGAAGATAGACTGCAAACGGTCTGACACCTTCTTCGTGATATATGTAGAAATCTTCTTCACGTTGGCATCGCTCTGCAAATAAGAACGGGAAACGTTCAATGGAATGTCCGGTGAATCGAGCACACCATGCAGCAGGGTCAAGAAGTCGGGAACAATACCTTCCACCGAATCCGTCACATATACCTGGTTGCAATAGAGCTGAATCTTATTCTTGTTCAACTCGATGTTGCTCTTCACTTTGGGGAAGTACAGAATACCGGTAAGGTGGAACGGATAATCCACATTCAGATGAATCCAGAATAAAGGTTCGTCGGACATAGGATAAAGGTCACGGTAGAACTTCTTGTAATCTTCATCTTTCAATTCGCTGGGTTTCAGCGTCCACAACGGGTTGGAGTCATTGATGATATTATCCTCGGCAGTTTCAACCTGCTTGCCGTCTTTCCATTCTTTCTTCTTGCCGAATGCAACCGGGATAGGGAGGAAGCTGCAATACTTCTTCAACAAAGAGGAAATGCGCGCTTCTTCAAGGAATTCCTTGCAGTCATCGTCTATGTAAAGAACGATATCCGTACCACGTTCTGCCTTATCAGTGTCTTCAATCGTAAACTCCGGACTGCCATCGCATGTCCACTTTACAGCCTGGGCGCCTTCCCGATAGGATTTAGTGATGATTTCGACTTTCTTGGCAACCATAAAAGCCGAATAGAAACCCAATCCAAAATGGCCGATGATGGCGTTGGCATCGTTTTTATATTTCTCAAGGAAGTCATTGGCGCCAGAGAAAGCTATCTGGTTAATATACTTGTCTATTTCTTCAGCCGTAAGACCTATACCATGGTCGGACACCGTAATGGTATCTTTTCCCAGCGAGACATGTACGGTTAAATCGCCAACTTCACCCTTGAACTCACCGATAGAGGAGAGTGTTTTCAGCTTCTGTGTAGCATCAACCGCATTAGAAACCAACTCACGGAGAAAAATTTCATGATCACTATACAAGAACTTTTTAATGACGGGGAAGATATTCTCAGTAGTTACCCCAATATTACCTTTTTGCATACTACATTTATATTTTTTAGATTTATATTTTTAATTATTCCGGCAGATATAGCACAAAAAAAATGCCAGCCCATAAGGACTGACATTTTGACGGTTTTTATAAAGAACAGCTTATGCCTTCTTGATGCTCAGCTCGTCTTTTTCTTTGTCTACTGATACGTTTACCGTATCACCCGGCTGTAACTCCGCCGCCACTATCAGCCCGGAAAGTCCATCCTCCAAGTGGTTCTGAATAGCACGCTTCAATGGACGCGCACCAAACTGTACATCGTACCCTTTCGAAGCAAGGAATGTCTTTGCATCATCCTCCACAACCAGCTTGTAACCAATTGCTTCAACCCGTTCGTACAAGCCTTTCAGCTCAATGTCCACAATCTTTGTGATGGCCTCCAAGGAGAGCTGGTCGAAAGTAATGATTTCATCCAAACGATTCAAAAATTCAGGAGCAAAGGTCTTGTTCAGAGCCTTTTGTATCACGCTGCGCGAATGTTCATTGTCATCCGTGCGGTTTTGCGCCGCAAAACCTACGCCACGGCCAAACTCCTTCAACTGCCGCGTACCGATATTGGAGGTCATAATGATAACCGTATTCTTGAAATCAATGGTTCTGCCATAATTGTCAGTCAAACGGCCTTCATCCAGTACCTGGAGCAAGATGTTGAATACGTCCGGATGGGCTTTCTCAATTTCATCCAACAAGACAATGGAATACGGCTTGCGACGAACCTTTTCGGTCAACTGGCCGCCTTCCTCATAGCCCACATATCCCGGAGCGGCACCAATCATACGAGATACGGTGTATTTCTCCATATACTCGCTCATATCGATACGTATCAAGGCATCGGCAGAGCCAAACATATATTTTGCCAATTGCTTTGCCAAATGCGTCTTACCCACACCAGTAGGGCCAAGGAACATAAAGGTTCCGATGGGATGGTTCGGGTCTTTCAACCCTACACGGCTACGCAAGATTGCTTTGGTAAGTTTCTCTATCGCAGCATCTTGAGCTATCACCTTCGCCTGTAGTTCTTCCTTCATTCCGGCCAGTTTAAGTCCTTCTGCCTGCGCCATGCGCTGTACGGGTACACCGGACATCATTGAAATAACATTGGCTATTTCCTCTTCACCTACCGTTTGGCGGTCATCCTTCAAACGGGCTTCCCACTCAACCTTCATCTCCTCCAAGCGGACAGAAAGTTCCTTCTCACGGTCGCGGTAGCTGGCAGCCAGCTCAAAATTCTGTGACTTTACAGCTTCAGCCTTCAGGCTACGTGCCTCTTCAATCAGCTTTTCCTGTTCCTCAATTTCTTTCGGAACATTAATATTCGTCAAATGCACACGCGAACCCGCCTCGTCCAAAGCATCAATAGCTTTATCCGGGAAGTTGCGGTCGGTTATATAGCGTGCTGACAACTTGACACATGCTTCCAGGGCTTCATCCGTGTAGCTCACGTTATGATGGTCTTCATACTTCTCCTTGATATTCTTCAATATCTGAAGCGTTTCTTCAGCTGTGGTAGGCTCTACAATCACCTTTTGGAAACGACGTTCCAAAGCACCGTCTTTCTCGATATTCTTTCTGTATTCATCGAGAGTGGTAGCTCCAATACACTGGATTTCACCACGCGCTAAAGCTGGTTTCAGCATATTGGCAGCATCCATGGAACCGGCAGCAGCACCGGCACCTACAATCGTATGGATTTCATCGATGAAAAGGATGACATTCGGATTTTTCTGCAACTCGTTGATGATAGAGCGGATACGTTCCTCAAACTGACCACGGTATTTTGTTCCCGCCACCACAGAGGCCATATCAAGCATCACCACGCGCTTTTCAAACAAAATGCGCGAAACTTTCTTTTGCACAATACGCAATGCCAAACCCTCTACGATGGCAGATTTTCCGACTCCAGGTTCACCGATAAGCACCGGATTGTTCTTCTTACGGCGGCTCAAGATTTGCGCCAGACGTTCAATCTCGCGTTCGCGACCCACAACCGGGTCCAGCTTGCCTTCTTCGGCAGCCCGCGTCATGTCTACGCCGAAATTGTCCAGCACAGGAGTATCATTGGACGGCTTTCTGGATGCAGCCTGTGCAGCCGAAGCCGAACCAGCTCCCCCAGTACGGGAGGAGCGGGACATATTCATATCTTCTTCATCCTCTTCATCATCCTCGGTGAATCCCATTCCCGCATTCGGATTGGTCGATTTCATCGAAAGCTGTTCAAATACAGCCTGATAATCCACCCGGTGTTCTTCCAAAACAGTTGCAGCAAGATTGTCGCCATCTTTCAAGATAGCCAGCAATACATGTTCCGTATCGGCAGTTGCACTTTTCAGCAAACGCGCTTCAAGCATACACATCTTCAATATCTTAGCCGTCATCGGGGACAAGGGCACTTCAGCGTCCGGCAAGAGAGTATCGTCCTCGGCATCCTTTAGGAAACCCTCCAGACGACTTTTTACTCGTTTTAAATCTATATCAAGTTTCAACAATATTTCAATAGCTTTTCCTCCGCCATCACGCAGCATGCCGAGCAGAAGGTGTTCCGGACCAATATAGCGATTTCTCAATCGATTGGCTTCTTCCTTGCTATAAGTAATTATGTCTGAAACTCTTTGTGAAAATTGATTGTTCATATTTTATAATTCTCCTCAATTAAAAAGGTTATCCACGACAAAGATACGCATTTATTAATTCAGCGTATCATATTTAACTGATTTAATAGTATACAAATCCCGTGCCATAAATTTCAAATCTGTTTTTCCACTTTATACCTTATATATTAATAGCAATTTGGTGAGGAATGGAGGGAGTACTTCCATATTTATGTTGCAGGCAACAAAGTTTATGGAGGAAAACTTTTGTATATCGTAAAAAAGCAGTACTTTAGCGTGGTTTTTCACGAACCCGAAAATGTATAATTAATAATCTTTTTAAATGCTTGAACAAGACAGAATTATAAAGATTAACATCGAGGAGGAAATGAAGTCATCGTACATTGACTACTCTATGTCGGTCATTGTTTCACGTGCCCTTCCGGATGTTAGAGATGGTTTTAAACCCGTTCACCGAAGAATTCTTTTCGGAATGATGGGATTAGGAAATACCTCCGACAAACCTTATAAAAAATCAGCCAGAGTTGTAGGTGAAGTATTAGGTAAATATCACCCTCATGGCGACTCGTCCGTTTACGGAGCTCTTGTACGTATGGCTCAGCCTTGGGCAATGCGTTACATGTTGGTAGATGGACAAGGTAACTACGGTTCAGTAGACGGTGACAGTGCTGCTGCCATGCGTTATACAGAGTGTCGTTTGCGAAAAATTGGTGAAGACATGATGACAGACCTTGAGAAAGAGACTGTTGACATGCAGAACAATTTCGATGACTCTTTGCAAGAGCCTACCGTCATGCCGGCCCGTATTCCGAATCTTTTGGTAAATGGTGCATCTGGTATTGCCGTAGGTATGGCTACCAATATGCCGACCCATAATCTATCTGAGGTTATTGACGCTTGTATTGCATACATTGAAAACAATGACATCGATATAGAAGAGCTGATGACGTATGTCAAAGCTCCTGATTTCCCGACCGGAGGCTATATATACGGTATGAGCGGTGTTCGCGAAGCCTATCTCACGGGACGCGGACGTGTCATAATGCGTGCTAGAGCCGAAATTGAGACTGGTTCGACGCACGATAAAATCGTTGTGACAGAAATTCCCTATGGTGTCAACAAAGCTGAATTGATTAAGAATATAGCCGATCTGGCCAACGAAAAGAAAATTGAAGGTATTGCCAATGCTAATGACGAATCCGACCGTGAAGGTATGCGTATCGTTATTGATGTAAAACGTGATGCAAATGCCAGCATTGTACTCAACAAGCTCTACAAGATGACAATGCTGCAGACATCTTTTGGTGTGAACAATGTTGCATTGGTACATGGCCGTCCACGTCTGTTGAATCTGAAAGATTTGATAAAACACTTCGTTGAGCACAGACACGACGTAGTCATCCGCCGTACTCAGTATGATTTGCGCAAGGCCAAAGAACGTGCACATATTCTGGAAGGATTAATCATTGCATCTGATAATATCGACGAAGTAATCAAGATTATCCGTGCTGCTAAAACCCCGAATGATGCTATATCAGGTTTGATGGAGCGATTCCAACTCAGTGAAATTCAGTCACGTGCCATTGTTGAAATGCGTTTGCGTCAGCTCACAGGATTGATGCAAGACCAGCTGCACGCCGAATATGAGGAAATTCAGAAGCAGATTGCTTATTTGGAAGAAATCCTTGTCAATGACGAACTCTGCCGCAAAGTCATTAAAGATGAACTGATTGAAGTAAAAGAGAAGTATGGTGACGAACGTCGCTCGGAAATTGTCTATTCATCAGAAGAATTCAATCCGGAAGACTTCTATGCAGATGATGAAATGATTATCACCATCTCGCACATGGGATACATCAAACGCACACCGCTGAGCGAATTCCGTGCGCAAAACCGTGGTGGGGTAGGCTCCAAAGGTACCGAAACCCGCGATGCAGACTTTGTAGAGCATATTTATCCTGCAACCATGCATAATACCATGATGTTCTTTACACAGAAAGGTAAGTGTTACTGGCTGAAGGTATACGAAATCCCCGAAGGTACTAAGAATTCGAAAGGTCGTGCCATCCAGAATTTGTTGAATATCGACTCTGACGATGCTGTAAACGCCTATTTGCGCGTGAAGAACTTGAACGACCAAGAATTTATCAACAGCCATTATGTATTGTTCTGTACTAAGAATGGTGTCATTAAGAAAACATTGCTTGAGCAGTATTCACGTCCTCGCCAAAATGGTGTAAATGCTATCACTATCCGTGAAGACGACCGTGTAATCGAAGTGCGTATGACAAACGGCGACAATGAAATCATCATTGCCAACCGTAACGGACGTGCCATTCGTTTCCATGAAAGTGCTGTGCGCGTTATGGGACGTACTGCCACCGGTGTACGTGGTATGACATTGGATGAAGACGGTCAAGACGAAGTAGTAGGTATGATATGCATCAAAGATCCTGAAGCGGAAACAATTATGGTTGTATCGGAACAAGGATATGGCAAACGTTCGGATATTGAAGATTATCGCAAGACCAATCGTGGAGGTAAAGGTGTGAAAACAATGAATATCACCGATAAAACGGGTAAATTAGTAACTATCAAGTCTGTTACAGATGAAAATGACTTGATGATTATTAATAAATCCGGTATTACCATCCGTCTGAAAGTCGCCGATGTTCGTATCATGGGACGTGCTACACAAGGTGTGCGTCTAATCAACCTTGAGAAACGTAATGACGAAATCGGCTCTGTATGTAAAGTCACTTCAGAAAATGAAGAGGAACTTATAGAGGAGGGGGAAGAAAATACCCTTGAAAGCCCTCAGAACGAGGTAAACAATGAAAATGAAGAATAGACATAATATTAATTTAAATTTTCTACAATCATGAAAAGAGTATTATTTTCAATGGTTTTACTACTTGTCGCAAGCTTTACTTTCGCCCAAGAAAAGAACGTAAAAGAGGCTAAAAGTATTGCTAACGGAGTAAATCCTGACTTTGCCAAAGCAGAGGAACTGATAAATCAGGCTTTAACCAATCCCGAAACAAAGGACAATGCCGAAACGTGGGATGTAGCAGGTCTTATCCAAAGAAAAAGAAGTGAGAAAGAAATGGAAAATGCCTATCTGAGAAAACCTTATGACACTCTTCAGGTATATAATAGCGCATTGAACATGTGTAAATTCTACTTCAAATGTGACGAATTGGCACAAATTCCCAATGAAAAGGGCAAAATCAAGAATAAATATAGAAAATCTAATTCTGCTACAATTTTAGCAGAACGCGGTAATCTGATCAATGGCGGTATCCAATTCTTTAATTTGGCCTCACAGAAAGAAGGCGATGCAGCCAATGAAGACAATAAAAAAGCATTAGATTTCTTTGCAACATACATTGATATTGCTATCAACCCGATGTTTGAAAAGGAAAATCTATTACAAACAGATACTGTATTACCCCAAATAGCATATTATGCAAGTTTAGCAGCTGCTAAGATGGAAGATTATCCTAGTATTTTGAAGTATGCTCCTTATGCGCAAGATGATAAAGAAGTTGGGAAATACGCAATGGAATTTATCTCTACTGCATTGAAAGCTGAAGGTGATACTGTTAAATGGATTGCTTCTTTAAAAGAAGGTATCCAGAAATATCCTGAACATTCATTCTTCTTCGGTCACTTGATTGATTATTATAGCAATAACAACAAATATGACGAAGCTATGCAGTTTGCTGATGATATGTTGGCTAAAGATCCTAACAATACATTCTATTTGTATGTAAAAGGCTACCTTTATCACAATATGAAGGACTATGATAAAGCTATTGAATTCTATAAAAAAACTATAGAAGTAGATCCTAATTATGCAGAAGCATACTCTAATTTAGGCTTGATTTACTGCTTACAAGCACAAGATTTCTCAGAAAAAGCAACTACAGATATTAATGATCCGAAGTATAAAGAAGACCAGGCTACTCTGAAGACTTTCTATGAAAAGGCAAAACCTTATTATGAAAAGGCAAGAGAACTGAAACCTGATCAAAAAGATTTGTGGTTAAATGGTCTGTATAGAGTGTATTATAACTGTCTCTTATACACATCTG
>ENA-OZZD01000273-OZZD01000273.1-human-gut-metagenome-genome-assembly--contig:-NODE-273-length-18306-cov-6.398937_pt1 | contig 18306 bp, 10 predicted proteins | sample MGYA00244937_ERZ654146 | MGnify/ENA primary metagenome ERZ654146 (study PRJEB26926, sample SAMN06164937) | human gut metagenome | biome: ENVO:00009003; feature: ENVO:2100002; material: ENVO:00002003... | reverse complement strand
GACAACTTAATGTGCCAATGTGATTAATCACATTGGCACATTAATCTGATAATATAGTATCATTTTTTATGATATGAGCCGCGTATCTTTGTGTATCGCTTAAAAACTGATAATATGAAGAAACAATTCCTTTTGCTGACAGTACTTTTATTCCTTTTGGGGGCATGTGCCCCTAAGCCTGCGGAGCATTCGTTTATTAAGGTCAATGCCGATGGACAGTTCGTTCGCGACGGAAAACCCTATTATTTTGTAGGTACCAATTTCTGGTACGGTGCCATTCTTGGTTCCGAAGGTGAAGGCGGCAATCGTGAACGGTTGCATAAGGAGCTGGACTTTCTGAAAAGTATTGGCATCAACAACCTGCGCGTATTGGTGGGTGCTGACGGTGAAAATGGCATAAAGACGCGGGTAGAGCCCTCTTTACAAGTGGCACCGGGCGTCTATAATGATACTATTTTAGCCGGATTGGATTATTTTATGAATGAACTGCGTGAACGTGATATGACAGCTGTCCTCTATTTGAACAATTCCTGGGAATGGAGCGGTGGCTATTCCGTTTACCTGCAATGGTCCGGACACGGTGATGCCGTGGTACCTGCCGTAGACGGATGGCCCGCCTATATGGAGTATGTCAAGCAGTTCCCCCAATCGGACAGCGCGAAGGCCTTGTTTGCCAATCATGTCAATTATATTGTTTCACGCACCAATAGGTATAATCAGATAAAATATGTGGATGACCCCACTATTATGTCTTGGCAGATTGGTAACGAGCCTCGCGCTTTCTCTGACGAGAACAAGGAGCCGTTTGCCCGCTGGATGGCCGATGTGGCTGCACAAATCAAGTCACTCGACCCGAACCACATGGTGTCTTCCGGCAGTGAGGGCTCGTGGGGATGCGAAATGGATATGAATCTTTTCGAGAAGATTCATGCCGACCCCAACATCAATTATCTGAATATCCACATCTGGCCTTACAACTGGAGTTGGGTGAAGGCGGACAGCCTGAAGGAACTTCTTCCGCGTGCCAAGGAAAATACTAAGAAGTATATAGATGACCACATGGTCATTGCCCGGAAGTACAGCAAGCCGATCGTTTTGGAGGAATTCGGTTTTCCCCGTGACGGTTTCAGCTTCTCCAAAGAGGCACCGACCACTGCCCGCGATGAATATTACCGTTATGTATTCGACCTTATCCGCCAGGACCGTGAGAGCGGCGGACTCTTTGCCGGATGCAACTTCTGGGCATGGGGCGGTTTTGCCGGACAAAATCCCGGCCATGTATTCTGGGAAAAGGGAGATGACTATACCGGTGACCCGGCTCAAGAACAACAAGGACTGAACTCTGTCTTTGCCACAGACAGCACTATTGAAATAATTAAAGCGGAAAACCGGAAGCTGCAAAATTGAACCTATCCGTGCTTTTCCGTGTAATCCCTGCCTGAAAATTAGAATGTAAGCGTGTACAAAGCGTTTGTACCGTTATATAAGAAAGATTATTACTCTAAATACTAAGTATGATATGAAAAGCATATGGAAAGTTATGTTGGCGGTTTGTTGCCTAGGTATGACCATTGGTTGTGGAATAAACCCGTCGAAGAATGAAAATGTAAAGGAAACGCTACCGGCATTGGTGGTCAATGGTACGCAGTTGATGAATACCGAAGGAGACACGGTGGTATTGCACGGTGTCAGCTATGGCTGGCATCAGTTCTGGCCCCGTTTCTACAATGCCTCTTCGGTTGCTTATCTGGTCAATGACTGGGGCGCACAAGTGCTTCGGGCCTCTATGGGAGTGGATTTGGATAGCGCCTGCTATGTGAACAAGCCCGAATTCGGTATTGAGTGTGTTACGAAAGTGGTGGATGCTGCTATCGAGAACGGCGTTTACGTCATCATCGACTGGCATAGCCACAATCTGCGGCAGGAAGAAGCAAAGGAGTTCTTCACCCAAATGGCTACCCGTTACAAAGGGGTTCCTAATGTCATCTATGAGGTTTTCAACGAACCGGTGGAAGACAGTTGGGGGCAGGTGAAGGCATACTCTGTGGAGGTTATCAAGACGATTCGTGCCATAGAACCGAATGCCGTTATCCTCGTTGGTTGTCCGCATTGGGACCAGGACATCCATTTGGCTGCGGACAATCCTATTACCGGATATGACAATATAATGTATACACTTCACTTTTATGCCAATACCCACGGACAGTGGCTGCGCGACCGCGCCGACTATGCTTTGGGCAAGGGCTTGCCGATTTTCGTTTCCGAATGTGCCGGTATGGAGGCAAGTGGGGACGGCCCCATCAGTAAAGAAGAGTGGGGGAATTGGCTGGACTGGATGCAGCGGCATTCCATCAGCTGGGTGGCCTGGTCTTTGTCTGACAAGGATGAGACTTGCTCCATGTTCTATCCGTCGGCTTCTTCCGAGGGAAACTGGAAAGATGCAGATATGAAGGAATGGGGAAGAATGGTACGGGACGAACTGAAGAAATGACCCTTTCGGGAAAAAGCAATATGATTTAACCATTAATAATTTAAGAAAAAAAGAATTGTGCCTATGGGAAAAAAGGAAAAACGGAACTATGAAGACATGGACTGTTTGGAAGTAAACCTAAATGTCAAGGCTGTGATAGTATATCAGGGCTTTTTGACTCAGTCTCATTTTTGTTAACTAAAAAAATCTTCTTTTGGGAGGTTTTGTGTTTGTTTTAAATCTAAGAAATACAGTATGAATTTGAATTTTAGAAAGACAGCGCTGCTTGCGGGGATATGCTCGGTGTTCAGTCTGGGTTATGCTCCTCAGCTTTTCGCAGTATCATCGACGGATACCGTTGAGGCAGTGCAGCAAACAAAGAAAATTACGGGTGTCGTCAGTGATGCTATGGGCCCTATTATCGGTGCCAATGTTATTGGAAAAAGGTACAACGAATGGTGTAATTACCGACATTGACGGTAACTTTGCCTTGAATGTGAAACCAGGAGCTACCATTGTAGTCTCCTTTATAGGCTATGTCAGCCAGGAAATAAAGATAACGAACCAGACAACAGTGAACATCACGCTGAAGGAAGACTCCGAGATGTTGGACGAAGTGGTGGTTGTGGGGTACGGTACGATGAAGAAAAGCGACCTTTCCGGTGCTTCCGTTTCCATGAGTGAAGACAAGATTAAGGGTTCTATTATCACCAATCTCGACCAGTCCCTTCAAGGGCGTGCTGCCGGTGTGACGGCAGTCAGCACTTCCGGTGCTCCGGGTTCTTCCTCCTCTATCCGCGTACGTGGTCAGGCCACTATCAATGCTAATGCCGAGCCGTTGTATGTAATTGACGGTGTGATTGTACAGAGTCAGGGACAAAGCGGTTCATCTTATGGTTTGGGCGATGCACTGGGTAATGGCTCGGTTTCCACCATTTCTCCGCTTTCCACCATCAACCCTGCTGATATCGTCAGTATGGAAATTCTGAAAGATGCTTCGGCAACCGCCATTTACGGTGCGCAAGGTTCCAATGGTGTGGTTTTGATTACGACCAAACGTGGTAAGGCGGGTGAGGCTAAGTTTACTTATGACGGTATGTTTGCCGTTCAACGCCAGACAAAGCGTCTGGATATGATGAATCTGCGTGAGTATGCCACTTATTATAATGATTTGGCAAACATGGGTGAAATCTCTGACCCTAGTAATTATTATGCCGATCCTTCTCTGCTGGGAGTAGGTACAAACTGGCAGGACGCCATCTTCCAGACTGCTTTGCAGCATCAGCACCAGATTTCGGCACAAGGTGGTACAGAGAAGATACAATACTACGTATCAGCTTCCTATATGGATCAGGACGGTACCATCATCGGTTCAAACTTTAACCGTTACAGCTTCCGTGCCAACTTGGATGCCCAACTGAAGAAGTGGTTGAAACTCGGTTTGACCGCCACCTATACAGCAACGGGTGATGACCTGAAACTGGCAGACAGTGATGAAGGTTTGATTAACTACTCGTTGACCACTCTTCCTGATATACCTATCTATAATCTGGATGGCAGCTATGCCACCGTTGTTCGCGAAGGCTACACGAATCCTAACCCGATTGCCCTTGCCATGATGGATGACATTCTGCTGGACCGTCAGAAACTGACGGGTAATATTTTCTTTGAGGTTACTCCGATTAAAAATCTGGTATGGCATGCCGAATTGGGTTATGACATCAGTTCCAGCAAAGGTGAGCGCTACAAGCCGATGGTTGATTTGGGTGGATGGGTACGTTCCAGTAATGAAAGCAATATCCAGAAAAACAGCAGTACATTCTGGCAATTGAAGAACTATGTGACCTATTCCGGAAACATAGGCGACAAGCATCATTATACAGCCATGGTGGGCCAGGAGTGCTGGGAGTCCAGCTATGACTTCACGAGTGTGTTCAATAGCGGTCTGCCTTCGGATGAAGTGCACAATCCTGCCTTGGGTACGGGAACCCCGACTATCAATGCAGGTTTTGGAAGCTCGTCTATGGCATCTTTCTTTACACGTCTGACTTATAACTATGCCGACCGTTATCTGGGTACTTATACCTATCGTTATGACGGCTCTTCAAACTTCGGTCCCGAGAACCGTTGGGCAGGCTTCCATTCATTGGCTACTTCCTGGCGCTTTTCCAACGAAACGTTCTTTGAACCGTTGAAGAAGGTCATCAGTAACGGTAAGTTGCGTCTGGGATGGGGACAAACTGGTAATGCCAACATCGGTGGTTATGCTTGGGGTACATCCATGAGTCGTATGCCTTCCGGTCTGGGTATGGGGTATCGCCCCTCCAATATACCGAATACTTCCATCAAATGGGAGTCCCAGGAGCAATGGAACGTCGGTGTGGATTTGGGATTCCTGCACGACCGTATCAACCTGACGGTAGAGTGGTACAAGAAAACTTCCAGTGATATGTTGATGCCGTTGCAGTTGCCTTCTTATATGGGTACTTCCGGTAATGCCTCTTCTGCATTGGCTGCTCCGAAAGGTAACTATGGTGACATAGAGAATACCGGTTTTGAAATCTCTCTGAACACACATCCTATTACGGGTAAGTTTGAATGGGATTCTGACTTCCAGATTTCTTTCAACAAGAACAAACTGAAAGGATTGGCTGGTACAGCCAATGCGCAGATTGTGGGTTACGGACAGTGGACCGATGTAGTCAGTGTATCCAGTGTAGGCGAATCACTTTATAACTTCTATGGATTTGTTTGTGATGGTGTTTACAAGGACCTGGAGGACCTTCAGACTTCTCCGAAACCTGCCAAGTACCCGGCAAACGGTGTATTCGACCGTACCAATACCGTATGGGTGGGTGATGTGAAATATAAGGATATCAGTGGTCCTGACGGTGTGCCCGATGGCGTTATTGACGACTATGACAAGACCAATATCGGTTCTCCGATGCCTAAGTTTACTTTTGGCTGGACCAATACTTTCCGTTACAAGAACTTCGACTTGTCCGTTTTCATCAACGGTTCCTATGGCAACAAGGTGTATAACTACCTTTCCATGAAGCTGACACATATGAACTCTCCCTGGACTAACCAGCTGAATGCTGTAAACGGACGTGCACAGCTTGTTCCTATCAATCCGAACAAGGTCTACGAAGATGGAACGATGTGGTATAATGATGTGTCTAACGTCATGGTGGCAAACCCGGGAGCTTCCATTCCACGCGCCACTATCAATGACCCGAATGACAACGACCGTATCAGTGACCGTTATATTGAAGATGGTTCTTATATCCGTCTGAAGAACATCTCTTTGGGATATACTTTCCCGAAAAAGACGATTGATAAACTGGGACTGAGCAACTTGCGTATCTATGCCAATATCCAGAACCTGCTGACCATTACCGGTTATGACGGCTATGACCCTGAAATTGGTGCCAGCACTTCAAGCGTCAATGTCTATGGTTTGGACAACGGACGTTATCCGTCTCCTACAGTTTATTCATTCGGCTTGAATGTTTCATTCTAACACTTTAAATTGAAGAAAACATGAAAATCAGATATATTAAATATTGGGCGTTTGCAGCTGTACTCGGTATGGGAACAGTTTCATGCGAGGATTTCCTGAACCGTCCTACCGAAGACAATTATAACGAATCGAACTTCTATCAGAATGACGAACAATGTGTGCAGGGGGTTAATTATCTTTATAACTCACCTTGGTATGACTTTCAGCGCGGTTTTATTAAAGTCGGTGAAATCTTGTCCGGAAACGTATACGAGGGAAACAGCCCTTACTTGAATTTTACGGTGAATGGTACGGATGAAAACCTTGTGAACATGTCCTATTCTCTATGGGCAGTGATTGGCCATGCCAATACTGTATATACTCGTTTGAAGACGGCAAATGCGTCAGAAGCAGTGAAAAATCAGTGTATGGGCGAGTGTCTGGCATGGAAAGCCATGGCTTACTTCTATTTGGTACGTAGTTTTGGCGCAGTACCCATTATCCATGATAATACGGACGAATTGAATTCCGGTAATTATAACTCCAAATTCAAAGTGGAGGCAGCAGATGTGTACGAATATATCATTATGACTCTGGAGAAAGCTATGGAGTTGCTTCCGGCCAGAGGTGAAACGGGACGTATTGACCGCTATTGTGCCGAAGGTCTTTTGGCTAAGGTGTATCTAACTAAGAGTGGCCTTTCCGGTACCCGCAATGCGGATGATTTGGCGAAAGCGGCAGAATATTCCAAGGATGTAATTAATAATTCCGGCCGTAACTTGCTGGCTAACTATTCCGATGTTTTCCGTTTGGCAAACAACAAGAATGAAGAGTGTCTCTTCTCCTGGCACTGGTCGGCAGGACGTGACCCCTGGACACAGCAGAATACGTTGCAGTCGGACTTGGCAATGGTGGGATTCGATGAATTTGGTGATTGCTGGGGCGGCTATGCAGGTCCGTCGGTTGATTTGCAGGATGCATTTGGAATTTCCGCTTTGGAAAGTCCTGAGACGCGTTCGGATACGGATACCCGTCGTAAGGCTACTATGATGATGGCAGGTGATGTATACGATTATTTCTGGCAGGACAAGGGCGGATTTGATTATCTGCGGTTTATTTATGATGCCGAATATGGGAAGGGAGGACCTAATGGCGATTACCAGTCTCCTACCGGTGCCAATCACGTGAAGCATCTCTATGGTAACAATAATGACCATGTATTGGGCTTGGGCGTATCGGCTGGTAATATGTACAGCGGCCTGGCAACCCATATCCTGCGCCTGTCCGATATCTATCTGGTATATGCCGAGGCGAAAATGGGACTGGCTACCTCTACTACAGACCAGAGTGCACTGGATGCTTTCAATGCAGTACGTGGCCGTGCCATTCCGGGAGTTACTCCGAAAACCTCCATTACTTGGGAGGACGTCTGGAAGGAACGCCGGCTGGAACTGGCTTGCGAAGGCGACCGTTGGTATGATTATGTACGTTTGGCATATTATGATTCCCAGCGTGCTATCAATGAGCTGAAGGCACAGCGCCGTGATGTTTATTATAGTCTGGGTACTACTTATAAGGCTTATTATGAAAACGGCAGTTGGACGGTGAATCCGGACGAGACCCGTTACAATCCGGATGCAAAGGCGCCGAATGTGACAGTCTCCAGCTTTACATTGCCGTTCCCGACAGAAGACGTGGTGTTCAATCCTAATTTGATGAAAGACCCGGTACACGTAGATGTACGTTCTGAATTCAGTTATTAATTTAATGCTTGAAAAGATGAAAAATAATAGATATACGAATTGGTTCTTCGCGGCAGCTGTTGTTGTAGCAGGCTTTTCCATGGCGGCTTGTGAGGATGAACCGGATAAATATGAAGTGGCAGGGGGAAAGCCTACCTTGAAATATGTTCGTGTCCCTGATCCGGCAGCGGCAGACTCTTTGCTGACGGGGGCTTATATGGCGAATACGATTTGTCTGGTCGGTGAAAATCTGCGGAGTGTTTACGAGCTCTATTTCAATGACCAGAAGGCGATACTTAATACCAGTTACATCACTGACCATACACTTATGGTAGATGTTCCGAAAGAGATTCCTTCGGTAGTGACTGATAAGATTTATATGGTGACCAAAGCAAAGGATACCATAGATTATGATTTCAAGGTGTTGGTTCCGGCTCCTACCGTGAACTCCATTTCTTGTGAGTTTGCAAAGCCGGGTAGTGAGGTGACACTGATTGGTGACTATTTCATTGATGACCCGAATGTGCCGCTGACCATTACGATGGCCGGTAATGTGGAAGTGACTAATATTACGAACATAACCAAGACTGCGGTCAGCTTTATTCTTCCGGACAATGCTCCTGCAGGCTATATCAACGTGAAGTCCATTTATGGTACCGGACGTTCCAAGTTCCGCTATTATGATACACGTAACATTCTCTTTGACTGGGACGGTTCTCATGGCGGTATGGCTATTGCCCACGGTTGGCGTGATGGTAGCAAGGTGTTGAGAGAAGCCGATGAAAACAGTATTGACGGTGCTTATATCTGTCTCACCGGAGCACTTGACGGTGCTATCGGAGCTACTTGGGCAGAAGATGAGTTCTCGTTCAACTATTGGCCGGAACCGTCTGCCGGTTATCCCGAACTTTCTGCACGTCCTGAGTTTGCAGAACTGCTCGAGGAGTATGGCGTCAATGGCTTGCAACTGAAATTCGAGGTGAATATTCCTTCTTCCAATCCGTGGCAGTCTTGCGCTCTACAAGTGATGTTTACGGGTAATGATGTGGTGACTTATGCGACGGGAACTAATGCTTATTTTAGTGATACGAATGTGCCGCGCGGTTTGTGGTTGCCTTGGAAGAATACGGGTTCGTATGATACGGGTGGTAAATGGACAACCGTTTCCATGAATCTGTCCGAGTTCAACAAGACGCATGAAGGTAATAAGTGTGATAGAACTTTTGACAAGACTATGCTGACCGGATTGACATTCTTTGTCTGGGCAGGTGGTGTGGAAGGTAAGGATTGCAATCCGGTGATTATGATTGACAACATCCGTGTGGTACCTATTGAATAACCTTTTAAATAGAATACTGATATGAATAAAACATATAAATTTCCGGCACTGTGGATGATGTGCCTGATGCTCTTCAGTTGCTTGACGTTTACGGCCTGCGACAATGGGGATGATGAAGATACCAACCAATATAAAGGGGGAATCAGTCTGAATGTATTCGGACCGAGTCCCGTATCCCGCGGCGGTGTACTCCGTTTCCTAGGCAGTGGCATGGATAAAGTGACTGCGGTCGCTATTCCCGGTTGCGACGATATAACAGACATCGAAGTAGTCAGTGATACGGAAATCCGTGTCACTGTACCTCAGACAGCCCAGCCGGGGTTGGTTGTCTTGAAGACTCCGAAAGGGGATATTACAACAAAAACCGAGTTGACATTTACGGAGCCGATTGCTTTGGAGGCTTTTGCACCGGCAGAAGTAAAGCCTGGTAGTGAATTGACCATTACTGGTGAATATTTGAATTTGATTAAAGAAGTGATATTTGCTGACGAGGTAACAGTGCCTGCTGATGAGTTTGTCAGTCAAAGCCGTCAGGAGATTAAAGTTATTGTTCCTGATTCTGCTCAGACCGGTAAGTTCATCTTGTCTGATGGAGCTGAAATCCCCAATTGGATTTATTCTGAAGGGGAACTGGAGGTTACTTTGCCATCGGTAGAGGCTCCACTCGACCTGGTAGATAAGAAGCCGGGGGATGTCATTCGAGTTTCTGGTGAAAACTTTGATTTGGTGAAGAAAGTGCAGATGCCGAATGGGGATGAAGTTGAATTTACGATGACTGCCTCTTCCGAAGGAGATGAACTTACTTTTACATTGCCGGATAATGTCTCGGACGGAGAAGTTACGGTACTTCCTGCTTCGGATGTAAAAGTTGTGGTCGCTACTGTTGTAGTAGCTACGCCTTCGAACGTAGTGGCTGTTCCTGCTGTAAACTTGCGTGGTGGAGATATGATTACCTTGAAAGGTACCAATATGGATTTGGTGACTGATGTAACGTTCCCTGGTGTAGAAGAAGCAGTAGGATTGGAATCACAAAACTCGACTGAAATAAAGGTCTTGATGCCGGCTGCGGCTATTAGTGGTGATTTGCAATTGAATACAAATAGTGGAAAAGCAACTGCCGTATCTATTGCAACGGCAAAGCCGGAAAACATTTCTTATAGTGCGGCGACGGTCCCGGCAGGAGAGGCTTTGACTGTCAAAGGAGTAAATATGGATGTAGTTTCGGCTGTTGTATTCAGTGGTAATGTGGAGGTTACCGTATCCGATGCCACCGCTACTGCCATTTCCTTGACTGTACCCACAACTGCTGAAACCGGGGCCTTACTCTTGAAGATGGCCAATGGTGAATCTGTGGAAGCACCGTCTTTGACAATAGAGAAACCGGTATGTGCCTATTTGCCGGCATTGCCTGACAAATTGGTTCGGGGACGAATTATGGAACTTGAGATTGTTAATGCTGATAAGCTGACAAATGTATTGCTGAATGAGGCTGCTGTTCAGTATATCAATGATGCAGCTAAAGGGGTATTGATGTTGAATGTACCGGCTGAGCTGGATGGAACTTATAGCCTAAAACTGATTTCTTCAAATGGTGAAATTGCTTATGATGTTCTTGTAGTTGCCAATGAAGAAACAGTTTGGGCTGGTCCGCTTGATATTAGTTGGGGTGATGGAGGACGTGTGTTGGTACCGGCTGTATCTTTTGCCAAGGTAACGGCAGGCACTGTCATGAAAGTCTATTTTGATCAGAAAGACCAGACTTGGGCACAGGCTCAGTTTAACTATGGCGATTGGAGTGGCATAGCTTTCTCTTTGTTTGATACGACTATGGTACCGACAGACATTTACGGATGGAGTTTCGAGAGCCGTGTGATGGAGTTGACGTTGACTCAGGAGATACTTGATAATATTCAAGCTAAACAAGGAGATTGTGAAGACCAGACAAATGTAGGTATCATTATTCAGGGCAGTGATTTGACGTTTACAAAAATAACGATTGTAAATTGATGAATTGTGGCTTGAAGAATGTGACTATGGATGCCCTGATTAAGAATGAAATAAAATCATAATTAAGATGAAGAAACTGAATATAAAATGGATGCTTTCGTTGATAGCAGCTTTTACTTTTGCCTCCTGCGATACTGATGTCGATCATGATATCCCAGCAGTGGATACACCGGTATTGGTGTCTACTACTCCTGAAAGTGGAGCAGCCAAAGTGAAAACGGGAGAAATCACTATTGAGGTGAAATATGACAAGAATATATTCTTTGCAACAGACAATCTGAGCGAAATCAAGTTTACCGGTGGTGAACTGATAAGTGCCGATGTACTTGGCGCAAGCAATATACTGACTGTAAAAGTGAATGTTCCCGGGAGAGAGACGGCTTGTTCTCTCTCTATCCCCGAGGGAATAGTAACCGGACCGAACCAGATGCCTGCTCCGGCTGTATCGGTTCAGTTCTCTACTGTCGCTTTGGACAAGGCACTGGTTGCCGCTAGTTCGGCCAAAGCTGTGAAACTGTACAATTATCTATTGGATAACTTCGAGACGAAGACACTTTCAGCTATGATGGCCAATGTTGCCTGGAATACGGAAATGTCCGAAAAGGTGTATGGATGGACTGGAAAATATCCGGCTATCAACTGTTTCGACTATGTTCATCTGCCGGCATCTGTAGCTGGAGCAGACTGGATTAATTACGGTGACATTACTCCTGTTAAGGATTGGTCTGACAAAGGTGGCATCGTAGCTGCCATGTGGCATTGGAATGTACCCAAGAAAGCTGTAGGCGAAGCTTCTTCTACCCAAATATGGGAAGGAGAGACAGTAATGCCGGGTGATTGGAGTGGAAATGTACAGATGACGGATGATGCTGCAAAAGCTGTCTTTGCTGATGCACAAGTGGGTCAGGTGATACGCGTGGCTGTGAAGGATGTGGCAGCGGGTGCACAAGGTTCGTTCAAAAACAGTGGTTGGAGCGAGATTGCTTCAGGAACTGATTATTTTGACATATCCGGGGACTATACATTGGTGATTACCGAAGATGTTTTGAAATCCCTGCAAGAAGGTGGTCTCATCATTGGTGGACATGATTATACAGCAGTTGCTGTTTATCTTGAAAATAACGGTACAGCTCTCGACCCGAATAAGGATTATGCCTTTTATAAGGCAGATACGGAGTTTGATGCTACCAATGCCACAGTGGAAGGCACTTGGGAAAACAAGGTGTTTACCGAAGATTTGAAAAATGCTGCCGCTTACTTGAAGCTATTGAGAGATGCGGATATTCCGGTATTGTGGCGTCCATTCCACGAGGCAGCCGGTGGCTGGTTCTGGTGGGGTAAGGATGCTGCCAGCTTTAAATCTCTGTGGATTGCTATGTTCAATTACTTCAAGACTGAAGGATTGGATAATCTTATCTGGGTTTGGACTACCGAGGGCAATGATGCCGATTGGTATCCGGGAGATCAATATGTAGACATCGTGGGACGTGATGTTTATAATAAGGAAACTGCAGATTGTGTTTCAGAATATACTTCCATTGCCGAAAATTATGGAAACAAGATTGTTTCGCTGAGTGAATGTGGTACGGTCGGACTTATTTCCGAACAATGGGCATCTGGTGCACGTTGGAGTTGGTTCATGCCGTGGTATGACGGGACAAATGAGGATGGTAGCCCGGTAGTCCATGCTGATGAAGCATGGTGGAAGGATGCTATGAGCCAGGAATTTGTTGTTTCCCGTGAAGAGCTTCCTTCTATGGAATAGCAATTTTTAATAATAAAATAGAAAGGGTTGTCTCTGGTTAGTATCGGGGCAACCCTTTCTGTCTTTTATAGCTTTTAGTTGTTGGTTATAGAATTCATGCTTTATACTTTTTAGGAAAAATAGTAATGGATGTTAAATGAGTGTCGTTATTTGATAAAATAGTATTATAAGGTTTGCTGCTAAAAGTCTACTTTTGTCAAGCCTAATTAAAATTTGATAATAATCATATAATGTTTAACCGCTAATGAAATGAAAAATGCCTATGAGAAAGGAGTGATATGTATACCAACCACTTTATAGAATAAGGTATATTTAATTTTTCCTCAAAAAGAGAAGTTTAACCTTATATTAAACGGTAGATGCCGCCAGGCAATACCAATTCATTAATCTAAGAAAAATACAAGTATGAATTTAAATTTCAGAAGAACCGCGCTGCTCGTGGGTATCTGTTCGGCTGTCAGCCTGACTTATACTCCGCAACTTTTCGCCGCATCGGTCGATGCAATAGATGCTGTGCAGCAAGCAAAAAAAATCACAGGTACTGTAACAGATGCAATGGGACCGGTCATCGGTGCCAATGTATTGGAGAAAGGAACCACAAATGGTGTCATTACCGACATTGACGGTAATTTCACATTGAATGTTCAGCCGGGAGCAACGATTGTTGTGTCTTTTATCGGTTATCAGCCGCAAGAAATAGTGGTAGGTAACCAGACTAGTTTCAAGATTCAGCTAAAGGAAGATACGGAATTGTTGGATGAAGTAGTCGTAGTGGGTTACGGTGTACAGAAGAAGAAACTGGTGACAGGTGCTACGGTTGAGGTAAAAGGCGAAGACATCGCAAAATTAAATACTACGCAGGCATTGGGCGCTTTACAAAGCCAGTCTCCGGGTGTAAATATTCAGGCCGTTTCCGGTCAGCCGGGTGATGGGTTTAAAATTAATATTCGTGGTGCTGGTACTAACGGAAATACAGCTCCAGTTTACGTTATTGATGGTGTAGCCGGTGGCGATATTAACGCCTTGAATCCTGCCGATATTGAACGTATTGACGTGTTGAAAGATGCTGCATCTTGTGCAATTTACGGTTCGAGCGGTGCCAACGGTGTTATCCTTATTACTACGAAGCAGGGTAAGGTAGGAAAGGTTTCTGTATCTTATGATGGAAACATAGGTTGGGCAAATATATATAAGATGCCTGATATGTTGAATGCCAAAGAATATATGGCGGTAATGGATCAAGTGGCCTATAATAATGGAGGCCAACCGTATGATTGGTCAAAATTCGTAGATGCTGATTTGCTGACTGCTTATCAGAATGGTACCAATCCTGGTACAGATTGGGTAAAAGAATTCCGGAATAAAAATGCTGTGGTTACTAATCATGCGTTGAATGTAACAGGTGGTTCTGAATTCTCCAAATTTTCGACAGGTATAGGCTATCAGTATCAGGATGGTGCATTCGGTGGTCCGGTGAAGACTGACTATCGTCGTTTTACTTTCCGCATTAATTCTGAGCATGTGATATATCGTAAGGGAGATGTGGATGTGATAAAGTTTGGTGAGAATATATATTATCAGCACAAACAGAATCAAGGTGTGCAGTTAGGTGATCAATATTCGAATGACCTTTCTAATGCTTTGCGTGCTATTCCTCTGATTCCTGTATATAATGAAAATGGTGATTTCTTCATGTATGATGATTTGAAGAATTTTGGAACGAGTGCTAATGGTATACTTGATTATACTGCATATGCTTCTAATCCGATGGCTCACATGGTATATAATCAGGCTGGGAATAATAAGAATAAGAATTTTAATCTGAACACAGCGGCATATCTGGAAGTACAACCACTTAAGAATCTTATTTATAAAGGTCAGGTTAGTTACAAACAATGGTCAAGTTCATGGCGTTCATATCTTCCCGTTTACCAAATTAATAATCAGGGAGATAGCCGTGATAAAGACCAAACGATAAATAACGTGTCTTTGGGTTGGAACTGGAGTTTGACTAATACGTTGAGTTATCGGTTTGATATTACAGACTTACATCATTTTGATGTTTTGGCTGGTACAGAGTATTCTAAATCAAGACCAACTTATGGCGAATCAGTAGAGGCAACCGGTTATAATAGTGCTTTTGGTGACTTTACACATGCTTATTTGCATAATACAGAACGTAAAGCTACTGCTACAGTAAATGGTTATCCCTCGGATTATGGTTCTAAGATGTCTTATTTTGGACGTTTGAATTATGACTTTAAGGAAACTTATATGTTTTCTGCTATCATTCGTGCCGATGGCTCGTCTAAGTTTGCGAAAGGCAATCAATGGGGATATTTCCCATCATTCTCTGCTGGTTGGGTTATTTCAAACGAGGCTTTTATGAAGAATACTGCTTCTTGGCTTGGTTTCTTGAAAGTCCGTGCTGGTTGGGGACAGAATGGTAATGACAATATCCCTAATTCAAATTGGCGTGCCGGTTACGAGTTTGGCGATTATGGTCTTTATACATTTGGCTCGGATAAGAATGGAGGTACAACCGGAGCTTACCCGAATCGTTTGGCTAACCCCGATTTGACATGGGAAACTTCAGAACAGACCAATATCGGTATTGATGCCCGTTTCTTGGATAACCGTCTGAGTTTTACCATGGACTGGTATAGCAAGCAGACGAAAGACTTGTTAGTGGAAGTGGGTACCAATGCGGCTTCCGGTTTCGCTACTCAATATCAAAATGCTGGTACGGTAAAGAATACTGGCCTTGAACTTTCAATGGGCTGGAGAGATCAGATTGGTAAGGAGTTCAAGTATGGGGTGAATGTCAATATGGCCTATAATAAGAATGAAGTAACGGAGGTTAATAACGCCAATCATTTTATTGAAGGCGGTAATGATTTGTTGGCTCAAAGTACGGGTCGGTTTGTCCGTATGGAAGAAGGACATCCTATTGGCTATTTTTATGGTTATAAGACGGATGGTGTCATTCAGAACCAGAATGACTTGCAGGCATATCTTGACCAGAATTGTAAAGGAAATGCGGCAAACTCTAAGCAAGGTGCAAGTATTAAACCGGGTGATTTGAAGTTTGTGGATGTTGATGGAAATGGGGTGATTAATGATGACGATAAGACTGATTTGGGTAATCCTCATCCTGACGTGACAATGGGTCTTACGTTAAGTGCGGAATATAAAGGATTTGATTTCTCTGTAACAACCTATGGCGCTTTTGGTGCACAGGTAGCTCGCTCTTGGCGAAAGTTCTCAGATGGACAGTATGAAAACTATACGACAGAAGTTTACGATTACTGGCATGGCGAAGGAACCTCAAACAGATATCCGCTGCTTGCGCCGGGAAATAGTGGACAGAATTTCCAGGCCATTTCAGATATTTATATTGATGATGCCGACTATGTTCGCATTCAAAATCTGACTATAGGATACGATTTCAAGAGAATTTGGAAGAACTGTCCGTTCCAGCAACTTCGTGTGTATGCTGCTGCACAGAATCTATTTACTTTTACCGGTTATAAAGGGATGGATCCGGAGAATGGTAGAGCCCTCAATGACAAAGAACCGTGGGTAACCGGTGTTGATGTAGGTAACTATCCTCAACCTCGTACTTATATGGTAGGTGTTAATGTTAAATTCTAAAATTGATACACGATGAAAAAAATAGCATATTTAATAGGTGCAGCTTTGATGATAGCAGGAATGTTTGCTTCTTGTAGCTTGGACTCGATGAGTCTGACGGAAAAAGATACGACCAATTTTCCTAAAACGGCTGAAGATGCCAATCAGGCTTTAGCTGCCATATATCAGAACCTGAATAATGTCAATGCTTTTCCACAGCAGTCTTTCTTGTATAATTCTCTGCTGGCTTGCGATGATATGTTGGGTGGTGGTGGTCCCAATGATAAGTTGATGCAATCTTTGGACCTTATTTGTAATACGGGTACAAATGTTACGCAGGACTACTGGGTGGCTCGCTATCAAGGAATCAACCGTGCCAATACGTTGTTGGAGGCTCTTGCTGGTATTGAAATGGATCCGGAAGTAAGAGCGCAGGCTGAGGGCGAAGCCAAGTTCCTTCGTGCTTTTTATTACTACGAGTTGGCTTCCATGTATGGGCGCGTACCTTTGGTGATTACTGCTTTGTTGCCCGAAGATACTACTCCTCCGACTGCCGCTGTTATCTGGGGGCAGATTCTGCAGGATCTTCGCGATGCGGCTGCAAATATGCCGGCTGTTCGCAAGTCGGATGGGCATGTTGATAAATATACGGCTGAAGCTATGTTAGGACGTGCTTGGTTGTATTATACTGGTATGTATGGCAATGGTGAAACTCTGAACGATTTGGTTAGTACGAACTATAGTCCGTTGACTTCAGTTGATTTGCCTGATGGGACAACTTTGACCAAGCAGAATGTGGTTGGGTATATTGATGATTGTGTGAATAATTCTGGTTATAGTCTTGTTCCTGAGTTTCGTAATTTGTGGGCATATACCAATAAATGTACGGTAGAAGATTTTCCGTTTACTGCCGGTCAGGGATTGAAGTGGGTAGAAGATGATGCAGCGGTAAATCCCGAATCCATGTTTGCCATTAAATATAATAAACTTGCATCTTGGAGCACTACTATCGGTTATGGTAACGGTTATGCTCTGCATTTTGGTGTACGTGGCAATGATCAGGCCAATTCTTTCCCCTTCGGACAAGGATGGGGTGCCGGTCCTGTAGCTCCCAATTTTTATAATGATTGGAGTGTGGCAGAACAAGATGATGCCCGTCGTCCGGCCTCCGTATTCAAGACGGAGGATATGCCGAGTTATAATAAAGGTGGTGGTGACGGCTTTATCCAAGAAACGGATTATTATCAGATGAAAATAGGTTCTATCATGGCTTATAGTACGGATGCGGCTGGAAATAAAACGATTGAGCCGGTATTTGAGAAGATAATGTATGGTGCCGACGGCTGGATTAATGATAATCTGATGCAAACCGGTTCTATTCATGATTTGGTTTTGATTCGTTTTGCGGATGTATTGTTGATGCAGTCTGAATTGAAGGAAGATGTTTCCGGTATAAACAGAGTGCGTAGTCGTGCCGGACTTGAACCTATTGGTACATATTCGTTGGCTGCATTGCAGAATGAACGCCGTTGGGAATTATGTTTTGAAGGTACTCGCTGGAACGATATTCGCCGTTGGCATATTGCTGCCGATGCCCTTGAAAGACAGACGGGAGCAAAGGTTTATACAAATGGGGCTGAAAGCCGTAATGTGGCGCAGAACGGTGGTTATGCCGCACGTTATAAGGCTACGGCAGGTTTCCAGAAGATTCCCGAAAACCAAGTCCTCCTGAATGAAGGAAAGGTAGAACAAAATGAGGGTTATACGGATGCAAGTGCTGAGTATAATGGTTGGCAAGAATCTGTCTCTTATACACATCTCCGAGCCCACGAGACTAAGGCGAATCTC
>ENA-OZZD01000251-OZZD01000251.1-human-gut-metagenome-genome-assembly--contig:-NODE-251-length-19596-cov-5.531754_pt1 | contig 19596 bp, 10 predicted proteins | sample MGYA00244937_ERZ654146 | MGnify/ENA primary metagenome ERZ654146 (study PRJEB26926, sample SAMN06164937) | human gut metagenome | biome: ENVO:00009003; feature: ENVO:2100002; material: ENVO:00002003... | reverse complement strand
AGGAGTCGTCGGCAGCGTCAGATGTGTATAAGAGACAGAATCTATATTTTACATTATATGGAAAGGATACTGTTCAATATCCGGCTCATTTGCAATATACAATTCTTAGCTATGTGGATTCGGCTGGATGTTTCAGTTGTAAATTGCAACTGCCTATGTGGAGGGAGTTTATACATCGGTTGGATTCAACTTATCCAGGAAAGGTTTCTGTATTACTGTTTTTACATTCAAAAAGTGAAATAGAATTATTGTATGCTTTAAAAAAGAATGGCTTTGACTATCCAGTTTGTATAGATGAAAATGATAAACTTAATCGCTTAAATCATTTTCCATCTGATATGGCTTTCCAAACTTTTTTGCTGGATAAGGATAATAAAGTGTTAGCGATGGGGAATCCAATTCTTAATCCTAAAATAAAAGAATTGTATCTGAAAATTATTCGTGGGAATGATATTGTATCAACTGCTGGAAAAGGCATTACCCAGACTAAAGTCCATATAGATGTCTCATTTTTGCATTTAGGTAACTTTGATTGGCAGGAGGAACAAAAAGCAACTTTTATATTGAAGAATGTGGGTGACAAACCATTGGTTATACAAGATGTTGCCACTTCTTGTGGTTGTACTACCGTAGCTTATTCAAAGGAACCGGCATTACCGGGTAAGGAAATAGCTTTGGAAGTGGTTTATAAAGCCGAACATCCGGAGCACTTCGACAAGACGATAACGGTATATTGCAATACAGAAAATTCTCCGTTGGTTTTGAAGATTAGTGGGGATGCAAAATAACTGATTGATGGGATGAAGGAGCGGCTGCAATTGAAAAAATGGTTGAATGGAATAACAAACGTATTATTCTGTCTGTGCCTGCTTGTTGTGATACTGATAGTATTGCAGGTGTTTGTGGTGACCTCCTTCAAGATACCGTCGGACTCGATGGAACCGTCGTTGCTGGCGGGTGATTGTATTCTGGTGGATAAATGTTCGGGTGGAGCACGCCTATTCAATGTGCTTGATGCCGTGGAGAAAAAGGAGGTGAGGATGCACCGTATGTCCGGATGGAGAAATTTTCAGCGGAATGATGTACTAGTGTTCAATTTTCCTTATCCGGGCAGGTGGGACAGCATTGCGCTGGACGTGATGTTGTATTACGTGAAGCGCTGTATCGCCGTGCCGGGTGATACGTTGGAGATAAGGAATACACATTATCGTGTGTCCGGATTTGATGGTATCGCAGGAAATGTGCAGGCGCAGGAGGAATTGGATGAATTGATATCTTCGGGAATGACGGAGGAGCGGGGCCTTGTTCTTAAGAGCTTTCCCGATGGTGGCTGTAATGGGTGGACTATCAGCGAGTTTGGGCCTCTTTATATACCGGCCAAAGGCAGCGTGGTAGGAATGAATCCGGAAACACGGTTGCTGTATCGGAACGTGATAGAGTGGGAACAGAAAAAGAAACTGACATTGCATGGAGATTCGGTTCTGCTGGGGGACAGTGTGATACACAATTACCGCTTCTGTGAGAACTATTATTTTGTTTCGGGTGACAAGATGGTGAATTCAAAAGATTCCCGCTACTGGGGATTACTGCCGGAACCATTTATAGTGGGAAGGGCATGGCTGGTATGGAAGTCCGTCAGCCCGAATACTGGAAAAATGAGATGGAAACGTATCTTTAAAAGAATAGACTAAGATGAAAGTTCTGTTTAAATTGCTCTGGATATTATTGATTGCCGGGATATTGGAGGCTTGCAATGCTTCCGGCAGATTGGAGTACGCACTGGAGTGTGCTGCAACCAACAAAGGCGAACTGGAAAAGGTACTGGAACATTATAAAGATGAGCCTGAAAAATATAAAGCCGCTTGTTTCTTGATAGAAAATATGCCTTATCACTATGCCCTTGAAGGTGAAGAACTGGATTCTTTGAAAACAGTGCTGGCTTCGGCAGATGCTTATGGGGTGATGCTGAAGGATACTGCCGTACCGGATTGGGATTATTATACCCCTTCCGGATTGCAGAGAAAACCGGATGTACTGAATATAAGGGCTGAATTCTTGATAAATAACATTGATTTGGCTTTTGATGGTTGGAAAAAGCGTCCGTGGAATGCTTCCCTTTCTTTTGCAGATTTCTGTGAATGGCTGCTTCCCTATCGTATCGGAAATGAGACTCCGGACAACTGGCGGCAGATATACCATGACCGTTATTCCTTTTTGCTGGACGAGGTTTATACGGGTATCGATGTAGTGGAGGCGATTAGCGTAGTTTGGGAGTATTTGCAGAAGGAAGACCCTTACCGGTTTACATGGGTCTTTAACTATCCGCATTTGGGAGGAGAGTACCTGCTGCATAATCGTATCGGCAAGTGTCAGGATGCTTGTGATTTTATGATTTATGTGATGCGGGCCATCGGCGTCCCGGTAGCCTATGATTTCTATACTTTCAATGCGGAAACACGGAAAGGGCATGTGTGGAATGTGGTGAGGGATGTAACGGGTGTCTGCCTTCCTTTTACTTTCCCTTCCCGGAAGCCGGAACGGGGGAGTTTCTATATTGACAGTCGGCGCCCGAGCGTGGTTTACCGCCGGTGTTTTGGCAGACAATGGGACATGGATGGTGATTTTATGCGGAACCGGTCCGTACCGGCTGCTTTTAAGGATGTGTTTGCAAGAAAAGTGTCGGATAATTATTTTGATTCGAATCTGGAACTGCCGGTAGAAGGGATGGACGGGAATTATGTTTATGTGGGGTTGTTCAGTGCTTATGGGTGGCGGGGAATAGATTTTACTAAGGTAGAAAGTGGAAAAGCGCTTTTCAGGAATTTGGCTTCGAGGCAGGTTTATATATTGTTGGCATTCGCAAACGGGCAGTATCGCCCTATTGGAAATCCTTTTTATTTTGATGGCAAGGATATACATCCTTATGTTGCAGATACCTCCAAGTGCTATTCTGCTGAATTGTATCGGAAATACCCTCTTTCGGAACGTATCAGGAACTATATGGGAGGGATAAAAGACGGGCATTTTGAGGCGGCTTGTGATAAGGATTTTAAAAATGCGGAGTTGTTGTGTACTGTGAAAGATACGCCCGGTATCAATTATAATCACGTTATTCTTGAGAAACCGGTAAGGGGTCGCTATGCCCGTTTTTGTTCTTCGGCAGAGGGATATGCGGAAGTTGCCGAAATGCATTTTTATAAAGGAGAGGAAGAGATTGTCCCTATAGACAGTTGGGGAGATGCTCCAGCCACAGCAAATACTTTTGCCTATCAGGTCTATGATAATGAACCGTTGTCGTATTTCATTTCATCAAAACCCGGTGCAAGTGTAACGGTGGATTTTGGAAAGGTTGTTACTATAGACAATTTTATGTATATGCCCCGTAACGATGATAACTTTGTCAGGATAGGGGATTGTTATGAACTCTTCTATTGGGGAGAGGGCTGTTGGAACTCATTGGGTAAGAAAATTGCCGAAAAACCTTTTCTGCCATATGACAGGATACCATCGGGAGCTTTGCTCTATTTGCATGACAGTACCCGTGGAGAAGAAGAACTGATATTTCATATGGAAGCTGGTAAGCAGGTATTTGTATCGGATTGTAAGGATTGATTGGACTGCCTTTCAGATTGGAATAGAAAAAATGGAATAGTGATATGAAACATTGGTGTGTATGGGTATGGTTTACAGCAGGTCTGTTTATGGCTTGTTCTTCGGAAAATCAGTGGTTGGACACAGCTTTGAATCTTGCCGGTGATAACCGTGCGGAGTTGCAAAAGGTACTGGACCGTTACAAGGAAGAGGACGGTGACAAATATCGTGCTGCTTGTTTTCTGATAGAGAATATGCCTTTTCATGGTGCTTACGAGGGAAAGGCCTTGGAGAATTACAGGAAGTATTTCAGTGAATACGTTTCATTTCCTTATTCCAGGCATGTGCAAGAGTTGATTGATTCCTTGAAAAGAGCAGATGGAGAATTTTCTATAAATCAATTGACTTATAAGAGGGACATTATGACGGTGGATTCCGCTTTTTTGGTCAATCATATAGAATGGGCATTCAAAGTCTGGCGGGAGCAACCTTGGGGAAAGCATGTTGATTTTGATACTTTCTGCGAATATATATTGCCTTATAGAATAGGGGATGAGCCGCTTTCTCTCTGGCGCAAAGAAATTTATGAGTGCTATAGCCCGATTTTGGATGAATTCAGGAAGACAGATGAGGCTGATAATCCTAAGGTTGCCGCCCAGTTGTTGATGGATACGTTGCGGAAAGCGAACTACCGGAATACGGCTCTTTTTCCGGTGGGGCCTCATTTGGGACCGGATGTACTGAAATGGCATACGGGCAGTTGCCGAGAGTTTACGGATGCCATGATATATGTGTTGCGGGCATTGGGCATTCCGTGCGGAGTAGATAGGGTGATGGTATTGGGAGACAACAATGCCTCTCATTTCTGGAATTTTGTTTTGGATAAGGAAGGAAAGACATACATTGCAAATCTTCCTTATGAAGAAGTATGGAGCAAAGCGGAAGAATATAGCATTTCGAGGGGAAAAATGTACCGGGCAACCTATAGTATTGATAAGGAGGCGGTACGGAAACTGGGGAAATATTCCGATGTTTACCCGGCATTCCGATGTCCGTTCTTCCGCGATGTCACTGCACTTTATACCGGTAGCAGGAATTGGACTGTAGCTCTTCCGGATTCTTTGCTTTCCGGACAGTTTCGTGAGGGGGATATGGTGTATTTGTGCCTTGCCAACAGACTACAATGGCAACCTATAGGATATACTTTCTTTAAGAAGCGGGAGGCTCGTTTTGAGGATGTGGGAGGCGGGGCGGTCTTTACGCTGGCTGCCTGGAACGGAAAGGAATACGCTGCAGTATCTTCTCCTTTTCTTCTGGAGCGTGAAACCGGAAAGATACGGTTCATTGTTCCGGAAGCTGAAAAGCAGGAATTGGTCTTGTATAGGAAGTGCCATCTTACTTTGAGTGTTCTTTTCAATGACCGGATGATTGGGGGAGTAGTGGAAGGAAGCGACCGGGCAGACTTTGGGTGGAAGGATACTCTACTTTTGATAAAGGAGGCTCCGTATCGGCTATATACTGTGGCCCGGTTGAAGTCTGATAAACCGTATCGGTATATGCGCTATAAGGGTGCTGACGGATGTTTCTGTAATATCTCGGAACTGGCTTTTTATGAGAATACGGAAGATACCATACCTCTATATGGGGAAATCATAGGTACTCCGGGAAGTTTTGAAGACAATACACATGAATATTTGAACGCATTTGACGGTAATCCGGATACTTCATTTGATTATATACATCCGGATGGAGGATGGACCGGGATGGACTTTGGAAGTCCCCATCGTGTGGAGAAGGTGGTGTATACTCCTCGTAATGAGGTGAATTTTATTTATAAAGGTAATTTGTATGAATTGTTTTATTGGGGTGGAGGAAAATGGAATTCTGTCGGGCGGCAAATGGCTGTGTCAGATTCTATTGTCTATTCAGGGTTTCAAGGTGCTTTATTTTATCTGAAGAATCACACAGCCGGTAAAGATGAACGGATTTTTGAATATAAAGACGGGAAACAAATCTTTTGGTGAATTATAGAATACTATTGAATATTTGATAGATAGAATGAATAATGTACGTAATCTATTGGCTGGAAGTTTGGTCTACATTGCTTGTATAGTTTTATTGTCTTTGGCATGTAACGTTTCTTCCGGACTTCCTGTAGCTGATGTTATAGGGCAATGGCTCTATTTCGATAAAAGTGCATTGGTAGTTGCAGGATGTCTGTTGATGGCTGGATTGATGATGGAAAAAAGGTATTTTCTTTTTATACCGGTTTCGTGGGTATTGGTAATGCTGGGGGGCATTGAGGCTGTTTGGGGATTGAGGCAGCTTTATGGTTATGCTGTGTCCAACCATTCCTTGTATGTATTGACAGGTTCTTTCTTCAATCCGGGGCCTTATTCCGGCTATTTGGCCATGATACTTCCGGTCTGTCTGTATCAATGGCTGACCAAGAGGGGGGAGATTCTCTGCTCTGACCGGAATGATGGAAGAAGATGGAAAAAGGTGATGGATAAGGCTGGAACTATGGTTGCCGGTGGTGTGATGCTGCTTATCCTTTGTGTGCTTCCGGCAGGAATGAGCCGTTCGGCATGGTTGGCGGCAGGAGTTTCCTGTCTGTGTGTATATGCTTGGCATATGGATTGGACGGATAAGTTCAGATTATTATGGCAGCAGCAAAGGCAGCGTGTGGTGATGGTAGTGGTCGGTGGATTCTGTGTCTTGCTATTGGCAGGCTATTTACTGTTTGTCTTGAAACCCGATTCTGCACGTGGCCGTCTTTTCATGTGGAAGATAACTTGTCGTGCCATTGCAGAAAAGCCGTTGACCGGATATGGGATTCATAATTTCGCAGCAGCCTACGGAAATGCGCAGGAAACTTATTTTGCAGCAGGTGATTATGAACCGTGGGAGGAACGTGTGGCGGGAAGTCCGGAATATGCATTCAATGAATATCTGCAGGCTGCGGTCGAACTGGGCATTCCTTTGGCGGTATGTCTATTGGTTGTGGTCGTGCTGTGTTTGTATAGGGGAGTCCGTAAAGGACGTTATGGTATCTGTGGGGCTATTCTTTCTTTGATGATATTCTCTTTTTCCTCCTATCCGCTACAACTTCCGGTATTTATCGTTACATTTGGAGGATTGCTTGTGGCGTGCTTGTCCGGTGCCGACCGTTGGCAATGGTTGGGGCTGGCTGTATCAGTAGGCATCATTGGCGGTTTTCGCCTGAAGAATGACTTGCAAGTGGAGCAGGCCTGTCGGGAGTGGATGAATGCGCGGGTGCTGTATAATGCAGGTGCGTATCAATCGGCAGAGAAAGAGTACGGGCGCCTTTATCCTCTGTTGAGAGACCGGGCATCTTTCTTGTTCGAATATGGTCATGGATTGCACAAGCAGCAGCAGTTCAGTAAATCCAACCGTATTTTGAAAGAAGCTTTACTGCGTAGTTGTGACCCCATGATACTGAATGTGATAGGCAAGAACTATCAGCAGATGGGTGATTGCTTGTCAGCGGAAGACTGGTTTATCCGTTCCACCCATCGTTTGCCGGGACGTATTTATCCCTATTATCTGCTTGCGAAGCTTTATGCGGAACCAAGCTTCAGGCAACCGGACAAGTTTGAAAAAATGAAGTGGATGGTATTGACGAAAGAGCCGAAAGTGCATTCTACGGCAATACGACAGATGAGGGAGGAAATAAAAAAGATTCAGCTTATTTTTGTCCATATTAAAAAAGATGAATAAAAAACGTAAGGCGTTAATAATGAGTGAACTAATTACTAAAGTGCTATGAAAAAAGTGTCCACATGCAAATATCGGTTCGTTTTTTTGAAACGATTAATTTTGTCAATTTATAATTGAGTATGAATATGAAGACACAGAACTATCGATACCTGCTATGCATGGCCGTTGCCCTGCTTGCCGCCTGCTCCGATGCCGGAAAGGGAAAAGAGTCCGAGGAAGGGGTGGCAACCGTCCTGCCAAGTGAAAGCAATGAAGTGACCGTGAAAGTCCTGAAGCGGGCGACCTTTGAGCATGAACTGGTGAGCAACGGAAAAGTAACCGCCGGTGCCATGGCGGATTTGCGTTTTGAGACCACCGGTGTAGTGGCACACATCTACGTGAAGAACGGTGACCCGGTGCGCAAAGGGCAGAAACTTGCCGAACTGGATAAGTTCCGTCTGAAGAACAAGACCGCGCAAGCCAAGGATGCTCTGGACAAAGCGGAACTTGAGCTGCAGGACGTATTGATAGGGCAAGGCTATCCGGTGGGTGATACTTCCAAAATTCCTGCCGACATCATGAAGCTGGCACGAGTAAAGAGCGGTTACGACCAAAGTCTCTCCCAGTACGAACTCGCCGCCTATGAAGAAGAGCATGCTACGCTGGTTGCCCCCTTCGACGGCGTGGTGGCGAACCTCTTTTCCAAGCCCTTTAACGAGGCAAGCACTTCGGAATCTTTCTGCTCCATCATTGGCACTCAGAGCATGGAAGTGGACTTTACGGTACTGGAAAGTGAACTCCCCCTGATAAAGAGTGGCGACAAGGTGATTGTCACCCCTTACTCGGATGCCGCTTCCAAACAAGAGGGCCGCATCACCCAAATCAATCCTCTGGTAGATGATAAGGGAATGGTGAAAGTAAAGGCATCCGTCAATGGCAGGGGACGTCTGTTTAGCGGCATGAATGTGAGGGTAAATGTACACCGTTCTCTGGACAGTCAGCTCGTGATACCCAAAAGTGCCGTCGTACTGCGTTCGGGTAAGCAAGTCGTCTTTACCCTGAAAGACGGAAAGGCGCAGTGGAACTATGTGCAGACCGGACTGGAGAATGCGGAAAGCTACAGCATGGCCGACGATGCCCTGAAAGAAGGCGATACGGTCATCGTGACGGGAAATGTGAATTTGGCACATGAGGCGCCGGTGAAGGTGGTGGAAAATTGAAAGATGAAAATTGAAAGTTGAAAATTCATAATTCACAATTTAAATTCATAATTGAAAATTGATAAAGTTTTTGATACAGCGGCCTATTGCCGTACTGATGGCATTTACAGCATGCTTCATTGTCGGGCTGGTGACTTACTTCACCTTGCCGGTATCCTTGCTGCCCGATATTGCCATCCCGGAAATTACAGTGCAGGTGTCGGCGCAGAATACCTCGGCGCGTGAATTAGAGAATACGGTGGTGAAACCTCTGCGGCAGCAGCTCATCCAGGTGGCGAAACTGAAGGACATGGACAGCGAGACGCGCGATGGTGCAGGCATCATCCGCCTGGGCTTCGACTTCGGTACGAATACCGACCTTGCCTTCATAGAAGTGAACGAGAAGATTGACGCCGCCATGAACTATCTGCCCAAGGATGCCGAACGCCCGAAGGTGATAAAGGCAAGTGCGACGGACATTCCTGTCTTCTACCTCAATCTGACCCTAAAAAGCGACAGTGCATACGGCAAGGTGGACGAACGCGCGTTTCTTGATTTGTGCGAGTTTGCCGAAAATGTCATAAAGCGTCGCATCGAGCAGTTGGCGGAAGTGGCAATGGTGGATGTCACGGGTTTGGTCGAACGCCAGTTACAGATTGTGCCCGACCCGGATAAGCTTGCTGTGTTGGGGCTCTCCATTGAAGACATAGAAAACGTGCTGGCGCAAAACAACGTGGAGCCGGGCAGCATGACTGTGCGCGACGGCTACTACGAATACAACATTAAGTTCTCCACCCTGCTGCGGACAGAGGAGGACGTGAAGGGCATCCTGCTGCGAAAGGAAGGACGTATCATCCGCTTGGGAGACTTCTGCCGGGTAGAGATTGTTCCTGCCAAGGAGAAAGGTGTCTCCATGAGCAATGGCAAGCGTGCCGTTACCCTTGCCGTCATCAAGCAGGCGGACGAGAATATGGAAGACATGAAGCTTGCCATCAACAGCACGATGGACTACTTCAAGAAAGTATATCCCGACATTGATTTTAGCATCAGCCGTAACCAGACGGAGTTGCTGGACTATACCATCTCCAATCTTCAGCAAAATTTGTCGTTGGGTTTCCTGTTCATCTGCATTGTGGCGGTACTCTTCTTGGGGGATGTCAAGTCGCCGTTCATCATCGGCCTGAGCATGGTGGTGTCCATTGTAATCTGTTTCTTGTTCTTCTATCTGTTCAGGATGTCGCTCAATATAATTTCTCTGTCCGGATTGATTCTGGCGTTGGGTATGATGATTGACAGCAGCATCATTGTCACGGAAAATATTTCGCAGTACCGCGAACGGGGTTATTCGTTGAGGCGGGCTTGCGTGGCGGGTACGGGTGAGGTGGTGACGCCGATGCTGAGCTCATCCCTGACCACGGTTGCCGTGTTTGTGCCGCTGATATTTATGAGCGGCATTGCGGGAGCGCTTTTCTATGACCAGGCATTCTCTGTTACGGTGGGGCTGCTGGTTTCCTACTTCACGGGTATCATGCTGCTGCCGGTCCTCTATATGCTGGTCTACCGGACGGGGTTGCGCGGCAGGTCGTGGTTCTCCCGCATCCGCATCAACAATCCGTTGAAGGAACATACGCTGGACCGTTTTTATGATGTGGGCATCGACTGGGTATTTTCCCATAAGACGGTAAGTATCATATTCTGTGTGGTTTCTATTCCTCTTTGTGTCTTTCTGTTTTATTCCATAGCCAAGGAGCGTATGCCGCAGATAGACCAGAATGAACTGATAGTCCACGTGGAATGGAACGAAAATATACATGTGGACGAGAACCGGCATCGTGTGAATGTGCTGTTCGGACAGTTGTTGGACAAGACTGTGGAACAGACGGCTGCCATAGGCCAGCAGGACTATCTGCTGAACCGTGAGCAGGCTCTCTCTTCTTCGGAGGCAGAATTGTATTTCAAGACTTCCTCGCCTGACGGGATTGCTCCCTTGCAGAAGCAGGCGGGCGAGTGGTTGATGCGGGAATATCCGTTGGCGACAGTCTCCTTTTCTCCACCCGAAACCGTGTTCGAGAAGCTTTTCGTGACCGGGGAGGCCGATGTGGTGGCGGAACTTTATGCCCGTAACAAGGAGAAGGCGCCGGCGGCGGAAGAATTGCGCGGACTGGAACAACAGTTTGCGGAGCTTACGGGGACAGCGCCCGTAGGTATCGCTTTCGAGAACCAGCTTGACATAAGCATCCTGCAGGAAAGGCTGTTGCTCTATGACGTTTCGTATGACGAGCTTTACCGTACGCTGCGGACGGTATTCAAGGAGAACAGCGTAGCTATGCTCCATTCCTACCAGCAATACCTGCCTATCAGCATTGTGGGCGAGGAGCGGACAGTGAATGAGGTGCTGCAGCAGACATTGATACAGACCCGTCCGGACAGTAAGGGCGAAGTGGAGCATATTCCGCTTCGGGAGCTGGTAAAGGTGCGTCCGGCCGAGGATTTGAAAACGATTACGGCAGGACGCAACGGTGAATATATACCGTTCCGTTTCTATGAAGTGGACGATGCTCCGGAGTTGATGGAAAAGGTGAAGCGGGAGGCAGATGCCACGGGTGACTGGGATACGGCCTTCTCCGGCAGTTTCTTCTCCAACCGCCAGATGCTGGACGAGTTGGTGGTGATTCTTTTCATCTCTATCCTGCTGATGTATTTCATTCTTGCCGCCCAGTTCGAAAGCTTCGTGCAGCCGCTCATCGTGCTGCTGGAAATTCCGATAGATGTGGCGTTTGCCCTGCTTCTGTTGTGGATATGCGGGCATACCTTGAACCTGATGTCTGCCATCGGACTGATAGTGACGTGCGGTATCATCATCAACGACTCCATCCTAAAGCTGGATGCCATTAATGAATTACGGAGGGCTGGTATGCCGTTGCTCGAGGCCATCCACGAGGCGGGGCGCAGAAGGCTCCGGCCCATCATCATGACATCGCTCACCACCATTTTCGCTATGGTTCCGCTGCTGTTCTCGTTCGACATGGGCTCGGAGCTGCAGAAGCCGCTTTCCATAGCGATGATTGGGGCGATGTTCGTGGGGACACTGGTCAGTCTGTTCATCATCCCGTTGATATATTGGTTTATTTATAGAAAAGAAAGAGCATGAAGAAATTAAGTCTTATACTTTTGTTCAGTCTGGGAGCCCTTTCCGCTTTTGCCCAACAGCGGATAACGCTCGATTTGCAGCAGACCATTGCCCTGGCGAATGACAGTTCGCTGGAAGCCTTCCGCACCAAGAACATGTATCTGGCCGGTTATTGGGAATACCGCACCTATAAGGCAAACCGCCTTCCCAGCCTGACGCTGAACATGACTCCGGCACAGTACAACCGTGATATCACCAAGCGTTACGACTCCGAACAGGACCTTGACATCTATCGCAGCCAGCAATCCTTCTATGCATACGGCAATCTTGCCGTCAGACAGAATTTCGACTTGACGGGCGGTACGTTCTATCTGGATACGGAGCTGGGCTATATGCGGAGCTTCGGTGGAAACAAGTATACCCAGTTCACCAGTGTTCCGGTTCGTTTGGGCTACTCGCAGAGTCTGGTCGGTTACAATCCTTTCCGTTGGGAACGCAGGATTGAGCCGCTGAAGTACGAAAAGGTGAAGAAGGAGTATATTTACAATGCAGAGCGAGTATCCGAGCAGGCCACTACCTATTTCTTTGCGCTTGCCATGGCACAGGCGGAATATGACTTGGCCAAGGACAATGCCGTCTCCACCGATACCCTCTACCGCATCGGCATGCAGCGCTTGAAAATAGCCGCCATCAGCCGTGCCGACCTGCTGACGCTGAAACTCGACGTGGTGAACGCCCGCAATACTTTGCAGAATGCCGCCAGTGCCTTGAAGCGCGCCATGTTTTCGTTGGCATCTTTCCTGAATATGGAGAAGAACACGGATATCAGGGTGTCGCTTCCGGGACGTCCGAGGGCGCTGACCATACCGGTTGATGAGGCTTTGCTGGCCGCTCAAGCCAACAATCCGGAATTTCTGGGGCTTCGTCAGGAAGTGCTGGAAGCCGAGCAGACAGTAGACAAGATGAAGAAGGAATCGCGCTTCAACGCCAGCATCAACGCCAGCGTCGGCTTCAACCAGGTGGCAGAGAAATTCGGTGAAGCATACAGGCATCCCATGCAGCAGGAGATGGTGTCGGTCAGTGTCTCCATTCCACTGGTGGATTGGGGCGTGAGGAAAGGCAAATACAACATGGCGAGGAACAATCTGAACGTGGTGAAGACTTCTGCCCGGCAGAGTGAAATCAGCATTGAGGAGGAGGTTATCATGACCGTCAGCGACTTCAACGTCCAGCAAGCCCTCGTCGCCAGTGCCGAAGAGGCCCTCGACCTTGCCATCCTGGCGTATAACGAAACCCGCCAGCGCTTCATTATCGGCAAGGCAGACATCAACAGCCTGACCCTCTCGCTGAACCGCCAGCAGGAAGCGCAACGCAATTACATCTCCGCCTTGCAGGACTACTGGCTGAATTATTACAAGATACGGAAACTGACGTTGCACGACTTTGCCAGCGGATTTTCGCTGTCGGAAAAATTTGATTATAATAACTGATGAAACGAGTTTCTTCCTTCACCGTCATAGTGGCGTTTGTCTGCCTTGCTTTGGTAGGGGTGGCGTTGATACCGCTGCTCCCCGTCAAGCTGAATCCGTCACGCAGCCTGCCCGGCTTCACGGTGGGTTTCAGCATGCCTGGCACTTCGTCGCGGGTGGTGGAGATGGAAGTGACCAGCAAGCTGGAATCCATGCTGGCGCGTATCCGCGGAGTGAAGCGGCTGAACTCCACTTCGGGCAACGGCTACGGCAACATTACTGTGGAGCTGGACAAGCATGCCGATGTCGAGGTAGTCCGCTTCGAAGCTTCCACCATCATCCGGCAGACGTGGCCCCAATTGCCCGAAGGTGTCAGCTATCCCACCATTCACATGAAAGTGCCCGACGAGAACGCCTCACGCCCTTTCATGTCCTTCACACTGAATGCCCCTTCCACTCCGATATTGATTCAGCAGTATGCCGAGGAGCATATCAAGCCGCGGCTGGCAAATATTCCGGGTATCTATAAGGTGGAACTCAGCGGTGCCACGCCCATGGAGTGGAGACTGGAATATGACAGTGAACAGTTGCGCTTGCTGGGTGTGACCCTATCGGACATCAGCGAGGCAGTACAGCGGCATTACCGGAAGGAATTTCTGGGTACGCACAATGTGGATACAGGTAACGGTAGCCGGGAATGGATACGCCTGGCACTGGTGCCGGAGAGCAACTCCCTTGGTTTTAATCCTGCTGCCATCACCGTGACGGCTACCGACGGGAAACTGCTCCGCTTGGACGAACTGGTGTCGGCTGTTCGTATGGAGGAGGAGCCGCAAAGCTATTACCGCATCAATGGGCTGAATTCCGTCTATCTATCCATTACTGCGGAAGAAACTGCCAACCAGTTGCAACTGAACCGTGCCGTGATGGACGAGATGGAAGCTGTTCGGCAGGTACTTCCTGTCGGATATGAAGTGCATACCAGCTATGATGCGACCGAGTACATACGGGAAGAACTGGACAAGATTTACTTCCGTACCGGTTTGACGGTACTCATCCTGCTTGTATTCGTATGGCTCATTACTCGTAAGTTGAAATATCTTTTTCTGATAGTTACCAGCCTGGCTGTAAATATAGCGGTGGCACTTATCTTCTACTACCTCTTCGGACTTGAGATGCAGCTTTATTCGCTGGCGGGTATCACTGTCTCGCTGAATCTAGTGATAGACAGCACCATTGTCATGACCGACCACATTCTGCATCGGCGTAATCTCAAGGCCTTCCTGTCGGTGTTGGCGGCAACCCTCACTACGATGGGTGCGCTTGTTATCATTTTCTTCCTTGACGAGAAGATACGGCTCAACCTGCAGGACTTTGCAGCGGTAGTGATCATCAATCTGGCTGTTTCCTTGATGGTGGCGTTGTTCTTTGTTCCGTCGATGATTGAGAAGATAGGACTGGTGAGGCGGATTACGGGGAAGAAGAGGCGTCTTGTCTTGCCGGGGCTGACGCAAACATTCAAAACAAGGTTGGGACGGATTTTCAGACGTTTCCCCGTTTATTTCTCCTGCTGCTACTCTGCTCTCATCCGTTTTCTGTGCCGTTGGCGCTGGGCTGTATGCCTGCTGTTGCTGTTGGGTTTCGGTCTGCCTGTTTTTCTGTTGCCCGACAAACTGGAAGGAGGGGGAAAATGGGAAGCTGCTTACAATAAGGTATTCGGTTCGGATACCTATAAGGAGTCGGTGAAACCCGTTGTGGACAAGGCGCTGGGCGGCAGCTTGCGGCTTTTCATACAGAAGGTGTACGAAGGCAGTTACTTCACCCGTAATGAGGAGGTGGTGCTCTATGCCAACGCCAACCTTCCCAATGGCAGCACCCTCGAGCAGATGAACACTTTGATGAAACGTATGGAGACCTACCTCAGCCGGTTCAAGGAAATCAGGCAGTTTCATACTTCCATTTACAGCCCCCGGCGTGCCAGTATGCAGATTTATTTCAAGAAGGAAGCCCGGAACAGCGGTTTTCCCTATACACTGAAAGCCAATATGATAAGCAAGGCACTGGAACTGGGAGGCGGCAGCTGGGGCATCTACGGATTGCAGGACCAGGGGTTCAGTAATGACGTCCGCGAGAGTGCCGGCTCCTACCGCATCAGGATGTACGGCTACAACTACGACGAACTCTATGAGTGGGCGGAGAAGCTGAAGGCCAAGCTGCTGACGCACCGGCGTATCAAGGAAGTGCTCATCAATTCGGAGTTCTCCTGGTGGAAGGATGACTATCAGGAATTCTACTTCAACCTGAACAAGGAGCGCATGGCGCAAGAGGGCATCGACGCGCAAGTGCTTTTCTCTGCGGTGCGCCCCATCTTCGGCAAGAATCTGGAGATTGGCTCGGTAGCGGCCGAGCAGGGAACGGAGAAAATCAAGCTCTCTTCCCGCCAGTCTGCCGAATATGACATCTGGGCGATGCAGTTCTTTCCCTATGGAGTAGGAAACGGCAAGCATTACAAGCTTTCCGAACTGACTACTGTGGAAAAGGGACAGATGCCGCAGGAGATTGCCAAAGAAAACCAGCAGTACCGCCTCTGCCTGCAATACGAATATATCGGCTCCAATGAGATGGGCAACAAGATACAGAAACGTGACCTGGAGGAGTTCAACAAACTGTTGCCGATGGGTTATACAGCCGAGTCGGACAGCAACAGTTGGTCATGGGGCGAGAAGGACAACCGCCAATACCTGCTTCTGCTGGTGGTGATAGCCATCATCTTCTTTACGACCAGCGTTCTGTTCAACTCCCTGAAGCAGCCGCTTGCCATCATCTTTGTGATTCCGGTTTCTTATATCGGGGTATTTCTTACTTTCTATTGGTTCCGGCTGAACTTCGACCAGGGCGGTTTTGCCTCGTTCGTCCTGCTGTGCGGCATCACGGTGAATGCCAGCATCTATATCCTGAACGAGTACAACAGCATCCGACGTCGTTTCCCCCGTCTTTCCGCTCTTCGTGCCTACGTCAAGGCGTGGAATGCGAAGGTCGTTCCTATTTTCCTCACGGTAGTTTCTACCATTCTGGGATTTATCCCTTTCATGATAGGTGAGGACAAGGAGGCTTTCTGGTTTCCATTGGCGGCGGGTACCATTGGCGGACTGGTGATGTCCGTCATCGGTATCTTCTTTTTCCTGCCGGTTTTTGTGCTGAAACAGCGTGATTTTCTTAGGAAATGATTACTTTTGCTCGATTTTGTTACCTGAATGGATACTTGAATTTTAAATATGGAAAGTGCGGAGTACTCTTTGGATGAGTTATTATGTCAGTCTCTTCTGTTGTTTCGTCAGTATCGGTTTTATGATGCTCCAGAATGTGGAGAAAAGGCATTCCGGATATTGGAGGAAGCCCATGTATGGATGGGGCGTACGCAAGAGTGTGTGGATATGGCGAAATGGGGGTGCGTGATAGAGTGTCTTGCGCAGAAATACTACATAGAAGATGATACGGATGCGATTCTGGAAGAAATTGATGCTGCCTTGGTTGCGCATTGGAAGAGGATAGAGAAAATCCATGCAGAAGTCACCACCGTTTATTTATGGCTGGGGTACTATTTCCTGCTACGTTTCAGAAACCGGGAATCCCGTTCCCATTCCCGTTGTAAACAGATAATGTCCAGCTTGTTGTGTGCTTTGGTCGAAATCTTCCGTAAGGTGGAGAAGGGGGGAGCCCCGACAGAAGTCTTGTCACATCTTTCGGTAGATGTTTGGGGAGAGACCGTCTGCTGGATGGAGCAGGTACATGATTCCCGTCTTTGCGAGAAGCAGTCGTCAGCTTTGCTGGCACAACTCTATAACCTGAAAAGTGTGGAGTTGGAAAAAGGTCCGGGAAAGCAGGATGCTTTGCTCCAGCAGATTCTGGAGTTTTATTGCTTTTAAGGGAAAATTATCTCTGCTTAGTTTTATCATTTCTGCTTCCACACTTCCACCCACTTCCTGCATCCCTTTATTCATCGGCATTACAAGTGCTGTGGAAGCAACTCAAAAAGGTGGAAGCAACTTTTGCTTCCACAGCGGAAATACGCCGAAAAGTAAGTTAATATCTTGTTTGTTAGTGTATTAATAGAATGTACAGCATTTTGCAAATATCTTGTTTACACGATATGCGTTTCGTGTAAACACGGTATTAACTTCGTAAAAGACCGTTTACCGATAGACTGCAGCTGGGCTCATAATAGGAATAAGATAGGTGCACAGTATGGGGAAACTATGAGTATAATAGGTGTTCAACGGTTATGAAGCACCTTGTTGACGGTCGTTAGTCGAGTGGTTGACGGCCGTTGGCAGAGCGCATCACGGCCGATAGGCGCTGATAACTCCGTACAGAAAATGGAAAGGAAGCCTATGTAAGGGGAAACAAGCTCTGAGCTATTTGTTTTGTTTGCCACATTTATCTTGTTTTTGTACATTATTGAAGCGGTTTTTTGTATCTTTGAAGGGAGGGGCTGTAAAAAAGCTTATTCTCATCCAAAGTTTAATTATATATACATGAATTATGAAGCGATGTATAGTGCTGTTCATAACATTCTGCTGTACAGTTATTTCTAATGCGCAGACAAATGGCATTGTGACTGATGGGGAAAAAGGATTGCCGTTGGCTGGTGTGAATATTTATCTCCAAAAGGATTCTGTGTATACGCAATGATAATCTGGTAAAGAACATGTTCATATGAAAAAACTGCTATATCTTGGGCTTTTGTCCGTTTGCGTACTGTTAGGTTCTTGCGTAGAGAAGAACGTATCCAATGTTTTTGATAAGGTAGAGAGGTATATGGATGTATATCCTGACAGTGCATTGCTGCTGTTGGAGCAAATTCCTCATCCGGAGGAGCTTCGTGGGAAGCAGCGGGCGGACTATGCATTGCTGCTGACGCAAGCACGTGATAAAAACTATCTGGATAGTTTGCAGTCGGATTCGTTGATAAAAATTGCGGTAGATTATTATAAGGATGATGGTGTAAAAGCAGGAAAGGCATTGTTTTATTATGGTAAAGTGGCAGCTTTGCAAGATAATGATACATTGGCTATACAAGCTTATTTGAGCGCTTTGGCTAAATTGGAGAAAACAGAAGAGTATAAGATGATGGCTTTGGTGCACCAATATGTAGGTAGGCTGAATGATGACTCGGAAATGTATGATATGGCACTTGACAACTATCGAAAATCTATTTTTTATAATAAAAAAGTCGGTGATACCTTGAAAATGGTGTATAGCTATCGTAATATCGCCTGGATTTATGAGGTTCGGAAAGAGTATGTTAATGCTGCACGATATGCGAAGATGGGAATGTCTTTGTTAAAGCAGGATAGTTTGTCTCCGGTATATTCTTCTTTGGCGCACTTTTTGGGCGAACAAGAAAAACGACAAGGAAATTATGTGAAAGCAGTTGAATTTTTTCATTCAGCCTTAAAGAATGAGCAAGTTTCTACTCTTATTCCTTATTATAATTTGTCATTGGGAGATGCCTATTTGCAGTTAGGGCAATTGGAAAGGGCAGAAATGTATGTGAGGAATGCTTTGTCTTCGGAAGATTGCTATACACAATCCGGTGCTTATCATTATCTTTATTTGTTGGAAAAGAAACGTGCTGAGTATGCTAAGGCTCTGCTTTATAAAGAAAAGTCTGATTCGTTGCAAAAAATAGCACAGGAGATGAATTTGCAGCACAAAATCTTTGAAATACAGCAAAAAAATGAGGCAGATAAATTGGTGGTGGAGAATAAATTGCTTATGCAAGAAAAGCAGATTCAGCTATATTTTTGGCTGCTACTGTCTTTATCCTTTATAGTTGTGGGATTTGTAGCATATCAGGAAATAAAAAAACAATATAGAAAGAGTTATAGAAAACGCCTTAAAAGGTTTATGGAGAAGGAGCTCAAAACTTATCAAGAGAATGAAAAGATAATAGAACAGTATATTTGTCAAATAGAGGAATTGAAGAAATGTAATCAGCAAGCACAAAAGGGAATGTTGTCTGAGGTACTTGTTAAGGAACAAATAGGAATCCTGGCCCAGAAGATACAGGTTTTGAAAAATGAGAATAAAGAAATACGTGAACATTCTCAGCAAGGTGCTTTGTTTCTTTTAGGACAGCTGAAAGAAGGAAATTTGAATGTGAAAAAATTGAGTGAAGAGGAATGGCTGAACATCTTTGGCTATATAGATTTATTGTCTGGCAATTTTGTGACTAACTTGCGACAGAAGTATAAATTGAACGAGCATAACCTTATGTTGGCTGTGTTGATAAAGTTGGGATTTTCTACAGCAGAGTTGGTCGCAGCTTTTGTCTGTGAGGAAAATTCTATTTTTAAAAAGAAACAACGTTTGAAGGAAAAGCTCCATTTAGGAAAACAAGATGATTTGAATGCGTTCTTTAAAACAAATCCGTTGTATTTGTCCATCCAGAAAAACAAACTATAGTATTTATTTAGTTGATTAT
>ENA-OZZD01000228-OZZD01000228.1-human-gut-metagenome-genome-assembly--contig:-NODE-228-length-21356-cov-7.494249_pt1 | contig 21356 bp, 17 predicted proteins | sample MGYA00244937_ERZ654146 | MGnify/ENA primary metagenome ERZ654146 (study PRJEB26926, sample SAMN06164937) | human gut metagenome | biome: ENVO:00009003; feature: ENVO:2100002; material: ENVO:00002003... | reverse complement strand
ACGGGCAGCGAGCAGCTTTTGAAAGGCGAAATCCGCTATGCCGACGGCAACCCGCGCCCCACGACGCTGGAGAGCGACCTCTCGGAAGCTCTCAAGGAGTTCAACGCGAAGAAGACCGAGCCTCTGACCCTCGGCGGAACGCTCGTCGAGACTCCCGAAGAGGCCGAATTTTCGGGATTCGAGATCACCGGATGGGAAACGGGGGACGGAGGCGACGTTAGCGCGGAAATGTAAGACAATTAACAATGAATAAAATGAAGACTAAACACTTTGCACTCGCAGCGCTGGCATTGACACTTGCCGCCTGTAACAACGACAACGAGAACCTGAATGACGGCCCGGTAGCCGCCCAGTTTATCGCCGACATTTCGCCCGCTACCCGCGTCAATTCGGAAGGAACCGACTGGACCGATGGCGACCGCATCGGCGTCACCGGCGCCGGCTTTACCAACGTGCCCTACAAGAGAGAGAGCGGCCAGTTCGTGACCGACGGTACGACCATCTATTTCAATGACACCGAAACGCATACCTTCCATGCCTACTATCCGTATCAGTCTGACGGCGGAACGGTGACCGTCAGCACCGCAGCCGACAAGCAGGGCACGGACATCGACTTCCTCTTTGCCTCGGGAGCCACAGGCGACACCCACAACCCGACGGTGAGCTTCACCGACAAAACTGACAAAGGCGGCCCGGACAACTCCTTCCACCACTGCATGAGTCTCATCAAGTTCACCTTCAAGGTAGGCGATGGTCTCAGTTTCAACGAAACGGAACCTGCCGGCTACACGTTGGAGGGGCTGAAGCACGAAGGCACATTCGACACGGCTACCGGCACGACTGCCGTAACCGCAGCCTCCGACTCGCCGATTACCATGCAGCTTAACGGTGCCACCGCTTCGCAAGTCATCATTCTCCCACAGGAAGTGACCAAGCCTCTTGAACTGAGCGTGTCTTACAACGGACTGAGCTACAACGCCCAACTGAAACTGCCTGCTACACCCACAGACAATTTCTACACAGCAGGCTATGCCTACACCTACAACGTAACGCTCAAAAATAAGGACATCGAGGTGAGCGAAGCCCAAATTACCCCGTGGGAATCCGGAGATTCGAACGATGCAAGTGCAGAGTTGTAATCCCCGCACACCGCTGCCCCGGCGCAAGCGTCAAGCCGGAGCTGCCCATAGACACGATGGTGCGACGGCCGCCTTCGCAGGCGGCGGCAGCACAAAACGAAAACAAATAAAAAACAACCCGATATGAAGAAAAGACATTCCATCCATCTGCTTCTGGCCGCAGCCGCATTGCTCCTTGCCACGGCTGCCTGCACGAAGGACGAACTGGCGGACGGTGACCGTCTGCCCGAAGGACAATACCCGCTGGAGATAGCCCGCATCACCCTCGGCGTGGAGGGCGGCGAGGCGCAGCCCTGGGGCACACCGCAGACGCGCGTCAGCGAGATTGCGGACGGCAACAGCAGCAAGTTTGACGCGGACGACAAGTTCGCCGTACAGATAGACGGCAAGGACGAGGTCGGCACCTACGCCGTGCAGGACAACAACACCGTCAAAGCCGAAACACCCCTGTACTGGAGCGACACCGGCAAACACACCGTCACCGCCTGGTACCCCGCAAAGAGTGGCACCATCGACCTCGGCAACCAGAGTCAAAGTCTTACCTACCTGCTGTACGGCACAGGCAGCGGCAACTACCAGACTCAGGTCACGCTGAATTTCACCCACGCTCTGGCGAAGGTGCGCGTGACGCCCACGGACGATGCACTCGGCGAGGTGCAGAGTCTTCAGCTCTATACCTACACACAGTGTACTTATGAAAAAGGTGAGGTAGTGCAAGGCTCGCAAGAGGGCTGGATAGAGATGAAGCCGTGCGAATATACCGAAAACGGCGCAACCATCAACTGCTGGGAGGCGAACGTGGTGCCCGACTACACGATAACCAAGCTGCGGGCAAACGGCACCGAGGAGCGCAACCTCTCTGCCGCCATCACCCCCGAAGCGGGCAAGTTCTACAACATCACGCTGAACAAGGACAAGGGATATACCGACGACGGACAGGGCAACTACACCGTGACCTCCGCCGAGGGTCTGATGAACGTAGCCGAATTAGTGAACGGAGGTAAGACCGACATTAACATTACCCTTGACACAGACCTCGACCTCACAGGCAAAGAGTGGACGCCGATAGGAAATTATGAAAAACAATACACAGGCACCTTTGACGGCAACGGCAAGACTATCACGGGGCTGACCTTTAACCAACCGGAAACCAACAATGTAGGACTGATTGGCCGTCTTGGTGAGAATGGTATAGTGCAGGACGTGAAATTGGATAAGGTTAATATAAAAGCGAACAATAATGTCGGTGGAATAGTAGGTGGAAATAATGGAGGCTCCATTATTGGTTGTTCGGTATCGGGAGACATCAGCGGTGCCCGATATGTAGGCGGAGTGATGGGAGTCTTTGGAATTGGCAATAGTGTAGTTACGGCCTGTTACCACGAGGGTAGCGTCAGCGGCTCCGAGTTTGTAGGCGGAGTGGCGGGAGAGAGCGCTTATGGTTCACTAACTGCCTGTTACCATGCAGGAAATGTCAGTGGCTCTCAGTACGTGGGCGGCGTGACAGGAGTTGCGAATGGCAGTTTAGCTATCGTCAAAGCCTGCTACTGGAATGGTTATGACGGCAATGGCATCGGCCTTGGCAGAGGCGAAACCACGAAGGTGGACGGCACAACCGTTACCTGGCAGACGGCCGTTGATGCCATGAACGCCGCCCTGCAGAATGCAGGTTCAGAGTGGCGTTACGAACTCACTGGAGAATTGCCTACCTTGAAAAAATAGTAAACCGTCGGGCGGGCCCCAAATCGGAGCCCGCCCTTTTTCGTACCGGCAAACGCCCGATCACCGGATCTCGACCGGCTCGATGGGCTGGCAGGTCACACGGTCGAGCGGCGCATCGCGGTAGGCCTCCCGCCCGAAATCGATCGTCTTGAGGTCGATGCTCCGAATCCGGCTGTCGTACATCGTCCGGTAGTAGATCACCCGGTTGCACATGTCCGAGGCCGAGGTCCACTGCGTGGCGCTCGGGATATCGGCCGGCACCTTCCCCTCGGGAAACTCGATCCCGATCGGGATATCGAAGTTGTTCAACAGCTGGAAACCCTGCCGCACGGCATCCTCGGCCGTGGACTGTCGGGGTGCCGTAGCCTGGAAGAAGGCCGCCCGCACGAAGCGCGACGGCGGCGTGACGTCGCCCGGGATGCCCAGGAAACCGCTCCCCGCACCGAAAGACGAGAGACGGAGAGCCCCCAGCTCCTGCCCCGGAGCCGAACCCGGGTAGAGATTGACGTAGTTGTTCAGGTTGGTCAGCTGCCACTCGAAGCCCGGGGAGTTGGTCAGCACCCCGAGGGCGTTCTCGTAGAAGACCGGACGTCCGTCGATGATCTCCAGCACAAGCTGCCGGCCCGAAGTGTCGGTGAAGCGCCAGTGCACGGTCGAGGCCCGCAGATCGACCGCCACGACACGGACCCGCCCGACAGCCTCCTTCACCTCGTCCACCGTGCGGCACTCGCCGAGGAGCCACGCCACCAGCTGCAGGTCGGCGATGCTCTCGTCGCGCCGCGCCGGGTCGTACGCCTCATACCGCCCGTAGCCGGGGAAGTAGAACAGCCCGGCCGAGAGCCCCTCCTCGTTGAGCCCCTCGGCCACGAACTCCCTCTGCTCGACGGCCAGCCCGACATAGCCGTAGCGGGCCGTGAAGCGCATGCCGTCAATTCCCTCCGGGGTGTAGGAGCGTTGCGCATATCCGCGCGGCACGACGACATAGCGGCTGTTGAGGTTGCTCCCGCCCCACTCGATGGTCCGGGCCACGATGCAGGCCCCGTCTGCTGCGCGCAGCGTGATTCCCGTGCAGGCCTCGGCCCGCGGCGTCAGGGCCAGCCCCAGAAGGAGGCACCCGACCGACATACAGCGTTTCATCATATCCATTTCCGTTTTTTGGTTCTGCGGCCGCCGCCGGCCCCATCGGGAGCTCCCCGGGCACCGGGCATGTGCCGCCCGTACAAATATAAGAAATAAACGGACCGCCGGGTCCCGTTCCGGCACGGAAAACCGCACGGCCGCAAAAAAAAGTCCCGGAGCGGAATGCCCCGGGACCAACCGCACGACGGCGGTATCTTTTTGGCGTCGGATTACTTGCGGTAAACCTTCTTGTAGCCGTAGATGGCCTCGTCGCCGAGCTCCTCCTCGATGCGGAGCAGCTGGTTGTACTTGGCCATACGGTCCGAACGCGACATCGAGCCGGTCTTGATCTGGCCCGAGTTCGTAGCCACGGCGATGTCGGCGATCGTCGAGTCCTCGGTCTCGCCCGAACGGTGCGACGTTACGGTGGTGTAGCCGGCGCGGTGAGCCATCTCGATGGCATCGAGCGTCTCGGTCAGCGAACCGATCTGGTTTACCTTGATGAGGATCGAGTTGGCGCAGCCCATCTCGATACCCTTCTTCAGGAACTCGACGTTCGTCACGAAGAGGTCGTCGCCGACGAGCTGGCACTTGTCGCCGATCTCGGCGGTCAGCATCTGCCAGCCTTCCCAGTCGTTCTCCGACATACCGTCCTCGATCGAGTCGATCGGGTACTTGGCAACCAGGCCCTTCAGGTACTCGACCTGCTCCTTCGACGAGCGCTTGGCACCCTTCTCACCCTCGAAGATCGTGTAGTCGTAAACGCCGTCCTTGTAGAACTCCGACGAAGCGCAGTCCATGCCGATCATCACGTCCTTTCCGGGAACGTAGCCGGCCTTCTCGATGGCCTTGATGATCGAATCCAGTGCATCCTCCGTACCGTTGAGTGCGGGAGCGAAACCGCCCTCGTCGCCTACTGCGGTCGAGAGGCCGCGCTCGTGGAGCACCTTCTTGAGGTTGTGGAACACCTCGGCGCCCATGCGCAGACCCTCCTTGAGCGACGGAGCGCCCACGGGACGGATCATGAACTCCTGGAATGCGATCGGGGCGTCGGAGTGCGAACCGCCGTTGATGATGTTCATCATCGGAACGGGCAGCGTCTTGGCGTTGGCACCACCGATATAGCGGTAGAGCGGCATGCCGAAGTAGTCGGCAGCAGCGCGGGCTACGGCCAGCGAAACGCCGAGGATGGCGTTGGCGCCGAGCTTCGACTTGGTCTTCGTGCCGTCGAGGGCGATCATGGCCTTGTCGATGCCGACCTGATCGGCGACGTTCATGCCGATGATGGCCGGGGCGATCACCTCATTGACGTTCTTCACGGCGTTCAGCACGCCCTTGCCCAGGTAGCGGCTCTTGTCGCCGTCGCGGAGCTCGAGGGCCTCGTTCTCACCCGTCGATGCGCCGCTCGGAACGGCTGCACGACCGAATGCACCGGATACGGTACGAACTTCGACCTCAACGGTCGGATTGCCTCGCGAGTCGAGGATCTCCCTTGCGTGAATCTCTACAATCTGCATAGTTGTAATGGTTTGAATTTTATGGAATTAATCGCTAATAACCCATTTTGCACCGCAAAGTTACAAATAAATCGCGAATTGCGGTTCGTTTGTTGTTAAATTTTTCACGCGCCCCGCACCGGCGGCTGCGGCCTCCGTTTCGGGATTTGTGCAAAAGTCGTATCTTTGCCCCGCGGCCCGTTGCCGCACCGAGCAAACAACCGGCATGACCTATGCGAAAAGTACTCTCGTTTTCCCTTTTCCTCATGCTGGGACTCGTCGCGTCCCAGCTGCTCCCGGAGCTTCTCGGCCCGGGATACTCCTCGTTCAAGGCCACGACCGACACGTTGCTGTACGTCTGTCTGGGCTTCATCATGATCAACGTCGGCCGTGAATTCGAGATCGACAAGAGCCGCTGGCGGAGCTACACGGCCGACTACTTCATCGCCATGGCCACGGCGGCGCTCCCGTGGCTGCTCATCGTACTCTATTATGTCTTCGTGCTGCTGCCCGCGCCGCTGTGGGGCAGTCCCGAGGCGTGGAAGGAGAACCTGCTGCTGAGCCGGTTCGCGGCCCCCACCTCGGCCGGCATCCTCTTCACGATGCTCGCCGCACTGAAGCTCAAGGAGAGCTGGATCTACCGCAAGATCCAGGTGCTGGCCATCTTCGACGACCTGGACACCATCCTGCTGATGATCCCGCTGCAGATCCTCATGATCGGGCTGCGCTGGCAGATGTTCGCCATCGTGGCGATCGTCGCCGTGCTGCTGGCCGTCGGCTGGCGCTGGCAGGCCACCTGGGACGTGCGCCAGGACTGGAAGCGGATCCTGGGGCTCTCGGTCATCGTCTGTGCGCTGACACAGGCGGTCTACCTCGCCACGAAACACTGGTACGGCGCCGAGAACAGCATCCACATCGAGGTGCTGCTCCCGGCCTTCGTCGTGGGCATGCTGATGCGCCACCGCCACATCGACACCCCGGCCGAACGGCGCGTCGCGACGGGCATCTCGTTCCTCTTCATGCTGCTCGTCGGGCTGAGCATGCCGCTCGTCACGGGCTCGGGCGCCGCAGCGGCAGCCGATTCGGCCGCATCGGTCACGGCCTCGCAGCCGATGATGCCGTGGGGCATCCTCGTCCTGCATGTCCTCGCCGTGTCGCTGCTCTCGAACCTCGGCAAGCTCGTCCCGCTCTTCTTCTACCGCGACCGGTCGCTGAGCGAGCGCCTCGCCCTCTCGGTGGGCATGTTCACGCGCGGAGAGGTCGGCGCCGGCGTCATCTTCATCGCCCTGGGCTACAACCTCGGCGGCCCGGCACTGATCGTCTCGGTGCTGACGCTGGTGCTCAACCTGATCCTCACGGGCGGCTTCGTCGTCTGGGTCAAGCGGCTGGCACTGAAGAGCTATACTCCCGAAAAATCCTGACGCACCGAGCCATGAGGAGACTGCTGTCGGTTATCCTGGCCGCCCTGGCGTCGCTTCAGGCCCTTCCGGCCCGGAGCCAGAACCCCGAGCGCAACCTCATCGTCGTGCACGGCGGAGCGAACATCGCCTTCTTCGCAGCCGCCTACGACAACCTGTCGGGCACGACCTCACCCCGCGCGGGCTACTACGCCGGCGTCACCGACCACATCCGGCTGCACCGCCGGATCCCGCTCTACATCGGGACGGGGATCCTCTTCTCGAGCCGAGGCGGCCGATACATGGGTTTCTCGGCGCGCCCGATGTACCTCCAGGTCCCGCTGACGATCGACTGCCGCATCCGCTGCTCGCGCACGCTCTCGATCATTCCCACCGTCGGGGCGTGGTACGGCGCGGGCATCGGCGGCAAGCTCCGCCACGACGACGGCTGGGCGGAACTCTACGCCCCCGAAGGCCCGATGCGCCGCTCGGATATCGGCCTGCGCATCGGGGCGGCACTCGGCTGGGGCCGCTTCCGTCTCGAAGCGGGCTACGAACCGGGACTGCGCAACCTTGCCCGCCCCGACGCTGCCCCGACGACGCTCCTTCCGGTCCGCTTCACCCGCATGCACAGCCACTGTTTCACGATCGGACTGGGCTGCGAATTCTGACCCGCAGCGGCCTGCCGCAGCCAAGAAAAAAAAGGGAGACAACCCGGGGGTCGTCTCCTTTTTTCAAAACCGTTCCTGCAGCACTCAGTCGCGCAACAGCACCGACGAGTCGCCGTAGCTCAGAAAGCGGAAATCGTGCGCCAGGGCATAGTCGTAGATACGGCGCCAGTCGTCGCCCACGAAGGCCGAGACGAGCAGCAGCAGCGTCGATTTGGGCTGGTGGAAGTTCGTCACGATGTTGCGAACGATGCGGAACTCGTACCCGAGCGGCGTGATCATGATCTGTGTCGCAGCCTTCAGCCGCTCCACGCCGTGCGCCTCCATCCAGCCGAGCAGATCCCCGAGCGCCTCGCGTCCGGTATAGTCCGCCGGAATGTCGTAGAGCTCCCACTGCCCGATGACCCGATCGGCGTCCGGCGCACCCTCCTGCCGGATGCGCCACGCCAGCGCCGTGAGCGATTCGAGCGTTCGGACGGAGGTCGTCCCCACGGCGGTGATATGTCCCCACTTCTCGAGCAGACGGGCCACCGTTCCGCGCCGTACCTCGAAATGCTCGGTATGCATCGGATGCCGGGCCGCATCGTCGTCCTTCACCGGAAGGAAGGTTCCCGCCCCGACGTGAAGCGTCACCTCCTCGAAGCCGAAGCCGCGCCCCCGCATCGACTCGATCAGTTCGGGCGTGAAGTGCAGCCCCGCGGTGGGGGCAGCCACCGAGCCCTCGAACTTCGAATAGACCGTCTGGTAGCGCGTGTTGTCGATCTCCTCGCTCTCGCGGTTCAGGTAGGGCGGGATGGGGATGCGCCCCAGAAGCTCGAGCAGCTGGCCGAAGGTCACGTCGGCCGACCATTCGAAGCGCACGGTGCACTCGCGGCCGCGCTCCTCCTCGATCCAGGCCCGCAGGTATTCGGCATGCCCGTCACGCTCGAAGTTGATCTCCACATAACCCTCCTTCCACTTCTTGCGGTTGCCGACGATGCACGACCAAACGCACCGGCCTTTCACGGCGAAGGCACGCTCGTAGTCGGCCGGGTCGTGCGGCTCGAGGCAGAAGACCTCGATGCGCGCCCCCGAGGGCTTGTGCATGATGATCCGCGCGCGGATCACCTTCGTATTGTTGAACACCAGCAGCTCCCCCTCCGGCAGCACGTCGCCGATGTCGGCGAAATGCCGTTCGGCGATCTCCCCGCCGCGGTAGATCAGCAGCTTCGACGCACTGCGCTCGGCCAGCGGAAACTTGGCGATCCGCTCCTCGGGGAGCGCGTAGTCGAACCGGTTTATATCGATGTGTCGTTCCATTTTGCCCGAATTTTGTGCGGCAAAGTTACTATTTTTTGTAACTTTGCGGCGCGTCAAGGCAATAGAAAAAGGAAAACCTCCATGAAAACCGACTTTCTGGTCATCGGATCCGGCGCGGCGGGACTCTCGTTCGCGCTGAAGGCCGCGGCCCACGGTCACGTGACAATCGTGACCAAAGGCGAGATGAACGAATGCAATACCAACTACGCCCAGGGCGGCATCTGTTCGGTTACCTACGCCCCCGACACCTTCGAGAAACACATCCACGACACGCTCGTCTGCGGGGCCGGCAAGTGCGACCCCGAAGCGGTCGAACTCGTCGTGCGGCGGGCCCCGGAGCTGATCCGCGACCTGATCGCCTGGGGGACGCGTTTCGACAAGACCCCCGACGGGAGGTTCGAGCTCAACCGCGAGGGCGGCCACTCGGAGCACCGCATCCTCCACCACGAGGACCTGACGGGTGCCGAGATCGAACGGGCTCTGGTCGAGTCGGTCCGCAAACACCCGAACATCACGGTGCTCGAGCACCACTTCGCCATCGACCTGCTGACACAGCACCACCTGGGCGAATTCGTCACACGCCACACGCGGGGCCTCACCTGCTTCGGCGCCTACGTCCTCAACGAAGAGACCAACGAGATCGAGACCATGCTCTCGCGCTTCACGATCGTCGCCACGGGCGGCTGCGGCAACATCTACTCCTCGACCTCGAACCCCATCGTGGCGACCGGCGACGGCATCGCCATGTGCCACCGCGCCAAGGCCATCACCGAGAACATGGAGTACATCCAGTTCCACCCCACGACGCTCTACAACCCGGGCGAGAAACCCAACTTCCTCATCACGGAGGCCATGCGCGGTTTCGGGGCCATCTTGCGCCTGCAGTCGGGCGAGGAGTTCATGGACAAGTATCACCCGATGAAATCGCTCGCACCGCGCGACGTCGTGGCCCGGGCCATCTACCGCGAAATGACGCGCCGCGGCGAGGACTTCGTCTACCTCGACGTGACGCACAAGGACCCCGATTCCGTCCGCAGCCACTTCCCCAACATCTACGAGAAGTGCCTCTCGATCGGCATCGACATCACGAAGGACTGGATCCCCGTCACCCCGGCGGCCCACTACTGCTGCGGCGGCGTGCGGGTCGATACCAACGGGCAGACCTCCATCAAGCGGCTCTACGCTCTGGGCGAAACCTCCTGCACGGGACTCCACGGCGCCAACCGCCTGGCCTCCAACTCGCTCATCGAGGCGGTGGTCTACGCCGACCAGGCCGCACGCCACACCGCCTCGCTCATCGACCGCACCGACTTCCAGGAGGGAATCCCCGACTGGGACTTCGAGGGCACGCAGCACACCGAGGAGATGCTCATGCTCATCCAGTCGAAGCGCGAGGTACAGTCGATCATGTCGAACTACGTCGGCATCGTGCGCTCGAACCTCTCGCTCAAGCGCGCCATGCGGCGCCTCTCGATCCTCTTCGAGGAGACCGAGGAGCTCTACAACAAGACCAAACCCAACCGCGAACTGTGCGAACTGCGCAACATGATCGCCGTGGCCTACCTGGTCATCAAGCAGGGCCGCGAGATCAAGGAGTCGGTCGGATGCCATTACAACATAGATTACCCCAAGCAATAACGCATGACCCTACAGGAAGAGATCACACGCCGGCGGACCTTCGCCGTCATCGCCCACCCCGACGCGGGTAAAACCACCCTTACGGAAAAACTGCTCCTTTTCGGCGGCGCCATCCACGTGGCCGGAGCCGTCAAGAGCAACAAGATCAAGAAGGGGGCCACCTCCGACTTCATGGAGATCGAGCGCCAGCGCGGCATCTCGGTGGCCACGTCCGTCATGGGCTTCGAATACGAAGGCCGCAAGATCAACATCCTCGACACCCCGGGCCACGAGGACTTCGCCGAGGACACCTACCGCACGCTGACGGCCGTCGATTCGGTCATCATCGTCATCGACGGCGCAAAGGGCGTCGAGGCGCAGACCCGCAAGCTGATGGAGGTCTGCCGCATGCGATCGACGCCGGTGATCGTCTTCATCAACAAGCTCGACCGCCCCTCGAAGGAGCCCTTCGACCTGCTCGACGAGGTCGAGAAGGAGCTGCACATCCGCGTGCGGCCGCTGGCCTTCCCCATCTCGAACGGCCCCACCTTCAAGGGCGTATACAACCTCTACGAGAAGAACCTCTCGCTCTTCACCTCGGACGAGAAACTGACGGCCGACGCCTCGACGGTCGAGATCTCGGACCTCGCATCGCCCGAACTGGACCAGCGCATCGGCGCCAAATATGCCGACCAGCTGCGTCAGGATGTCGAACTGGTCGAAGGGGTCTACGACGACTTCGACCGCGAGGCCTACCTGCGCGGCGAACTGGCCCCCGTCTTCTTCGGTTCGGCCGTGAACAATTTCGGCGTGCGCGAGCTGCTCGAGTGCTTCATCCGCATCGCCCCCTCGCCGCGCCCGGCCCCGACCGAGACCCGCACCGTGGAGCCCTCGGAGCCCAAGATGACGGGCTTCGTCTTCAAGATCCACGCCAACATGGACCCCAACCACCGCGACCGCATCGCCTTCCTGAAGATCTGTTCGGGCACGTTCGAGCGCAACCGCAACTACCTCCACGTCCGCAGCGGCAAACAGATGAAGTTCTCTTCACCGACGGCCTTCATGGCCGAGAAGAAGTCGGTGATCGACTTCGCCTATCCGGGCGACATCGTGGGCCTGCACGACACGGGCAACTTCAAGATCGGCGACACCTTCACCGAAGGCGAAAAGCTCAAGTTCACGGGCATCCCGTCGTTCGCCCCCGAGCAGTTCCGCTACATCGAGAATGCCGACCCGCTGAAGTTCAAGCAGCTGGCCAAGGGCATCGACCAGCTCATGGACGAGGGCGTGGCACAGCTCTTCACCTCGTCGCTCAACGGCCGCAAGATCATCGGCACGGTGGGCGCCCTGCAGTTCGAGGTGATCCAGTACCGCCTCGAGCACGAGTACAACGCCGCATGCCGCTGGGAGCCCATCTCGATCTACAAGGCCTGCTGGATCGAGAGCGACAACGCCGCACAACTGGCCGACTTCAAGCGCCGCAAGCACACCAACATGGCCGTGGACAAGCACGGACGCGACGTCTTCCTGGCCGACACGAGCTACGCCCTGGCCCTGGCCCAGGAGAATTTCAAGGAGATCCGGTTCCACTTCACCTCGGAGTTCTGACCCACGGAGGAAGGAGGCTCCGATGACCCGGGACGGTAATCCGCCCCAACCGGCCGGTCTGCCGCCGGAATCGACACCCCGACGCCTCCAACCGCTCCGACATACAGATCGGGCCGCCGCCGGAATCCCGGCAGCGGCCCGATTTGCATTTGGCCCGAGGCTGGACGGCACCCGCCCGCCTCCGGCGGATCACTTCGCGGAATCGATCTCCTTCAGCAGCTCCTCGACAGCCGTCCGCAACTGCGTATCCTCACCCTGCACGACCGTCTCGGGCGCATTGAGCACCAGGATGTCCGGATCGAGCTGCTTGTTCTCCAGATAACTGCCGTCGGGCAGGCGGTAACCGATGATGGGAATGCCGAAGACCAGCGACGGATCCTGCAGGGTCTCCCACGAGACGCTGGTCATGGTTCCCGGCACGGGTGCGCCGACCAGCTTGCCCAGCCCCTGATGCTTGTAGACCCACGGCGTGCCGTGTGCGTTCGAGTAGTTGGCCTCGCACTGGAGCATGATCGAAGGCTTGTTCCACCGCCGGCTGGGCATGTCGCACGCCTCGCGCCCGCGGATGACCTGCGTCACATACTTCCGGCCGCTGAAGAGCACCTCGATGTCCTCGTGCAAGCGGCCGCCGCCGTTGAAGCGCGTGTCGATCACAATGCCGTCGCGGTCGTTGTAGCGGCCCAGGATATCGGAATAGATGTCACGGAAACTCTCGTCGCCCATCGAGCGGATGTGCACGTAACCCAGACGCCCGTTCGACCAACGGTCCACATCGGCCGCCCGCTGCTTCACCCAGCGCGTATAGAGCAGGTCGGAGAATGCTCCGGAGGTGATCGGCAGCACGACCTCCTCCCACCGCTCGCGGCTTTCGGGGTCGTAGAGCGACACGAGGGTCTTGCGGTGCGCCTTGCCGTTGAGCAGCAGCGAGCAGTCGTTCTCAGGGGTCACCTCCTCGCCGTCGATCTTCTCGATGACGACGCCCTTGCGGACCTTCGAGTTGGCGTGGTCGAACGGCCCCTTGGCCACCACCTCGGCCACCATCAGCCCCTTGCCGGCATAGTCCCAGTCGAAGAGCAGGCCGAGGCTGGCCGTCGCCTCGACGGCACCCCGCGCGGAGTAGCGGCCGCCGGTGTGCGAGACGTTGAGCTCCCCGAGCCACTCGCTCAGCAGCTCGGCAAAATCGAAGTTGTTGGCGATGTGGGGCAGGAAGCGGCGGTAATTGGCCGTCATGGCCTCCCAATCGACCCCGTGCATCTGCTCCGTGTAGAAGCGCTGCTTCTGCTGCATGTAGACATGCTGGAACATGGCGGCACGCTCCTCGGCCAGATCCATCTTCATCCGCGCCGAGAAGCTCACCGGCTTGAGATTCGACCCGTCGAGCTTGCGGAGCTGCCCGCCCAGGAGGAAGATCGTCCCCTCGCCGTCCATCTCGAAGCGGCCGTAACCGGCATTCTTCGACACCAGCTGCGGATCCCGCTTGCGCAGGTCGAGTTTCCAGAGGTCGAAGCCCTTCTCGAACGACGCCAGGTAGTAGAGCGTCTCGCCCTTCTTGTCCACGATCGCCGAGGCGAGATTCGACGAGTTCGGCGTCAGGCGCGCGATGCGGTCCTCGATTCCCTCGAGCTCGACCACGATCGGCTCAACGGCCGGTTTCTCCTCCTTCTCCTTCGCGGCAGCCTCCTGTTCCTTGTCCGACTTCTTGCCCTTCTCCTTGGCTTTCTTCTCCCGCTCGGCCTTCTCGCGGGCCTTCTTCTGCTCCTCCTCGAGGGCCTTGCGCAGTTCGTAGTCCTCTTTGCTCAGGCGGAACTTGTCGTAGGCATCCTGATTGAGGAAGACGAGCATCACGTCACTCAGCGAACCCCACGAAGCGTGGGCCCGCATGCCGTAGCGGTCGGTCTCGAAGAGGATGGCATTGCCGTCGAGCACCCACCGCGGCGACGAACTGAAGTAACCGCTGCGGGTCAGGTTCGTGATCTCACCGCCCTCGGCGCTGACCAGACCGATATCCGAATAGGGGTCGTGGCGGTTGCCGATGAACTCGAGGGCAAACCACCGCCCGTCGGGCGACCAGCGGTAGTCGAAGCCGCCGCCGGTCCCGTACCACGTGCTGCCGTCGGTGACCTGGTGCACCTTCTTCGAGTCGAGATCGACGACCATCAGCCGGTCGCGGTCCTCGATGAAGGCCAGCTGCTTGCCGTCGGGCGAGAACTGCGGACAGGTACGCTCGAGTTTCGACTCGGGCAGCAGCCGCTCCTCGCAGAGCACCGTCGCGTTGGGGAATCCTTTCTCCTCATCGCGCACGATCGTCGCCCGGTAAAGGTCCCATTTGCCGTCCCGCTCGCTGGCATAGACCAGCGTCCGGTTGTCGGCACCCCACGTCACGTCGCTCTCCGTGGCGGCCGTCTCGGTCACCTGCTTTGTTGTGCCGTACTCGACCGAGGTCACGAAGAGTTCGCCGCGCACCGTGAAGGCGATCTGCTTGCCGTCGGGCGACACGGCCGGGTCCGAAGCCCCGGAGGTAAAGTGGAAGATGGTCTCCTGCCCGGCATCGTCGCGCGTAAGGTCGATCACCACCTTGCGGGGCTTGCCGCCGGCCGGCTGGGTATAGATCTCGCCGTTGTAGGCATAGCACAGCGTGCCGTTGTCGCCTACCGAAAGGAAACGCACGGGATGCGTGCGGAAATGGGTCACGGCAGTCACCTCGGCCGGGTTGTCCAGCGGGAACGAGTAGACGTTGAACGACCCTCCGTCGCGCTCGCTGAGGAAGTAGACCTGCGCCCCGTCGGGTGAAAGCACCGGATTGCGGTCCTCGCCGGCTCGCTGCGTCAGATTGACGTGGCTGCCGTCGGCCGGACGGTAGAGCCAGATATCGCGGGTGATCGACGAGGTATGGTGCTTGCGCCACTCGTCCTCACCGCCCTTGCGGTCCTGATAGAGAAAAAAGCTGCCGTCGCGGCCGAAGCAGACCGCCTCGGCCGGAGTGCCCAGCACCTGTTCGACACGTCCGCCCCCCACGGGCACACGATAAAGTTCGGGCATTGAAGATTTCGGGAACAGGGCACTGGCGGCCGGATCCTGGATCGAGGCTACGAAAAGAACATATTCCCCATCGGGCGAGAAGGCCGTGGGGACCTCCGAGGCGGAATTGAAGGTGATCCGCCGGGCGGGACCGCCCTCGGACGACATGACATATACGTCGGAGCCGCCTTCGCGGTTGCTGGCAAAGGCGATCCGCGTCCCGTCGGGGCTCCAGACGGGGCTCGATTCATACGACTCCTGCGTGGTCAGCTGCACGGCCTTGCCGCCGTCGGCCGCCACCTTGTAAATATCGCCCTTGTAGCAGAAGGCGATCTGCTGCCCGTCGGGCGAAATCTTCACATCGCGCAGCCACAGCGGCTCGGCGGCAAGCGCCCATTCCGCCGCCAGGCCGAGGGCCATACAGAGAAACAGCTTCTTCATCGGTTCTTGTTTTTTGCGGTAAAACTGGAATTATTCCGTGCTAAGATAGGAATTTATCCGCGAAAAGCCCGCGAATCGACCCCGAAAATGCGTCCTTGAAGCCCGGGCCGCACCGCGCGCTCCGCCCGGCGGGGACACAACGAATCACCGGTACCAATCGCCTCCGCAGAAACGAGGCACTGCCCGCCCACGGGGACAGGTCCGGGCCATGGACAACCGCCTCACCGGCCGAGCACGTCCCAGAACCGCGCGGGGAGGTGGATGTTCTCCACCCGACGGGCCGCTTCGAACAGCGGAGCGATCTCCGCGGGCGTGAAACCCGCAATCCCGCAGCCGATCTCCGTGACGAGAAACGTCATCCGGGGATGCTGCCGGGCGAAACCGATGAACTCGTCCACATAGGGACGGATCGTCTCCACTCCGCCCTGCATGGTGGGGATGGCATAGCTTTGTCCCTGCAGCCCGACCCCCTGTCCCCAGACGGCCCCGAACTTCAGGCTGGCCAACCGGGCAGCACCTCCGCCGTGCATGCCCGCCAGGTTGCTGCCGAATACGAATATCTCCCCGGGCCGAAGCTCCGTGATGCGGTCAGGTGTCGTTCTCATAGTGATGCGTTTTGTTGTAAAGATACGAAAAAATACAACCGCCGCGACAGGAACGCCGACCACGAAACCCGCCCGACGGAACCTTTCCATGTTCCATTTGTGTTCCACGGCTGCAGCGAAGGGCCGGCGCAAAAACGAAAAAGGCTCGACAATCAGTTAATTGTCAAGCCTTTTCTTCAGTCGGGGTGACTGGATTCGAACCAGCGACCACACGCCCCCCAGACGTGTACTCTTAAGGCGAGTACACCGCTTGCGCTCAACACATTAGCTTTCTACCTTACAAGGCGGTTGACTTCTCGGTTGATTCGACAGTCAAAGGTTAAACATTAGTGAACTATTGGTGATAAGCAATCTTCTTTCGCATATCAACAGTCAAAGGGAAAAGCCGCATTTTTTCAGCTCTCTCCTTATCCTTTATGGACACGATGCAATCCAACGAAATCAAGTTCTTTCGTAAATTGCATCAGATAGTTTTCACAGAAGCCTGCTAACGGAAATTTCATCATCTCTTCCCGTCCATCGTGCGTTGAGTATTGAATTAGTATTGTATCGGCTTTTACGTGGTAGTCGAACAGATTTACCCGTCCGTCCGTTCCCTCTATTCCGACCTCGTTCTGTGTCATTATGCCGATTATCCCGTCCATCTCTTTAAGTTCGCACTTTCATCCGAATAGGTAGTGCCGATTCTTTGCAAGGATAATTTAGACGGGCTTTGTTATGTCTGCCATATTAGGGACAAACACATAAATAAATGTTTCGGGGTATATTCCGTCTTTGGGCTTCTCGACAAACAGGGCTATTCCCTCTATTGGGCTTCATCTGACCGTCTTTTGAATAATCAGCCTGTCTTCCCAAGTTTCGGACTTTCATTCTGTTTTTGGTTGTTTGTATTTATTCATATCGTACAAAAAATTATAGTGTTCCATGTCTATAAAGATAAGATTATTAGCAAAATAAAAAAAGAGACAGACCCCGCGAAAAGACCTTATTTGCCTCTTACGAAGTCTGTTCTTTGAAATTGGATTACCACAATTTGTTCTCGGGATGTTCTTTGATAATAGCCATGATTTCTTCTTTAGTCATTTCGGAATGTTCGTCTTCACGGGCTTTTAATCCTTTGACTTGGTAATTCATGATTTTTCGGGTTGTTTCATTCACATCGCTGTATATCCAAGCGTCAAAAATGGTATTTGGGTCATTCAGAAAAAGAACAGAAACAAACAGCCCACCAGCAATGAACGGTTCAACATTGTAGATGACAAACTTACTTTTTAAGATAGATTGATAAGAGGTTAAATCTTTATTTTTAATCTTACCTTGGAGGTAGGCATCAACATATTTACGCAAAGTACGAAAATAGTCATTATCCTGCCAGTCTTCATCAGTCCAATTTCCGAAGCGAATATCGTTCAAAGACTCGGCTTCATTAGATTCGCTTGTTGAGTCCTGTAAAATCTCCTGATCCTTCTCTTGCACATTAGGTTTTGCAATGGATTCTGTTGTTATTTCTATTGGTTGTGTCGCTGTCTTTTGTTTGGAAGACTGGCTGCCACATCCTGCAATCAGCAGGGCAAATATGGGAAGTAAATAGTTGGTCATTTTAAATTCTTGTTTATTCTGTTTTGCAACTCTTTGTCTTTGTATCCGTTCCTTTTGGCTTGTTTCAACCAATAGTTTGCTTGTTCCCAGTCTTGTTTGTCCGCATAGTAGTATGCCAGATCCCGTTGAGCCATCCACTCGTTTTGTTTAGCGGCTTTGCACCACCAGATAATAGCTGAATCAATATTCGGTTTCTCTCGCCCAATCAAATCGGGGCGGTAGGCATAACAACCACCCAATTCGATTTGCGCCTCTCCACAGCCAGCCTCTGCTGACTTAAAAAGGCTTTCGATTGCCATATCTTTATCTCCAATTTCAAACAGCATATAGTTTAGAAATTGTAAATATTGTTTGTAGACTAAATCGTTAGATTCAGCATTCGATTGTTGAGGTTGTTTTTGATCCTTGCAACCAAAAAGTAATAAGGCGAATATGAGAAGCAAATAAAATTTCATGGTTGTTGATTAAATATAATGACTTGCTTATTTGTAGTTAATATTGCCACTATGTTTATAATATGCGTTTTTTTTACCATAAGCGGAAGTAAAACTTATAATTAATAAGAAAAATATGCCAAATCCGCAGATAAGGAAAAAGAGTTCTAATTGGTTATTGCCTCTAAGGCAACGAGATTCATATAATGGATGTCCGCCTAGAATGTAGATTAGCACTGTAAATATATAGGTAATAGGAGGCCATAACACTATAATCTTAATGAGAGAAGATAATATCTTTTTAGAAATATTAGAGCATAGAGGACTATATAAATCTCCAGTATGCAAATCTATTCGATATTTTACTCCCTTATAAATAACAAACTCACCTGTGTATCTGAAGTCGATTTCTTTACTCAGTACACATGAAATTATATTAAGATTTTTTTTGTCACTATAATAGATATAACCATATTTCCCTTCTTTTGTCATCTCATAAATCTTACCGTAGTCAGGAATATCCTCAATCTTCCATATTTTATCATAAACACATGGTAGCACGCTATGATAATTATGGAATAATCCATATTTCCCATTTCGTTTAATTATATTAATTCCGACTGGAGGATCTTCAATTTTGATTTTTTCATAAGTGCATGGTAGAATAATCTTTGATGGATTATCTTTTAGGCCATTAAAACTAAACAAGCCAAATCTTTTTTTCTTTTTGAGTAGGTAAATTGTATTATTTCCATCTTCCCCAACTTTGCTTATTTCTTCATAAACGCATGGTAAAATAATCTCAAATGTGTTTCCTTGATTAATATCAAAATAAAATAATCCGTTTTTCCCATTTAGAAGGCCAATAAAAAGACCGTTCCTGTCTAGACATGAATTGTTAAAATAATCAGTTGTATCCCCTGTTGTACGATCTACGTAATAATAATGTATAGTCGCCCCTTTAATTTCCTGAATCAAGGTGATCCCTTCTTTTTTATCTATCTCATTTCGCTTGGGCAACTGAATTGAATCGTCTTCTTTGAGCTGTTGTGAGGATATAGGAATAGAAAGTGAACTTTGTGTCTGAGAGGAAGGTTGCGAAATTTCTGCCATGAACGAGGCTTTTTGGGCTACGTAGTCATTTGTTCCAAGATCAGAGAATGAAATATTATCTTCTTGGACCATTATCTCTTCGGCTTTGTTCGTAACCAGATCGTCGATGGCTTCAGGTGTAGTTGTCAAATTATGTTGTGTTATGCGCTCCCCGCAGTGCCAACAAAATTTTGCATTATCAGCCACATGTTGTCCACAATTCGTACAGTACATAACTAATTTAATTTTAAACTAATAAAATCTCTAAAAGCCCATTGGACACCTTTTTTGTTTGCTGCATCATAAACTTCAAGAGTATCCCATCCTAACACAACAATACGACGAACTAATTGATTGTTGTAAAGAATAATTCTACCAATAGCTATTAATTCTTCCTTTGTCAAAGGTCTGCCACTTTTAACTTTGATTCGAAATCCAGACATCATCCATTTTGACATTTCATGTCGATAGTTGCTATTTCCACAAGATGTCGAGGCTTCTAATAACGAAGGAACTGCTCCTGAAACATAAGCATCTCTGGCACTATCATTCCATTCGTTTAATAATTTACGCCGCTCTGACATGTCTCGAAACCATTTGACTATTCGATCCCAAATCATAACAATTTTTGGTTTCCTTGTTTTTGATTGCTTTGTAAATTAAGAATATATTGGGACACAGTTGTTGTGAAAGTTGTAAAATTTTGTAACGGAATAGTCATGCTAAAAGTTAGACCATTTTTATCATAATCCTCAAAATGAATCTGATCAATTTTTGAGGTACTCGTATTTTCTAATCTGAAACGACAATGTGCAATAGAATTTCGGATATGCTTACAAACACTTTGTAAACTTATTCTTTCTGGTCTATAATTCTTTTTCTTTTTGTCAAATATTTGGCAACACTTAATGTAGTTAGTGTCTATTCCCCATGTCGGATATTTAAGTGTGCAATTAGGTATTTTGTTTTTGTGCTTTTCATGAGCTATAAATAGCAACCCGACACATGCATTTAGCAGCAATGTGACATCGTAATATTCTTCAGGAGGGAGATTTAGTTCCTTGTATTGTTTGATGAGTTTCTGCGATCGTTCAATAAAGTTATAAGTATTGACAGGTCCCATAATCATATATTGCCATTTCCAACCCTATGATGGCAAGTTAGTAAATAAAGAAAGCGCAGGGCTGGAGCTTTATTTTAGTGCGACAGGTCGTAGGAAACCCAATAGATAAAATAAGCAACAACCCCGCGCCGTATCCGAGAAGGATATGACGGGAGAGTCATGCCACTTATTCTCTCTATTGTGCTATGAATTTCCTACGTTCGTCGCACGAGAATAAAGTTACACTTCCGTAATTCAATATGTCTCCTGCAAAAGTAGGAAACAATCGTTGGAAATGCAATGGCATAAACCCTCTTTTTCAGGGTTGTTGCAACACAAATTTCGCCAAAACAAAGTTTTTCTCCAAGAGCCACAAATCTGGATTTAGAACTTTGTTCGTTGTAACATGGGGCTAATTGTCCTCGCAGATTTGTTCAATTACATGGTCCATGTAAATGGCCTGTCCGCTTGATGTTCGTCCCCACCAATGGCAACCCAGTTCGTCGATGATGATTTCGCCCTGTTCTCTCAATCGGTCGGCCAGCCATGATGTCACCAACCACCACTCCAACACCTCTTCCCCATTAAAGGGATAGATGTACTCTTCGTCGATTCGTCCTGCTTGGATTAACTCGTCGATTACCGAACTTTGTCCCCACAAGACATGGAGATCGGTCATGCGTCGTGCCAGTTCTTGAATTGTGCTCATGATTATTTGTGATTAGAATATTCCCAAATAACCATAGAAACATAACTCCATCGAAAAGGGAATTGAATCCGCGAGCATTCAACTCTGTAAAGAATCTTTTCGATCATTGAATGAGCATCATGCCTGCCTTTTATATGGGCTTTTCAGAACGGGAATACAGGAACAGAAACAGATGTGGATTCTTAATAAGAGGATAGGTACAAAAAGATCCTTTCCCATAGAAAACGGGGCGGGGCGAAAAACAGGTAGTGCCTGTACTGTCTCTTATACACATCTGACGCTGCCGACGAC
>ENA-OZZD01000194-OZZD01000194.1-human-gut-metagenome-genome-assembly--contig:-NODE-194-length-24858-cov-5.983550_pt1 | contig 24858 bp, 32 predicted proteins | sample MGYA00244937_ERZ654146 | MGnify/ENA primary metagenome ERZ654146 (study PRJEB26926, sample SAMN06164937) | human gut metagenome | biome: ENVO:00009003; feature: ENVO:2100002; material: ENVO:00002003... | reverse complement strand
TTCGCCTTAGTCTCGTGGGCTCGGAGATGTGTATAAGAGACAGCTTAACGTGAGTCGGGAACGTTGCGCCGCCCATACCGACGATACCGGCCTGCTTGACCATTTCGACCATTTCCTCAACGCTCAGCGCGTCGGGGTCGGCGGGGGCTTTCACCTCTTCGCTCAGCTCGTCTTTAAAGTCATTGTCGATCACAACGGACATGACCTTGCCGCCCATGGAATAGGGACGGGGCTCCACCGCGGCAACCGTACCGGATACGCTTGCGTGAATGGGAGCGCCGAGACCTTTGAATTCGCCGATCTTCTGTCCGAGCTTGACATAGTCGCCCTTGGAGACCGTCGGGGTGCAGGGTGCGCCGAAGTGCATCGACATGGGGATCACCACCTGAGCAGGTGCTTGGAGCTGCTCGATGGCCTTTTCATTGGTAGCAGCCTTCATATCATTGGGATGAACGCCGCCAAAGAAAGCTTGTGCCATAGTCTTCACCTCATCTTTATACTGCCAGAACAGTGGAAACACTGCTCCATAATCGGACTGATTATACAACCATTCCTTTCCGTTGTCCAGAAAATATTCTGCCCCGGCAGCATTTTCCTCTATATTTTATCAGGTTTCGCCATTATTTTCAGGCAAAAACAGCGTTTTGCCATACACTTTTCCCCTGTGCGCAACTTACCGGTGACAGATCCCCCGCAGATGTCAAGTATTTCGTGCGAAAAAGATAGAATATTTTTTTGATGGCTCATGCGGCGCGGTCGAAAGCTATCTCGAACGCCTCCGCCGAGGACATAAAGCCGAGTATTTCTCGCGGGTAGTTGTTAAGCCACGTCTCGACGTGCTTCACTTCCGCCGCCGTCACCTTGTCGAAGTCCGTCCCTTTCGGGAACTTCCGCCGTATCATGCGGTTAATATTCTCGTTCGTGCCGCGCTCATAAGAGCTATACGCATGGCAGTAATAGACCGTCGTCCGCTTTGCATCCTTGCGCCGGTCGCTCCGCTCGATGCCGTCAGCATCCGCGAACTCGGAGCCGTTATCTACGGTTATCGACTTGAATATCCGATAGAACGCCGCACCATAGAGGCGCTCGAGGCGGTCTAACGCCGCGACGACCGTCTCGGCGCGCCCGTCCTTGATGCGGATAATGATTTCTCGCCGCGTGACACGCTCGGAGAGGACGAGGAGGCGGGCTTTCGTCCGCTTCTTCCCGACGACGGTATCCATTTCCCAATGTCCCGGCTCCTGCCGCTCGTTGATATACTCCGGCCTCTGCTCTATGCTTGTGCCGCTGGATGCCCGAGCCTGTTTCTTGCGGATTGTTCTATGCTTCTTTTTGCGGTCGCCCTTTTCCGGGAGGTCTTGATTTGTGAGCGTGAGGAAAACGCCGTCCTCGACGTATTTATAAATCGTCGCACGGCAAAAGGTTATTCCGAAGTGTTTATATTTTTCCTGCTTGAGTAGGGCGCACACCGCCGCCGGTGAATAGTCCTCGTTTCCGATTTTGTCCTCGATAAACTGCGCGGCGGCGTGATTTTTCCCAATCTTGAGCGGAGCGCCTTTCGCGGCGAGCCCCTCTTGATAGCGTGCCTCGGCCTTTTCCGGGCTATACCGCTCCTCGGTCGTATAATCGGAGTTTAGATGCTCATACGTCCCGCGCTTGAGCTCGCGGTAAACGGTGCTGATATGTACGCCGAGTTCCTCGGCGATTTCCTTTTTCGAGTGTCCATGCTTGAGCATCGTCTCGAGCTTGATACGGCTCGTCCAATTAAGTTGTTTATATGTCCGCTCTCCCATAGCGCGCCCTCCCTCAAGATATAGAAAAAGGGCGGGAAAGCCCCGCCCTCTCGTTACTGCGACAAGAAATCCTCTATCGCCTTTTTGATAATCTGCGCTTGCGGAATACCCTCGGCGGCACATTTCGCCTTGAAAGCCGCCGCCGTTTCCTTTGGAACGCTCGCAGAAATGAGCGTATATGTTTTTTCGTTATATCTCCGTTTGACCTCCGTCGAGGTACGAGTCTTTCTTTTCGCCTCCGGCATGGTATCACTCCTCAAAAGATTTCGTTTTCCGCGATATACCTTTCGACCGCCGCCGCGTCCGGCGCGGCCTCTTTCGGTATTTTGTACTCGACCGCAACGCCGCCGAGAACTCGCTCGGCTTTCCATTCGCGGGAGAGTTCCGTTACGGAATACTCCCGCTCGCCCTTTTTGATAATCATATATAACCCCCTCATGCCTCCGTCGGTCTGAAAAAGACCTTGTTTCCCCGCCGGTAGATTTTCCCCTCGCAAACGTAGTCGGCAAATACCGGCTTTCCGTCTGAGCGTTTTTCTTCCTTGATAGTGTGCTTGTAAAAACGGTACTTCCATTCCTTTTCTCCGCAAGATGCGTCCCCGGCCTTTGCCTCTTGCCATAGTTTATAGAGTTCTCCGAGGGTATCAACATCCGCCTCGTCTATGTCGTCGTCGCCCGGCATATAAGCGCCCATCGAATAATAGGACGTTGACGAGCTCTCGAACTGGACGAAGATTTTCCCGTTCCACTTCTGCACCGTGTGCGTGTATCCCATAATAGCCCTCCTTATTTTGCACTTGTTTTTTTCGCTCGTGCTGTTATAATAGGACTTACGGGAGGGACGGTTTCCCGTCCGCTCCCTGCCTCGGCTTACTTGCCGGGTTTAGCCTTGCTCGGTTTTGGCTTTACAAGGGTGATTGTAACCTTGACTCGTTCCACCGTGTCGTTACGTTCAACCGCTTTCGCCAATTCCTGCAAGGCTTTTTCTATGTTGTCCATAGCGTTTCTCCTTTCCTTTAGGATGTACTCATTATATCATACTACTATTAGTATGTCAATAGGTCAAAACGAAAAAGTGCAAAAAATAATCCCCGGCACGGAGCCGGGGATTTACTCTATTCCGAGGAGCCAAAGGGCGGACACGCCGAGGACACGGGCAAAGACGGGTATCTCGTAATCGGGAATAAACCGCGTCCCGATTTCGATACGGCTTATCGAGTCCCGCTCCATTGTTACGCCCTCGACCTGCACCCGCGCCGCGAGGTCGCTTTGTGAGAGCCGGAGCTTTAGCCGTGCCTCGCGGATGCGCTCGCCGCTTATATTCTTCTTTCCCTCAAAATCATATATCCGCAAGCTCTCGCCTCCCGTGTGTTAATGTTCTGCATTTTTCTTGACTTTAGCACATACGCAACGCATAATTGTGTTAAAGGTCAGCAGACCGAAAAAATAGGAGGGAGTTACTCATACCATGAAAAAGCTCAAGACTTGGCAAATAGTATTACTCGTTATTTTCTATCCCGTCGGTATCTGTGTATGGATATATCGGGCTATCAAACGAAGCCAGTTAAAGAAAGCTCGGGAGGCCGAGCAAGCCGCGCTATCCGCCCGCCGGGAGGCCGAGCGCGCCGAACGCGAGAAATTCGAGGCCGTTCGTGCTCAAATCTCCCGCCACCGTAGCGAGCGCCGAGAGTGGCTCGACGCAAATTGCGACTATGTTTCTTTTAAGCTCGTCGGTGTGACATTCAATAACGACGACGGCGTAGGGCGCAATCGTCAAGATATTCTCCGCGAAATCGAGGAGGACGGCGAGCTCGATAATTTCTCCTATGATACATACGACTACGAGGGAAATACCGCCGTCGGCGTTTATTATAACGGCGAGCAAATCGGGAATATCGCGCAAACGGATTTGAAAAAGTTCCTTTCTCGTACCGTATGTGAGCTTGCAGATTTCGAGGTCGTTTCCGGCGAGTCTCGTCGCGGTATATGGGTCGGTTTCTATTTCAATAAATAACATTTGCACGGAGTTTTCCACCGCCGCACAAAAAGAAAAAGCGGGCGAGGCCATAGAGCCCCGCCCGCTTTTTCTGCACGATTATACGTCGGAAAGATTGCCGAGAGCGCCCGCCGCCTCGAGTGCGCGGTAGATGATGCAAGCGACGGCCTCGCGTGTAATCGGCTGTTGCCAGCCGAAATTACCGGCTCCGTCGCCGTTGAAAATGCCCTTGCGCTTGCAGTATTCCGCCGCCTCTTTCGCCCATGCGGAGGGCGTGTCGCCGGTATCGGCGCAAGAGGTCAGTTGCTTTCTTGCCTCGTTAATATCCATGTCGAAAACCTCCTCGTTTCCAGAGAGGCGAGCCTTAAATCTCGCCCATTGTTCATTTCCGCTCGTGCCGTAATAGGCGTTCATGTCGTCGCCCATCCACGGGCGCGGACACCATTTCCCCGTAACGTCGTAATGCCGGACGACGTTCTCGGCGGGGATATTGTATTTCTCCATGAGAGCCCGCGTAAACTCTACGAGATTATCGACGGTCTTTTCGGTGAAATACCAATCCCGAGCCGCCGCGCTCCCGGCGGTCGTCTTATCGAGCTTATACGGGCGGACTTCAATCCCGATGCTGTTCGCGTTCCTGCATCTCGGATGAACGTATCCGCCGGACGTGCCACAATGCCACGCGATATTATTGTCCTCGACGCACTGGTAAACGATATTCCCCTCGTCTAAACAGTAATGCGCCGAGGCTTGCCTATCGGCTCCGGCGAAGTAGTTCGCCACCGCCGCCGCCGTGCCGAGCGAGCCGAAATAGTGGATAACGATATACTCGATTTTCCGTCCCGCTCCGGCGCGCGTGAAGTTCCGGGAAATAATCCGCTTCTCCACCGTCAGCATAAATTATTCCCCCTTGAGAGTCTTGTCTACCGCGTCGCTGATTTTCTGCGTCTGCGTCCCGAAGTAGAACGCGATAACGACCGTGTAGACCGTCATAAACTCTTGGCTCGTCTGCCCGGTAATGGCGAGGTACGCGAATACCCCGGAGAGCAAGAGCGTGACGAGGCTCTTTACGCTCAAGAGAGCGCCGAGCCGCTTTACGATGATTTCTTTCATTTTGCTACCTCCTTTAGCAATCTCGTTTTGTTGCCGTGTCGTATGTAATTCCGCCGGTCGTGTTCTCGGCCTTGCTCTTATTGAGCGAGAACGAGAGCACGGTAGCGGTCGCGGCCTGTAAAAAGGCGATAAGGGCGGTCAAATACGGGAGCGAGCCGGTGTAGTTGTTGGCTACGGAAATCCGGCAGAGGTCGAGCGTCGTCATGGTCGATTTGTAGTCAATATAGAGGACGGCATAAACGAGGAGCTTTGAAAAGGAGATATACCCCTTTGCAAAGCTCCATACCTCGAGCGCCCATTTTTTGAACTTCCGCCGCCGCGCCGCGCCTTTGCGGGCGGACATTATCCGTCCTCCCGCACCTCGCGCCCCTCGAGCCTGTCGATACGATGATGCGCCGACTTTGCCGAGCTCTCCACCGCCGACATACGCTCCGCCATGCTGATATAGCGCTCGTCCTGTGCGTCCTGCTTGCGCTCGATACGGTCGATGCCGCCTTTAATGTACCCGATTTCGGTCAACATTGTTCCGGCCTCTTTGCCCTCGCTCTCGCTGTCCTTTTTCGAGTTCCTATGAAAAGCGGCATAGCTTAACACGCCGCCGAGGATAGTCCCGAGGACTCCTATAATCGCTCCTACATAGTCCATTCTTAACCTCCGTTATAATTCGTAATAATCGAGTTTAACTGTCTGCTTTCCCGGCAATATGGGACACCCCCGAACGTGGTAAATCTCCCCGTCAACGATAACGCCCTCGCCCTCTGCCTCCGTGCATACGACATAGAGGCCGGGAGCGTCAAGCCTCACCCACAAGAGAGACTCCCGCCGCGCTATGATTTTGCCGTCGAGCTCGACCGTGTAGACCGCCGCGCTCATTCGATGAGCTTCCACCCCGCCGGGTACGCCGTCGGGGAGTATGCGTTTCCGTCGATAAGGCTCTCATACACGGAGCCGTTAAAGAGAACGCGGTCGCCCTTTTTGTATGCGTCGTGAGCGCCGGTCGGCTGTTTCCATTCGTCATAGCCGGTTGCCGGGTCTACCGTTACGCCGCTCCAAAGAGAGGCGGCGACCGGCGGAGTCCAATCGCTTTGCGACGTGTGCGCTTGTACGCAACGATAGAGCTTTCCGCCGTATTGTACTCTTGTCTCGACGGTGTACGCCTTGCCGTTCTCCCATGCCGGGAAAAGCTCGACGCACTCAAGCGCGGCCTCGTTGTCGAGCTCGAGCGCGGCAACTGCCCGCTCGATGATTGCCCGGAGCTTTTTCGCCTTTTCAACGGTAATCATTCCGCCGCACCCCCTAACAGAATATCGAGAACTTTATCGTTCTCGGCGAGCATGAGCGTACCGCTCACATTTTCCACGGAGCCGACCGGCTCGATACCGAGGAGCCCGCCGTCGGCGAAAGCGTAAACGAAGTCCTCGAGGTATGTCGTCGTCGCGCCCGTCTCCTCGTCCTTGCGGTCGATTGCCGTCTTGATGCAAAAGCCCTCGGCCTCCGCCTCGTCGCACGGGACATAGCACCCGTTTTCGTGTAGGCGGACATAGACAACGGTATCGGAGTAGCCGACGACCTTTCCGCCGCTTTTGATAGCATACATACGTTATCCCTCCATTTTCGGCAGCTCTCCGAGCCGCTTTTTGTAAAACCCCTCGAGCTCCTGCGTGTTCATCGTGCGGAGGAGGTTTTTCCAATACAGATTTTCCGCTCCCTCCCATTTCTCCGGGTCGAAGTCCGACGCGCCCTCGCGCTTGCCGTAATAGCGATAGAGGCCGTCGAGCATCTTTTGACGATACGCGCCCTCCGGCGTGTTTGGTCTAAAATGCTCCCATCCGTTTTCAGACGTTGCGGCGCAAATCTTCCGCCCGTCAGCGGCAAAGAGAAAGCCGTCCCGCTCCGTTACGGTCGTCCCGTATCGGAGGTTAAAGGCTCCGTCGATGCCCTCGGCCTTAAAGCGCCGATAAACGACATATTCCATAGCTTACCCTCCCTTGAATAATTCACGATAGAGCCGCTCGACGCTCTGCTCCATGTGGTACGAGTGAAATCTTTTCATGTGTCCCCGCCATGATACGAGGGACGTTTCCACGTCCTCCGCCGTCATTCTGCCGGAGTCCACCCAACGCCGGAAAATGCGTAGCTTTGCCCTCATGTGCCGGATACCCTTGTACGTTGCCCGGCGGACGACTTTTCCGTTTGCGCCATATCGAAAGCGCACCTTAACGAATGTAAAGCCACGCGTGAGCTTGATAATCTGCGTCTTTTTCGGATTGAGGAGGATACCGTGCTCGGCGCATAGCCGCCGGAGCTCCCGGAGGCAAATCTCGAGCTTTTCCTTTGACTCGCTGATGATACACCCGTCGTCCATATAGCGAGCGTAATACTTCATGCCGAGCACGTCCTTGATATAGTGGTCTATCCTGTTCGGCAGGGCGAGCGCGGCAATCTGCGAGACTTGGCTCCCGAGGCCGAGCCCCACGTCGCCGAAGTTCTGAATAAAATATTTCGAGAGCGCGACGAGGCGGTCGTCGATGCCGCTCCGCTCGAACTCTCGAAAAACGGGCTCATGCTGTGCCGTATCGAAATACTTTGAAAAATCGAATACGAGGACGTAGCCCTCCCGTCCGTGTTTTCTGTAATGCTCCGCGAGGAAGTGCGTCACGCGGGATACGGCGAAATCGTACCCCTTGCCGCGCAAGCTCGCTCCGTTGTCGTAAATGAATGACCGGGAGAGCATCGGCACGAGGCAGTAATCGCACAAGCACCGTTGTACGACGCGCTCGGAGATATGGACGCTCCGAATATGCCTCGGCTTTCCCCGCTCCACAATATCGAACTCGTAAAAGCCCTTGGAGCGGTATCTCCCGGCTATCAATTCCTCGTGTGTCTTTGTGACGTTGGCAAGCGAGGCGGCTTTGTATCGCTGTGTGCTCGCTTTCCACCCAACGCCACGGACGGAGGCGCGGTAGCTCTCATAGAGCCGCTCGAATGAGAAAACCGTCTCGAAACCTCCGTACTCCCGGAGCGCGGCGGCTTTCTTTTCCATCCGTGCGGCCTTGCGGCGCTGATACCGCGCCTCGCGTCGTTCTGCGCTGTTCATAAAATAAAAATACCTCGTACATTTCTTTCTCGGCGTGTTGTCTAAAATGCGTAACGGCGAGCCATGAAAGCACGGAAAACACGCACTCCGCGCCCATGCAAGGAGCGTCCGGCTAACCGTATCGCGGTATATGTTTGTCCGACGGCGCGATGCCGTCAGAGAGGTTATATTCCCCTTTTATATGGGGACTGCTTTCGCTCCGTGAGGAGTTATTCGGTCTGCCCCATGTTGATATAAAATCCGGGCGCGACACCATTCGAATTACTCGCGTTGTTGTTGTTGACCGTGCCGTCGTTGTTCACATTCACGAAGTTCGAGGAGTTGCTCGCATTCGGGGAACGGAGCCACCAATTGACGGCGAAGCGGAATATAACCTAATCACGCGGAGGATTAAGCTCGCGCCTTATCGCTCCGTTTGATTTTAGAGATTTGCGAGAGCTCGTCCGTAATGAGCTTTACCCACTCTTTGAGGACGTTCGGCGGTATCTTCTCATGGTTGACGGTCATATACGCGAGGTCGAGCACGTCGAGCATAGAGTTATAATAGCCCTGTGCCGTCTCGTAATACTCTTTCCGCCGCTGGATGTTCCGGCGGCGTATCTCCTCGGGCGCTTTCTCGTCAACGTAAATGAGGTTTGCCGTCTTTATCATGCGATAAGCCTCTCGCGCCGCGTTGTAGAGCGGCAGAGAGAAATAAAACGTGTAGCTTTTCGGCAGGATGCGGACGCGGTTATATGTGAATACATAAATCTCGCGGGCGAGGTTGATATACTCCGCCGGGCTTTCGCCGCGTCTCGATTTTGGTACGGACATTTTCTTTCCTCCTCGCCGACTATGCGCCCATTGAGGGCGCAAGTCTCGATTTCCGAATTATACGCAAAAGCCGGGCGCGACACCACGCGAACCACTCGCGGCGCGGTTGGTGACCGTGCCGTCGAAGTACACACGCACGAAGTTCGAGGAGTAGCCCGCAAGCGGGGAACGGAGCCACCAACCGACGGCGGTACTCGTCGCGCTATGGTTGTATTTAACCTTGCTGTTTCCGGCCTTGTAATAATCGTACTGCGCTTGCTTGCTCGCCTCGTTCGAGTTCGCTCTCGAGATGCTTCCGAAAACCTCGTACTCCGATAGGAGGAAAGCGTAATCGGTTGTTGCTGTTACCGCGCTCGCCGCCGTACTTCCGCCGCCGGTGTTGTCCGTGTACTTTGTTACGGATTTCAGCACGGCACGGAGAGCCGCCGGGAGAACGCCGATAAACGTACCCGAGTAGCTCGAGAGGCTCGTCCCTAAAATCGTTTTTCTCATGTACGAGTTATTCCAGCCGCCCGAGTTCGTGTTGCTGGTGTTCATGTAGAAATCGGAGTCGTTGTCGTATCCGCTTACGAGGCAAACATCCGTACCGCCGGAAAGCGCCGTTTTCCCGATTTGGAAATGAATACGGTTAGAGCCCTCTACGCTCGCGTTATGGTTAAACCCGATAATGAAAGCGTATGTCGTGAAGTTGGATAGCGTTAGCTTGCTCATTGTTCCGTTTAGCGTTACCGCCTTTCGGTCGCCGATGCTCCAATAGTTCGCACCCTGTCCCGCGTCGGAAACGGACTTGATAACGCTCCACTCGTTATTGTTGAGCGTAGAGCTCACGAAAGAGAGCGTCAGCGAGTAGGAGGTCGTGCCGGAAACGACATTGACGGAGCCGCTCGTCGTCTGCCCGTTCTTTGTTGCCGTGACCGTGTACGCCCCCGTCTCCGTGACGGTGAAAACCGCTGTCCCGTTGCTCGTCTTTGTGGCGATTGTCGTCCCGCCCTTTTTCAGCGTGACGGATGCGCCGGAGTCTACGTTGACGGTAATCGTCGCGGAAAAGAACGTCAGCGCCACCGCGTAGCTATCGACGACGGAGACGTTTTTCGTGTCGGACGTTTGCCCGTTGAGTGTGGCCTTTACACTCCATGTACCGGCCTCCGGCAAGGAGAGGACGCACGAGCCGCCCGCCGCCGTGCCGTTTACCGTTTTCGAGCCCTTTGTCGCCGTGACCGCCGCTCCGCTCGTAACGGATACCACGAGGGAGAGCTCGACTCCGGGCTTGCTGACTGCGTTTGTTCTACCAATCATTTTTAACTCACCGCCTTAATACAAGTAATGCTCTGCACCGTGATAGCCGCCGTCGGCTTTGTCGCGGCGTAGATTTTGACCGTCCCGCTCCCGGAGAGAGCGACCGGCGCAAAGTTTCCGCTCGCGGCCTCTGTCGCACCGAACACGACCTCGGGGACGTGGCTCGCCGTCACGCCGGGGCAGGCGATAGAGGCGGCATAGGGATACGCCGCGTATGTGCTGTCGCTCACCCATGCAGATGCGGCGACGGACACGCCGGAGAAAATCTTTACCTCGGCGTATCCCGCGTGAGCGTGGGAGGCGTTGGCAAAGTCGCCCGGCTTTTTGCCGCTGTCGGTCAGATTGCCGGAGGAGTCGAGCCCGGCGAAGTGTCCCGCCGTGACGTTCTTTACTTTGTCCGCCTTGCCTGTGTGGGTATGGCTCGCGTCGGCGAAGTCGCCCGGCTTTTTGCCGGAGTCGGTCGGATTGCCGGAGGAGTCGAGCCCGGCAAAGTTGCCCGCCGTCGGAGAGGCGGCTTTCTCTGCCTTGCCCTCGTTGAGCTTCTTAATATTTTCCTGCATGGCGGTTTGGTCTGCCGCCGTGAAATATCGGGCGATAACGTCGCCCGCCGACCACGCCCGGGCGGTCGTGCCGTTCTGCGCTCGCGTGACGGTGAGCACGTTCCCGTTCTTTGCGGTCATAAGCACCGTTTCCGCCGTGGAGCCGTCCGCTCCAATCGTGAGCAAGTTCGGAGCCTCCGGCAGTACGGAGCCGTCAACGACGTTTACGGTCGTACCCGCCGCCGTCAGCGCGCCGGATAGCGAAGTCTCCGGGGAGTTGGCTTGCGCCGGGTACATTGTCACTAATTCGGACATATTCTTTCCTCCTTTTAGTAGTCCCCGCCGCCGCGAGAATTACAGAATGTTTGAGCGAATACCGCGCCCACGATACGACTCATGTTATCGGGGAGTATCTCTATCGAGTGCCACGAGTTACGGCGTATCTTCCCGCTCGAGTCCGTGGCGAGATACTTCACAATGTCGATATTGCTATACGAGGACGGCGCGGGTATCTCTTTTCCGTCTACCTTGATAGTCGCTTTCGAGGCGCGTTGTCCCTCGTAGATGCCGAACTCGATAGCGTGGGTATGGTCTTTTACGGTGTGGGTATGGTCTTTCACCGTATGCGTGTGCGCCCTTACCTTGTGCGTATGGTCGTAGACCTCGTGTGTATGTGCGGAAATCCTGTGCGTGTGCGACGGATGCGTATGCGCGCCCGACCAAATGAACGTCTCGTATCCGTCAACGGTTTTCCCGTCGCTGGTCGTTGCAAGGCGGGCGTGTTGAGAAATACCGTGGTTATGCACGGCCTGTCCGTTCGTCTCACTCGGGAGCACGTTCGAGGACTCGAGCGCCGTTCCGCCGGAGGTCTGCCCGCCGCCGGAGGAGGTCGTAGAGCCGCCGCCGGAGCTTGTTGTCTGCCCGCCGCCGGAGCTTGTTGTCTGCCCGCCGCCGGATGAGGTCGTTTGTCCACCGCCGCCGCCGATAGCTTTCTCATACGCCCGGAACGCCTCGAACTCGATATTGAGGAGCATTTTGTTAATGCGTACCACCGAGTCGGAGATATAGAGTTGCAGTTTCGCCGGATGCGTTGCGTCGGCGTTATCCGAGAAATTATAGATTTGTTGGTTGGTCGCGCCCTGTGCGTATGTCTCGGAAATGAGGGCGCGGCTCTGCAAGTCGGAAATACTGCCCGCTATATCCTGCGTCTTGTTGGCAATCGTTACCGTGACGTTTCCCGGGTCGCCCTCTGCATCCGCTTTCTCAACGCGGACGATGCGGGTACGGAGGTTAATTCCGTCGGCCTCGTCCACGACGCGGACGATTTCGCCCGGGCGGAACTTTGAGAACTTGTCGCCGGTCAGCCGGTGGAGGTCGATAGCGCCGATTTCATAGCTCACATACGGCTCCTTGAGCCCGGCGAGTATCTGCTCGGCGTATGCCTTGAGGTTTTCCGCCACTTGATACCGCGAGTCTACGAGGATAGTCGAACACAAGCCGTATCGCTCGATGCTTAAAGCGTCCTCGACGTACGGAACGCCGCCGTTCGCCGACTCTATCGTCAGTTGGTTTACACCCTCGCCGTATCCGAGCGCATAGACGCGGTTTGCGATACTGGTCGCGTCCGTCGTCTTTTTGATGTTCGTCATATTCTTTGCGTATCGGATTTCGCTTTTGAGCGCCTCCGTCGGCACGGTGAGCGAGAGCGTCCACGGATAGACGGTCGTATCCCACGACCAAAGGTATTCACTATCGAAGCACTCCGGCACGGCAAAGAGCGCCGCGAGGAGCGTCGAGTTTTCCCAATTATATTCAAAATAGCGTTTGAAATCGCAAGCCCCGAGTTTCCAGTTTTGCCGGGTCTGCCGGGCGAGAATGTAATTGAGAACGTCGGCGGTCTTTACGCCGGAGCCGCCGCATTGATGATACTGAAAGAGAACGTCGGAGAGGAGCGTAGCGAGGACGTGCTCGCAATCATAATAGCGAGTCGCGCCGTTGCTCCGCTCCATATCCTCCCCGATGATGCGGAAAAGGTCGATACGCTCGTCTCCGTCGAAAATCTCGACGAAGTTCAGCGGCGTACAATAGGCGTTTTTCGGGTCGTCCGCCGGGAGCGTAAAGGTCGCCGTCCATAGGGAATTAGTCTCGAGGCCGTAGCCGACGGCGAGCGCGTTGTCGAGGTAGGCGAGCCGCTTCATATCGCGGTTGAAAATCTGCGGCTTTGCCATTATAACCACCTATCTTTCCACAAGATTTTAACGTCTGCGGTCGTGCCGCCCTCGACGATAATATCGTTCTCGCCCGGTTGGAGCTTGAAAAATGCGCTATCGTCGCTCACGCGGTCGATGATGTTCGCGCCGTTGAGCGTTACGGTCATGTGCTCCGTGTCGATAATAAGCTCGTCTCCGGCGACCATGTTCACGCCCTCAATTACCATAGTGACGGAGCCGTAGGTCGAAACGCCCGTACCGCTCGCCGTTGCTACGGCCTCCGCAAGCGCGGAGAAAAAGAGAGTGCGGATATAGTCGCCGACGCTCCCGGCCTCCGCCTCCGCGAGCGCGGAGGGGAGGAGGACGCGGACGAACACGCCGGACGCGGTAGCGACCGCCGCCGCCGAGCCGTCGAGGTATCGAATGATTTTCAGCGTCGCCGAGGTATCCGTCTCCGCGTTCGCCGTGGCGAGCCACTCGAACACAATGGACGTTGTTCGGTTGTACGTCGTCTTATTGTACGGAGTGCGGTTATACATTTGCTCGCCTCCTCGTTATGCCAAAGTGCAAACGATAGCCCCCGCCGATACCGTGATAGCGTCGCCGTTGAGTACGTTCTTGCTCCGGGTAAAGGAGCCGTACCAAAGCAAATTGCCCGCCGTCAGCGCGTCATAGATGCCCCAATAGGCCACCGTGCCGAGGTCTGCCGTCAGAGTGCCGAAGTCAACGGGCGCGGAGTTGGAAACCTGTTCTTTGCCGGACACGAGGGACGGCGCGCTAAAGTTGATAATCTTTCTCGCGTATCCGCCGCCGGATACCTCCGTACCCGTTCCGCTCGCCGTCGGGTCGGTGAGGAAAAGAGCGAGGTAGTACGTCCCGCTCCGCAAGGACGTATTCAAGAGAGTGGATGCGTGGACGTTAGATAATGCGCTCATAGTAGAAACCTCCTAATTTTTTAATTTACCTTGAGCCGTGTTATCGTCAGCGTTTGGATATTACCGCGCGCCGTGATATAGATTAAGCCGTCCGTTTCCTGCGTCCCTCGGACGTTGACCGCCTCCGTATGAGGCAGAGAGACGGATTTCACGTCCTGCTGATTGTAGCGCAAGGACTCGGCGAACGGCTTACACAAGAAACGTACCTCGCACGTTCCCGTAACGGCGATTTGCTCGATAGAGATACCGCCGACGACCTTTGCGGAGTACGCCTTTTCGGGCTCGTCGTCAAATACGAGCAAGCCCTCGCCGGAGAGCCATTCCGCCACGGCGCGCGCTCGCGTTCTCACGCCCGCGTAATGGTAGCCCTCGCCGATGAAAGCGACCTTGCATACGATTTCTCGGTTTTCGTAACCGTCCTCTATGTCGTATGTGCCGCTCTTGCCGGGTATCGTGTATTGCGTTACCCGTTTCGCGGGGAGGAGTGTTCGGTCTGTGGATTTGAACACGACTCCCATATCCCCGCTATGCTTGTTGTCGAAAATAAAACCCATGCTCACGCCATAGATACCCCCTTGCTCCGCGATTTCGATTTCTGCATATTGTAGAGCTCGCGGGAAATCTTCTTTACGTCCGCCTCCTCACGGACGACGAGCTCCGCGATATGAAAATGATTTACGACGTTTGTATCTCCGCCGCCGGAGGTCGTCGCACCGCCGCCGCGCCCGGTCAAGTCCGCCGGAACGGATGCGGAGACGGCCTCGACGGTCGCCTTTGCGGAAAAGCCCGTTTCGATTTCCCCGATAGAGCTTTTGAGCTTGTCGTTTACCGCCGCGAGCCCGGAGTCTACCTCGGCGAGCATTTCCTCGCCCATAGCTCCATAGGCTTTTACGGCCTTGCTCTTGTTCTTCTCAATGCCGACGACTGCGCCCTCGACGTTCATTTCGGACACCCACGCCATTTTTGTGCTCGGAGAGTGGATGCCGAAAAAGTCCGTAATGCCGTCCCAAATGGAGGAAATCCACCCGGACACTTTATCCCATAGCCACCCGGCGAGCGACTGGATGCCTTGCCACAAGCCCCGGACGAGGTTTTTACCGACCTCCGCGACCTGCGACACGCCCTCGCCGAGCGCGCTCACGATGCCGGTAATAATCTGCGGCATAGCGCGGACGATTTCGGCGATAATCTGCGGGAGGTTGGTAATGAGGGCAGTCAAGAGCTTTACGCCCGTCTCGATGATTTTCGGTATATTGTTCACGAGGGCGTTAATTACCGCCGTGATAATTTGCGGGAGCGCCTGTACTATCGTCAAAATGATTTGCGGGAGGTTGGTAATAAGCGCCGTCAAGAGCTTTACGCCCGCCTCTACGATTTCCGGCAAATGGTCGAGGAGCGTCGAGATAGTGCTCTCGATGATTTGCGGCAAAACCTCGCATATCGTCGTAATGATTTCCGGGAGGTTTTCCACAAGGGCGGTTAAAAGCTCGACTCCCGTCTCGATGATTTGCGGGATAGCGTCGAGGAGCGTCGTTACGAGGCTCTCGATAAGCTCCGGCAAAGCCTCGAGGAGCACGGGGATAGCCTCGAGAACGCCCTCCGCGAGCCCCTGTATGAGTTGGAGCGCCGCGTCGATAAGCAAGGGTATATTCTCGATAAGCGTCGATACAATGGTCGTCACCGTCTCCACCGCCGCCGGAATGAGCGTCGGTAGTGCCTCCGCGATACCTTGCACGAGCGTTGTAATGAACTGTGCCGCCGCCTCTACGACGAGCGGCAAAGCCTCGATAATGCCTTGTACGAGCGTTGTCACGAGCGAGGCCGCCGTGTTCATAAGCTCCGGGAGCACCGATGTAAACCCGCTCAAGAGCGCCTCAAAGAGCCCGACTCCCATTTCGAGGAGTTCCGGCAGGAGAGGCGCGATAGCGTCGAGGATGCCCTCTAATGCGTTCGGGACGGTTTTTGCGAGGTTTCTAACGACCGGCGTAATGTTCTTGACGACGGAATTAAAGGAGTTTACGACGTTATCGCATAGCTTGTCTATGTCTGCGTCTGCGTCGCCGAGGCCGGTAATGAGGTTTTGAAACGAGGATTTCAGCATCCCGATAGAGCCGGAGATAGTCGCCTCCGCCTCTTTCGCGGTCGTCCCCGTGATACCCATTTCCGTTTGTACGACGTGAATTGCGTCTACAATATCCGAATAACTCGAAATATCGTATTTCACGCCGGATAGCTTTTCCGCGTCCTCGAGGAGCCTTTGCATTTCCTCTTTCGTACCGCCATACCCGAGCTTGAGGTTATCGAGCATGGTATAGTTCTGCTTTGCAAAGCCGGAGTACGCGTTTTGAATAGAGGCCATGTCCGAGCCCATTTTGTTAGCGTTGTCGGACATATCCGTAATTGCCATGTCCGCATATTTCGCGGCTTTCTCCGTGTCCCCGCCGAGGGAGGAGATAAGGCTCGCGGAAAACCCGGTCACGGTTTCCATATACTCGTTTGCAGAGAGCCCGGCGGTCTTGTATGCGTCGTTCGCATACTCCATTACCTTACCGGAGCTATCCTTAAAGAGCGTCTCAACGCCGCCGACTAACTGCTCATAATCAGCGTATGCGCTGATAACCTCTTTCCCGAGCTTTATTGCCGCCGCCGCGAGTGCCGCCGTTGCCGCCGCCGCCGCAGTTCCGAGCGCGGTCGCGGCGGTCTTTACCTTGTCGAACTTCTTTCCGGCCTCCTCGGAGTCCTCTCCGGCCTTTTTGACCTCTTTCCCGTATTCGTCGATAGACTCGGCGCACCCGTCGGAGGATTTCGCGGCCTCGTCCATATAGGAGGCGTTTTTATCGAGTTCCGAGCCGAGCTTGTTAAGCTCCGTCTCGGCGTTATTTACCTGTGTTTGATAGGAATTGACAGAGCGAGTCGTAGACTCGTATCCTTTTTCAGCGGCGGAGAGCTCTCCCTTTGCCTTTTCGAGTTCCGCCGTGAGCTTGGCTTGCTCCTCGGTCGTGTCGCCCGTCTCGTCGCCGAGCGCGGCGAGAGCGGCCTCGCAACGCGAAATCTCGGATTGCGCGGAGGAGACTTTTTCGGCGTAGTCCGATTGAGCTTTTTTTGCTTTCTCGAGCTGTTCCGCCGCCGCCTTGACCTTTTCTTTCTGCTGGTCGTACATACGGGAGAGTACGTCGCCTTTTGCGCTCAAAGCCGCGTAGCTGTTCGCCTGTCCCGCGTATTGACTCTCTACGAGCTTTAATTCCGATTTAAGCGTTCCGAGGGCGGAGTTGATGTTTTTGAGAGACTCCTTGTATTCTTTTTCGCCGTCGATAGCGACTTTCGTTTTTATCTCACGGTTTGCCATTACACGCCCTCCTCGCCCCTGTTTTTACCGTGTGCGGATAGATAGAGCTCCCAAAGGTCGAAAACCTCTCCTGGAGCCATAAAAAGAGCCTCCCCGGGGGAGACTCCGCAAAGAACGGCGATACGGTAATAGTCCGCCCGCCTTATCTTGTTTTTTTTTGATTAAGTTCCGCGAGCCCCTCGTCGATTTCGTCGCCGGGGGTCGTGACCTCTCGACCATAGCCGAGCTCGATAGCCGTCATAATCGCGCGCTTGAGCTCCACGATTTCAAACGGCCTCACCGCGAGGAGAAAATCGTCCTTTTCCGGGATAGCGCCCGGGTCGTATCCGAGCCGCCGACGGAGGAGCTCGCCGCGCTCTGCCAGTACCGCCGCGATAGCACACGTCGCCTCGAAGCTCTTGCGGGTATCCTGCTCTATTGCCTCGAGTGCGAGTTGTGTCCCGCCGAAATCGTCCCGGAGTGTAAACATAGCCTCGCCGTCAAATGCGAGGTAATACGTCGCGTCCGCGAGCGTCACTTTTGCCGTTTTCATGCCTTTACCCTCCAATTACCAAAGCGGGAGGCGAGCCGTTCTCGCTCGCCTCCCGTCGTGTGTAGATATTAGCCCGTGCTCTTGCCGAGCTTGGTATCGCACCACGCGATACACTCGCTTTCCGTCGTGAACTCTTTCGTGATGCGCCATGCGCCAGAGTTGCAACGGAACACGGTAAAGGTCGTCGCGCTCGTGCCGAACGTGATAGAGGAGCCCTTTGTCGCCGCGCTGTCGTTGCCGAGAATAGCCTTGACAAGCGGATGAAACACGCCCTTGAAATAGCGGACTCCGCCGCGAATAATGACCTTGTAATAGCAAAGGCCACCGCGAGGGGCTACGTCTCCGTCGGAGTCCGTGACCTCGCTCGACTGCGTATCCTTGGTCGCGCCGTGAATAGCGGCGTGTACCTCGTCCGTCTTGTCGTCCGTTTCCAGCGCAAGAGAGCCGGAGGCGAACATATCGACCTTTTCGGCGAGCGCGTCGTCGGCGTAGAGCTCGCCGGAGGCGTTCGTAACGGTGAGGTCGGCCTTAACGAGCTTACCCACGGTTACGACTTTCTCGTAGTCGTAGGTCGGGAGCGCATTGTCCGGCGTGGTTTTCGTCGGGGCGAAGATAGGTCGCTTTGCGCCAAACTGTGCCATAATAAAACCTCCTAAAAGTTTTTCGATTTGAGAAAGTCGTCGTACACCCGAGCCGCCGCGTCGGTTGCCGGGTCTGCCGCTTTCTCGTTTGCTGTTTGGATGAATGGGCGGGCGGGCTGTCCGTGTTTTCCGAACTCGTCCACGAAAGCGACCTCGGCGGCGCGGCGCTTGTTGCCGTGTCGCCGAGTGCCTTTCGGGTAAACGTAGATAGCTCGTCCGTCCGATGTTTTCTTGAGCTTTTTGCCGTAGGAAATGCTTTGCGCCGTCTCGCCGGTGCTGTACTTGCCCGAGAGCATAGCGCGCGCCTCGGCCTCCTGCGCCGGGGCGATAACTTCCGCCTCCGCGACGAGCATTTCGAGCACTACCTCGTCGGGGAGTTCTGCGATAGCGTCGAAGCCGCCGACGAGCTCCTCGAGCCCGCTCGTGGATAGATTAGCCATCGTCAACGCCTCCCGCGATTTCGCACTCAAAGGCGTAATGCTGTCCGTGCTCGTCAGAGGCCGGAGTCACCGTCGGGCGGGTAAAGCCCGCCGCCACGAGCCGCCGAGAGATTTCCCGCCGGTATGTGCGGGTATTCTTCTCGAGCGGCGCGTATAGGTGGACTTGCACGAGATAGCGGTAATGTGCCGCGTCGTCGTCTGCGAAGTCCGCCGGGAGTTCGGTATAGTTGAAAACGATATACTCGGTCGCCGCGCCTTTATACACGCCGTCAGCGGTAGGGAGGAGGCTATCGAGCGTACCCACTAAAAGAGCGTTTACGTTCATTCGCTCGCCTCCCTAAACTCGGAGCAATTAAGCTCGTAGTATTCCCGCGCCTCCGTGTATGCGCGCTCGACCTTGTACTCTTTGCCCTCATAGGAGAGCCGCTCTTGACCGTCATAGTCAGCGGCGCGGAGCTTTACCGTCAGCGCGAGCGAGATACCCGCTTGTCGGGCGGCGTAGAACTCGCTCCGCTTGGTAGAGGACACGTCGGCGAAAACGGTCGTCTCCGTGATTGCCTCTTTCGGAAAACCGTCCGCGTCGCGCCCCTCCGTAACGGCTTTGAGCGTCACAACGTCGCGCCAGTACATGAGCTATCCCCCCTCCGCCGCGATATAGGAGTCCGATAGCGAGAGGCCGTTTCTCTGCTCTTTATACGAGGCGCGGAGCCTGTCCGCGTCCTCGTTGTCGAGCCCAAACTCCGCCTTGACGTAGGTCGTCACCGCCTTTTTGATAAGCGGGTCGGTTTCGTCGTTCGCTTTTGCCTCAAGAACGCCGCCGAGCACAAGGTCGGCTCGAGCGGCGTTAATGAGGTCGGTCAATTCCCCGTCGTGGACGGTGGAGGAAAGTCTCACGCTATGGCGGACGGAGGCGAGATATTCGTCACCGACTGCCATACTCGAGCCCTCCTATTAAGCCGCCGCCTTTGCGAGATGCACGAAAGCACCGAAGCCCGCGACCGGCTTGGAGTCGAACACGCAAGCGCCGAGATAGTCGATGCTGTTCGTAGCAAGGCCGGAGTGCTCGGAGCGGACGACGGTAATATCCTGCGAATAGTTGCCGATGATATAGGAGAAGTCGCCGAGATACGCCTCATGTGCGGCGAGAGAGCCGGTAAAGTAGACCTCCGCGCCCATGATGTAATACTTGCCGTTTGCGAACTCGATAACGTTGTTCTTGCTCTTGTTCATCAGCGGGAAGAAGTCGGAGAAGAACGTCGCCTTGTTCATGCACCAAACGGCGTTACGCTCGTAACCGTCGCCGAGCAAGCCGTAGAGCGCGATAACGTTCTCCTCGGTGAGAGAGGCCGTCTTTCCTACGGTAATCTGGTCGGTGCCGTCGGCATACGCGCCGCTCGCGCCCTTACCGGCAGTCTTAACGCCGCCGGGCTGATTTGTACCCGTGCCGGTGAAAATGTACTTTTCAATGCGGCGGGCGACGGCCTCGGCGATAACCTCGACGATATAGCTCTCGAACGCGGAAAGCGCCATCTCGGAGCAAGCACGGGAGGCTTTGACGAGCTTCACGATTTCGTAGCCGGTCAGAGAGACGGAGCCGAGTGAGTCGCTCGCGGCGGTAATGGCGGCGTTTTCGGTGTGGAGCGCGGCCTCGTCGTTCGTACCCTCGATAGCGAACTTGAAATTGCCGGGGACGTGGAAAATCTTGCATCTCTGCAAAATCGGCGCGACCTCGTACATTTTCTTGATGATCTGATTTGCGGTCGTCTCCGGGATAATGGGGAGGCCGGAGTTTGCCGCCGTGGAGTATGCGCGCTTTTCGTCGTCGGTCAGCGGCTTACCCTGCAAGGTCTTGAGCCATGCGGAGCGATAGAGCTTTTCGGTGCTCTCCGGCGCGGGCTGATTTGCGGAGCGAGCGACGGGATTAGAGAGGCCAGCGGGAGAGGCCGGAGCCGCGCCACCGTTGAGCATACGCTCGATAGCCTGTCTCTTTTCGAGCTTCTCGTCCTCCTCGTTGAGCTCGCGGAGCTCTTTCTCGAGGTCGTCCATGTTGAGCTTGTTCTCGCTGTCGCCCTTAATGAGCTTACGGATTTCAGCTTTGCGGGCGGCGATTTCTGCGCGTCTCTTTTCGATGTTCATAATTTACCTCCAAAAAATGATAGTTGTTGTGTGGTCGGTTAGTATGTCAAAGCTACGAGTTTCTTCCGCCTCCGGGCTTGCTCCAAAGCCGCAAGCTCCCTCGAGTGCTCCTCCTCGAAAAAGCTCCGAGCCGAAATAGACGTGTCATTATAGGCGGGAATGTCCACCGCCGACACGTCGTATAGCTTTTTGACCTTTGTGATAGTGCGGGTATGGGTAACGGAGTCATAGGATGCCTCGCGCACCGTGAAAGAAAAGGACATTTTATCGACGTACCCGCCGTCGATTTCCTCGTAAAGCTCGCGCCCGGCAGTCGTTCCGCCGAGGTCTGCGTCGATGTTTACGCCGCGCTCGTCGATGTTGAGCGCGAGCGTTTTGTTTCGGAGGCGAGCGACGACCTTTCCGCCGTGGTTGTAGTTGAAAATCACGTCGGACATATCGCACTCGTCGAAAGCGTGACGGTCGATAATTTCCTTGTATTCCACGCCGTCGCACTCCCATAGCACCGTAGGCGAATTGAATACGATAGCCGTACCGCGTACCCGGTATTCTTTCGAGCCCTCGTCCCTCGGAACGAGGCTAAAGTCCTGCAAAGCGCGATACTCGCGCCCCTGTTTGATAGCCATAGCCTAACCCTCCTCTTTCCCGCCGGTTGGCTCCCCGGGCGGCGTAGTGTCGTCCGGCGGCGTATTTCCGCCGGTCTGGTATTTGTCTGCGAGCTTTGCATTTACCATGTTCAGCGTTTGGACGCGGCGCGCGCCCTCCTCGCCGCCGATGGTCGGCATATCGAACATAGTCAAGATTTGGTCGAGCGTCGCCGCGCCGATTTCCGTCAAGAACTTTGCCGCCGTGACCTTTTCCGGGAGCGTCGCAAACTGGACGGAGTTCGCGGAAAAGACGATACGGTTTCCGTACCCGAACTCCCGCTCGGTAAAGAGCACATTCGAGAACGCTTGCGAGAGGCGGCGGAAAAACGGGGCGATTTCGCCGCTATAAAAAGCCTGTTCCTGTTGCGGAGTCGCGGTATTCTCGACGATTTCTTTCGACACGCCGAGATAGTCGTAAATCTCCTCTTTGACGTATGCGAGTTGTGTCGCCGGGATAGGAGTCGTCTTATCTGTGATAGGCGTATAGTCGTATTTCGCGTCCGTGACGATAACGCCCGCTCCGTTGTTCTCCATACGGAGGTTGTCCCGGATAAAGTCGTCTCTGCGGCGGTTTAAGTCCTCCGTCTTGACGGCGTTCGAGACTTTCAAAATACCCCGGATAACCGCGACGAGCTCGGCAAACTTGCTCATGCTCTGATTGAGCGTATTCGCTGTCTTGAGTGCGGTATCGAGCGGCTTGTTTCCGTCGCCGAAAATATCGTGCTCGAGGAAATGCCGCCGGACATGGATAATCCGGGAATATTCGCAAATGTACGTTGCACCCGTCGCAAAGGTAAACCGGCAATAGAGCGTACCCATGTACTCGAGGAGCTCGAAATACTGTGCGTTGATAGGGTATACCGCCGTCAAACGGCCTGTTTCATCAAAAACCGGGTACGCTATCGCGTTGTTATATACCTTGTACTGCGCGGCGAGCTTGTAATAGAAGTCCGCCGCCGTCATGTACGGATTAGGCCGGAACTGCAAAATGCGGTCGATATAGTCGTTTACCGCGACCGTCGTCTCTGCCGACTGCCGGACGTGGCGCGGCTGTGCGGTCGAGGCTCGGCGGGCGAAAGCGTCCACGGCGGAGCGTACCGTGTTAATATCCCACATATTCCCGGAATACGGTACGAAAGTAGACTCCCACGAGCTCAAGAGCTTGTATGCGTGGAAATCTTTATTTTTCTCGCTCTTGCCCCCGAAAATAGATTGAAAGAGCCCTCTCTTTGCCATTTTTTCACCCCACTAAATACATATAGTCCTCGTAATCCCGCACATAGATAACCCACGCATTGAGGAGGGATACCATGCCGTCGATACGGCGCTTTTCGGAAATCTTGACGGGCTGAATGTTGTTCACACCGCTTTTTTTAACGCCTGTGTTCGTCAAGCACCAAAGCAAAACGGGATTTTTGTTGTAATTGACTTTCTTATCGGCGAGCGCCGCGCCGAGCTCCCTCATAGGTTGCGACCATGTAAAAGGCCCCTGTGCAACGGCGCACATTTCAAAGCCGTTCGCTTTCATTTCGTCCACCCAATAACCGGCGAGAGCGCGGTCGTAGCCGATTTTGAAAGCGTCTATCTTGAGCTCGTCCCGCATTTGGCAGTACCACGCCGTCACCGCCGAATAATCGACGCGAGTACCCTCGCATATCGTGACGAGCCCCCGCTCCGCCCAAATCTTATAGGGCGCTTCTTGCGTGTTGTGCTCGTCGAGCTGGTCGATTTTCTTTTGAGGGAGGAAATAGTGCTGAAAAACGTACACAATTTCATCGTCGGACGAGCGCCGGATAATCAGCGTCGCGCACGTTAGGTCGGTCGTCGCGGAGAGGTCGCACCCGCCGATAGCGTAGGTGTTATAGACCTCCTCGGGCTTGAATGTGGCCTCGTTTACTGCGTCCTCGTAGGAGAGCCACGATGCCGCGCCGGTCGCCTTGACGTTGAAATCCTTGCAGAGAACGCCGGGCAAGTCCTCGGGATTTTTCTTTGCTCGCTCTACGAAGTCGGCGAGCGTTGTATATTGCTTTATCGTCCCGAGGCCGGGATTTGCCTTTATCCATGCCGTCGGGTCTGTCCACTCCTCGCGCTTGTCGAGCTCGTAGAGGACGGGGAGGAAACGCTCGTCGGGAGTCTGCCCGTCGGCGACCTCGCAAGCGTAGCCGTAAAGGTTATCGAAAACAGACTCGCGCACCGTGCCGGACGTGGTAATCATAATCACAAGCGGCTGTCGGCGGCTCGAGGTCGATTGCTTCATAACCTCGTAGAGATTGCGGTCGCGGATAGCGTGGAGCTCGTCGATAATGACGGCGTGAGAGTTGAGGCCGTCGAGGGTATTCGAGTCCGAGGCCAACGCCTCGAACTTGGAGGCCGTCGCCGGAAAGTAAATGTCGTTGCGGCGCTTTTTGAGAATGGCGGAGAGCTCCGGGCTCTGCTTCACCATGTTTACGGCCTCTGTGAGCGTCTTTTTCGCTTGGTCTTTCTTTGTCGCTACGGAGTAAATCTCCGCCGCGCCCTCGTAGTCTGCGACGAGCATATAGAGCGCGAGAGCCGCGAGGAGCGTACTCTTGCCGTTCTTTCGCCCTACAAGAAAGAGTGTCTCTCGAAAGCGCCGGTATCCCGTCGCCCTCTCGAGCCACCCGAAAAGGAGTTGTATAAATGCTTTTTGGAAAAGCTCGAGCGTCAGAGACTCGCCGAGCGTCCCTTGAGACTGCTTGCAAAACCGCTCGACGAATGTAATCGGCCTTTCGCCGACGGCCTCGTCGAAGTAATACGGCGAGTTCTCGTTCGCCGCGTCCATTTCCGCCACGAGGCGACCGTACACGGCCTTTACTCGTTTGCTCGTGACGATTTCGCCGGAGGAAATCCGCTCCCAATATTCCCGGACGTAGTTCACTACTTGCCCGACCGGGCGGCGGGCTTTGTGATAAAGCTCATAAGCTCGTCACCCGCCGATTTCTTTTCTTTCTCCGGGAGCAACGCGACGAGTTGGTTTGTGAGAGCGGAAAAGGATTTTATCGTCGTGTTGTAGGCACGGAGAGCCGGGGACTCCCGGCGGAGCTTTTGCGCCCCCTGTACGAAATCCTCTATCAAGTCGCCGTTGTTGATTTCGTCGGCGAGGCGTTCCAACGTGACGGAGGTCACGGCGAATTGATTGATAAGCCCCTCGGCAAACTGCCGCTTTTCGGGAGGCATTTCTCGGAAAAGCCGTTTAATTTTCTTCTTTTTCGCCTCGATTTTTTCAGAAACCGAGAGCTCGTCGTAGCTTTTTTTATTTGTCGCCATATCTGTCTCTTATACACATCTCCGAGCCCACGAGACTAAG
>ENA-OZZD01000187-OZZD01000187.1-human-gut-metagenome-genome-assembly--contig:-NODE-187-length-25600-cov-7.192484_pt1 | contig 25600 bp, 26 predicted proteins | sample MGYA00244937_ERZ654146 | MGnify/ENA primary metagenome ERZ654146 (study PRJEB26926, sample SAMN06164937) | human gut metagenome | biome: ENVO:00009003; feature: ENVO:2100002; material: ENVO:00002003... | reverse complement strand
GGGCTCGGAGATGTGTATAAGAGACAGGTGATAAGATATCCGGCACTACTAAAGCTGACGTTAGATAACGATACTTTTGAAAACACTGGAAAATCAAGGTTTTTCGAGCGACGGACAAGCAGGGTATTGTACTAAAAACTGAATACGACGCAGAAGCGGCGTTTCTTACTCTCTACATGGGAGAACAGGAACGCCGCTTTTTTCATGCCCTTTGTTACGCAGTAGGGGCAGAAAAAGCCTTGCTACAAGCGGTTTTCCGGGCGCGTATCTGGCGCGGAAAGGGATTTATACCTTATCCCCCGAAACCGCGCTTCTACTGCGTAACAAATCCAAAGCAAAGGAGCTATGAACTATGGCAGTTTTCAGAGTGGAACGGAACAAGGGCTACACCGTAATGAGCAACCACCACCTACGCAACAAGGAGCTTTCCTTAAAGGCAAAGGGGCTGTTGTCGCAAATGCTGTCACTCCCCGAAGATTGGGACTACACCTTGAAAGGCTTATCCCTTATCAACCGGGAGAAGATAGACGCTATCCGCGAAGCCATTAAGGAGCTTGAACGCGCCGGGTATATCGTTCGGTCAAGGGAGCGCGACGAGAAAGGACGCTTGCGGGGCGCGGACTATGTGATATTCGAGCAGCCGCAGCCGCCTACGCCGGATTTACCTACATTGGAAAATCCAACATTGGATAATCCAACGCAGGAAAAACCAACATTGGAAAAACCTACGTTGGAAAATCCAACGCAATTAAATAAAGATATACAAAGAACTGACTTACCAAAAAAAGAAAAATCAAATACAGATTTATCAAGTACCCATTCCATTCCTATCCTTTCCCCTAACCCCTCACCTTGCAGAGAAGCGGCTGCGCCGCCGGAACGGAAAGGAACGGAAGCGGCAGCACAGAGCGCAGTTGATATATACCGGGAAATCATCAAGGACAATATCGACTACCACATTCTCAAACAGGACATGAAGTTTGACGGGGACAGGCTGGACGAGATTGTAGACCTCATGCTTGAAACCGTATGCACCGCCAGAAAGCGGGTACGGATTGCGGGGGACGACTACCCGGCAGAGCTTGTGAAATCTAAGTTTATGAAACTGGACGGCGAGCATATCCGCTTTGTGCTTGACTGTATGCGGGAGAACACAACGAAAATCCGCAACATCAAGCAATATCTGAAAGCAGCCCTTTTCAACGCCCCGTCCACAATCGGCAACTACTACACTTCCCTTGTCGCCCATGACATGGCAAGCGGCGCACTGTCACCGAAAAAGCCGCAGTACGGCGACCCGGACTATTATTCATGCAATGAGGGCGAAAGCCTGTAACCACCCACAACCACAAAAGGAGGATTTTATTATGGCACAGAAAATGACAGGAGCATTGGTATTTGACGAGCGCACCGACCGTTACGACATCCGCTTTGACTTAAACAGCTACTACGGGGGCTTGCATTGCGGCGAGTGCTTTGACGTATTCGTGCGGGGCAAGTGGAAGCCGACCCGGATTGAGTACGGCGACAACTGGTATCTTGTGGGTATCAGAGCCGAGGACTTGAACGGGCTGCGGGTGCGTATCTGACCGCCGCCCCATAAAGAAACGCGAAAGGAGGACGCGACAAATTGCAGGACGAAGTAAACGAAAAGACCATAGCCCTTTACATCAAGACCGGGAAGCTGACCGCGCAGACGCTCCAAAAGGCAATGAAAGCCATACTGTCAAAGGGCAAAAAGCAGCTTGCAAAACCGCCACAGGGCAAGCAGAGCTTAAAGCAGCTTATGAAGCAGAACGCGGGCGTTTCCAACATTGAGATTACCGAGGGCAATATCAAAGCCTTTGAGAGTACGGCGAAAAAGTACGGTATCGACTTTGCGCTGAAAAAGGACGCGACGGAAAGCCCGCCCCGCTATCTGGTTTTCTTCAAGGGGCGGGACGCGGACGTGCTGACCGCAGCCTTTAAGGAGTTTTCCGCAAAGAAGCTGACACAGGAGAAAAAGCCCTCTATCCGAAAGCTGCTCTCTACCCTCAAAGAAGCCGCACAGGGCAAGAACGCGGAACGGGCAAAGGTCAAGAACAAGGACAGGGAGGTATCGCTATGAAGCCGGAAATCAAGAAGCTGCTTATCCTAAATCTCCCGTATCTGCTCTTTGTCTGGCTCTTTGATAAAGTGGGCGCGGCTGTCCGTCTATCCCCCGGCGCGGACGCAAGCGCAAAGCTGCTACATCTTGGGGACGGTTTTACAGCCGCCTTTTCCAGTATCGCGCCGAGCTTCCACCCGGCAGACTTAGCTTTAGGCATTGCGGGGGCGGTCATTGTCCGGCTGATTATCTACACCAAAGGCAAGAACGCGAAGAAATACCGCCGCGGGACAGAATACGGTTCGGCGCGTTGGGGCGGGGCTGACGACATAAAGCCGTACACAGACCCGGTATTTGAGAATAATATCCCCTTAACGCAGACGGAACGGCTTACCATGAACAGCCGCCCGAAGCAGCCGAAATACGCAAGAAACAAAAATATCCTTGTAATCGGCGGTTCCGGCAGCGGCAAGACCCGGTTCTTTGTGAAACCGTCGCTCATGCAATGTACGTCAAAGGATTTTCCAACGTCGTATATCGTCACTGACCCGAAAGGAACACTGATTTTGGAAACCGGGAAAATGTTGCAGCGGTACAAATACCGTATCAAAGTGTTAAATACGATTAACTTCAAAAAATCCATGAAATACAATCCCTTTGCCTATCTGCGGAGCGAAAAGGACATTTTGAAGTTAGTCAATACCATTATCGCCAACACCAAAGGCGACGGGGAAAAATCCGGCGAGGATTTCTGGGTGAAAGCGGAAAAGCTCTACTACACCGCGCTAATCGGCTACATCTGGTATGAAGCCCCGGAGGACGAGAAGAACTTCACGACGCTGCTTGAGATGATAAATGCGTCGGAAGCCCGCGAGGACGACGAGGATTTCCAGAACCCGGTTGACCTCATGTTTGAACGTCTGGAAGAAAAAGACCCGGAACATTTTGCAGTCAAGCAGTACAAAAAATACAAACTTGCGGCGGGCAAGACCGCAAAAAGCATACTTATCTCATGCGGCGCGAGGTTAGCCCCATTCGACATTAAGGAGCTGCGGGAGCTTATGGAAACCGACGAAATGGAGCTTGACACCATAGGCGACAGAAAGACCGCCCTTTTCGTGATTATCAGCGACACCGACGATACTTTTAACTTTGTCGTGAGTATTCTCTACACACAGCTATTCAACCTCTTGTGCGACAAAGCAGATGATGAATACGGCGGGCGGCTTCCCGTCCATGTTAGGTGCTTACTTGATGAATTTGCGAATATCGGGCAGATACCAAAGTTTGAAAAGCTCATAGCCACCATACGGAGCCGGGAAATATCCGCGTCAATCATCTTGCAGAGCCAGTCACAGCTAAAAGCCATTTACAAAGACAACGCCGATACCATAGTCGGCAACTGCGACACCACGCTTTTCTTGGGCGGCAAGGAGAAAACCACCCTTAAAGAAATATCGGAAATTTTAGGAAAAGAAACGATAGACAGCTTTAACACGTCCGAAACAAGGGGGCGGGAGCTTTCGCATGGGCTGAACTATCAGAAATTGGGAAAGCAGCTTATGACGGAAGATGAAATTGCAGTCATGGACGGAGGGAAATGTATCTTGCAGCTACGCGGGGTGCGCCCGTTCTTTTCGGACAAATTCGACATAACGAAGCACCCGAAATACAAGTACCTGTCCGACGCAGACCCGAAGAACGCCTTTGACATGGAAAAGCACCTTAAACGCCGCCCCGCCATTGTCAAGCCCGACGAGGTTTTTGACTATTACGAGATTGACGCGGCAGACTTACAGGAGGACGCAGACCATGAGGAAACGTAGCGCAGAGGAAAAACAAAAGCAGCTTGAACGGTTTTTAATGAATGTTGCGGAAGCCGCCGACGCTGCATTATGGGAGTATTGGCGGGAAAAGGAAGCGGAACACCGCCGTTTTGCAACGGAGTATGTCACGCGCCGGGGGCTTATCCCGCAACAGTGACAGCATGGCAGACCGCCGGGGGACAGGGGAAGCTACACTTCCCCTACGCTGCCTTGCGGCAGCTACCCCTTTGTGAACTTGCGGGAAGCGAACACCTTGCTACGCAAGCTATTCACTTCCCGCAAGTCTGAAAAAAACGTCCGGCAGCACAGCGGAACACAGAAAGGAGCGATTGAAGCAATCACATCTATCCATACCGGCTACATGATACGCGCCCCCACTTTCCGGCGCAGTACACAGCGGCAGGAGCCGCACCCCTTACAACTGAATACCGCCGCGCCGCAGAACTTACGCAGCGCGGGGACAGCCGCCTTTACCAGAGGGCGGTTTTTTTGTGCGGCGGCATATGCTGACCGCCTTTTGTCCGCTTGCCGGACAGCCGCAGACGCGGCAGAAAGGATATATTTATGGCATTTTTCAATAGCGCAGTAGACGTTTTGCAGACCCTTGTTGTAGCACTTGGAGCCGGGCTTGGTATCTGGGGCGTAATCAATCTGATGGAGGGCTACGGCAATGACAATCCGGGCGCAAAGAGCCAGGGCATGAAGCAGCTTATGGCGGGCGGCGGCGTTGCCCTTATCGGCATGACCCTTGTACCGCTGCTTTCCGGCTTGTTCGGTTAAGAAGCGCGGGTAAAGGCTTATGCAGAGCATACTTGACGCGATTAACGAATGGATAAAGGAAATCCTCATAGGAGCCATAAACGGTAATCTGTCAACTATGTTCGGGGACGTAAACGAAAAAGTCGGCACTATCGCCGCAGAGGTAGGGCAGACCCCGCAAGGGTGGAACGCAAATATATTCTCCATGATACAGACCCTTAGTGAAAATGTAATCGTACCCATTGCGGGGCTTGTCATTACCTACGTCCTATGCTATGAGCTTATCAGCATGGTAACGGAAAAGAACAATATGCACGACGTTGACACTTCCATGTTCTTCAAGTGGGTGTTCAAGGCGTTTGTGGCAGTCTACCTTGTGACGCACACCTTTGACATTACTATGGCGGTGTTCGATATGGCGCAGCACGTTGTTTCCGGCGCGGCGGGGGTAATCGGCGGCAGCACAGAGATTGATGTTGCCGCCGCCCTTGCTTCCATGCAGGACGGGCTTGACGCTATGGAAATCCCCGAACTGCTCTTACTTGTCATGGAAACAAGCCTTGTGAGCTTGTGCATGAAAATCATGTCCGTACTGATAACCGTTATCCTCTACGGGCGCATGATAGAAATTTACCTTTACTGTTCGGTATCGCCTATCCCGTTTGCAACTATGACTAACCGGGAATGGGGGCAGATAGGAAACAACTACCTAAAATCCCTGTTCGCTATCGGTTTTCAAGGCTTCCTCATAATGATATGCGTCGGCATTTACGCCGTACTGGTGAACAACATGGTAATAGCGGACAATCTGCACAGCGCGATATTCTCCCTTGCAGCCTATACCGTTATCCTCTGTTTCTCCCTGTTCAAATCCGGCGCACTGGCGAAGTCGATATTCTCCGCGCATTAGCGGCGTGTCAAGGGCAGGGTGGAGATTTTCAGAGCGAAGCGGCGAAAATACGACCCGACCTTGACGCGGATAACCCCCATAAAATACGGGCGGGCAAAGGGCATAAATTGACATTTGCCTTGATTACCCTTATGGAAAATTACAGCAACACCAAACCCAGAGAAAGGAGGTTTTCACTTGGCGTATGTACCCGTACCCAAAGACTTATCCAAAGTCAAGACAAAAGTAGCGTTCAACCTTACCAAACGGCAGATTGTATGTTTTGCGGCGGCTCTCCTGTTCGGCTTGCCGCTTTTCTTTCTGCTCAAAGACAGCACAGGCACAAGCCTTGCGTCTATGGCTATGATTGCCGTCATGCTGCCCTGTTTCCTGTTCGCCATGTATGAAAAGCATGGACAGCCCCTTGAAGTAGTGGTGAAGAACATCATTCAGACGAAATTCATAGCCCCCAAAGAACGACCATACAGGACAGACAACTTTTATTCCGTCTTAGAACGGCAGAGAAAACTTGAAAAGGAGGTATCAGCGATTGCAAAAGGAAACACGAAGAAACAGCGCGGCGGGAAGCGCAAAGCCTAACCCGCCCCGCAAGCTCACCCGCGCCGAGAAAAAGCAGATTGCGGAAATCATCAGACAGGCAAAGGGCGACGGGAAAGCGCACACCGCGCAGCAGACAATCCCCTATATCCAGATGTACCCGGACGGTATCTGCAAGGTTACGGGACGGAAATACTCAAAGACCGTCGCCTTTGAAGATATTAACTATCAGCTTGCACAGGCAGACGACAAGACCGCCATTTTTGAGAACTGGTGCGACTTCCTCAACTACTTTGACGCTTCCGTTTCGGTGCAGCTCTCTTTCATCAATCAGGGGACGCAGCGGGGCGAAGCGGAAAAAGCGGTCAATATCCCGTCACAGGAGGACGCTTTCAATTCTATCCGCACAGAATACCGGGATATGCTGAAAAACCAGCTTGCAAAGGGCAACAACGGGCTTGTCAAAGCAAAATATATCACCTTTGCCATTGAAGCCGACAGTCTGGGCGCGGCGAAATCCCGCCTTGCCCGTATCGAAACGGACGTACTCAACAACTTTAAGCTCTTGGGCGTGTCTGCCCGCCCCATGACAGGCTATGAACGCCTTAAAATGCTGCATGGCATTTTCCACCCGGAGGGCGGGCAGTTTGCCTTTGATTTTTCATGGCTTGCCCCGTCCGGGCTTTCCACAAAGGACTTTATCGCCCCGTCCTCTTTCCGTTTTGGCGAGGGGCGTTATTTCCGCATGGGGCGCAAAATCGGCGCGGTTTCATTCCTTGAAATCCTTGCGCCGGAATTAAACGACCGTATCTTGTCGGACATTCTGGACTTGGAAACGGGCGTTATCGTCAATCTGCATATCCACAGTATCGACCAGACCGAAGCCATAAAGACAATCAAGCGGAAAATCACCGACCTTGACAAAATGAAAATCGAGGAACAGAAAAAAGCGGTACGCAGCGGCTATGACATGGATATTATACCGTCCGACCTTGCCACTTTCGGCAGCGAAGCGAAGAACCTCTTACAGGACTTGCAGAGCCGGAATGAAAGAATGTTCCTCTTGACGTTCCTTGTGGTGAACATGGCAGACACAAAAAGGAAACTGGAAAATGACGTATTCGCGGCGGCGGGCATTGCACAGAAGAACAACTGCGCCTTAACCCGCCTTGACTACCAACAGGAAGCGGGGCTTATGTCCTCTGTACCGCTTGGGGAGAACCTTATCCCCATTCAAAGAGGGCTTACCACGTCAAGCACCGCTATCTTTATCCCCTTTATCACGCAGGAGCTTTTTCAGACGGGCGCGGCTTTGTATTACGGCTTAAACGCCCTGTCTAACAACATGATACTCTGCGACCGCAAGCAGCTAAAGAACCCCAACGGCTTAATCTTGGGTACGCCGGGAAGCGGGAAATCCTTTGCAGCCAAACGGGAAATGACAAACGCTTTCCTCATTACCGACGACGACATAATTATCTGCGACCCGGAAGCAGAGTATTTTTCCCTTGTGCAGCGGCTTGACGGGCAAGTGATACGGTTATCGCCTACGGGCAAGGGCATTGACGGGAAGCCCCAGTATGTGAACCCTATGGATATTAACCTCAACTATTCCGAGGACGACAGCCCCCTTGCGCTGAAATCCGATTTTATCCTCTCCCTCTGCGAGCTTGTCATAGGCGGCAAGGAGGGCTTGCAGCCCGTCGATAAGACCGTCATTGACCGCGCCGTTAGGAACGTGTACCGCCCTTTCCTTGCAGACCCCGCCCCGGAGAAAATGCCGATTTTGGGCGACCTCTACGACGAGCTTTTGAAGCAGCCGGAGCCGGAAGCGGCGCGTATCGCGGCGGCGTTGGAGCTTTATGTTTCCGGGAGCCTTAACGTCTTTAACCACAGGACGAATGTAGAGCTGTCAAACCGCCTTGTCTGCTTTGACATCAAGCAGCTTGGGAAGCAGCTCAAAAAGTTAGGTATGCTCATTGTGCAAGACCAGGTATGGAACCGCGTCACCGTCAACCGGGCAGAAAGGAAATCCACCCGGTATTTTATGGACGAATTTCATCTTCTCTTGAAAGAGGAACAGACCGCCGCCTATTCCGTTGAAATCTGGAAGCGTTTCAGAAAATGGGGCGGCATACCCACAGCCATTACGCAGAACGTCAAGGATTTGCTTGCTTCCCGCGAAGTGGAAAATATCTTTGAAAACTCTGATTTTGTCCTCATGCTCAATCAGGCGGCGGGCGACCGGGCTATCCTTGCAAAGCAGCTCAACATCTCCCCGCAGCAGATGAAGTATGTCACCCACACCGAAGCGGGCGAGGGGCTTATCTTCTACGGAAACGTGGTGCTGCCCTTTGTAGACCGCTTCCCGAAAGACACCGAGCTTTACCGGGTAATGACGACGAAGCCGGAGGAAGTGGGCGAAGCATGAACGGGCTGAAAACTGACACCATCATCAACCGGGACGCGCTCTATGCCTTGCGGGAGCTTCCAGAGGAAAGCGTACACTGTTGCGTCACAAGCCCGCCCTACTATGCGCTTAGGGATTATGGGCTTGATATGCAGATTGGGCGGGAGGACACGCCGGAGCAGTACATTGACAGGCTGACCGAGGTTTTCCGCGAGCTGCGCCGGGTACTGCGTTCTGACGGTACGCTCTGGCTGAATATTGCGGACACCTACTGCGGCACAGGAAATAAAGGCTACCATGCAGACCCGAAGAACCCGAAAGGCAGAAACGGACAGCAGATTGCAAGAAACAACCGCGTTTCCGGCTGCAAACAAAAGGACTTAATCGGTATCCCTTGGCTTTTAGCGTTTGCCCTACGCGCTGACGGGTGGTATTTAAGGAGCGACATTATCTGGCAGAAAGAAAACCCCATGCCGGAGAGCGTGAAAGACCGCCCTACCCGCTGCTATGAACATATCTTTCTGCTTACGAAGTCAAAGAAATATTTCTATGACGCAGCCGCCATAGCCGAGCCGTTAGCCCCCACAACGGCGGCGCGGTACCGCACCGGGCGCAGCGCGGGACAGAAATATGCGGACGAAATACCCGGACAGGGGAAAGTACAGGGGCTTAACCGGGCGCGAAGCGGCAGCTACTACGACGAAGCCCTCATGCCGACCATGCGGAACAGGCGGGACGTGTGGCTTATCAATACCGTTCCCTACAAGGGCGGGCATTTCGCCGCGTTCCCGCCAAAACTTGCCGAAACCTGTATCAAGGCGGGCTGTCCGAAAGGCGGCGTTGTGCTTGACCCCTTTTTCGGCAGCGGCACGACGGGGGCAGCCGCAAGGCAGCTTGACAGGCATTATATAGGCATTGAGATAAACGCCGAGTATTGCGCCCTTGCAAGGGCGCGGATTGGAGGGACAGAAAAATAAAACAGTATCGAGCGCGTGAGAAAGTCACGCAGAAAATGACCCGCGAGGGGGCTGTCGAGGTAAACGCCGCCACCGGGAAAAAGAAACGTATCAGCAAGCGGATAAGGGACGCGGACTTTGCAAAGACCGAAGCACCGCAGCAGCCGGAACAGGCAGCGCAGACCATACCGGGCGGCGCAGCTCCCACGCCCACAGCAGCCGCGCCGCCGCTTCCCCATGCGCCGGGGGCAGAACGGGAACAGGACACCGCCGCAGCCGAGCGCGTCTTGGAACGTATCGACGGGGCGCGTACCAGAAAGGCGAGCAAAAAGGCGGCGAGGAAAGCACAGGCAGAAGCCACAGCAAAAGAAAAATCTTCCCGTTTGCAGTTTACCGACGAGGAACGGGCAACGCCGGAGCTTGAAAAGTATATCCGAAAATCAGACAAAGCAGCCGACCGTCTGGACGCGGCAAAGGCGGCTATCCCCAAAGAAAAGAAACTTGTACGGGAGCGCACCTTTGATGAAGCCACCGGGAAAGGCAAGACCCGCCTACGCTTTGAGGAACGGGAAAAGCCCATAGGAAAAAATAAGCCCCACAATAACCCGCTATCCCGCCCCGCACAGGAAGCGGGTATTTTCGTCCACAACAAGATACATTCCGTTGAAAAGGACAATTCCGGCGTTGAGGGGGCGCACAAATCCGAAGAACTGGCAGAGCGCGGCGCAAAGTACGGGGCGCGGAAAGTCAAGGAGGGCTACCGCAGCCACAAGCTCAAACCCTACCGGGCGGCGGCAAAGGCAGAGAAAGCGGCGTTCAAGGCGAATGTGGATTTCCAGTACCACAAAGCCCTGCATGACAATCCGCAGATTGCGGGCAATCCCCTTTCCCGCTTCATGCAGAAGCAGCAAATCAAGCGGCAGTATGCAAAGGCGGCAAGGAAAGGCGGCGCAAAAACGGCGCAGAAAGCCGCAGAGAACACCCGCAAGGCGGCAAAAAAGACCGCCGAGGAAACAAAAAAGGCAATCGCTTTTGTAGGGCGGCACCCGGCGGGCGTATGTATCGCCGTTGCCGCGCTGCTCTTATTCATCATGGTATCGGCGGGGCTTTCCTCTTGCGGCTCCATGTTCTCCGGCTTGATGAACGGCATACTTGGGACTTCCTACACGTCGGAGGACAGCGACCTTGTGGCGACGGAAAATAATTACGCCGCAAAGGAAAACGAGCTTCAGCAGCAGATTGACAATATCGAAAGCACCCACCCCGGCTATGACGAATACCGCTATGACCTTGACAGTATCGGGCATAACCCCCATGAGTTAGCGTCCTACCTCACCGCCCTTTTACAGACCTACACCCCGCAGAGCGCACAGGCAGAATTAAACCGCGTCTTTGCCATGCAGTACACCTTGACGCTGACGGAAGAAACGGAAATCCGCTACCGCACAGAAACAAGCACAGACCCGGAAACAGGGGAAACGACCAGCGAGGAAGTACCCTACGAGTACCATATCCTCAACGTGAAGCTGACGAACAAGCCCATTTCCGAGATTGCGGAGGAACTTCTAACGCCACAGCAGCTTGAAATGTACCGCGTCTATCTGGAAACAAGCGGAAACAAGCCGCTGATTTTCGGCGGCGGCTCCCCCGATATGGGCGCGTCCGAGGATTTAAGCGGCGTACAGCTTGTAAACGGCACACGCCCCGGCAACACCGCCGTTGTAGACCTTGCGAAGCGGCAAGTCGGCAACGTGGGCGGGCGACCCTTTTGGAGCTGGTACGGATTTAACAGCCGCGTGGAATGGTGCGCCTGTTTTGTTTCATGGTGCTACAATCAAGCCGGGAAAAGCGAGCCGCGCTTTGCCGGGTGCCAGTCACAGGGCGTACCCTGGTTCCAGTCACGCGGGCAATGGGGCGCGAGGGGCTATGAGAATATCGCCCCCGGCGACGCTATCTTTTTCGACTGGGACGGGGACGGGAGCGCAGACCATGTAGGGCTTGTTATCGGGACGGACGGGGAGCGCGTCTATACCGTCGAGGGCAATTCCGGCGACGCCTGCAAGATAAAGAGCTACCCCGTCAATTACTCCTGTATCAAGGGCTACGGCTTAATGAATTGGAACTGACAACAAAAAAATGAAAATCTGAAAGGAGAAATTTATTGATGGCTATGAACAAAATTGAACGTATCGACAAGGAGATTGCAAAGACCCGCGAGAAAATCACCGAGTACCAGAATAAATTAAGGGGGCTTGAAGCGCAGAAAACCGAAGCGGAAAACCTGCAAATCGTACAGCTTGTGCGCTCCATGCGCCTTTCCCCGCATGAGCTTTCCGCTATGCTTTCCGGGGGCGGTATTCCGGGCATGGAAGCCGCGCCGGGCTACCCCGCAGAACCCGCAGACCACGACACCGAAGAAATGGAGGACACCGAGAATGAATAAGAAAATCCTTAGAACCTTGACCGCACTTTGCGCCGCCCTTGTACTTATGGGCGGCTTTTCCGTCACCGCTTTTGCACAGACCCCGGAGGGAGAGGACGACACCAACGACAGCGGCGTTGTCTACGAGGAACCCCAAAAGGAAGAACCCCTTACCCCGGACGGGAACGCGACCCTTGTAGACGATTTCGGCGGCAACAAGCAGCTTATCACCGTAACGACCAAAAACGGCAATTACTTTTATATCCTCATTGACCGGGACGACGAGGGCGAGAACACCGTACATTTCCTTAATCAAGTGGACGAAGCCGACCTCTTAGCACTTATGGAGGACGGAAGCACCGAAGCAGCCCCGCCCGCCGTTTGCAGTTGCACCGAGAAATGCGAAGCCGGAAAGGTAAATGTGAGTTGCCCCGTCTGCAAGGACAACATGACCGCTTGCAGCGGCAAGGAAGCGGAGCCGGAAACCGAGGAACCGCCGGAGCAGCCCAAAGAGAAAGGCAATGCGGGCGGGCTTGTGCTTTTCCTTGTCGTGGCACTTCTTGGCGGCGGGGGCGCGTTCTATTATTTTAAGTTTATGAAGCCAAAGCAGAACGTCAAGGGCGACACCGACCTTGAAGATTTCGATTTTGACGACTACGACGAGGACGAGCCGGAGCCGGACGAGGGGGACGGGCTTTCTGATGAAGAACAGGAGGACGAGGAAGCATGACCCTGTTTACCGACAATCCCTTTGAAAAGATGATGATACAAAGACCGGGCGGGCGGCGTGACAATGCGCCGCCCGTTCCCCATTCCCCGGCTTGCGCTTCCTGTCCGTACAAAGGGCAGCTCCCTTGTGTGGGCTACTGTCTGAAACAGGTACAGGAGAAAAAGGCAAGTGAGCCGGAACGCTGAAAATGGACTTTTAATTTTCGTTTGCAACATCTATGAGATTTTCGTAATGCAAAAGTGTTATGTTATTTTCATTTTGCAGTTGGAGCTTTCTATCACGAATATTCTCAAAATCTTTACGGAGTCCGGCTATCACAGCATAGTAGATTTGATAAGGGCAATATTTGTATAATTGTCTGGGTAACTTTGTATTGGAGAATGAGTGCTTTTCCAATTCTGCTACAATTACATTCCAATTTGCAGCAATATACATTTGCCAATCCCTAACCTGTTCAATCCCTTTATTGATTACTTCCCCGAAACGAGTACCTTTTTCTTTTGTTATCCGCCCGTTGGGAGCTTCTAATTCCACAAAGACAAATTGATAACCGTCTGAACTATTACCTATGAGCAGATAATCAGCCACATAAGCCGACCCGATTTTGAACTCTGGAAAGATATAATTATCGTCATGGTGTCCTGTTCTGTAATAATGCCGTAATAAGCCAAACAAATAATTCCATGCACGATTAGAAGCTATCCAATTTAGTATAGCTCTTTCTGTTGTATCGGAAGAAGTAATCAGTTGATAAAACTCTTTTGTCGTATCATATATAGGTGTGAACCTTGAATAATGGTTGTTGGGAAATAGCGAAGTAGCACACTCAATAAAGTAATCCATTTCTTTGTTTTTACCGCGCCTGTAATGCCCGCCACGTTTTTTATTCATTGCTTCTTCCTGTTCATCAGTAGGAGCAAAAACATCGAAAGTATGTATTGATTTCATATTGTCACCTGTTTCTTATAGTAATGCTTAAAGTATAAACCAATTTCAAACCTAAAACAACCGAAAGGAGAACAGAAAATGAAACTGATTATTGCAGAAAAGCCGAGCGTGGCGCAGACTATCGCCGCCGCGCTTGGCATTAAGGAAAAGAAAGACGGATATATCGAGGGCGGCGGCTGCCTCATTTCATGGTGCGTCGGGCATTTGGTACAGCTTGCGGAAGCTGCCGCCTACGGGGAGCAATATAAAAAATGGAGTTTTGAGAGCTTACCCATTCTGCCGGAGGAATGGCAGTACGCCGTTGACCCGGACAAGGGGAAGCAATTCAAAACCCTAAAAGAGCTTATGCACCGCGCCGACGTTTCCGAAGTGGTAAATGCGTGTGACGCGGGGCGCGAGGGAGAATTGATTTTCCGCTTTGTCTACGAAGCGGCGGGCTGCAAGAAGCCCATGCGCCGCTTGTGGATTTCCTCAATGGAGGACGGGGCAATCAAGGCGGGCTTTGCTTCCCTCAAAGACGGGCAGGAATACGACGCGCTCTTTGCGTCTGCCCTCTGCCGCGCAAAGGCTGACTGGCTTATCGGCATTAACGCCACCCGGCTTTTCTCCTGCCTGTATGGAAAGACCTTGAACGTGGGGCGCGTCCAGACCCCGACCTTAAAAATGCTCACCGACCGGGACGCGGCTATCTCCCATTTCCAGAAAGAAAAATATTATCATGTGCGCCTTGATTTATCCGGCGCGGAAGCGGCAAGCGGGAGGATTTCCGACAAGGCAGAAGCCGACGCGCTGAAAGGGGCTTGCGAAGCGGAAACGGCGGTATGCGTTTCCCTCACCAGAGAGAAGAAAACCGCAGCCCCGCCGAAGCTCTTTGACCTTACCTCTTTGCAGCGGGAAGCGAACCGCATTTTCGGCTACACCGCGAAGCAGACCCTTGACCTTGCACAATCCCTTTATGAAAAGCGGCTCCTTACTTATCCGAGGACGGACAGCAGCTTTCTTACTGACGACATGGGCGGCACCGCAGCGGGCATTATCGCGCTGCTTTGCGAAAAACTCCCCTTTATGGCGGGCGCGGACTTCACGCCGGAGGTTGTAAAGGTATTAGACAGTAAAAAAGTATCAGACCACCACGCAATCATTCCCACTATGGAGCTTGCAAAGGCTGACCCGGACGCGCTGCCGGAAAGCGAGAAGAATATCCTTACCCTTGCGGGGGCGCGTCTGCTTTTTGCCACCGCCGAGCCGCATATTTATGAAGCGGTTACGGCGGTTTTCTCATGCGCCGGGACAGACTTCACCGCAAGGGGAAAGACCGTACTTGCGGAGGGTTGGAAAGAGCTTCAACGCAGATACCGGGCGACGCTGAAAGATAAACCCGACCCAGAGGACGGGGAAAATGAGGGCGTGACGCTGCCGGAGCTTTCCGAGGGACAGGGCTTTCCTAACCCCGCCGCAAAAGTAACGGAGCATACCACAACGCCGCCGAAGCCCCACAGCGAAGCAAGCCTTTTGTCGGCTATGGAACGCGCCGGGAACGGGGACACCGACCCGGACGCGGAACGCCGGGGGCTTGGCACTCCCGCCACCCGCGCCGCCGTCATTGAAAAACTGGTAAAGGGCGGCTTTGCAGAGCGCAAGGGGAAGCAGCTTATCCCCACGCAGAACGGAGCCGCCCTTATATCAGTGCTGCCGGATATGCTGACTTCCCCGCAGCTTACCGCAGAATGGGAAAACAATCTGACGCAGATAGCAAAGGGAGCCGCAGACCCCGGCGAATTTCTGTCCGGCATTGAAGCTATGGCGCGGGAGCTTGTGCAGACACACGCCGCAGCACTGGACGGGAAAAAGGATTTGTTCCGGGAGGAAAAGCCCTCTGTCGGCAAATGCCCCCGTTGCGGTTCCCCCGTCCATGAGGGGAAGAAAAACTATTATTGCAGCAACAAAGAATGTGCCTTTGTCATGTGGAAGAATGACCGCTTTTTCGAGGAACGCAAGACCGCTTTTTCCGCGAAGATTGCCGCCGCGCTCCTTAAATCCGGCAAGGCGAATGTGAAGAAGCTCTACTCCCCGAAAACAGGCAAGACCTACGACGGAACTATCGTTCTGGCTGACACTGGCGGGAAATACGTCAACTACCGTATCGAAGTGCAGAAGAACTAAAAACTTGAATAGCAAGCATAGGAAGCGGGTACCCACTTCCGTAAATCCCCGTTGCGACGCTGACGCGCCGGACGGGGATTTTGCTTGTTGGGAAGTTTCCCAAACCCTCTTTTGCGGAGGGCTTCACCCTCTAAAAATTTTCAAAAATATTTGGCAGAAATGCGGGCGTACCCGTAGTAGACCATGCAGCCAAAAAATGCAGCTTATGACGCTGCCGCAGAGAAAGGAGGTTTTTCACTATGGCAAGTTTACGGGACACCGTAAAGGACTATCAAGACGAGCTTAGGGACGGTATCGCATGGGTGGCGTTCTGGAAACAGGGGCGTTCATGGAACGCGGAATATTTTCATCTTGATATGGACGATACGCTCTACCCGGAGGACAGGAGCCGGTTAGAGGAAATAAAAAGCATTGACCCCGCCGCCGTTATCTTAAACGGCTACTATTGCGGGCATTTAGGCGAGGACATGAGCCTTGACGAGCTGACCGCCGGAGTGCGTTACCACTACGAAAACAGCATGAACGACATTGACGGTTTTATCGGAGCGCATGACGACAGGCTTCCCCCGGAGGTTATCGAGGAAGCGAGGGCAGCCGCCCATGAAGCGGGGCTTCCCTTTTCCGAAAAGCCCTACCGGGACGGGGAGGATTTTAACCCCTATGTATTTGACGGGAGCATGAGCATTGAGGATTTTGAGCTTATGCACCGCATGATTGAAAAAGAAAGGAGCGAACAAATGGCAGAACCGATTTTAAGCGGCTATCTTTCCAATCTTGGGAAGTACACCGAGGGCAGACCCGCGGGCGAATGGGTGACATTCCCCACGACTGCCGAACATCTGAAAGAAGTCTTTGACCGTATCGGGATTGACTTCAAGCACTATGAGGAATGGCATTTCACAGAATTTCAATCCACTATCCCCGGCTTGACGGAGCATTTAAGCGAGTATTCCCACCCCGACGAGCTGAACTATTTAGGGAAGCTCTTGGAAATGCAGTTTGACGACGACCGGGAGAAATTCATTGCAGCCATTGAATACGGCGACCATGCCGACAGCTTACAGGACATTATCAACCTTGCACAGAACCTTGACTGCTACTGGATTTATCCGTCCGTCCACAATGAAGAAGAATACGGGCGTTATCTGGTTGATGAACTGGAAGAACCGGAACTTCCCGAAGAAGCGAAAAAGTATTTCATGTATGAGGAATACGGGCGGGACGCTTCCATTAACGACGACGGTATGTTTACCGAAAAGGGCTATATCTACAACAACCGCAACACCTTTACAGAATGGTACGACGGGCGCGACGTGCCGGAGGAATACCGGGTAACGCCGCAGCCCCCGCAGCCGGAAAGACCCGACCCGTCAAAGGTAGAAATGGACGCAGCCGCGCCGGGGCAGAGAACGGCGCAGACCGCAGAGCAGCCACAGGAGCCGCGCCCGGTTATCCCTATCGTGCTGACGAGCGAGAAGCCCGCCGAAAAGCTCAAAGAGATTACCGACCGTCTGGAACAGGGTATTGCGGAACTCTTTGACAGCGAGCGTTACCGGGAATATCTGAAAGTCATGTCAAAATTCCATAATTACAGCTTCCGAAACACCGTCCTTATCGCCATGCAGAAGCCGGACGCTTCCCTTGTGGCGGGCTTTTCCGCTTGGAAGAACAACTTTGAACGAAACGTGATGAAAGGGCAAAAGGGAATTAAAATCATTGCTCCGTCACCCTATAAAATCAAACAGGAAATGCAGAAAATCGACCCGCACACGCAGAAGCCCGTTATCGGCAAGGACGGGAAGCCCGTCACCGAGGAAAAGGAAGTCACCATACCCGCCTACAAGGTGGTATCCGTCTTTGACGTTTCCCAGACCGAGGGAAAGGAGCTGCCGGACATTGCGGTTGACGAGCTGACAGGCGACGTTGACCGCTACAAGGATTTTTTCGCAGCCCTTGAAAAGACTTCCCCCGTTCCTATCGCCTTTGAGAATATCGAGGGCGGCTCTCATGGCTACTACCACTTGGAGGACAAGCGCATTGCTATCAACGAGGGCATGAGCGAATTACAGACCTTAAAGACCGCTATTCACGAAATCGCCCATGCGAAGCTGCACGACATTGACCTCAACGCGCCAAAGGACGAGCAGCAGCCCCGCGTAGACCGCCGCACCCGCGAAGTCGAAGCGGAAAGCGTCGCCTATACCGTCTGCCAACATTACGGGCTTGACACGTCGGACTACTCTTTCGGCTATGTCGCCGGGTGGAGCAGCGGGCGGGAGCTGTCCGAGCTGAAAAGCTCCCTTGAAACGATACGCAGCGCAGCCGCCGAGATTATCAATTCCATAGACGAGAACTTAGCGGAGCTGCAAAAGGCACAGGACAAGGAGCAGACCGCCGGACAGGAGCAGCCCACCAGAGAGGGACAGGAAGCCGCGCCGGAGAAGCCGGATCCGGAAGCAGCCGCACCGGGAAAATCCGGCGCACAGGAAAAAGCGGGCGCAGCCCCGAAAGAAGCCTTTACCCCGGAAACGATTTACAGAGTGCGCCGGAACCCTTACAGCGACAGCCGGGAAAACAGCTACCTCTTGCAAGCCTATGTGACACAGGAGAACGGGCGGGCGAAAATGGGCGACGTGCTTTATACGGGAACGCCGGAGAAATGCCGCGAGCTTATGGGGCAGCTCAAAAGCGGCGAGCTGACCGAGGGCGACGTGAAGCAGCTTTACGCAAAGGCACAGGAAACGGCGCAGACCGCCGGACAGGACAAAGACACCTTTTCCATTTACCAGATAAAGGGCGGGGACGAAACAAGGGATTTCCGCTTTGAGCCATACGACCGCCTGCAGGCGGCGGGAAATGTGGTTGACAGGGCGAACTATGAGCTTGTCTATTCCGCGCCCCTTGCGCCGGAAACTTCCCTTGAAGATATTTACACCTGTTTCAATATCGACCACCCCAAAGATTTTAAGGGACACAGCCTTTCCGTTTCCGACGTGGTAGTGCTTCATCAGGACGGACAGGACGCGGCGCATTTCGTTGACAGTGTAGGTTTTCGGGAAGTGCCGGAGTTTTTACAGGAGCAAAAGCAGCTTACCCCGGACGACTTGGAAACGGGCGAAACTGTCAAGACACCGAGGGGGACTTTCCATGTGACCGCCATGAGCCGGGAGCAGATAGAAGCCGCCGGATATGGCTTTCACCACCAGTCGGACGACGGAAAGTATCTGATTATGGGGAATGGGACGCGGGCGTTTGCCGTTGCCGCAGAACAGGCGCAGCGGGACAATCCCTTGAAAACCGCCGAGCAGACCACAGAGCAGAACGGGAACATGATTGACGGTATCATCAACAACACCCCCACCGTTGACGAACTGGAAGCAAAGGTAAAGGCGGGCGAGCAGATTTCCCTTGTTGACCTGGCTAACGCTGTCAAAGCCGACAAGGAGCGCGGCAAGGGAGCGAAGCCGGAAAAGAAACCCTCTATCCGGGCGCAGCTTAGAGCCGACAAGGAAAAGGCACAGAAGAAAAACGCAAAGCAGAAGTCACAGGACTTGGAAAGGAGCTGACCCATGCCGGAACAGAGCAAATTTGAAAACATGGATTTGTTTGCTTCCCTTGAAGCGATTATGAAGCAGAACACAGGCTTTTACCAGAGCGACTTAGACATTGACAAAGAGATTATCGCAAAGGCGGCGGCAAGCCCCCACAGGGAGGACAAAACACTTTTGTGGTTCTGCCGCCCGTCCGGGACGCACTGTTTCCGGGAGCGCGACGTTTTCCTCAAAGACACCGCGCCCCACAACACATGGCGTTTCTACATGGAGCAGACAAGCGACCGCGTTCTTGCCTATGCAATCGAGCTGACGGGAAAGGAGCGCGGGAAAATCAAGGGCAATCTGTACGAACTGGACTACTCTAAACATTATGAGCGCGTCAAGGAAAAGGAGCTGCCCGCCGATACGGTGAAGCTGATTTATGAGCATGGGGAAAGGGTACAGGAAGCCGGGAGATATTTTGACGGAACCCCAGACCCGCAGCTTGGGAAATTTGAACGCTTTGAAGCCGTACCCAACGACCCGGACGCGCTGCAATCGCTCTTACAGGAAGAACGGCGCAGCCGGGAGCAGCTTTCGCCGGGGGATTTCAAGGCGCATATTGCCGCTTTGCGGGACGGGCTGATTGAAACGGAAGCGCGGCGCATTGTGCGGGAAATGAAGCGGCATTACGAGCCGAACAGCCCGAACAAGACCCATTTCATGGCAGAGCTTTCCCCGGCGTTCATGCGGCTTGCAGCCACAAAGGACACTGACCGCCTTTTCTCCATGCTGCCCTACAAGACCCTTTCCTTTTCCAAAATCGAGGGCAGACATGGGACGTATGCGCTGATTGACAAGGGGGAGAACCGGGACAGGGAGATAAGGAAGCCCCGCCCCTCTATCCGGGCGCAGCTTAAAGCAGACAAGGCAAAGACCGCCCCGAAAAAGGCGGCGGCAAAAACAAAAAATCACGATATGGAGGTATGAGCATGATTAGACTGACTGTTGAAGAAACAAACCTTTTGAGCATTTACAACGAGGGCGGCAAGCGGGCTTTGATTGAGAATGTCAACGCCGCGCTGCCCTACATGGACGCGGATATGCGGGAGCTTGCAAAGCGCACCCTTTCCAAAGTGGACGCTTTGACCGAAGCGGAATTTGCAGAGCTTCCCATTTACGCCGCTGATGAAGTATGAACGGGGTTAAGCGGCTGACGCCGCCCCAGAGCCGGAAAGTCAACGCCCTTGTGCGCCGGACGTGCTGCAATTATGATAACGGGAACTGTATCTTACTGGACGACGGGGACGAGTGCGTATGTCCGCAGCTCATTTCCTATTCGCTTCTCTGCAAGTGGTTCCGGGTTGCGGTGCTTCCCGCCGACAGGCTGCTTTATGCGGAGCTTTACCAGACAGGGGATAAGAAGAAATGTACCGAGTGCGGCGCGTTCTTTGCGTCAACCTCTAACAGTGTCAAATACTGCCCCGTCTGCCGGAAACGTATCACCCGCAGACAAGCCGCCGAGCGCATGAGGAAAAGACGCGCCCCTGTTACGCAGTAGGCGCGGAAAATCCCTTGATTTACAGGGCTTTCCGGGCGTGAAAATCGGATAGGCGATACTTTATACCTTTACCCCCAAAAATGGCGTTCTACTGCGTAACATTCACGAAAACAGCACCCATAAAAAGACAGGGCGCGGAAGTCATATACTGGCTTCCGCGCCCTGTTCTTTTTTTGCCTATCTGACATTTCCCTTTTCCATTTCTTCAAGCGGGAACTGCGGGAGGGCTTCTATCAGCTTCTTTGTGATGGACTGGCGCATATCTTCGTTGATTTCCTGTTTCGTGCTTCCGTCCGGCTGTCTGACCGCTACCGTCGATAGCCTGTCGATTTCGTCCTTGTAGCACTCCACGACTTTCTCCACCGCCCATTTTTCCCCGGCAACGGCGGCGCGTATGGTTTCATATTCCGGCATTTTCTGGTTTTCCATGCTCAACGCTCCTCTGCTTTTTGATAGCCCTATCATAGCACAGCGGCGGGGATTTTGCTATCCTTATCCGCGCTCTGTTCCCTTTTCCCGTTCCGGCTGCCTGTCTGCCTGTAAAATGCTGTCAATGTTCTGCTTGATAATATCGTATTCCCGGACTTTCTTTTTCAGCTTCCCATAGTCGGCATAAAGGGCTTCTTTCTGCGCTTGGAGGGCTTCATATTCCGATTGCAGCGCGGCAAGGTTCGGGAGCTTTGCAATGCCCGCCGCTTTCAGCGACCTTGCGGCGGCTTCATGTAGGATAATCGCCTGTTCCTGTCCGGCGCGGTACTTCTCCCTGTTCCTTGCCTTGCGGTATGCGTCATAGACGGGCTTTGTCTTTTGGTAGGTGGAAACATTCTTGATAAGCACCGCCATGTCCGCAAGCCGCTTTTCCGCGTCCTTCAATGCGTCTGCCGCCTGTCCGCTTTCCGCTGCCATTTCTTCAATCCGGCTGACTAAATCCGCGTACTGTTCAATCTTATGTTCCGTCAAGAAATTCATGGTCTTTGCTGCCTGTTTCAGATTGTGGATTTTCGCCCACTGTTCATAGCCCTTACTCTGCGCCGCCTTGATACTGTTCTCAATGTCGATAAGCAGCGAAACGCCGCGCTGCTCTCTGGGGGCTTTCGCCGCCTTTGCCCGTCTGCCCGCTATCCGTTCCCTTATGGCTTCCTCTGTATAATCCGCGCCGAGGGTTTTAAGACGGGTGAAGCGTTCCTGTCCGGGGGCGCGGCATGACACATATTTCCCCGGCTTTATCTCATAGCCCGCCGCCTGTAACCGCTGCAACAATTCCTCAAAACTGGAAACTTGGGGGATAAGCGCGTCAACGGCAATCTTTAGCTTGCCTTTCCAACTTGTACCCGTCTTTTCTGCCTGGTACTCCGCATAGCTCTTTCCCTTGCTGCCCTTGCCGGGAACGACGACGGACAAGCCATTTTCCCGACACAGCTTGTCGCTCATGTTCCGTATGCCGTAATAGCTCCTTTTGTTGGAATTATATTTGCGGTGGTCTACGAAATTTACGGCGCAGAAAATAATGTGATTGTGGACGTGTCCTTTGTCAATGTGCGTCGTGAGTACATATTCATGCTGCCCCTTTGTTACCGCGTCGGCAAGCTGCTTTCCGATTTCATGGGCTTTCTGATAATCGACTTCCCCCGGCTCAAAGGACTGTATCAGATGAAAGGCTAAATTGTTCCCCTTTTGGAGTGCTTGGGACAAGGTATATTCAAATTCAATATCTGCCGTTTCATAGGAGCAGCCGAAAGAGGACACAAGCATTTTTCCGTCCGTCTTGTCCGGGTTTTCGATATAGTCAAGGGCTTTGCTTAGAGTGCTTTTAATAGGCTTAATCTTTGTAACCGCCATATCTCCGCAAGCACCCCCTTTATTTCCTCTATGTCCTCTTGGTATGCGTTCCCCGTCGCGTTTACGCGGCGTGCTATCTGGTTGACGTTGACACCGATTTTCTGTATCTCTGCGGTCATTGCCTTTATATCGGCATGGTCTATCTGAATGATATACCCGTCAATGGCAATCTTCCGCAGATATGCCGCCATGTTCCGGGTGGGTACGAGCTTCATTTTTTCCAGTATTAAATCCCGTTCCGCTTCCGTCACTCTGAATTTGATTTGCACCGTTCTTTTGCGTCCGTTCATGTATTCGCTCCTTTCCTTTCCGTTCCGAGGGTTTGGGACACTTCCCAACAAGCAATTTTCAACCGACGCGCCGCAGCGCGGGAGGGGAAAATACGGAAGTGGGTACCCGCTTCCTATGCTTGCTACGAATGTTTTTATCCCTTATGCCTTACTACGGAGCTATGCCCGGTTTTGCCAAACTTCCGCAAAAGAAAAACGCTGCAATCCTCAAAAAAAGATTACAACGCTCTCTAAACCTTATTCAATTCTGACGGACACTTCTTATCTGCCCTCTGTTTCGACTTCCGCTATCTCCTTTGCCGTTGCGCTCACAATCCGTATGCCTGTATCGCTCATACCGTCAAGAAGCGCGTCAAGCTGCCGCCGCTGCGTGTTCTTCTCTGGCGGCGTTTCCAAAAGAAACTGGTCTACGGATATATTGTAGCGGAGCATAAGCTCAAAGAAAATCTGTAAACTTGGGTGCTGCCCCTTGTTCTCAATGTTCGCAAGGTAGCGCGGCGAGATAAACATTTCGTCGCTCACTTTCTTGCGGCTCTCCTTGCGCCCTGTCCGCGCCGCCTTTATCGCTGCCCCAAAAGCCTTGAAATCGTATTTCGGTACTGGTCTTTTTGCCATAGTTATTCACCCTGTTACATTTTACTGTTCCCCTTTCTTCTTGGATATGTCTACACAATTCAATCAGTTAGCCAAAATAATTCATATGTATATGTTGACAATTAGCCGCTTTTTTTGTATAGTATTATTAAAAGGGGGAAATGTTTATGTTACATAGCATGCGTATTCGATAAGCATTGAAATCAAAAAAGATTTTTCCCATTTTCAATATGGGCTTTTTTGTCATGCTTATTTTGCGTATGCTATACAACAAAACTAACGATGTATAGACATAGTATAAAAACTATGCCTTAATTTTGTTGTAGTGTTATATGTATAAATGCAGGTCAATGCTCATGTTGAGAATTGACCTGTATTTTTTTGCACAAAAGGAGAAATATTATGCTTGAAAAATATTGGATAAAATGTCCAATTTGTAACGGAAAGACGAGGGTTCAAGTATTTTATAATACGGTATTAAGAAATTTTCCTCTTTTCTGCCCTAAATGTAAATTAACGCATATCGTTGATGTTGAAAAACTAGAAATCATAATCAAAAACTCTGAAAAACAAACTTTTTAATTTTGAAAAGGAAGGATATTTAAATGAAACACTTACCTAAAAGTACACCTACGGAAATATTGAATGACCCATACGGATTTACTTACAAAGAAATGTCGGAAGTAATTGGAGAGGATAAAGCAAGAGCCTTATATGCGGAATTGTATAAACAGCCATTTCACAAAAAAAATCTATCAATATCAACAAAAAAAGTCTATAAAAGTAGCGATACTGAAAAGTATGTTTATGAATTGAAAGACAACAGGTATATCGAAACGGTTTTTATTAAACGGCGAGATGGTGGGACTGTTTGCGTAAGTACGCAAGTTGGTTGTTCTGTTGGCTGTATTTTTTGTGAGTCCGGACGCAATGGTTTCGTTCGTAATCTAACACCATCTGAAATTGTGCAACAGGTCATATTGATACGTCAAAAAGTAAATCGTATCGTTTTTATGGGAATGGGAGAACCTTTATTCAATTACGACAACTTGATTGCAGCAATCCATATTCTTCGAGATAGAAATGGACTTAACTTTCCAACCGACGGCATTACCGTATCAACAGTTGGTCCAGTTAATCAATTAAAAAAATTGCGCGAAGAACATCTAAAAATTCAGTTGACAATATCTTTACATGCAGCAACACAGGCTGCGAGAAACTGCATCATTCCTCATATGCACATGTACGCTATTGAAGATGTTGTTAAGCAAGCATTGTCCTATTCACAAAGGCATAATCGAAAAGTGGTATTTGCGTATTTGCTTTTACCAGGTATAAATGACCGTTCCTCAGATATAAGGCAACTTGCAAAATGGTTTAAGGGCAAAAATGTTATGATTAACGTGCTGCAATACAACCCGACGAGTAATTCAAAAATTAGAGCACCACAAAAACAAGAAATGGTTGCGTTCAAACATCAATTAGAGCAAACAGGACTTGAAGTTACCATGAGAGTTTCTCATGGTAGAGAGATTAAAGCAGCTTGTGGACAGTTAGCTAATACATATAATAAAGCCAAAAAACAACAAAAATAATTTAATTAAAAGAGCCAGACGCACAGACGCAGAGCCGATAATATGCAGTTTGAAATACTGCTGTTATCGGCTCTTTTTTGATTTTAATTTGTGCCCCCAATAACCATATTGGAGCAAAATCAGAACTGTTGCTTGTCGTTCTTTGATTTCCGCAGCAGCTTTGAAAAACCAAAGCCGCCGTTTCTTTTTATCTTCTAATGAAATGACGCGGTATCACTGTTAAAAGCGGCGGCTAAAGGAGGTAGCCGCCATGAAGCACATACCCTATCGACAAAATCCGACGGTCATTGACACATCAAAAAAAGCCCGACCACCGCCGGGGAAAACTACGTCTATCAATATGAACTGTCTAATCATCTGAATACCGCTTACAATACCTATACGTCTGTCCGGGCTTTTCGGACAGGCGTATTTTGCTGCTCAAAAAATTTTTTGAAAAAA
>ENA-OZZD01000075-OZZD01000075.1-human-gut-metagenome-genome-assembly--contig:-NODE-75-length-42486-cov-8.429050_pt1 | contig 42486 bp, 27 predicted proteins | sample MGYA00244937_ERZ654146 | MGnify/ENA primary metagenome ERZ654146 (study PRJEB26926, sample SAMN06164937) | human gut metagenome | biome: ENVO:00009003; feature: ENVO:2100002; material: ENVO:00002003... | reverse complement strand
GGGAGGAGTGACCCGACACGGACCTGCCGCAGCCGGCCTTCACGCGGGCCGACGACACCGGAAAAGCAGAAAACCGAACCAAAGAGCGAAGAGATGAAATACTACCTCATAGCCGGGGAGCCTTCGGGCGACCTGCACGGCGCCAACCTGATCGAAGGGCTCAGAAAGGCCGATCCCGAGGCGGAGTTCCGCTTCTGGGGCGGCGACCGCATGGCCGAGGCGGGCGGCAGGCAGAACCTCCGCAAGCACTACCGCGAGACCTCGTTCTTCGGCATCGTACAGGTGCTGAAGAACCTCCGCACGATCCGCCGCCAGATGCGCGAGTGTCGCGAGGATGTGGCCGCATGGCGACCCGATGCGCTGATCCTGATCGACTACCCGGGATTCAACATGAAGATGGCCCGCTGGGCCAGCGAGCACGGCATCCGCACGTTCTACTACATCGCCCCCAAGGTGTGGGCCTGGCGGGAGTGGCGCGTGAAGTCGATCCGGCGCTACGTGGACCGGCTCTACATCATCTTCTCTTTCGAGCGGGACTACTTCCCCCGCCACGGCATCGACCCCGTCTTCGAGGGCAACCCGCTCGTCGATGCCATCGAGGCGCGGCGTCCGACGCTGCCCGACGGCGATGCATTCCGCCGCCGCAACGGGCTCGACAACCGTCCGATCATCGCCCTGGTGGCCGGCAGCCGCCGCGGCGAGATCCGCGACAACCTCCCGCTCATGGCCCGGCTGGCCGAGCGGTTCCCCGACCGGCAGTTCGTCGTAACGGGCGTACCCTGGCTCGAACGCGCGCTATACGATCGCTACATGGCCGGAACGGGCCTGCGCTATGTCTGCGACCAGACCTACGAGACCATCGCCGCGGCCGAGGCGGCCGTCGTCACCTCGGGGACGGCAACGCTCGAAACCGCCCTGCTCGGCACACCCGAGGTGGTCGTCTACCGCACGCTGTGGTTCCAGGTCAAGCTGCAGCCCTACGTGCTGAAGGTGCCTTGGGTCTCGCTCGTCAATCTCAACCTCGGACGCGAGGCCGTGGCCGAGATCATCCAGTCGGACCTCGACGTCGCACGCGCCGAACGCGAGTTGCGCGCCATCCTCCCGGGCGGCGCGAAGCGCGGGCGGATGGAGGCCGACTTCGAGGAGCTGCGCACCGTCATCGGCGGTCCGGGAGCCAGCGAACGATTCGCCCGCCGCATGGTCGGGGAACTCAAAAAGAACCGCACATGAAGATCATCTGTATCGGACGCAACTACCGGGCCCATGCCGAGGAGCTGCACCACGCGACAGGGCTGGCCGAGGTGGGGGCCGAACCGATCTGGTTCCTCAAGCCCGACACGGCCATGCTGCGCAACAACGACCCCTTCTACATCCCGCGTTTCTCGCAGGAGGTACACTACGAGTGTGAACTCATCGTGCGGATCAACCGTGTCGGGAAGGCCATTTCCGAGCGTTTCGCACACCGCTACTACGACGAGGTGGGGGTCGGCATCGACTTCACGGCCCGCGACCTGCAGCGACAGGCCATCGCCGAAGGGCTTCCGTGGGAGCGGGCCAAAGCCTTCGACTACTCGGCGGCCCTGCCCCCGAAGTTCCTCCGACTCGCCGACCTGGGCGGCGACGTGCAGCGCCTTCGGTTCGCCCTCGACGTGAACGGCGAACGCCGCCAGACGGGCGACACCTCCCAGATGCTTTTCACAGTGGACCGGCTCATCGCCAGCGTGTCGCAGTACATGACCCTGCGCATGGGCGACCTGCTCTTCACGGGCACCCCGGCCGGTGTAGGTCCCGTCCGCCCGGGCGACGAGCTCCGCGCCACACTCGAGGGGCACGAACTGCTCCGCTTCGATATCCGATAACCGACGCACGCCATACAACCATGTTACTCCACGAGAAACTCAAGAACTACCGCCTGTTGCTGGCATCGCAGTCGCCGCGGCGGCGCGAACTGATCGCCGGGTGCGGGCTTCCCTACGAACTCGCCCCGCGCTTCGAGTGCGAGGAGCGTTACCCGGACGGGCTTCCGGCCGAGGAGGTGCCGCTCTACCTCGCGCAGCTCAAGAGCCGGGCCTACCCCGAACCCCTCGACGAACGGGACCTCCTGCTGACGGCCGACACGGTGGTGGTGCTCGACGGCGAGGTGCTCGGCAAGCCCCGCGACCGCCAGGAGGCCGCGGAGATGCTCCGCCGTCTCTCGGGCCGCCGACACACGGTCGTCACGGGCGTGGCCTTCCGCACCGCCTCGCGGCAGCACGCCTTCGAGGCCCGCACCGACGTCTGGTTCCGCACCCTCGATCGGGAGGAGATCGACTACTACGTCGATACGTTCCGCCCCTTCGACAAGGCCGGATCGTACGGCATCCAGGAGTGGATCGGATATGCCGCCATCGAACGCATCGAGGGATCGTTCTACAACGTCATGGGGCTGCCCATACAGAAAGTCTATGTCGAACTGAACCAATTCATAAACCCATGAAACGCACGCTGCTGACCCTGCTTGCCGCCCTCGCGATGCTGCCCGCACTGGCAGACGAGGGCATGTGGCTCCCGAGCCTCATCTCCGAGCGCATCGACGACATGCGCTCGAAAGGATTCCGCCTGACGGCCGAAGACATCTACTCGATCAACCAAGCCTCGATGAAGGACGCCGTGGTGCTCTTCGACGGCGGCTGTACGGGAGAACTCGTCTCGCCCGAAGGCCTGCTGCTTACCAATCACCACTGCGGCTACGACGCCATCCAGCGCCACTCGACCGTCGAGCACGACTACCTCACCCACGGCTTCTGGGCCATGTCCCGGGCCGAGGAGCTGCCCAACGAAGGGCTCAACGTCCGTTTCCTGGTACGCATGGAGGAGGTGACGGAGCAACTGGCGGCCGGCGAGACCGCCGAGGAGCTGATCCGCAAGGCCGAAGCCGAGGGCTACAAGGCCTCCGTCGAGCAGATGTACTACGGCAACCAGCAGTTCCTGTTCGTCTACGAGCAGTTCGATGACGTCCGTCTGGTGGCCGCACCTCCCTCGTCGATCGGCAAGTTCGGCGGCGATACCGACAACTGGATCTGGCCCCGCCACACGGGCGACTTCTCCGTATTCCGCATCTATGCATCGAAGGAGAACAAGCCGGCGGCCTACTCGCCCGACAACGTCCCCTACCGCCCGAAGAAGTTCTTCACCATCTCGACCCGGGGCATCGCGGAGGGCGACTTCACGATGATCTACGGATTCCCGGGCAACACGCAGGAGTACATCCTCTCGGATGCCGTGGGCTACATCGCCGAGCGCTCGGACCCGGCCAAGATCGCCATCCGCGACGGCCGACTCGGGATCATCGCCGAGGCCCAGGCCTCGGACCCCGCGCTGCGGATCCACTACGCCGCCAAGCATGCGACGATCGCCAACGCCTGGAAGAAGTGGCAGGGCGAGGTGCTCGGCATCACGCGCCGCGGCACCGTCGCCTCGAAAAAGGCCTACGAGGAGGCATTCGACCGCTGGGCGCAGGACAAGCCCGAATACCGCCGCGTGGTGAGCGACCTCAAGGCCGAATATGCCCGGATCATGGATCCCTACTTCGCCCGCGAGATCACGCTCGAGACCCTTGCCGCGCTGCCGGGCAAATACACCCCCGAGGAGCGGGCCGAGGAGCTCTTCGCTCGCCGTGAGCCGACCGAACGGGCCCTGTGGCGCTACCTCTTCGGCGAATACGCCCGCCGCTGCCCGGCCGAATACCAGGTCCCGACGTTCCTCGACGGCGTGGCCGAATACGGATCGCCCGAGGCCTATGCCGAGCAGGTTTTCCAACAGGTATGGAGCGGCAGCGACACCACGGCCGTCAATGCCCTGCGCCGCGACACGAAGCGCATGCAGGAGCACATCGTCTGGATGCTGGGGACCAAGTCGCTGCGCAACCTCACGAGCAGCCGCCTCAACGCACTCTACACGACCTACATCCGGGGGCTGCGCGAATGGGACGGCGAGCGGGCCTTCTACCCCGACGCCAACCTGACGTTGCGCGTGGCCTACGGCTCGATCGCCGGCTATGAGTATGCCGACGGCGAGTACCACAAGCCACTGACGACCCTCGACGGCATCATCGCCAAGGACAACCCCGAGATCTACGACTACGACATCCCGCAGGCGCTGCGCGACCTCTACGCATCGAAGGAGTACGGACGCTGGGCAACGGAGATCGACGGACGCCGCACGGTGCCGGTCTGCTTCCTGGCCTCGAACCACACCACGGGCGGCAACTCGGGATCTCCGGTGCTGAATGCCCGCGGCGAACTGGTGGGCATCAACTTCGACCGCACGTGGCGCTCGACGATGAGCGACATCGCCTTCGATCCCTCGATCTGCCGCAACATCGGTGTCGATATCCGCTACGTGCTCTTCGTCATCGACCGCATCGGCGGGGCCGGCTATCTGCTCGACGAGATGAAGTTCAGCGGGAAAAAGTGACAATTTTGGAATTTTTCACTATATTGTCCCGGCAAACCTATTAAACAGGACATGCTATGAGACATTTCGATGCATTTGTGAGATGGACGGCAGCACTGCTGCTGACGGTTCTGTCGATTGCCTGCGGCAAGGACAAGACCACGACGACGGAAGGATCGGCAATCACCGGAGGCTCCTGGAGCCAGACCGAGACCATTGAGGCCGCCGGGGCACAGAAGGATTTTTCGTTCACGGCCCGCGGACAGTGGAGCGCGCAGAGCGACAACCCCGACTGGTGCGAGGTGCTGACCCCCTCGGGAGACAAAGGCGCCGCAACGCTGCGGATCGACGTAGCCGAGAACAGCAGCGAAAGCCCGCGTTCCGCCATCATCCGGATCTCGGTGGGCAGCACCACGGAGAGCTTCAAGATCCTCCAGAAGGGTACGGCCGGAGCTCCCGAGATCAACGTGCTGGTGGACGAGGTGCTGGCGGCATACTATCTGTGGAACGAGGAGTACCGGGCGCTTGACCGCGACCTGTCGCTGCCCTACAACGGGGTCTACGACAACTTCGTATACCATACGCTGATGAGCATGGAGACCAACACGCTCGACAAGAAATACAACGAGCGTTACGGGGAATACCACATCTACTCCTACCTCTCGCGAACCCCCTCATCGGGACAGAGAAGCGCCGCGACACGCAGCGGTGTAAACCACGGTGTCGAGAAGGACGACCCCGTGCCGAGTTTCGGTATCGGCAACTACGCCCTCGTGTCGTTTATAGACCAGTCGGGACGGCCAACAGGGCAAATCGGGCTCACGCTGTTGAGCATCATCCCCGAATCGCCGCTGGCCAAGGCCGGATTCCGCCGCGGCGACATCATCGCCACGATCGACGGCAAAACCCCGACCGAGCAGACCTACGCCACGGAGTTCACGCGCCTGATCGCCCCCTCGGAGGGGCTGAAGGTCTCGCTCACCAAGAACGAGGAGAACGCACAGCCGATCGAGGTCACGTCGGTAAGGCTGGACCCCACGCCGATCATCCGCGCCGAGGTACTTGAGGGTACGCACGTCGGATACATCGTCTACGACAGTTTCGACGCCGCCTACGACAACGACCTGCTGGCCGCCATCAAGAGCCTCAAGGAGGCCGGCATCACCGATCTGGTGCTCGACCTGCGCAACAACGGCGGAGGACACGTCATCACCTCGAACATGCTCTCGACCTGCATCGGAGGCAGCGCATGCCAGGACCGCGTCTACCAGTACTACCGCTACAACGACGAGCGGATGGCCGACTGGAAACAGACCTCCGAAACGTTCGGCATGAGCTATGACCAGACGGAGAAGCTCTTCTTCGAGAAGTTCTACTACTCGAACTACTACGGCGTCTCGCTGGCAAACTATGCCCTGAACCTCAGCCGGCTCTATGTCCTCGTCAGCGACGGTACGGCATCGGCGAGCGAGGCGGTCATCAACAGTCTGAAGGGCATCGGACTTCCCGTGACGCTCATCGGCTCGAAGACCAACGGCAAGAACGTCGGCATGAATGTCTTCACGTGGAACAACATCGAAGGATACGACTACGAATTCGCCCCGATCTCGTTCCAGGGCTACAATGCCCAGAAGCAGTCGGTGGATCCGAAGGGCATCACTCCCGACTACGCGGTCAGCGAGACGGCTTCGGGAGGATGGTACGTGGATTTCGGTCCCGACGAGCCGCTCGTGCACAAGGCCCTCGAACTGATTGGCGCAGCCGACGCATCGGCAACGACCCGCAGCGTGAAATCCGTCGGCGCGGTTCAACGCGGAGGCATCCGGCAGGCCATCGAACGGCCGAACGGCATGATCCGCACGATCGACCCGAAAGAGATGTAACGCATTGCATTACACGCATATTACGGAAACGACCCCGATATTCGGGGTCGTTTTTTTACTGCAAACCGAAACTTTATGGGCCCGAAAATTTGGTGAATAGAAATTTATGTTCTATATTTGCACTCCGAAAGTCAATCAGTATGGCTTTCAAGCGTACAGGCCCAGGTGGTGAAATTGGTAGACACGCTACTTTGAGGGGGTAGTGAACAATTGCGTTCGTGCAAGTTCGAGTCTTGTCCTGGGCACCAGAAACCGCGTCAGACGAAAGTTTGACGCGGTTTTTCGTTTTGCATGATTGCGATTTGTCCCGATTCGGACAAAGAAGTTCTCCGGCCAACGGCCCCGGGATTGTTTTTGGCGGATTTTCCCCGGCAATCGACACACAAAAAAACGGACAGGCTGACAGCCTGTCCGCAGTGATTCTGGCTTTTCCGATCCAGTTTACTCCGAAATCGGAATCAGCGCACCCGTCGTTGAGTCCATGATATACCCCTTCACCACGACATCGGAGGGGACCAGCGGGTGGTTGCGGACCAGATCGACCGTCTCGAGGATGGCCGACTCCGTATCGTCGAAGCCGTGCAGCCAGCGGTCGAGATCGATGCCACAGTGTTTCATCAGCGAGATATGCTGGTCCGGAATCCCGCGCGAACGCATCAGATGCTGCATCTCGGCACTGTCCATGCCCTGCACGCCGCATCCCGTATGGCCGATGATCATCACCTCCTGCACACCCAACTCGTAGATGGCCACAAGCAGGCTGCGGACCGTACTGTCGAAGGGATTGGTGATCGTACCGCCGGCATTCTTGATGATCTTCACATCCCCGTTCCGGAATCCCAGGGCCGCAGGCAGCAACTCCACCAGCCGGGTATCCATGCACGTGACGATAGCGATCCGCTTGTTGGGATATTTGTCGGTAATGAAACGTTCGTACCGTTTCTCCGCCACGAATCGGCGGTTGTATTCCAGGATTTCGTCAATCATCGTTCGCAGAATTTAGTCGGATCAGATTTTAACTCGGGGAACTCCCCGCGCAAAGATACCACTTTATTCGGGAAACCGCCAAAACCGGGGAGGCGGCTCCACGGGAAACGGACAAACCCACCGGACGAATCAAGGCTCGGAGCAGGAACGGACCGACAGGGTGGAAGGGGGCATGCCGTCGGCTTCGGCCGTCAGTCGGACCGTTCCCTTCCGGCCATCGTTCTGCAGGACAACGAGCGCCTTGCCGTGGAATGCCCGCCGCTGCGAAGCCTTGAACGGCTCCATACTGGTCTGGCTCCCGTTATCCACTCCGGCGATGAAGCCGCAGCCCTCCACACGGAAACGGAGCTGCGTATCGGCATCAGGCACGAGCGTGCCCTCCCGATCCACAATCTCCACCGTCACGAACGAGAGGTCTTTTCCGTCGGCCGCAATCCGTTCCCGGTCGGCGGACAGGCGGATCTGCGCCGGAGCGCCCGCCGTTCGGATCTCCCGGGTCAGCACCACCTTTCCGTCCTTGCGGGATACTGCCCGCAGCGTACCGGGTTCGAACGGCACCCGCCACCAGACATGGAACTGCCCCGGCTCCTTGCTCCTGACCCCGAGGCTACGCCCGTTCAGGAACAGCTCGACCTCGTCCGCACGGTTGTAGTAGGCCCAGACATCGACCGGCTCGCCCGGTGTCCAGTTCCAATGCGGAAAGAGGTGGAGCACCGTCCGGTCGCTCCATTCGCTCTGATACATGTAGTAGGCATCCTTGGGAAATCCGGCCAGATCCACGATACCGAAATAGGAGCTGCGCGACGGCCACCAGAAGGGTGTGGGCTCGCCCAGATAGTCGAAACCGGTCCAGACGAAAACGCCGGCACAACAGGGCAGGTCCTTCACCACACGCCAGTTCTCCTCGTGGGTCGAGCCCCACAACGCACAATTGTTGTCATACGACGAACAGGCATGGACGGGTCGGTCGAAGGCCTGATCCCAGGTCTCGGGCCATGCATACCGCCGGTCCGAAGGCATGATGTAGTGGCCCCGCGTGGCGAATGCGGAGGTGGTTTCCGAGGCGATAAAGCATTTGCCGGGGAAGTTCTTCTGGAAATCGCGATAAACACCCAGGTTGTAGTTGAATCCATAGACATCCATCGCTCCCGACCGGAAGAGGTTGTTCGAGGGATCGGCGAAATTATTCCCCGAGGTCACGGCTCGGGTCGTATCCAGGCTCTTTACGATCCGGGCCAGCTGCACGGCGATCCACGAATTGATGTTGAACGCGGAGTCCGCCCCGCCGGCCGCACGTGCCGTGCGGGGGACATTCAGCAGCACGTTGGCCTGCTGCAGGGTCAGGGTATCCGCCCGAACGTCGTCAAACTGCTCGTAAACCTCATTGCCGATGCTCCACATGAACACGGACGGATGGTTGCGGTCACGCAGGATGTGGTCGGTCAAATCCCGTTCGTACCACTCCGGGAAGTCGCGGCTGTAGTCATACTCGCTTTTCCGCTTCCGCCACATGTCGAACGCCTCGTCCTGCACCAGGAAACCCATTCTGTCACAAAGCTCGAGCAGTTCCGGAGCCGGAGGGTTGTGCGATGTCCGGATGGCATTGCACCCCATCTCCTTGAGGATCTCGAGCTGACGCTCCAGCGCCCGCCTGTTGATTGCGGTCCCCAGACAGCCCAGATCGTGATGGAGGCAGGCGCCGAGGATCTTCAGCGGCTCTCCGTTCAGGAAGAAGCCCTGATCCACATCGAACCTCATGAAACGGATGCCGAAAGGGGTTTCATACCGATCGACGGTACGCCCCCCGATCCGCACGGTCGAAACGGCCCGATAAAGGGAGGGAGCATCCACGGACCACAACTCCGGGTCCGGGACCTTCACCTCCTGCAGCACGGAGGTGTCCGAAGCCGCAGGAATGCCGACCCGCCCGGTGCGGCACTCCCCGACCCGGTTACCCTCGGGATCATAAAGCGCCGTCTCCAGCTCAACGGCCACCGGATCGGCGGAATCGTTGCACAATGTGGTCCGGACGGCTACGGCTGCCTCATCCGGTCCGACGACCGGCGTTGTGATGAAGGTTCCCCAAAGTCCGACGTGGACCGGATGGGTCCGTACCAGCCAGACGTTTCGGTAGATTCCCGAACCGGAATACCACCGGGAATTCGGCTGTTCCGAATTATCCACCCGGACGACCAGTACATTCTCCTCCGCCCCATAATTCAGACAGGGCGTCAGGTCATACCGGAACGAGACATAGCCGTTCGGCCGATATCCGAGCAGATGACCGTTGAGCCACACCCGGCTCTTTTGGTAAATGCCGTCGAAATCGACAAAGAAGCGTTTGCCCCGATCACTCTCCGGAACGGTAAAACGCTTCCGGTACCATCCGACGCCGCCCGGAAGCGCCCCGCCTCCGGGAGTCGCCGGATGGTCGGGCGAAAAGTCGCCCTCGATACTCCAGTCATGCGGCAGGTTCAGTTCCCGCCACGCCGAATCGTCGAAATCCGGATCGGAGAAATCGCCGTCGGCATCCAGGGCAAACCGCCAATCGGCCGTAAAATCCGACCGTTGCCGGATCTCCGCACCGTTCTGGCAGGAAAAACCGGCCCACGCCAGCAAGGCAAGCAGACACCGTCTCATATCCCAACTATTTGGTACTGAACTCCAGAACTCCGCCCTGCATGATCTCCCGGACAGGAATGAACGGACGGTCGAGCCTCTTCCCGTTGAAACGCACCACCTCCATCGTCTGGTGTTTCTTGCGGTCCCGGGCCACGATCTTCAACCGGTTGCCGTTCGACAGGGCCAGCTCGAACTCCTCAAAGGCCGGTATTCCCAACGCATACTCGCCCGAAGCCGGAGTGAGCGGATAGAAGCCCATGACACTGAAAATATACCAGGCGGACATCTGTCCCAGGTCGTCGTTGCCGGAGAGACCGTCGGGACTGTTCCGGTAGTTTGCGGCAAGGATCCCGGGCAGACGGGTCTGGATCTTGTCCAGCCGGTCGCAGTGCGCATAAAGGTAGACATAATGGTGTCCGGGCTCGTTGTCGTGGCGGTAGTGCCCCTTGTCGAAGTTCTCGTCGAGTGCCTTCACGAAGGCGTCGCGCCCGCCCATGAGTTCGATCAGCCCCGGAACATCCTGCATCACGCAGAAGCGATAGGTCCAGTTGGCCCCTTCGGTGAATCCGACATCATCGGCATCCCACTCCCCGGAGCTCCGGCGTGCCTGGAAGAATCCGGTCTGCGGGTTGTAGAGATTCCTGTAGTTCCGCGACCGTTCCATCAGGACCCGGTAATCCTCCATGTGTCCGAGTCCCTTGGCCATCTGGGCGATGCAATAGTCGTCCAGCGCATATTCGAGCGTCGAGGCCACCGACTCGTCGGTCCTGTCCGACGCAACGTACCCCGCCTTCATGTAGTGGGTCAGGCCGGCGCGGGCCTCGTAGCCGCCGTTCCAGAAATCGCGGTCTCCCCAGCGATAGTGTTCGTCGCGCGTCGGCGGAGTGAAGGCATCCTTGCGGATGGCCCGGTAGGCAGCCTCCAGATCATAACCCCGGAATCCATTGACATAGGCGTCGGCAATCACGGCGTCGGCATGAGTGCCGATCATGATGTTGGTGAAGGTCGGATTCGCCCATTTGGGAATCCATCCGGACTCCTCGTACATCTGCACCAACGACCGGACCATCGCATCGACCCGTTCCGACTGGACCAGCTGCAGCCACGGATGCTGGGCCCGGAAGGTATCCCACAGGGAGTAGGCCGTGTAGGAGATCCCTTCGTGTATGCGCTCGTCGAAGGGGCTGTAATACCTTCCGTATTCCGAGAACTCCCGAGGGTACTGCAGCGTGCGGAAGAAGGCCGTATAGAAGACCGTGAGGTCATCCTCCGAGGCCCCCTTGATCGAAACCCGCGACAACTCCCGGTTCCATCGATCCCGGCCGGAGGCCTTCACCTGCTCGAAGGTCCGCTCCCGACCGATCTCGCGGTCGAGGTTATCGGCGGCCTGCGCGTAATCGATGAACGACGAGCCGATGCGCACCTCGACCGTCCGGACATCCGAGGCGAAGCGGACATAGCCGCCGACATTCGGGGCGGCATCGCTCCGCCGGCCCTCGCTGACGGTCCCGTCGGTCCAGGTTCCGAAATCGGCGAACGGTTCCGAAAACCTCAGCACGTAATAGCAGGCAAACCGGTAGAGCCGCGGTCCGAGATGGGCATCGAACCGCTCCTTGTTGTAGAGCCGGATCTCGTTCCGCTCGGGAATAATCTCGATCCCCCCGCCCTCGCACATGCGGCCGGCCTCGATCATGAGCATCGGGGCCCCGCTGTCCGCATAGGCGAAACGGAAGAAGGAGCTGCGCGAGGTAGCCGTGAATTCGGTCCGGATCCGGCTTCCGTCGGGCTCGGTGTGGCTGACCGTGTAATAATACGGCGTACCGCATTCGGTGTCACGCTCCAAGGGTACGGCCCGCTGTTCCGGATCGGTCCGCAAAGCGCCGCTCTGGGGCATCATCGTGAAATAGCCGTAATCGCCCATCCAGATCGCGGGCTGGTGAGTTCCCATGAACCCGATCAGCCGGTCGTCGGCATGGTGGTACATGGTCGCGGAGATCTTGTTGAGCCGGGTCGCCGCGCACCACTGGGTCATCCCGAACGGATCGCTCACGGCCGGCGTCGTCCCGCCGTATTCGGTCACGTGAGGGCCGCAGCTCCCGATAAACATATTGACATAGTCCACCGGAGCCTTCTCCGCCCCGAACGAGGTGCTCCCGCACAAGGTGAAAAGTACGGCAAGCAAAGATTCGAACGTCTTTTTCATAAGGCAAAACCGTTATTCCCTGCAATCGTCCAGAATCGGGTTTTCAAGGCCCTGCAATGCGGGTTTCGACGGAGTGAGGAGGTCGAGAACCACCACTTCGTTTCGTCCCGGCACGATCCACGGGGCGGGGAGGTACATCGTCTGCGTCGGACCGATGTTCCAGAACCGGCCCAGACAATGGCCGTTTACCCAGACCACACCCTTGCCCCAGTTCCGCATGTCGAGGAAGGTGTCCTTCGCCTCGTCCGCCTCGAACCATCCCCGATAATAGGCCGGCTGATCGGGCAGAACGGTCATCGGGGAGAATCCGAGGCCTGCGGGAGCCTGGTCGTTCTGCAACGGGGCGGTATGGATCCGCCACTTCTCGAGCGGCGTACGCTTGGTCCCGTTCTGGAGCACAACCGGCCCGACCAGCCCCTTCCGGTCACCCAGATAGACATCCGAATTGACCCGGCCCATCGCCTCCACGATGACCGAAAGTTCGGCCTCCCCGTGCATCCGGCCTGCCGGCAACTCACAGACCGTCTCGTTTTTCCGGCGATCCAGCGTCCGGATCACCTTCCCGTCGAGCAACACGACGGCAAAATCATGAACGCCTTCGAAAACGATGCTGCCGGAGGCGTCCCGAGGCAGGGTCGTCGAATAGACGACATAGCCGAATCCCTGTCCGTAATGTTCCATGTTGCGGGGCATATCGTCGAAAACGGGGCGGGAAAGGTTTTCCAGCACGGGAGCCGTCTCTTCGAGCGTGAACTCGGCCACGGCCATCGTCTGCGGACGCTCCGGAACAGCCGGGAACGTCTCTTCGGGCAGCCGTTGCTGGAGGAAAGTGCGTATTGCCTCGTATTTCGGAGTCGCCCAACCGGCCTCACTGATCGGAGCATCGTAGTCATAGCTCGAAGTCTGCGGATCGTAATGCCCGCCGACATTGAAATTGGCCCCGCTCCAGAGGCCGAACGACGTGCCGCCATGAACCATATAGAAGTTGTACGACACCCGATGGTTCTCGAAATAGTCCAACTGACGGATCACGGCGTCGGTCGCCACCCGGCCGTGTCTTTCACCCCAATGGTCCAGCCATCCGGGATAGAACTCCGCAACGAACAGCGGACCCTGCGGCATGACGCTCCGGAGCGAATCCAGCGCAACGCGGGGATCCTCGTGCGTCCCGAAATTCGCGGCACAGAAGAGATCCTCGCGCCGATCGACCAGGCGGGCGAAATAGTCGCACTGGAACATCGGCACGTCGAAGCCCGACTCGACAAGATAGTCGCGGATGATTCCCAGATAGGTCGTATCCGTTCCCCAGTGGCCATACTCGTTCTCGACCTGGACCATCAGGATGGGGCCACCCTGCGTAATCTGCAGGGGAGCCAGGGTCTCACCCACCTTGTTCAGGTACTTCCGGGTACGCTCCAGGAAATAGGGATCCTGCGAGCGCAGGCCGATCCCCTCTTTCCGAAGCAGCCACCAGGGAAGTCCGCCCATATCCCACTCCGCACAGACATACGGTCCCGGACGCAGAATGACCCAAAGGCCCTCTTCCTGCGCCAAACGGCAGAACTCCGCCATATCATCGAAATTCCGCTGATCGAACCGGTCCTGCTCCGGTTCCGCCTTGTTCCAGAAGAGGTAGGTACATACCGTATTGAGGCCCATTGCCCGGAGCATCTGAAGACGATGACGCCAGTAAGCCTTGGGGATCCGGTCGAAATGAATCTCCCCGCTGCGGAGAACCACGGAATCCCCGTCGAGCAGGAACGTATCGCCCTGGATGGAAAAGGTCCGGGCGCCGCTCCCGCATCCAATCAACTGCACACACGCCAAAAGGGCGAACAGCAAATAATGCACTATTCTCATTTCCGATCGTTATTCGTTTTTGTAATAAGTGGTCCAACGGGTTGCCAGAATCTTCCGGCTGTTTTTGCCGCAGTCGGGGATCGACCGGAGATATTCGAATTGCTGATCGCCCCCGAAATCGCACGTATAGATCCGAACCGAATTGTCCTTCATCAGGAAGGCCAGATCGTCGATGTAGTCACCCGTACAGTCGTTGCCCTTCATGTCGAGCACCTGGTCGGGATCCAGATCGACCGTCTTCGACACGAGCGTCGGCTGCAGGGTCCCCTGGAAGATTCCCCGAAGCTCGATCGTTCCGTCCCCCTTGCGCAGCGCAACGGCCAGATTGTCGAGCTCACGTGTATTGTCCACATGGAGCACGTATTTCGTCCTTAGGCCGGTCACGAAGAGGAAATCGTCGGCCGGAACCGTTCCGAGCATGTCGTTCAGACGGGCCGTAAGCACAGGTTCAACCTCATAGCTGAAGTTCTCATAACCGACCGTGGACGAAGAGGCGACCTTCTCATAGACCGTAAAGCGGACCGTGGCACCGTCGGAACGGGCCGTGACGATCTCGTCCGGATCGGCCTGGCCGACCCCTTTCTTCTGCAGGTTCATCGCAGCGATTCCGACCATCTCTCCGTCGGCGGTCTCCCCGGCCACGTTGCTGCAGTTTACATACTGATTGCCCATGTGGTCGTAGAACTCGACCTCCAGACCGTTTGCCGTCCTCTTGACCAGCATGCGTTCATCGATGGCATGGAACTCCAGACGGATGCGCGAGGCATCCACGATGTCGCCCCCGTAGATCCAGGAGAAGGAGAAATCGTCCTCCCGCTGTATCCACCGGGTATAATCCGACGAATAGAGGCTGTTATCGACCACCTTGTCCCCGATCGAGGTGATGGTCATCCGGTCGTATTTCTTCGGTTTGCCGCTCCAGCGGTTGCCCAGCAACGTCCCCCGGTCGAGCACGTAATAATCGGCCGGATCCATCGAGGGGTATGCGGACGCATTCGAGGTATAGTTCAGCATCAGGTCCTCGAAAACCTTGTAGGCGATCGTCGGGCCGTACTGCTTCCGCTTCAGGTTGTTGGGAATGGAGGTCGTCGGAGCCGGCTCGAACAGCGTGGCGGGCAGTTCGATCTGGACAAGACACCCGCCGCGACGGAAGGTCTCCAGGGCAAACGAGGCCAGCAGCTCGGGAGCCATGTCCATCGGACCCCATCCGATCCAGCGGACACTGCCGTCCTCCCACAAGGGAAGCGACTGCGCCTCGACCTCCTGCCACCACCAGGCCTGATCGCTCGTGCCCCACAGGTTTCCGTTCCGGTAATTGGCCATGTTGCGGGAGAAGGTCAGCGCCTGGATCTCCGCGCCCCAACCGTTGTTGTTGAAATTGATGGTCAGGTCGCTGCCGAGGATGTCGCAGACCTCGTTCAGATGATCGAGCCAGAAACCGTGGCCCGCAGCGTCGGTATAACAGAGATCCCACGACTGGTCGCCCCACACCAGACGGCGTTCGTGGTCCTTGAGCATCTGTGCAATCTCGGGCAGCAGCGAAAACTCGATGGCAAAGCCGTGTCCGTCGTTGCGGCGGTCGTGCGTACCGATCAGCTCATGGAACCGCACGCCCTTCACGTTGGGGTACTTCGCAAAGATATCCTCGAAACAGTCCAGGTCCATATTGAGGCCCTTGATCGTTTCGGGCTCTCCGTAACGCCTTTTCGGCAGGGGCAGATTGCCCAACTCACCGTTCTGGGCCGTATAGTTATCGGAAGCGTAGATATCGAGGTAGACATCGATATCCTTCTGTGCAAAATAGCGGAACTCGCTCAACAGGTTCGGATGGACGCGGTTCACACCGACCGACGGGTCGCCCTGTCCGTGGCCCTCCTCCTTGTAATAGGAGATCGGGTTGGTCAATACCGAAACCTTGTATTTCGTGCGCAGCCGATCGACCGTCGCGCAGATCTTCTCGACAAAGGCTTTCACCTGCGCATCGCTCCAGTCCATCCCCACACCGTCGATCTGCAGCAGCAGTTCCTGCTCGGTCTCATCGGGAGAGGGGGTCGGCGGTGGAGTCAGCGGGTTGGATGCAATCTTGGAAGAGCAGGAGATGGCCAGAATCAGGACCATCAGAAAATTCAAAATCCATTTCATAATCACAAACGGTTTTCAACAGCCGGCTCCCTGCCGGGATCGGTCCCGGCAGGGAGTGGCCGCATCGGTTTACATATCGGGGGTCGGGGTTTCAGGATATTTGTATTGGGTAAGGGGTGCCCAGCCCACCTGCATCAGGTAGGTGTCCACCACACAACGCATCTTCGTGCCGTCCGGAAGGTTGCCCTTCTCCTCGAACTTGCTGTTGGTGTTCCAGTCCGGAGCCCGGTCCAGATAGCTCGCATAGGCGTTGTTGGCATAGAACCAGTTCGTAAAGGGCAGCAGCGAGTAAAGGACTCCCTTGTCACCGCTCTGGGCCGTGAGGCCGAAGAACCCGCGGTTCCACCCCGTACCTTCGATCTTCACATCGATGTAGTAGCGGTTCTTCACACCCGGGAAATCCTCGAAGCGGACAAAGGTCCATGCCGCCTTCAGCCACTGGCTGCCGTTGTAGTAGAGCTGGTTGTTCATCTGGGCCCACACCTCGCCCGTATCGATCGTCTCCGAAGGCACGTTGCGGTCCGGCTCGACGCTGTACTCCAGCGTAAGCGGATTGAACCGGATGTCGTAATATCCCGTCTGGGATATGGTGATGGGCTCGGACGATGCGGACGAAACGGTGGTCCCGTCCTGCTTGCCCCAGTCGATGAAGGCGTTCACAGTCCTGAAATGGTCCGAATCCTCGGTATAGTCTCCGGTCCAGAGCAGGAAGCCGTCACCGGCCGCCTCCACATAGGTCTTGAACGTGAATTCATTCGAAGAGGGAGTCTGGACCATCGGCATGGAGTACTCCTTGTTCGACTTCGAAACGGTAGCGTCTCCATAGATGTAAACACCCTTGATCACACTGGCCGTACCGGTCCAGACGGACTGTTCGCCGATATCGTTCAGGGCCGTCACGGTAATGACCAGATCATCGGCGTGGGGTGCCGCCGTCTGGGGAATCTCCAGGGCATCCTCAAAGAGGTAGATCTGCTCGTTTGCCTCGACCGTCTTCCGGGCCGTGCAACCCTCCTCGCTGGTCTCGACCGTAATGGAGGTGATCGTATGCTCGCTGTTGGTCGAGACCTCGAAACGGAACGGCATGGTACCGCCCGCCACACCGGCGATACGCTCCATCTTATTGACGATGGCCGGCTTGCTGCCCACCTCGACCGTCACGGGGATCACAGAGGTCTCCTGATTGCCCTGAGCATCGGTAGCCGTGAGCAGGAACTCGTATTCGCCCTCGTCCGGGATGTTCACGCTCGTCTTGACCCGGACCTGCGTCCGGTCGGTTCCCGGCGTGAAGGTCTCGGAGAAACCGATGGCCTCGCATGCCAGCACGACATCGCGCATCTTCTTGTTGTCGATGGCCGAAGCCTCGAACTGAACCACCTCGACCGGAGCAAAGACATTGTCCGGAGCCACGGGTTTCAGGATCTCGATAACCGGAGCCGTCTGATCGGTCTCGACGGTTATCGCAGCGGTAAATTCAGTCTGGTTGCCGGCATAGTCGAGGAAGGAGACCTTCAGCTGGTTGTCCAACGCAGCGTCGTCGGGGACCTGGAACGTATAGCTCAGATCGTAGAACTTGGGGGATCCGTAGATCTCGATCGTCTCCTGCGTCTCCGTTCCCGACTCGGTCCATTTGCCGAGCGTGACGTAAATGGTCTTGAGTCCATATCGCGAGGTTACATGGGCCTTGAAGTAGCCCTCCGAACCGCTCGGGCAGACCAGTTCGGTATCCGACGACGTGCAGTTCAGCGCCGGACCCGTCTCGGTGTCCTCATCATGGCACGAAACCAGGGCCATCATCAGAACCGAAACGATCAGTTTCCAGAAATTTCTGTTGTTCATAATGCTAAAGGGTTATGATGAGATTATCTCCAATAGGGGTTCTGTACCAGATTCGCATTCTTGTTGATCTCCTCCTGCGGAATGGGATAGAGATAGAACTGCTTCTTGAAAACCCGGTCCACGAACTTCGTCCGTTTGTAGAAATCAGCCTCCGTCAAGGCGGAAGGATCCATTCCGTAGAACGGGCCGTTGTCCTCGGTCTCGGCAACCAGATAGCGCCGCGTATCGAAATAGCGCAGGCCTTCCCATGCGAACTCGATGTTCCGCTCGCGCATGATCGCCTTGTGGATCTCGGCCTGCGAACTCCGCTCGGGGAAGACCTCCTCGTAATTGGGCAGTCCGGCCCGGTTGCGGACCTTGTTCAGGTAACGCAGGATGTCAGGGTTGCCCGGATCATACTGGTTCAACGCCTCCGCATAGTTCAGATAGACCTCCGCCCAACGGTAGAGGATGGGACGCTTCTGTTTGTGGGTCGGTTTGGTATCCTCCGCATCGATGAATTTGTAGGGCGTATATCCGGTTTTGGGGTAGAACGAGGTGCGACCTCCGGAGGTGGGCACATCCGAACGGGACGAGAAATCGACCGGATCGACCTCTCCCTTCTCGTTCGTCACCAGCTGGGACTCCCATTTCCGTCCGTTGAAGAAGACACTCGCATAGAACCGTGCCTCCCGGTTCTGGTACATGTTGTAAACACGGTCGATCTTGTAGACGTCCTGCTGCTGCTCGCTCGGGGCGGAAACAACGCGGTTCACCGTGATCTTCTCGGGATCCGTCGTAAAGCCCTCCTCAACGTAATACGGATTGTCGGCCGTGGCCTCGGTTCCGTTGTCCATGTAGTAGGTATCGACCAGTTTCTGGGTCACACCCAATACGGCACCGCCGTTGCTGCCGGTCAGACGGGCCATGTACTGCAGGGGCGTGGCGACCTGCAGGTACTCGGAGAAGTCGTCGTAGATGGCCGGCGACCGGGAGAACAGCGCCTCCTTGTTGAAGGGGTCGTTGAAGACCTGCCGGTAGTAGGCATAGGCATCCTCGAAACTGTTGGGAGACCCTTCGGCCGTTGCCCCGACCAGATCGTAGCGTCCGCCCTGCGTATCGATCAGCAGTTTGGCCGCGTCGGCCGCCCGTTTCCACTTCTCGGGATCGTAGCTCTGCGGAAACAGCTTCTTCCCATCCTTGTTGGCCAGGTTGGCAAACTCCTTCAGGCCGGAATAGTTGTCCGGAGAGTTGAACAGCGGGCTGGCGGCATAAAGCAGCAGACGGGCACGCACGGCCAACGCGGAAGCCTGGGTCGGAGCCGCACCCCAGGCATCCTCATAAGAGGTGGGGAGTTGGTTGGCAAGGGTCAGCAGCTCCTCATCGAGCCAGTTCACCACCTCGTCCACACTGTTGCGGCTCACGAGGAAAGACTCCTCCGAAGCACCCGGATCAACGGCCGACTTCACGATCGGAATCGGTCCGAACTGTTCGAACAGCAGCACATGGTAGTATGCGATCAGGAAGCGGGCCTGCAACTTGAGTTTATCGACCTTCTCCTGCGTATTGATATCCGTCTGCTGGGGCACGACATGTACGTTGTCGAGGAAGACATACAGGTGGCGGATCACCCGGTAGAGCGGGATCCACTTCTCGCCGAAGCCCGAACCGGAAACGCTCCAGTCTCCACGCGTTATCCGGTAGGCCTTGTAGCAGTCCCGGTTGTCGTTGATGTCGGCCTCGTCGGAGATCAGTTCATACGGGGAGGAGAACTCCCACCAGTCCGGCGCATAATCGACCGAGCTGGTCAGGGTCATCATCAGCGGGCTCGGAATCAGGGAGTAGCCGTGGGCCAGCCAGCTCAGCGTCGTGGAGCCGTTGCCGAAAACATAGTCCAGGTCCTGGACATTGGTCGGTTTGTCGAAAAAGCTGTCGCACGAAGAGGTTCCCATCAACAGGCCGAGCAGCGCGACACAATATTTCAAGCATTTCATAACTGTAATCGTTTAAAAGTTCAATTCCACACCGAACGAATAGCTCTTCATCACCGGGTATTTCATACCGCTGTTCGTTCCCAGCTCCACGTCCCACAAATCGAAATCACTGAACGTAAGGAGGTTGTTCCCGATAAAGTAGACGCGCAGATGCTCGATTCCGGCCTTGATCGACCACTTCCGCGGCAGCGTATACCCCACAACGACATCCTTCACGCGCAGGTAGGACATGTTACGCTGCCACCAGGTCGAATTAAGGTAGTTCTGGTCGTTGTATCCGCCGCGCACACGGGGCGAGAAGACGTCCTGACGCGGATTCTCCTCGGTCCAGAAACTGTTGGCCAGCTTTTTATAGATATTCGCATCCGAAACGGTCGGGATGACGTTCTTGTCCACCGGACCGTCGTCGTCGTTGTTGATGATACGGGTCACGTGCGCCGCACCCTGCAGACGGATACCGAAATCGAAGGCCTTGTAGGCCACGTTGATACCCAAACCATAGACGATCTCGGGCGTATCGCTGTAACCGATTGCCGTGAAGTCGTCCTTCGTGATGAAGCCGTCGCCATTGACGTCCCGGTACTTGATGTCACCGGGAGCCACCTCGATTCCGAGTTCGGGGACGGGCAAATGCTGGAGCAGATTGCCCTCGGCGTCGAAATCCTCCTTCGTATACAGCCCCTCGGCAACCAGGCCGAACTGCTGTCCGTAGGGATGGCCGATCCGATCGAGGTTCGGATAGCGGGGTTCGGGATCTCCGTTATAGACGATCTCGTTGCGTGCATAGGTGAAGTTGCCCATGGCCGAGATCCGCCAATCGCCCTTCATGTAGTTGTAGACCAGGCTCATATCGACACCATGATTCTTCATCTTGCCCATATTGGTCCACGGATCGACGCTGAAACCGGCACTGTACGGGAGCCGACGGTTCTGGCACAGGATGTTTTTGCGGTAGTTGTTGAAGTAATCGACCGTAAGATCGAACCCGAACATGGAAAGTTCCACTCCGATGTCCCGCTTCAACTCGGTTTCCCAGGTCAGGTTGCTTCCGAACTTGCCTTCCATCAGGCCGCTATAGGGCCGCGACGTGGGGTATTTGCCAAAATCATATCCATTGCTGCCCACAATCTCGGCCAGATAGGCATAACGGGTGCTGCTTCCGAGCTGATCGTTACCCACGGTACCGAACGAACCGCGGATCTTGAATTTGGGAATCACCTGCTTGATGTTCTCCCAGAAAGGCTCTTCGGAGACATACCAGCCCAATGCAACGGCCGGGAAGATACCGATGCGGTGTCCCGGAGCAAAGTTCTCCGATCCGTTCACACCCAGGTTTCCCTCGATGAAGTAGCGGTTGTCGTAGTTGTAGGTCACACGCGAGGCCAGGCCCTGGCTCTGGTAGGGCAGCAGAGCGAACTCGCCGCTTCCGTTGGCGATGTTTCGGATACGCTGGTTGTAGAGGACCAGCGCCCCGACGTTGTGCTTGCCGAAGGAGCGGTCGTAATTCACGGAGGCCTCCAGATAGGTCGTGTAGGCCATCGCGCTGCTCTTGCTCAGGTTCAGGAACGGCGAGTCGCCCGGATAGTAGTTTCCGATCAGGTTGCCCTCCTCGTCGCGGCCCGTCGCATAGAACTTGTCGGGGCTGAACACGCCCACCAGGGAGCTTGTATTGTCCACGTCGTAGGCGAACAGAACCCGGGCGCTCAAACCTTCGGTAATGAAATCCAGCTTCTGGTTCAGCGTTCCCGTAGCCGTCGTCACGCTGTTGCCGTCCTCCTTGTAGCCGAGCTGTGTCAGCCAGTTGTACGGGTTCTCGCCGATAACGGGGGTCGAAAGCTGCCCGTCGGAGTAACGCACGGGAAACTCGTTCGGTTTGGTCGTGATTGCCAGCCGCCAGATGTCATCGACGCTCGTACGCGGTCCGTTCACGGTCGTCAGCTGCGATCCCACATTGAAGTTGAATACGGTCGTCTTCGTCAGGTCGATGTCGAAGTTGCCGCGGAAATTGACCCGGTTGAGCCGGATGTTCGAGTTCCACGGACGGCTGTTGTCCGTCGTATAGATACCGTCCTCGGTGTGGTACGAGGTGGAGACGAAATAGCGGATCTTCGGCGAACCGCCCGAAATATTGACATTGACGTGCGCGTGCTTGGTCGTGGACTTGACCAGCGCGTCCATCCAGTCCACATCGGGATAGAGGTCCGGATCGGTCCGGTTGCGCGTATTCGTAATGCGGTAGTCGGGATAGGGTTCGGGACCCGCATTGCCACCCAGCACATGGGCCATGTTCATCAGTTCCATGTATTCCACGGCACCCACGAATTCGGGCATGATCGTCGGAGCCTTCACCGCATATTCGGCACTCACATCGACCTTCAGCTCGCCGATGGATCCCTTTTTCGTCGTGATGGCGATGACGCCGTTGGCTCCCCGGACACCGTAGACGGCCGTAGCACTGGCATCCTTGAGAATCGAGAACGACTCGATCTCCTTGGGGTCGATCGAGTTGAAATCACGCTCGACGCCATCGACCAGAATCAGCGGCGACGTATTGCCCTTGAAGGTGGCCATGCCGCGGATCCAGAAATCGGCCCGGTCGTTGCCGACCTCGCCCGACCGCTGCACGGCGATGATTCCCGGGATGTTTCCCGCCAGCGTCTGACTCAGGGCCGATTTGGAGGAGACCGAAAGAGCGGTCGCCTGAACCGAGGCGATGGCTCCAATCACGCTCTCCTTCTTCTGCGTACCGAATCCGACGACCACGACATCGTCGATATTCGTGGCATCGGGCAGCAGCTGGATATTATAGGTCTTGTTGCGTTCGATCGGAACCGTCTGCGTCTGGTAACCGATAAAACTGAACTGCAGTTTGCCGGAAGCGGGGACCTCAAGGCTGAAGCTGCCCCTCGCGTCCGAGGATGTCCCGAGGGTGGTCCCCTCGACGGTGATCGTGGCCCCGATCACCGGCTGCAGGTTCTCATCCATGATGTTGCCCGAGACCCGTGTCTTGTCCTGGGCGTTCACGGTCCCTGAGAACAGGAAACTCAGCAGACACACCAACAGCATCCTGGGCGACCAGAAGACGCTGTCTCTTCTTTTCTTGTAGCATTCCTCACTCATAGATCAGTAATTTTAGGTTTAGGGTTATACATTGAATGGTAAAGTTCACATAAGATCAACCGCGTTTTTCCCTTTAACAAAGAAACCCAATTATACCAGATTTGAGATTAAAAATTGTATCAATCAATTTCATTTTTAAATCATCCGATCTTAACCAAAACAAGGAATCGCATACATATCAAGCACTTGTACACATACGACATATTCAACGGCATTTCGGCGTGTCCTTAGCCATAGTCGCACATATCGTTTTTTTTCCTACTTTCGATTACCGTTTATTCAACACGAAACAGCCATGCCGCGCAGAATCATTCTCCTTCTTTCGGCCGTTTTTCTGGAATTCACCTTTGCCCGAAGCGCACCGATGGTCATCGATGTAATCAATTCGGAAAAGGGTTTGCTGAGCAATACGATCCTCTCCATTACGGAGGATTCGTTCGGCCGCATGTGGATCGGAACCGCCAACGGCATCTCCTGCTACAACGGCGACATGCCGATGAACATCTCCGTCAATACTGCTCCCCGGCGCATTTCGAACAAATACGCCCAGAGCCTGCTGCCCATGGAGAGCGGCGACGTATGGATCGGGACCCCCGACCGGCTGAACATCTACTCCTACCGGGGCGATTCCGTTTTCATCGCCAACCGCCAGGAGATCGGAATCTCCGATATCACCGCCCTGCTGATGAGCCGGGACAAGAGAACGATCTGGATAGGCAGCACGGACCAGGGAGTCGGGGCATACGACCTTCCCGAAGGCAGATTCCGAAAACTGCAGTTCCCGGACAGCACGAACCTGCCGAAGCACATCATCACCCTGTGCGAGGATCCGAACGATTATCTGTGGATCGGAACACGGTACGACGGAATATACATCTATGACCTGAAGAACGGCAAACTCTCCGGTTTCCCCATGCAGCATGCAACGGTCAATGCCCTGTGCACCGGACGAAGCGGCACCATGTGGATCGGGACACACGACGGGCTGTTCGGCGGAACGGTAAACGGCCCCATGGTGCGCATCAGCCACCCCATGGTGGACCACATCAAGATCATGGCGATCGTCGAAGACCGCAACGGCACGATCTGGGTCGGAGGAGACAACGGCCTGGTCGCCTTCTCCCCCGAATCGGTGACGCCCGACAACCGGATCACGGACCTGCGCTCCGTTTCCGAAGGTCCCGGAATCGGCAAACTGACATACCGATACGTCTCGGCGCTGTATTACGACAAGAAGCAGACCCTCTGGGTAGGAACCTTCGGCGGCGGCATAAACATACTCGACATCTCGGAGTTCTCCCCCTCGGTCATCACCCCGATCGAGGACATGCAGGACGGGAACTCCTCGAACAAAACGCTCGCCATCTGCCGGGGGAATGACGACGACCTCTGGTTCGGGATGGACGGACACGGAGTCGTCCGCTACGATCTGGTGACAGGCCAAAAACAGGTGTTCTCCGGGTCGGACATCCACGACTCGGTGATCGTCTCCCTGTGCAGAGACGAGAACGGATACATCTGGGCCGGCGGATATTACAACGGTCTGGCCTATCTTGCCCCCGGCTCCGACCGTTTCGTGGCGATCCGCAACACGCCGCACAACGAGACGATCCGGGCCATTGCCACGGACGGAGGAAAGATCTACTACAACAATGATTCGGATCTGTTCTGCTACGACTTCCTCAGCAAAAGGACGACCCGCCCGCTTGCCGGGCGGCTGAACAAGAAGCTGGACATCCGCACGATCGTCATCGACCGCGAAACCATATGGCTGGGCACCTACCACAACGGAATCATCGGGTACGACAGGGAGACGGGGCGGATCACCGAAATCCCGGTCCACAAGGATTTCGGGAATGCCGTGGTATGGGACATGGTCCTCTTCGACCGGCAACTGTGGTGCGCCACCGATCTCGGGCTTTTCCGAACCGACCTGACAGGCGATCCCCTGCGGGGCGAGTTCATCGCCTCACCCGATCCCGGCTCCAAAAGTTTCGTGGCCGTAGCATCGGACAACAACGGCAAACTGTGGCTCTCCGGGACCAGCAAGATATACTGCTACGACATAACGGCCCAAAAATATACCCAGGTCACAACCCCAAAGATGCTCTCGGTGACCGACTATTCGGATGCCGCCATCCTGATCGACCGGACCGAGACATACGTCGGCGGATTCAAGGGAGTCGCCATCGTCAGAGACCGGCGGGAGTCGCCCGACACCATCCAGGCAAGGGAACTGTTCCTGGCCAACCTGAACATCAACAACCATCCGGTCTACCCGGGCGCCAGGCGATCTCCGCTCAAGAAAAACCTCAATGCGCAGGAGCGGATCGTACTCAGTCACAAGCAGAACAACATCTCGCTCGATTTCATCATACCCTATTTCGGATACGAGATCGCCAGCTACAGGTACCGGATAAAGGAGCGCAGCAACGAATGGTCCGAACTGGGGGCATCGCACACCCTCTCGATCAACAACATGCCTTACGGCAAATACACGCTCGAGATCGAAGGCTCCATCGCCGATTCGCCGAAAGTATTCTCCCGAACCCTCCAGCTCGTCTTCCGACCGCCGTTCTATCTCTCGACCGGAGCGAAATCGCTCTACCTGCTTCTCATCGTACTTGCCGCCTTCGTTGCCGTACGGATCACCAAGACACGCATCGAATTGAAACATACGCTGGAGATGGAACAGGCCAACCGGAAAAAGGATGAAGAGCTCAACGAGGCAAAAATCAGCTTCTTCACCACCATATCCCACGAACTGCGAACCCCGCTGACCCTGTTGCTGGCTCCGATCGACCAGCTCAAGGCATACGAAACCAACTCTTCGAAACTGAAAAACTACCAGCTCATCGAAAGGAATGCCAAAACCCTCCTCTCGCTGGTCAATCAGATCCTCGATTTCCGGAAAAACGAAAAGGGGGAGATCCGCCTGCAGGTGGCCCGCACCGACATCCGCACGCTGATTGCGGACATCATACTTCCGTTCGACCAGCTGGCCGGTTACAGGAACATTGCATTCCAGTCCTCGTTCCCCCCATCGGGGACATCGGTCTGCATCGATACCGACATATTGACGAAAATCATCAACAACCTGCTCTCCAACGCCTTCAAGTTTACGGAGCCGGGAGGCAAAATAACGCTGACGGCAGACATCACCTCCAACGAACTGGTGCTCTCGGTCGCCGACACGGGCATCGGCATGGCCAAGGAACAGCAGGAAAAGGTGTTCGACATATTCTATCAGGGAGACAACGCACAGACAAAATACGGAAGCGGACTCGGATTGTATCTGGTAAAATCGCTCGTAAAGATCCACCACGGGGATATCTCCGTAGAGAGCACTCCCGGCATCGGGACAACGTTCCGGTGTACGCTGCCCTGCAGAGAGGATTTTTTCATCGACTCGGAATTCGCTCCGACGGAAGTCGGATCGGAGAAAGAGGTGATCCGGGAACCGGATACGCAGCCGGAAGAGAGGATGGAATCGGGCGACAAGGGCAAGGAGGAGACGATCCTGATCGTGGAGGACAACGAGGACATCGTCGAGTTCCTGACCGACAGCCTCGGGGTTAAGTACAACATACATGCCGTCTCCAACGGAGCCCGGGCTCTGGAAAAACTGAACGAAATTCCTGAAACCTCACTGGTCATCACGGATGTGATGATGCCCATCATGGACGGAATCACCCTGTGCCGCGAGATCAAAACCAACTTCGACACAAGCCATATCCCGGTCATCATCCTTTCGGCCAAATCCGAGATGGAGGACATGATGAACGGACTGCGCTGCGGAGCCGACGCCTACATATCCAAACCGTTTTCGCTGACCCACCTGAAGATTCAGATCGAGAAGCTGATCGAAATCCGGAAAACGCTCAAGGAGAAATACCGCAAATCGCTAAACTTCAGTTTCAACAACGAACATGAGGATGTATTGTCTGCCGAGAACAGATTCCTGAACGACATCACGCAGATCATCCTGCAGAACCTGTCGGACGTAAACCTCAACGTAGACTACATCAGCAGCGCCATATCGATGAGCCGGGCCAGTCTCTACCGCAAACTGAAATCGATCACCGGACTCTCCGTGAACGACTTCATCCGCAACATCCGGCTGAGCCGGGCCGAATACGAACTGCGGGAGACCCCCAAGACCATCTCCGAGATCGCCTACGACAACGGATTCAGCACGCCCTCCTATTTCAGCACCTGCTTCACCATTCAATACGGCTGTTCCCCCAAGGCATACCGTCAGAACAATGAGGCGAAGAAGGGGCAACCGTGACGGAGCAGGCAACAGCCCCTGAAAAAAGCGTCGGACCCCGGTCGGGGCCCGACGCTGATGCAAAAGAAGGAAAGAGGGCTATTCGCCGACCATGGCGTGGCGGTAGCCGTCGGTCTTGTTCCAGTCGCCGCGCGTAAAGTCCGGAACGGCGACAGGTGCACTGTTGTGTTCGAGCGACATGGCCGTGAGCGACCCGATGCACGACCACTCGGCCGCATCGTAAACGTCCTGGTCGAGCGGCAGTCCGTTGCGCAGGCAGTAGATCAGACGGTAGTCCATGATGAAGTCCATACCGCCGTGGCCGCCCACCTCGCGGGCCTTCTCCTCGATATCCTTCACGATCGGGTCCTTGTAGCGCTCCATCAGCGCAGCCTTGACCTCCTCCGGCACGAAGCCGTGAGCCGAGAGGTTCTCGTGATCGGGCACGTCATTGGCCAGCTGCTCCGGGCGGAAGGCATAGCCCTCGACCGGATACTTGTTGGCAAAGCCCTCGGTTCCCGTCAGCTGGTACATGCGGCTGTAGGGACGCGGCGTGTAGACGTTGTGCTGCAGGTGGATCGTACGGCCCTTCTCGGTCTTGATAAGCGTCAGCGTATGGTCGCCGTTGGCAAACTCCGTAGCTCCCATCTTCTCCTGTGCGGTCTTCAGACCGTTCACCGACTTGGTGTCCATCGCAACCAGATAGTTCATCTTGTCGCCGCGGTGGATGTCGAGCAGCTGGCAGGCGGGGCCCAGGCCGTGCGTGGCATAGACGTCACCGCGGTGTTTCTGGTCGAAATCGAGGCGCCAGTTGCCCTGATAGTAATCCCAGAACTCATCGAGATTGTGGATGTAGGCACCCTCGACGTGGAGGATCTCGCCGAAAAGCCCGTGCTGCGCCATGTTGAGCGTCGTCAGCTCGAAGAAATCGTAGACACAGTTCTCGAGCATCATGCAGTGGCGCTGCGTCTTCTCGGCGGTGTTCACCAGCTGCCAGCACTCGTCGAGCGACTGCGCGGCGGGAACCTCAACGGCGACGTGCTTGCCGTGCTCCATGGCATAGACCGCCATCGGGACATGCTTGAGCCACGGCGTGGCGATGTAGACCAGGTCGATGTCCTCACGCTCGCAGAGCTGCTTCCAGCCCTCCTCGCCGCTGTAGGCCTCGGCACGCGGCAGGCCGCGCTCCTCGAGGATCTTCTGCGAAGCCTCGACCCGCTCGGGATAGAGGTCGCACAGCGCCTTGATCTCCACGCCGTCGAGGTGCGTGAAACGGCTGACGGCACCCGGACCGCGCATACCCAGCCCGATGAAACCAACGCGGACGGTCTCCATGGGCTCGGTCCGCAGACCAAGGACCGACTGCTGCCCCGGCTCGCGCTCCGGAGTATCGAAGACGATCACGCCATCGACGGTCGTCCAACCCTTGTCCGTATCCCCGCCGCAGCAGGACGAAAACAGCATGCCCGCCAGGGCACACATCAGAATGCAAAATTTCTTCATAGGAAAGCGGTTAATGTTATTTATCACAAATATACGGAAATATTTTTGAAATCTTCCTGGGTTTGACTACTTTTGCGCAACGAAAAAAATTCACTCCGGTCTCCATGTATCGCAGATTCGCAGCGGCTCTCCTCTCGGCACTCCTGCTGTCACCGGGATGGCTCGGCATGACGGGCTTCACGCAACTCATCGGCTTCGTACCTCTGCTGTGGATCAGCTCCTCATACGAAGGCGGCCGGCGCAACTGGTGGCGGATGTTCGGATGGGCGGCACTCACCTTCGTGTTGTGGAATGCGATGACCATATGGTGGATCTGGAACGCCACTCCGGTGGGTCCCGTCGCCGCAACGCTTGCCTCGACCACCCTCAACATGATCGCCTTCATGTTGTTCCACTCCGTTTCGAAAAAGGCCCACAAGGCCCTTGCCTACACAACCTTCGTCGCCGCCTGGATCTCGACCGAATACTGGTACACCACCGGCGAATTCTCGTGGCCGTGGCTGGTGCTGGGCAACGGATTCTCACACGACATATGGGCCGTGCAGTGGTACGAATACACGGGCGTCTTCGGCGGTTCGCTGTGGGTGCTCGTCTGCAACCTGCTCGTTTTCGAGGCCCTGCGCTCCCGCTCGCGGCGGCGTATCCTGGCAGCGGCCGCAGCCGTCGTGCTGCCTCCGGCCGCTTCGCTCTGCATCGGGGCCGCGTGGCGGCAGCCCGACCAGGGGACGGTCCGCGTAAGCATCATCCAACCCAATGTGGACTGCTACGACAAGTTCCACGGCGACGTCTCGCGACAGGAGCGCAACCTGATCGACCTGATCGGCCAGGTGCCCTCCGACGCGCAGTTCATCCTGCTCCCCGAGACGGCCGTACCCGACTACTATTGGGAGCCGGCACTCTCGACGACACCGGGCGGCAGCGCCGCAGGACCGTTCTGGCAGGAACTCGCCGACTCGCTCCGCACGGGGCATCCCGATGCGCTGCTGATCGCCGGGGCCAACACCTTGCGCCGCTACGAGGCCGGCACACAGAGCCGCACGGCACGCCTCAACCAGGCCGACGGCAGCTATTACGACATCTTCAACTCGGCCGTGGGACTTGACTCCGCCGGACGCATCCAGCTGCACCACAAGGGGCGGCTGGTCATCGGCGTGGAGAACACCCCGACATGGGTCTTCGACGTGTTGAAATTCCTGGTTATCGACCTGGGCGGCACGCTCGGGCAGATCGGCATGGGGCAGCACGGGACGGCCTTTGAGCACGCCGGGACGAAGGTCGGGCCGGCAATCTGCTACGAAGGGCTCTACGGCGCGTTCTACGGCGATTTCGTGCGCCGCGGCGCGCAGTTCATGGCCATCGTCTCGAACGACGGCTGGTGGGGCGACACCCCCGGATACACGCACCTCTTCTCGATCTCGCGGCTGCGGGCCGTGGAGCACCGCCGGGCCATCGCCCGCGCGGCCAACACCGGAAAATCGGGCTTCATCTCCGCGCGCGGCGACGTCGGACAGACGCTCGGCTGGGAGGAACGCGGCGTGCTGACGGCCGATGTTCCGCTCTCGTCGCAAACCACGTTCTACACCCGATACGGCGACTACGTGGCCCGCATCGCAGAGTATGTCCTGCTGCTCTCGCTGCTCTACTACGTCGCCTACCGGATCAAACGCAAAAACTATCTCGTCCAATAATACCCTGCTTTATGAACTATAACCAAACCCTCGAGTTTCTCTTTTCGTCGCTCCCGGCTTTCGAAAACACGGGCGCTTCGGCCTACAAACCGGGATTGGAACGCATCACCGCATTCTGCCGCCATCTGGGCAACCCGCAGCGGAACTTCTTCACGATCCACGTCGCCGGCACCAACGGCAAAGGGTCCGTGGCGCACATCATCGCCGCAGTGCTCCAGCAGGCCGGCTACCGCACGGGCCTCTTCACGTCGCCCCACCTGCAGGACTTCCGCGAACGCATCCGCGTGGACGGTGAAATGATTCCCAAGCAGAAGGTGGTGAACTTCGTGGACAAGCACCACGACAAGATGGTCGGACTGGAGCTGTCGTTCTTCGAGATGACCGCCGCGATGGCCTTCGACTACTTCGCACAGAGCGACGTCGAGGTGGCGGTGATCGAGACCGGGCTCGGAGGGCGGCTCGATGCAACGAACATCATCGTGCCGATCCTGAGCATCATCACCAACATCGGACTCGAGCATACGGCCCTGCTGGGCGACACACTTCAGAAGATCGCCGCCGAGAAGGCCGGGATCATCAAGAAGAGCATCCCGGTGATCATCGGCGAGGCAGACGACCGCTACAACGGCGTGATCGAGCAGGCTGCCGCCGCCAACAAGTCGCGCGTGATCTACGCCGAACGGGAGTTCCTCTACGAGGGCCGCACGGAGCGGGACGGGAGCCAGCTCTTCCGGTTGCGCCGCACGCGCGACGACAAGGCCTTCGAAGTCGAACTGGACCTTGCGGGCAACTACCAGAGCCACAACATTGTGACGGCTTCGGCCGCCGTGGATTTCCTCCACGAGGAGACCCCGCTGACGATCTCTCGACGCGCCTATCTCGAGGGCATGCGCGGGGCTGCGTCACACACCGCATTGCACGGACGCTGGCAGAAGCTGGGCGAGGCTCCGCTCACGATCTGCGACACGGGGCACAACGCCCACGGCATCGCCTATGTGGCCGAGCAGTTGAAGGCCACGCCGCACCGGAAGCTCTACTGCGTGATGGGCTTCGTCCGCGACAAGGACCTGGCACACATCCTCCCGCTGCTGCCCCGAGACGCCCACTACATCTTCACGCAGGCCCGTTCGGAGCGGGCGCTGACGGCCGGAGAACTGACGGCCAAGGCCGCCATCTACGGGCTGCAGGGCGAGGCCGTAGCCGACGTGCAGGCCGCCGTGGCCCGGGCCCGCGAGCTGGCCGGAGCCGAAGACATGATCTTCATCGGCGGTAGCACCTACGTGGTCGGCGAGGCGCTCTGACCGGACCGTGAGGCAAACGCAAGACAAAGGGGTCGGAAACAGTTCCGGCCCCTTCTCTTTTTCCCGTGTTCCATGTGCTGCATCCGGGCGGTCGCTCCGATCCGCCGCACGCCGTCTCCGACCCGCGACGCACGGTCCGGCAACCGGCAGTGCGCACCAACGCCTCAGCCTCCCGGCAGCCGGCTCTCTCCGGACTCCGCAGCAAACGGGCGCGCTCCCGACCCGGAGAAGGATCAGGCCTGCCCCATCTTGGGCCCCGAATCGCCCCCGGCATTCGGTGTCGGGATCTCGATCTTGCCCATCGAGCTCTCGTAGCGCGCGATGTTCTCCTGCAACGACCACAGGAGCCGCTTGGCGTGCTCGGGCGTGAGGATGATGCGGCTCTTGACATGCGCCTTCGACACGCCCGGCAGGACGGTCGCAAAATCGAGTATGAACTCCGAAGAGGAGTGTGCAATGAGTACCAGATTCGAATAGTGGCCCTGTGCGACCGCATCGTCGAGATCGATGTCGAGGCCGAATTGTTTCATCTCTGCCATGGTTCGCTGCTTGTTGTTTTCTGCAAAAATAGAGGATTTCGCCCTTTGCGAAGCCCGCAGGAGGCGTTTTTTTTCGAGATTTTTTCAACATCCCGAATCCCGAGACCGAAGCGGCCGCAGCCCCCGCCGCCGAAGGCGGGCAGGACAAATAAATTTGGTGTTGCGCGCGGGTTGTATTATCTTTGTTCCCTAAAACACCCGAAAGGCGAAGAACATGGGATTTGAGATTCTGGAACTCCTCTTCCGAGGCATCTGCGTGGGCGTCGCGGCATCGATCACCGTCGGCCCCGTGGCCGTGCTCTGCATCCAGCGCACGCTCTCGAAAAGCCGCAAATCGGGCATCGTCTCCGGAATCGGAGTCGCCTGCGCCGACACGTTCATGGCCATGGCCGCCCTGTTCTTCTACTCGATGCTCCAGACCCAGATCGAGCAGTACAACACCCTGTTGCGCGTCATCGGCGGCATCTTCGTGGTCATCGTCGGCGTCTACATCTTCGCCCAGAACCCCGTGCCGCAGATCCGCCGCAACCGCGCCGGAAAGACATCGCTCGGACAGGACTTCGCCTCGATATTCGGGCTGACGATCGCCAACTTCATCATGGTGATCCCCTACATCCTCGCCTTTTTCGCCGTCTTCAAGATCTCGAGCGGCGACATGACCCAGACGGGATTCGGCGGATTCGTCCGCTCGGTATTCGTCATCGCCGGGTTCTTCGGCGGCGCCGCCTTCTGGTGGACCTTCCTGGCATGCGTCATCAGCCTCTTCCGCCGCCGGTTCCGCCCCCGCCACATGCTCACGATCAACCACACGGCCGGCATCATCATCGGCCTGCTGGGCATATACAGCATATTATCCACCTTCTTCTCCATATTCCCCAATGTCGGACATTAAACCCAACAAGATCATCATCGCCGTAGACGGATTCTCGTCGTGCGGAAAAAGCACCTTCGCCAAGGCCATTGCGGCCCGGCTGAGATATATCTTCATCGACACCGGAGCCATGTACCGCGCCGTGACGCTCTATGCCCTGGAGCACGGCGCCATCCGTTCGGGCATCGTCGATGAGGAGGCGGTGGTCCGTCTGCTCGGGCAGATCTCGATCACCTTCCGCTTCAACCCCCAGCGAGGGGCCAGCGACATCTATGTGAACGGCGACCTGGCTGAAGGCAAGATCCGTACGATCGAGGTGTCGAACTGCGTAAGCCGCGTGAGCGCCATTCCGGAGGTCCGGCAGAAACTCGTGGCCATGCAGCAGGAGATGGGACGCCGCCGCGGCGTGGTGATGGACGGACGAGACATCGGCACGGTGGTATTTCCCGATGCCGAACTGAAGATATTCATGACGGCCGATCCCGCCGTACGGGCGCGCCGCCGCTACGACGAACTGAAGGCCAAGGGCGACGCGGTATCGCTCGAGGAGATCGAGCGCAACGTCCGCGAACGCGACAAGGCCGACATGTCCCGCGCGATCTCCCCGTTGCGGCAGGCCCCCGACGCCGTGGTGCTGGACAACAGCCACATGACCGTCGAAGAGCAGATGGCGTGGTTCATGGAGCGGTTCGAAGGATTGAAAAACTGAAAGAACGACCCGCCCTCCCGTCCGGGGAGAACGCCCGCGCGGCCGCAGGTGCCGCACGCCGCGGAACGCCGGCCGGCGGGAGCGGACAAGAGAACGACCAGGATGCAGATAGAGATCGACGACAAATCGGGATTCTGCTTCGGCGTAGTCCGGGCGATTTCGGAGGCCGAGCGGGCCCTCGCCGAAGGCGGTACGGTCTACTCGCTCGGGGATATCGTGCACAACCGGATCGAGGTGCAGCGCCTCGAGGGACTCGGGCTGCGGACCGTCGGCCATGCCGACATGCCCCGTCTGGGCGGCTGCCGGCTCTTCATACGCGCACACGGGGAGCCGCCGACAACCTATGCGACGGCCCGCGAACTGGGTATCGAGGTCATCGACGCCACCTGCCCGGTGGTGGCCCGCCTCCAGCGGCGGGTGAAGCAGGCCCACGCCGGGATGCGCGCCGTGGGCGGTCAGGTCGTGATCCTCGGCAAGCGGGGGCACGCCGAGGTGGTCGGGCTCACGGGCCAGGTCGCCGACCCGACGATCGTCATTGAGACGGCTGCGGACCTCGACCGCATCGACTTCACGCGACCGATCCACTTCCTCTCGCAGACCACGCAGAGCATCGCCCTCTTCGAGCAGCTCGGCGAGGAGATGAAACGCCGCGCAACCGACCCCGCGCAGGTACGGCTCGACGACACGATCTGCCGCCAGGTATCTGGACGCGAGGAGCATCTCGACCGGTTCGCCCGCCGGTTCGATGTCGTGATCTTCGTCTGCGGCCGCAAGTCGTCGAACGGCAAGGTGCTCTTCGAAGTGTGCCGCCGGGCCAATCCCCGGACCTACAACATCGAGGAGGCCGCAGAAATCGATCCCGCATGGCTCGAAGGCGTCGCCTCGGTGGGCATTTGCGGGGCGACCTCGACGCCTAAGTGGCTCATGCAACAGGTTGCCGAGGCGGTCGGAGAGCTGGCCAAGGCCGGCGTGCGGCCGTAACCCCGCGCCGCAGAAACAGAAAACCAATAAAATCCGATATCATGAAACGTTATTTGATCCGTTCGCTGAAATATTTCGTAGCCTTGTGCGTTCTATGTGCGGGCATTATGGCGCTCAACCGCATGATGGGGTCGGCGCTGGACATCCGGCAGACCCTCTACGTCATGTTCCACACGACCCGCGGGATGCTGCTGCCGGCGGTCATCGTCGTACTGGCAGCCCTCTACCCGAAATTCGGATTCATCGTCCGCAAGGTCGAGGGCGACGTGCAGCAGAACCGCGAGCAGATTCTGAACGCCTTCCGCTCGGCCGGGTTCGACCTCGTCCGCGAGGCCGACGAGGCACTCTTCTTCCGGGCAAAGAGTCCGCTCTACAAGCTCCTGCTGCTCGGAGAGGATGAGATCAAGGTTTCGCAATACGGCCAGTGGATCCTCATCGACGGCATCCGCCGCGGTGTGGCCCGGGTCGAATACCGGCTGGATTCGTACATACGCATGAGACAATATGACAACTAAACGCAAATACGGCTTTCTGATCGCCGCAACCGCCCTGCTGGCCATCGCAGGGAGTTCGATCCATGCCCGCAAGGACGACTTCGGGCTGGGCCGCAACATGGAGATCACGGTGAACATGATGCGCGAACTCGCGCTCGGATACGTCGATCCGATCGATCCCGACCGGCTGATGGAGGGGGCGGCCGCCGGCATGGTCAGCGACCTCGACCCCTACACGGAGTACATCTCCGAGGAGGGGCTCTCGGACTTCGAACTGCTCACGACGGGCAAATACGGGGGCGTCGGCGCCCTGATCCGCAAAAAGGGCGACTGGGTGAAGATCTCGCAGCCCTATGCCGGGACCCCTTCGGACCGGGCCGGGCTGAAGATCGGAGACCTGATCCTCTCGATCGACGGCAAGTCGGCCAAAGGGCTCACGACCGAGGAGGTGTCGGGAATGCTCAAGGGCGAACCCGGCAGCAAGGTGAAGATAACGGTCATGCACCTCGACAGCACGCAGCAGAGCGTCACGCTCCGCCGCGAGCGGATCTCGATCCCGGGCGTACCCTACGCCGGCTGGGTGAAGGAGGGAATCGGATACATCCGCCACAGCGACTTTACGGAAGGGTGTTACGAGGAGATGCGCGCCGCGATCGACCGACTCCGCGCCGAGGGTGAACTGAAGGGACTGGTGCTCGACTACCGCTCGAACGGAGGCGGCATCATGCAGGAGGCCGTGAAGATCCTCTCGCTCTTCGTGCCGCGCGGCACGGTGGTCGTAACGACCCGCGGCCGCAACGAACAGCGCGACTACCGCACCGAAGCCGAGCCGATCCTTCCGGACCTCCCGCTCGCCGTGCTGGTGGACGGCAGCACGGCCTCGTCGTCGGAAATCGTCGCCGGTGCGCTCCAGGACCTCGACCGCGCCGTTCTCATCGGCCAGCGCAGTTTCGGGAAAGGGCTGGTGCAGGCGACCCGCCCGCTGGGATACAACACGATGCTCAAGCTCACGACGGCCAAATACTACATTCCCTCGGGACGCTGCATCCAGGCCATCGACTACTCCCACTCGCAGGAGGGCTCCGTACGCACGGTTCCCGACTCGCTGATCTCGGAGTTCGAGACCCGTGCGGGCCGCAAGGTCTACGACGGCGGCGGCATCATGCCCGACATCGACGTGGAGCCCGAATACATCTCGCGCTTCGCCGCAACGCTCTACGCCCTGGGATTCATCGAGGATTTCGGCGACGAGTACACGCGCCGCAACCCGGGACAGCAGATCGACATCCGCACCTTCTCGATCACCGATGCCGACTATGCCGACTTCGCCGCCTTCATGCAGGACAAGGAGGTGCCCTACGAGTCGGATACGCGCCGGGCGCTCAAGGCCCTCAAGAAGGCAGCCGAAGACGACCGCTTCGCCGAGCTCAAGGAGCAGTTCGAGCGCGTGGAATCGGAACTCAAGGACGACACGGCCACCAACCTTGAGACCTACCGCGAACAGGTGATCGAGGCGATCAACAACGACATCATCCTGCGCCACGCCTACACGGCCGGCGTCATCGAACACGCCATGGCCGACGACAAGGGGGTTGCCCGGGCCGTCGAGGTGCTCGAACACCCGGACGAATACCGCCGCATCACCACGGAGCAGGATACCCGGAGAAAATAGCGGCCGGCAAGAACAAACCCGGAGCCACAGACGCCCCAAAAACACAAGCACCATCCATGACAAGCAAAAGACTCTTCTTCGCCCTGCTCCTCGCCTTTGCGGGTACGGCCTGCAACAGGGAGGCAGCGCCAACCGGATCTCCCGTCGGCGTATGGGCCGACGCCACATGCGAGGTAGTGCGCACCGAACGGTATGCATTGCTCTTCGAGCGCGACAGTTCGCTCATCACGTCCGAACTGCACCGTCTCAACGGCACAGGGGCCATCCGTCTGGGACGCACCGTATTCAGCCCCGACTCGGTGCTCCTAAGCGAGGTTCTCGCGCCAACGGACTCGGTACCGGCCGATGCCGGATCGCTGCAATCCGACGGGACGCTCCACATCACGATCGGAGGAAGGGCACACACGCTGACGCGCATCGAACGCTTTGCGGTCGTCCCACCATACGAGATGCCGCATGCTTCGCCGCTCGAGATCGGCAGCTGCATACAGCAATGGCAGTTGGGCGTGCGCTGTCAGGTGGAGTCGGGACAGGCCGCCTTCGAAGCCAATACGAACCGCCACAGCTACTGTTTCTACATCCTGCCCGGAATGATCTACTGTCGGGCGGCGCGACTGCGGTTCAACGATCGCGGAGGGCTTTTTGCGCAGAACATCCGCCTGATGCACAACGGGAGAGGACACACGGCATTCATGGAAGGCGACAACCGCAGCGTGAGCGCAGAACCGCTGACCATCGACAACACGAAATTCAGCCCCGACCAATGCGTCTTCGACCGGGAAGGCATCTACTGGTCGTTCATCCGCTTCGACGGCGACACGGCCGAGATCAACGGATGCGGTGAAACCTACCGCTACACGCGCCCGGAAAAGGGCGACCGCGACGAGTGGATCGCATTCGAAAAATATTGACCCCGCGCTCCGCGACGCATTCCGGACGTACGCACCGGAACACTGCGCGGAACGGAGATAACAGCAGAACGACATGAAACTCGCCCACACCATATTCTCGTTCCGGAACCGACTGGTCATCATCATCGTCGGCATCTCGCTGGGCGCCGTCTCGCTCCTCTACACCAACAACATGGCCCGGAGGCTCAAGGAGAAGGAGCAGCACGACGTCGTGCTCTGGGCCCACGCCATGGAGCGCATCAACCGCGACGTGCTGGGCGGGGCCCCGATGCAGGACCCGCTCGTCTCGGACATCATGTCCACGGGCAACAACATTCCCTTCATCATCACCGACGAGAACCTCAAGGTGCTCCATTCGCACCTGATTCCCGACGAGATCATCAACCACCCGGGGAAACTGCGGCGCGAGATCGACAAGCTCACCGAGGAGAACACCCCGATCCCGGTGAAGATCCTTTGGTCGGCCAAACACTACCACATCATCTTCTACGGCAGGTCGGCCCTGCTCAAGTCGCTCTACTACTTCCCCTACATCCAGATTCTGGTCTTTGCGGCGTTCATATCGCTGGGATTCATCGCTTTCCGTTCGTCGAAGCACGACGAGCAGAACCGCGTGTGGATCGGTCTGGCCAAAGAGACCGCACACCAGCTCGGGACCCCCACCTCGTCGCTGCTCGGATGGATCGAATACCTGCGCTCGCAGCCCGTGGACCAGTCGGCCGTCGAGGAGATGCAGAAGGACCTCACCCACCTGATGAAGATCGTGGACCGCTTCTCGAAGATCGGCTCCGAGACCCCGCTCACCCCGGCCAACATCAACGAGGTGGTGGGCGAATCGGTCATGTACTTCCGCAAGCGGATACCGCGCAACGTCACGCTCGACTACAACGGACTGGCCATCGCTCCGGTGCAGGCGAACATCAACGCCGCGCTGTTCGAATGGGTGGTGGAGAACCTGATGAAGAACTCGCTCGACGCCCTGCAGGGTCACGGAGCGATCGATGTCCGCATCTCGTCGGACGAACAGCACGTGATGATCGACGTCAAGGATACGGGCAAGGGAATCCCCAAGAGCAACTGGAAACGCATCTTCGAGCCGGGCTTCACGACCAAGACCCGCGGCTGGGGCCTCGGGTTGTCGCTTTCGCGGCGGATCGTCGAGGAGTACCACCAGGGTAAGATCGCCGTAACCGAATCCGAAATCGGCAAGGGCACGACCATCCGCATCACCCTCAAACGCATCTACGCATAATGCAGCAGGAAGCGACATACCGGAGCGGCGATCCCGGAGCGTCCTTTTCGGCCGACATCCCCGCAGATGCCGGCCGGAGCAGCCATGCCGATACAACGGCCGGGGCGGCAACGCTGCAAAAGAGCGGGGCGGCCGTTCTGCAACAGACCGGCACGACCGCGCAGCAGGGAGGCGACTCGTTGCAGGCGCCCCTGTCGCCGGCCGACTCGCTCGCCGCGGACAGTCTGGCAGCCCGCACGGCCGATTCGCTGGCAGCATGGCCCTACGACCGCTACGGTACGGCCGACTCGCTGCCTGCGGAGCAGCAGGCCGTCATCTGGCGCGATACGACCGCAGAGGCCGTATTCGGCCGGGAGTCGGTGCTCGTACCGCCCCGGCCGCTGCCGCAGGCCGTCGGGCAGTCGCTCACCGACAACGCCGTGTTCCAGGGCTTCGTCCTGCTGCTCGCAGGGACCTATGCCACGCTGCTCTACCGCAACATCGGCGACATCCGCACGCTCCTCGGCCACGTCTCCCGCGAGCGGGCCGGCGGAGTCCGCCTCTCGGAGGATCCTGGCAGCAGCGGATTCACCCGGTTCCTGAACCTGGCGACGGCCATCGGCATGCTCTTTTTGGGCATCATCGCCGTCAAATACGGCGACTCGATCATGCCCCCGGCCCTCTCCGAAGCCCTGTCACACGGGGCCGTGCTGGCCCTGAGCCTGATCGCAACGCTCGCCTGCGCAGCCATCGCCGCTCTCCAAAGGGGATTTCTACAGCTGGTCGGGGCAGTCACCGCATCGCAACCGTTCGTCTCGCAACTGGGGCTTCTGCGCCGCACCTACTTCGTCCTGGGGATCATCGTCACATCTCCCGCCCTGCTGCTCTTCGCGCTCTGTCCCCGTGGATCGGGCGACGTGTGGTTCTGCGTCATTGCCATCGAATTAGCCATTACGGTCATCTTATACCTCAGAGAGACGCTGCATCTCTTTATTTCCAAAAAAATTTCAATTTTGCATTGGATTTTGTACCTTTGCGCCGTGGAAATCTTCCCGATCAGCCTCGTATGGCTGCTGGTGGCGAGATAGACACCCCGAAAGCTACAAACTAAACATTTCCGCAATTGAAAGTAAAAAGCGTATTGGTTTCGCAGCCGAGGCCTGCAATCATCGAAAAATCCCCGTTCTACGAGTTGTCCCAGAAGTATGAGGTAGAGATCGCCTACAAGCCCTTTATCCGCGTTGTCGGCGTCTCGCTGAAGGAGTTCCGCGCACAGCGGGTCGAAATCCTTACGCATACGGCCGTCATCTTCACGTCGCGAACCACTGTGGACAGTTTCTTCCACATCTGCGAGGAGGCGCGCATCACCGTTCCGGAAACCATGAAATACATCTGCCAGACCGAGGCCGTAGCCCTCTACCTGCAGAAGTACATCGTCTACCGCAAACGCAAGATCTCGTTCGCCGACGGGTCGTTCACCTCCCTCGTCGAGCTGATCATCAAGCATAAGGACGAGAAGTTCCTCCTCGCCCTGAGCGAGCCCCACAAGCCCGAGTTGCCGGAGACGCTCGCCAAACTCAAACTGCCGGTCGATCCGGTAATCCTGGCCCGGACCGTAGCCGCCGATCTCGACGACATGCACCTGGAAAACTACGGACTGCTGGCGCTCTACTCGCCGTCGGACGTCAAGGCCCTCGTCGAGAAGTTCGGAACCGAGAACCTGCCCCCCGTGGCGGTCTTCGGCGAAGGGACGCTCCGCGCCGCCGTCGATGCCGGCATCACCGTGCTGGCAAACGCCCCGACGCCCGAAGCCCCGTCGATGGCCAAGGCCGTGGACATCTACCTGCGCAAGGTCGAGGCGGGCGAAGAGATCGAACCCGTATCGGTGGTGACCGACACCCGTAAGGAGGAGTTCATCCGCAACCAGCAGAACAAACTGGCCAAGAAGAGCCGCGTGCGCCGTCCGGGCACCTCCGAACCCCGCAAATAACGCCGACGCCATGCCAGACGACCGCTCGTTACCCCGTTCGGAACGGCTCCGCTCGCTCGGAGCCGTCCGGCGGCTGTTCGAATGCGGCGAAAGCGGGTTCGTCTTCCCCTTCCGCTACGTCTGGTATGCCGAACCGGACACCGAGCCATCGGTCGAGGTGCTCTTCACGGTGCCGAAGAAGTTCCACAAGCGCGCCAACCGGCGCAACCTGTTGCGCCGCCGCACCAAGGAGGCCTATCGGCTGCAGAAACAGATCGTACGCAACGGTGCGACGGTGAATCTCGACCTCGCACTGATCTACTCCTCAAAGGAGGTGCTGCCCTACAAGGTCATAGCCAATGCCGTCCGAAAGATTCTGGAGCACGTTGCGGAACGGCTTTAAGCGGGTCTGCACGCTGCCGTTTCTGCTGCTGGTGCGGTTCTACCAATACTGCATCTCCCCCTTTACGCCCCCTTCGTGCCGCTTCACGCCCACCTGCTCGCAGTATGCCGTGGAGGCCCTGCGCAAGTACGGGCCGATCAAGGGGATCTGGCTGACCATCAAAAGGCTGTCACGCTGCCATCCGTGGGGCGGCAGCGGATACGACCCGGTGCCCTGACACGCGGGACGGACGGCAGATTTCCCGAAACAGGTTCCCCGAAAACAAGCACAGCTCCCGGGAAGGAGCTGTACAACCGTTGCGATATGCAAAAAAGCCGAAAGATCAGTCACCCAGGTCGCGGCAGCACTCGGAACGTGTTTCGAACTCGAGCGTAACGTGCGGGATGCCGCAGGCGCGGAGCTGACGCTTGAGTTCCGCCTTCACCTGCTCCATAACCGCGAGGTCTTCCACCACGACGTGCGCAGTCAGCGCGTTCTCCGTCGTGCTCATAGCCCAGATGTGGATGTGGTGCACGGCACTGACGCCCTCGACCGAGAGCATCCGCCGTTCGGTGTCTGCCACGTCGATCCCTTCGGGCACCCCGTCGAGCGAGAGGCGCAGGCTGTCGCGCGTCAGCGACCAGACCGAAGCTACGATGACCGCGGCAACGGCAAGCGCCACGATCGGATCGACGATGGTCCAGCCCGTCCAGGCAATCACAACCCCGGAGAGGAGCACCCCGATCGAAACCAGGGCATCGGCCGCCATGTGGAGATAGGCACCCCGGACATTGAGGTCCTTCTCCTTGTCCCGAAGGAAGAGCCATGCCGTGAAGCCGTTCACCAGGACACCGACTCCGGCCGTCCAGGCGATCGCCCCGCCGACTACCGGCTCGGGGCGG